>Ga0070660_100002196_pt1 | contig 13450 bp, 10 predicted proteins | sample KBSC33metaG_FD_64670 | JGI IMG/M metagenome (GOLD analysis project Ga0070660, IMG submission 64670) | Corn rhizosphere microbial communities from Kellogg Biological Station, Michigan, USA - KBS C3-3 metaG | ecosystem: Host-associated > Plants > Roots > Rhizosphere > Soil ... | reverse complement strand
ACGTGAGCCTGGAGACGGCGATCGAGATGGAAGCGCAATCCCAGGCGATTTGCATGTCCACCAAGGATTTTAGCCGCGCCTTCGAAGCCTTCGCCTCCAGGCGCACGCCGGAGTTCGAGGGTGATTGAAGCACCGCAAAACCCCTCTCCCTCCAGGGGAGAGGGAGGGGCCCGCCCGGGACAGCCGGGTGGGAGGGTGAGGGCGTGAAAGACTTCCTCGACTGGCCATTCTTCGACGACAGCCACCGGAGCATGGCGCTCGAGCTGGAGCATTGGTGCGCCGCCGAGCTCGACGACGACGAGCCGGATGACGTCGACGCCGCCTGCCGCGCGCTGGTGCGGCGGCTCGGGGAAGCGGGTTGGCTTCGGCACTGCGTCCCCGACGAGGCGGGGCGGATGGACGTGCGCTCGCTCGCGCTGATCCGCGAGACGCTGGCGCGGCATTCGGGGCTCGCCGACTTCGCCTTCGCGATGCAGGGGCTCGGCTCCGGCGCCATCTCGCTGTTCGGGAGCGATGCGCAGAAGTCCGGCTACCTGCCGGCGGTGGCGCGGGGGGAGAAGATCGCCGCCTTCGCCCTTACCGAGCCGGAAAGCGGCTCCGACGTCGCGGCGATCGCGACGACGGCGGAGGAGCGGGACGGCGGCTTCGTCCTGAACGGCGCCAAGACCTTCATTTCGAACGGCGGGATTGCCGATTTCTACGTCGTGTTCGCGCGCACCAGCGAGGCTGCCGGCTCCAAAGGCCTCTCCGCCTTCATCGTGGAAAGCGGCACCCCAGGGCTGGACGCGTCGGAGCGGATCGAGGTCATCGCACCGCACCCGCTGGCCACCCTGCGCTTCACCGACATGCGCCTGCCGCGCGACGCGCTGCTCGGCGAGCGCGGGCGCGGCTTCCAGCAGGCGATGGCGACCCTGGATGTGTTCCGCACCACCGTCGGCGCCGCCGCGCTCGGGCTGGCGAAGCGGGCGCTCGACGAGGCCACCCGCCGCGCCCTCTCGCGCCGGCTCGGCGAGGGCGCGCTGGCCGACAATGCCATCACCCAGTCGAAGCTCGCCGAGATGGTGCTCGACGTCGAGACCTCGGCGCTGCTCGTCTACCGTGCCGCATGGCTGCGGGATGTCCTCGGCCGCCGCAACAGCCGCGAGGCCGCGCTCGCCAAGCTCCACGCCACGGACAGCGCGCAGGAGGTGATCGACAAGGCGGTGCAGATGTTCGGCGGCCTCGGCGTGACGCGCGGCGTGACGGTCGAGCGGCTCTACCGCGAGATCCGGGCGCTGCGCATCTACGAGGGAGCGTCGGAAGTGCAGAAAGTGGTGATCGCGCGGCACCATCTCGCAGGGTACCGGCCGTGAAGACGCTCCAGCCGCCGGGTTGGCCGCGGCCGAAAGGCTATGCGAACGGCGTCTCGGCACGCGGCCGGATGGTCTTCACAGCCGGCGTGGTCGGCTGGGACGAGGCGGAGCGGTTCGTCGCCGATGACCTTGCCGGCCAGTTCCGCCAGGTGCTGAAGAACATCCTCGCCATCCTCGCCGAGGACGGCGCGGGGCCGGAGCATGTCGTCCGGATGACCTGCTACGTCACCAGCCGCGACGATTATGTCGCTCGGGTCGCCGAGATCGGCGCGGCGTGGCGGGAGACGATGGGGCGGCACTATCCGGCGATCGCGGTGGTCGAGGTCTCGGCGCTGGTCGAGCCGGCGGCGAAGGTCGAGATCGAGGCGATCGCGGTGGTGCCGGACTGATGCGCTCGGCGCATGTCGACACGTTCGTGCGCGACCGGCTGCCGCCTCCCGAGGCCCAGCCCGACTTCCTCTTCGAGCTTCCCGAGCTCCACTACCCCGAGCGGATGAATGCCGCCGTCGAGCTGATCGACGCGGCCCCCGCCGATGCGCCCGCCGTGATGAACGACGCCGGCACCTGGACCTTCGGCCAGATCCGGGACATCTCCGACCGCATCGCGCGGCTGCTGATCGAGGAGGAGGACCTGGTGCCCGGCAACCGGGTGCTGCTGCGCGGGCCGAACGGCGCGATGCTGTTCGCCGCCTGGCTCGGCGTCCTCAAGGCGGGTGGCGTGCTGGTCACGACCATGCCGATCCTGCGGGCGGGCGAGGTGGCGACGATCCTCGATCGGGCCCAGGTGCACCACGCCATCGTCGATGCGCGCTGCCTCGACGACTTCATGGCGGCGGCGGACTCGACCGGCCTGGTCCGCTCGCTCCTCATTTATGAAGGCGACGCCGGCGGCGGCGCGCTCGAGGCGCGGCTTGCGCGGGTGGCGCCGGGCTTCGAGGCCGCCGCCACCCACCGGGACGACGTGGCGATGATTGCCTTCACCTCCGGCACGACCGGGCGGCCCAAGGGCTGCGTCCACTATCACCGCGACGTCCTCGCCTCCGCCGACAGCTTCGCCCGTCACGTGCTCAAGCCGGGGCCGGACACGCGCTGGCTGTGCTCGGCCCCGATCGCCTTCACCTTCGGGCTCGGCATGCAGCTCCTCTTCCCCTGGCGTTTCGGCGGGGCGGCGGTGACGGTGGAGCGGCCCGGCCCGAAGCCGCTGCTGGAGGCGGCGGCGCGGCACCGCGTCACCCACCTCGCCACCGCGCCGACCGCCTACAAGGCGCTGCTGCCGATGCTGGCGGAGCACGACCTCTCCGCCCTCGTCACCTGCGTATCCGCCGGCGAGCATCTCCCCGCCGCCACCTGGCATGCCTGGCGCGACGCGACGGGCCTCGCCATCGTCGACGGCATCGGCGCGACCGAGATGATGCACATCTTCATCTCCGCCGCCGGCGACGACATCCGCCCCGGCGCGACCGGCAAGGCGGTGCCGGGCTACCGCACCTGCGTCCTCGACGAGGCGGGCCGCGCCCTCCCGCACGGCACCGGGCGGCTGGCGGTCAAGGGGCCGACCGGCTGCCGCTATTTCGACGACCCGCGTCAGGCGGAATATGTCCAGGGCGGCTGGAACGTCACCGGCGATACGTACCGGCAGGACGAGGAGGGCTATTTCTGGTACGTCGCCCGCTCCGACGACATGATCGTCTCGGCGGGCTACAACATCGCCGCGCCCGAGGTCGAGAACGCCCTCTACCTGCACGCAGCCGTGGCCGAATGCGCGGTCGTCGGCATTCCCTGCGCCGAGCGCGGCCAGAAAGTGAAGGCGTTCGTCGTGCTCGCGGACGGCCACGCACCCGGCCATGCCGCCGTCGAAATGCTGCAGGCCCATGTCAAGGCGACCATCGCGCCTTACAAATATCCGCGCGAGATCGAGTTCGTCGCGGCTCTTCCCCGGACCACGACGGGCAAGCTGCAGCGCTTCGCGCTCCGCGGCCCGGACGGCACCAGTCCCGCCGCCTGATCGCCGATCGCCCTCGCCCTCCGGCAATCAAAGGAGGAATTCTGCTTTTCTTTCCCGGCGGATACATTATATACCGCTCGTTATGAATATCCCCTGCCCCGTCCAGAAAGGTCGGCCCCGCGAATTCTGCGTCGACAAGGCGCTGACCGCGGCGCTCCGCGTGTTCTGGAGCAAGGGCTATGAAGGCGCCTCGCTGACCGACCTCACCGAGGCGATGGGGATCACCCGCCCAAGCCTCTACGCCGCCTTCGGCAACAAGGAAGCGCTCTTCAAGAAGGCCTTCGACCTCTACGAGCGGGAGAAGCTCGCCTATATTCAGGAGGCCCTCGCCGCCCCGACCGCGCGGGCCGTCGCCGAGCGGCTGCTGCGCGGCAACCTGGCGATGCTGACCGAGGACGGCCCCGCGCGCGGCTGCCTTTCGGTCATCAGCTCCATGGCCTGCGGCGCCGAGGCCGAATCGGTTCGCAGCGAGGTCGTCGCGCGCCGCGCGGTGTGGAACGCCGCCGTCGTCGAGCGATTCCAGCGCGCCAAGGAGGAGGGCGACCTTCCCCCCCATGTCGACCCGGAAGGTCTCTCGCGCCTGCTCAGTGCCATGCTCCAGGGGCTCTCGATCCAGCATGGCGACGGCGCGACGAAGGCGCAGCTCGAGCAGCTGATCGAAACCAGCCTTGCGTTGTGGCCGACCGCGAAATAAAAATACCGGTCGATACAAAAAGCGGTTGACCTGCTGCTTCAGCCTTTCTATACCGGTTGGTATGGAATAACCCTTCCCGGTTCGACGGGAGAAAGGCTGCGATGACCAGGAACAGCCGGGGCGGCAAGGACGCTCCGTAGCGCCCGGCGGCGGACAAGCTTCAGACTTAGACCGATCGTCCGGCGGGTCCGGCGAACGGTCTCGTGGGCCGCCGCCGCCGACATCAACAACACCATCAGCGACCGCCCCGCCGGCGCCAAGCCGGACGGAGGAAGGGCGTGCGCCCGCAGGGCGTCGAGAAAAACGGGGAGAAGAACATGGCTTATCTCGAATTCGCGGAGTGCGGAGGGCCGTCCGCCGGCACTGGGCCCCAGGACCCGCACGCGGCGGTCCGCTTCTCGCCGCTCGAATGGTGGGTGATCGCCGCCGCCCAGCGCGACCGCCTCGCCTCGATCGAGGAACCGGGCCCCGTCGCGCGGCTGCTCGGCTCGCTCTTCTCCTCCAACGACAACGGGCGTCAGGCGGACCCGCGGCTCGAGGCGCTGCGCCGGATGGCGGTTCTCGCCTGGCACAAGAGCTACGTGATCCCGAAATGGGAGATCCGCGCCTTTCTCGAGGCGGGCTTCAGCCTCGACCATTACGAGCTGCTCCAGGCGAGCATCGCCTCGTCGAAGGCGCGCCACCGCAGCGCCCGCGCCGCCGCCGGGCGCGCGAGGGGCCGCTTCGCCGTGCGGGACTGGGTCGAGCTCGAGGCCAGCCATGGCCTATCTTGATCTAGGCCTCGCCGAAGCGGCCGCCACGGGGACGGCGAGCCCGGCGCCCGCGCCGCAGGCTCTCGGCACGACTGAACGTAGGGTCGTCCGGCTGGCGCTGGAGGAGGCCCGGATGCGCAACGCCTTCGCGCCGCCGACGACCCTTGCCTCCGAACGGCTCGAGGCCATCCGACTCTACGCCGCCCGCTACCGCCGCCGCGGTGCGCGCCTACCGGCGTCGTCGCATCAGCTGCTGCACGATGCGGGGGTGACGGAGCTCGAAGCCTACGAGATCCGCGCGCTCGTCGACGAGGATCGCAACCGCGCCGGGGAGGCCGGCACGGGGCAGACCTTCGCGGCGCGCACGGCGCGGTTCTCCGGTCTCCTCCTGCTCTCAGCCATACCCATCGCCGCCGGGGCCTTGCTCTATGGCTGGCTCGCCCGTCAGCTCGACGACCGCCTCGGCGCGATGGTGCTGAGCATCATCCTGCTCCTCGGGCTGGTGTCGCCCATCATCCTCGCCGGCCACCCCACACGCACCCGGTAAGCGCGCACGGCGCACCCCACACGACAGGAACGATCGAATGAACATGCACGCGCCCATCGCCTCGGAAGACCAGGCAGAGGCCGGAACCCGCCCGCGCGGCGTCCGCACGTGGCGGACCGGGGGCTACATCCTCGTCCCGGTGCTGGCCGCCGGAGCGCTCTGGGCCTTTTCAGCCCGGCCGCACGCCGCCGCGGCAGTGCCGCCGCCGCCGACCGTCGCCGTCGCGACGCCGCTCGTCCGGCAGGTCGACGAGTGGGACGATTATGTCGGCCGGTTCGACGCCAGCAAGACCGTCGAGGTCCGCCCCCGCGTCGCGGGCGCGATCGTGGCCGTGCATTTCAAAGACGGCGCCTTCGTCCGGCAGGGCCAGCTCCTCTTCACCATCGACCCGCGCCCCTATCTCGCCGCGCTCGCGGAAGCGCAGGCGGGGCTCGCCACGGCCAGGAGCGATCTCGCCCTCGCGCGCGCCGACCTCGACCGGGCGACGCGCCTGCTCAGCGCCGATGCCGTCTCGAGGAGCGATGTCGACCGCCTGCGCGCCAAGGTCCGCGCCACCCAGGCCGCGCTCCAGGCGGCGCAGGCGCGGGTCCGCTCGCGCGCCCTCGACGTCGAATTCACCCAGGTGCGCGCGCCGATCAGCGGCCGCGTGTCGGACCGGCGCGCCGACGCCGGCAATCTCGTCGCGGGCGGCGAGGGCAGCGCGGCGACCTTGCTGACCACCATCAACGCGGTCGACCCGATCTACTTCACCTTCCAGGGCTCGGAGGCCCTGTTCCTCAAGATGAAGCGGGCGCGGGAGAGCGGCGCCGATGCGGGCACCGTCCAAATCCGCCTGCAGGACGAGATCGGCTACCGCTGGACCGGCCGGCTCGACTTCACCGACAACGGCCTCGATCCCAAGTCGGGCACGATCCGCGGGCGCGCCGTCGTGCGCAATGCCGGGGCCTTCCTGACGCCGGGCATGTTCGGCAACATGCGGCTGAGCACCGGCCGGCCGACAAATGCGCTGCTCGTCCCCGACGCCGCCGTACAGACAGACCAAGCCCGCAAGCTCCTTCTCGTGGTCGGGCCGGACGGCACCGTTACGCCCAAGCCCGTGGAGCTTGGGCCGGTCGCGGACGGCCTGCGCGTCATTCGCTCCGGCATCGCTCCCACCGACCGGGTGATCGTCACCGGGACGCAGGCCGCCATGCCGGGAACCAAGGTCCAGGCGCGCCTTACGCGCATTGCGCCGGTCGCGCCGCCGAGCGCGGGCGCCTCCTCCCCGGCGCCGGTCAGCGGCGAAGTCACTTTCCGCTGACGCCGCCACGCCCTTTTCGCCTTCAGGAGCCGCCATGCGCCGCCTCTCGCAATTCTTCATCGTCCGGCCGATCTTCGCGGCCGTCATCGCGATCCTCATCACGGTGGTCGGCGGCCTCGCCTATTTCGGCCTGCCGGTGTCGCAATATCCCGACATCGTCCCGCCGACGGTGACGATCACCGCCGCCTATCCCGGCGCGTCCGCCGAGACCGTGGCCGAGACCGTGGCGGCGCCGATCGAGCAGGAAGTGAACGGCGTCGACAACATGCTGTATCTGTCGTCGCAATCGACCGGCGACGGGGCGGTGACCATCACCGTCACCTTCAAGCAGGGCACCGACCTCAACGCCGCCCAGGTGCTGGTCCAGAACCGGGTCGCCATCGCCGTCCCGCGCCTGCCCACGGACGTGCAGCGCCTCGGCGTCGTCACCCGCAAGACGGCGCCCGACTTCCTGATGGTCGTCAACCTTATCTCGCCCGACAACAGCCTCGATCGCGGCTACATCTCCAATTACGCGCTGACCCAGGTGCGCGACCGGCTGAGCCGCATCGACGGCGTCGGCGACGTCAGGCAGTTCGGCTCGCGCGACTATGCGATGCGGGTGTGGATCGACCCGGGCCGCGCCGCCGCCTTGGGCCTCACCGCCGGCGACATCGTCTCGGCGCTGCGGGCGCAGAACGTCCAGGTCTCCGCCGGCACGCTCGGCCAGCCGCCTTATGCGAGCGGCGCTGCCTTCCAGGTCAATGTCGAGACGCAGGGGCGGCTCACCGACCCGGCCCAATTTGCCAACGTCATCATCCGCACCGACGCGGACGGGCGGCAGGTGCGGGTGTCCGACGTCGGGCGGGTCGAGTTGGGCGCCGCCGATTACACGTCAAACACCTATCTCTCGAACCAGCCGACCGTGATCCTCGGCGTCTTCCAGCGCCCCGGCTCCAACGCCCTCGCCGCCGCCAAGGCGGTGGAGGCGGAGATGCAGCGCCTCTCGAAGAGCTTCCCCAAAGGGCTCGAATATCGCGTCATCTACAACCCCACCGAGTTCATCGCCCAGTCGATCGACGCGGTCGTGCACACCTTGCTGGAGGCGATCTTCCTCGTCGTCCTCGTCATCATCGCCTTCCTCCAGAAGTGGCGGGCGGCCATCATCCCGGTGGTGGCGATCCCGGTGTCGCTCATCGGCACCTTCGCGGTCCTCGCGGCCGTCGGCTACTCGCTCAACAACCTGTCGCTGTTCGGGTTGGTGCTGGCGATCGGCATCGTCGTCGACGACGCGATCGTCGTGGTCGAGAATGTCGAGCGGAACCTCGACGAGGGCCTCAGCCCGCTGGAAGCCGCGAAGACGTCGATGAACGAGGTCTCCGGCGCCCTCGTCGCCATCGTGCTGGTGCTGTGCGCGGTGTTCCTGCCGACCCTGTTCCTCGGCGGCCTGTCCGGCGCCTTCTACCACCAGTTCGCGGTGACCATCTCGGCCGCCACCGTCATCTCCCTCCTCCTGTCGCTGACGCTGTCGCCGGCGCTCGCGGCGATTCTCTTGAAGGGCCGGCACGAGGACCGGGTGGGCGGACCGCTCCACCGCCTTGCCATCGCCGCGGGGGACCGCTTCAACCGCGGGTTCGCAAGGCTCAGCCAAGGCTACGCACGCCTTACCGCCCGGCTCATCGCCGCGCCGAAGCGGATGATGGCGGCCTATGCGGTCCTGATCGGCCTTACCCTCGGCCTGTTCTGGATGACGCCCTCGGGCTTCATCCCGGCGCAGGACCAGGGCTATTTCCTCACGGCCATCCAGCTCCCGCCGGGCTCCTCGCTGGAGCGCACGGACGCCGTGATGCGCAAGGTCGTCGCGAAGATCCTGCCGATCAAAGGGGTGAAGGGCGCGGTGATGCTCGCCGGCTTCGACGGCGCCTCGCAGACGCTCGCCCCCAATGCGGCGGCGGCCTACATCCCGCTCCAGTCGTTCGAGGAGCGCAAGAAGCTCGGCGTCTCTTTCCAGCAGATCATGGACGAGGCGCGCAAGGCGACCGCCGGCGTCGACGAGGCGCAGCTCTTCGTCCTGCCGCCGCCGCTCATCCAGGGGATCGGGTCGGCCGGCGGCTACCGGATGATGATCCAGGACAAGGGGCAGCACGGCTATGCTGGCCTCGCCGGCCAGGCCTATGCGATGATGGCCAGGGCCAACCAGACCCCCGGCCTCAAGCAGGTCTACACCCTGTTCAACACATCGACGCCGCGCATCTTCGCGGACATCGACCGGAGCAAGGCCGACATGCTCGGCGTGCCGGCGGAGCGGGTGAACGAGGCGCTGCAGGTCTATCTCGGGTCTGCTTTCGTCAACGATTTCAACCTGCTAGGCCGCACCTACCGCGTCACCGCCCAGGCCGACGCGCCCTACCGCGCCACCCCGGCCGACATCGCCAACCTCCAGACCCGCTCCACCTCCGGCGCGATGGTGCCCTTGGGCTCGGTCGCGACCTTCAAGGACAAGACGGGGCCCTACCGCGTCGTGCGCTACAACCTCTTCCCGGCGGTCGAGCTGGACGGCGACACCGCGCCCGGCTTCTCGTCCGGCCATTCGCTGACGGTGATGGAGAAGCTGGCGAGCGAGACGCTGGCGCCCGGCTACGGCACCGAATGGACCGGCATCGCCTACCAGCAGAAGGAGGCGGGGAGCACCGCCGGGATCGTCTTCGCGCTCGCCGTTCTGTTCGTCTTCCTCGTCCTCGCCGCGCAATATGAAAGCCTGACGCTGCCGCTGGCGATCATCCTCATTCTTCCCATGTGCCTGTTCGCGGCGATGGTCGGCGTGAACCTGCGCGGCATGGACAACAACGTCCTGACGCAGATCGGGCTCATCGTGCTGATCGCGCTCGCCGCCAAGAATGCCATCCTCGTCGTGGAGTTCGCGCGGCAGGGGGAGACGGAGCACGGCCTCAGCCCGGCGCAGGCCGCGATCCACGCCGCCCAGATGCGGCTGCGGCCGATCCTGATGACGAGCTTCGCCTTCATCTTCGGATCGGTGCCTCTGCTCATCGCCACCGGCGCCGGAGCGGAGCTCCGCCAGGCGCTCGGCACCGCCGTCTTCTTCGGCATGGCGGGCGTCACCGGCTTCGGCCTCCTCTTCACCCCCACTTTCTACGTCGTCTGCCGCGCTCTGCCGCAGCGGCTGCGGGCCCTCGTTCCGGCCCGCCGCCTGCCTCCCGCGCAGCTCCAGCCGGCCGAATGAGGAACCAGACCATGATCCGCCTCCGCCCCCTCCTCGCCTCCACCCTCGCGCTCGCCGCCGCCGCCTGCGCCTCGGGCCCGAATTACGTCCGACCGGCGACACCGACGACGGCGGCCGGGCCGTTCCTCTCCGCCAATTCGCCCGCGCTCGATCCAGGCGCGCAGGTGCAGGGCGACTGGTGGCGGCTCTACCGGGACCCGGTCCTCGACCGCCTCGTCTCCGATGCGCTGGCGGCGAATACCGATGTCCGCGTCGCAATCGCGCGTCTGGCCCGGGCCCGTGCCTCCCTGCGCGAAGTGCGCGGGGAGCGGGCCCCGCAGCTCTCTGTCGGTGCCGGCGCCAGTTACGCGCGCGCCCCCCTCGGCCAGACCGCTCCCGGTGCGTCCCGCGAGGACTGGTCGTTCGATGCCGGCGTCAGCGTCGCCTACGAAGTCGATCTGTTCGGCCGCGCATCCCGCGGAGTCGAGGCGGCGCGCGGCGAGGTCGGCGCGGCGGACGCGGACCTCGGCGCGGTCCGCGTGCTGGTCGCCGCCGAAACCGCGCGTGCCTATGCCGACGCCGCCTCCGCCGCCGAGCGGCAGTCGGTGGCCGAGCAAATCGTCGCCCTGCTCGACAAGTCGCTGGCGCTCACCGAGAAGCGCCACAGCGTCGGCCTCGCCACCGGCCTCGACGTCGCCCGCATCGCGGCTCTGCGCGACCAGCGCCGCGCCGAGGTCCCCGCGCTCCTCGCCGAGCGGCAGGCGGCGCTGTTCCGCCTCGCCATGCTGACCGGCCGCACGCCCGCCGAGCTCCCGCCGGAGGCCGGCGCCCGCCGCGAAACCCTCCGGCTCGACAGCCCGATCCCAGTCGGCGACGGCGCCGCGCTCCTCGCCCGCCGTCCGGACGTCCGCGCCGCGGAGCGACGGCTCGCCGCCTCCACCGCCCGCATCGGCGTCGCCACCGCCGATCTCTACCCGCGGATCAGCCTCGGCGGTTCATTCGGCTCGACCGCCGCCAAGCTCGGCGATCTCGTTACCGGAGGGCCGGTCCACTGGCTGGTCGGTTCGCTGCTCAGCTGGACGGTGAACCGCGGCCCCGCCCGCGCCCGCATCGCCGAAGCGCAGGCCGACACACAGGCCGCGCTCGCGACCTTCGACGGCACGGTGCTGCGCGCCCTGCAGGAAACCGAGACCGCCCTTTCCGCTTATGCGAACCTGCTCGACCGCCGCGCCGCGCTCGCCAGCGCCCGCGACCAGGCCGGGCGCGCCGCCGCCATCACCCGCGCCCGCCAGCGCGAAGGCGACGTCAACTCGCTCGACCTGCTCGACGCGGAGCGCACCTTCGCCGATGCCCAGGCGGCCGTGGCCGAGGCCGACGCGAGGATCGCCGACGCCCAGGTCGACCTGTTCCGTGCCTTGGGGGGTGGCTGGCAACAGCCTTCGCCGGCTGGCGCTCCGCGAGCATCGTGACGCGCGCGGCCCGCAAGCTGCCGGTTTCCCGGAAAGGTGTAGCTCCCGCGCCCTGGTGACCCCAACGGGACTCGAACCCGTGTTTTCGCCGTGAAAGGGCGACGTCCTAGACCGCTAGACGATGGGGCCGCGGCGCAGGCTCCGCGCCTTAGGCAAGGCGCAGGCGAGGGTCAACCGGGCCTCAGTCGGCGAAGGCGGCGTCTTCGAGGTGGAGCTCGGCGGCGACGCGGTCGCCCCATTCGTCGCGCCTCACTCGTCCGGCGAGCCACAGCCGGCGGTGGGGCGGCGCAGCGAGCAGCGCCTCGCCGAGCGCGGTTTCGGCGAGGCGGAAGCCGATCGCCTTCACCCGGCGTCCGTCGTCGCCGGCGACGATGAGGCGGAGGTGCCCGGTGCCGACCACATCCGCCTTGATGATCCGCACCGGGCCGGCGGCGACGCGCGGCGCCGGCCAGCCGACGCCGTAGGGGCCGCCCACCTCCAGCGCGTCGCAGAGCGCGGGACAGACCCCGCCCGGAGCCACCACCGCGTCGAGCAGCAACGCGCGGCCGTCGCGACTCTTCGCCACGTCTTCGGCCAGCCGCTCCTCGAGGAAGTCGGCGAGCGCCTCGATCCCGTCCCTGGCGACGGTGAGGCCCGCCGCCATCGCATGGCCGCCGCCGGCGAGGAGCAGGCCGCTATCCTTCGCCGCCAGCACCGCGGCGCCGAGATCGACGCCGGAGATCGAGCGGCCGGACCCCTTGCCCACCCCGTCCTCGCCGAGCGCGACGACGATGGCCGGCCGGCCGAGCTTCTCCTTGAGGCGGCCCGCCACGATGCCGATCACGCCCGGGTGCCACCCCTCACCCGCAACGAGCAGGACCGAGCGATTGCCCTGCGCGCCGCAGAGCGCGTCGGCCGCCTCGCACACCGCCGCCTCGATCGCGCGTCGCTCCTCGTTCAGCCGGTCGAGCTCCGCCGCGATGCCAGCAGCCTCGGCTGGATCCTCGGTGGTCAGCAGCCGCACGCCGAGGTCGGACTTCCCGACCCGCCCGCCGGCGTTGATGCGGGGCCCCAGCGCGAAGCCCAGGTCGGTGCAGGTCGGCGCCCGCGTCAGCCGCGCCGCGTCGGCCAGCGCGGCGAGGCCGACATTGCGCCGCGCCTCCATCACCTTGAGCCCCTGCGTCACGAAGGCGCGGTTGAGGCCGCGCAGCTGCGCAACGTCCGCGACCGTGCCGAGCGCGACGAGATCGAGCAGCTCGACCAACTTCGGCTCCTCGCGGCCGGCGAAGAAGCCGCGGCCGCGCAGCGTGCGCACCACAGCGGCGGCAAGCAGGAAGCAGACCCCGACGGCGGCGAGGTGGCCATGCGCGGCGGCCTCGTCCGCTTCGTCGAGGCGGTTGGGATTGACCAGCGCCAGCGCCTTCGGGAGCGCGCTGGCGCATTTGTGGTGATCGACGACGATCACGTCGACTCCCGCGGCACGCGCCATGTCGAGCGCCTCGAAGGCCTGGGCGCCGCAATCGACGGTGACGATCAGCCGCGCGCCTTCGCGGCCCAGCCGCACCAGAGCCTCGCCGGACGGGCCGTAGCCTTCCATCAGCCGGTCGGGGATGTACGCCCTCGGCTCGATCCCCAGCCCCCGCAGCAGGCGGACCAGCAAGGCCGCCGACGTTGCGCCGTCGACGTCGTAATCGCCGAACACCGTGACCGGCTCTCCCGCCTCGACGGCGTCGGCGAGGCGCGCGGCCGCCGCGTCCATGTCGCGGAACAGCGAGGGGTCCGGCATGAAGCCGCGCAGCGTCGGCTGGCGGTGGCGCATCAGCTCCTCGCGGAGCACGCCGCGTGCCATCAGCAGCTGGTCGACGAGGTCGTCGGGCTGGAAGTCGGCGTCATGCCCGTCGGACGCCGTTCCGCGCCAGCGCCACGGCTGGCCCAGCAGCGAGCGGGACACTCCGCAGACATGAGCGGCGGTAAGCATCGCGGGAGCTTAGGGGAGGATGGAGTCCGTGTGAATCCGTCCCGCCGGAAAGATGTGGAAAACCGTGGGGCGGGCGGAGTCAGCTCTGCATGCCGGGCTCGTGGCGGTGCTGGCCCTTGACCCAGCGGACCGTGCCCGAGGAGGCGCGCATCACGACGCTTTCGGTGGTGATGCA
>Ga0070660_100002189_pt1 | contig 13469 bp, 16 predicted proteins | sample KBSC33metaG_FD_64670 | JGI IMG/M metagenome (GOLD analysis project Ga0070660, IMG submission 64670) | Corn rhizosphere microbial communities from Kellogg Biological Station, Michigan, USA - KBS C3-3 metaG | ecosystem: Host-associated > Plants > Roots > Rhizosphere > Soil ... | reverse complement strand
TTTTGTTATATTGCACTGCCGAAATCACTGTATCCGGAAGACTCGGGGATACCCGGCGTTACGGCGCAGATCGCCCGCGGCGGGATCGGATGCGCAGGCCGGCCGCGGCCGCCGTCGACATCAAGAGCCTGATTATTACCGCCATTTTGGTGGGATCCCGATCGTTCCCGATGGTGCCAGCCGGGAAGCAAGCCCTTAAAGCACGACGGCAGAAACCAGCTTGGATCGCTCCTTGGGGATCACATCCGACCCCGTTCGTCCTGAGCGAAGTCGAAGGACGCTGCACGATGTGCCTCGACTCCGACGGCCGAACAAATTTTACGCCGTGGGCTGAGCGGGGCTGTGTCCGCTATTAGGTGGAAAGCTGCCATTTCCAGTCTCAATTCACGACGGGTCGAACCACCCTCCACCGTGCTTCCGCACAACCGCGCCACTTACAGAAGCCCGCTCCGATTATCTCATTACGGACCCATGCGACCCGGTCCGCTGGGGCCCCCGGCTCGAACTGAACGACTATCCTGCCTTTGCCACGCGACACTCGCGCCTTTTCAGTCAGATATTCTGACAACATGGCGGCATCGATAGACTGCCCGTTCCATAGAAACCCACCCGATCTGGGAACTTCCAATAACTCACCATTGAGCAACACCGAGGTGTCGTCGGCCGGAAAGGGAGCGGCTTTGGCTATGTCAGCGGCAGATGGGGGACTGCGTGGGTGATCGGCTTCTCCGCAGCTAACGAGCGACATGGCGCCAATGGTGACCGCGAGAATGCGCATGCACGCGAGCATGCCACCCCAGCCGAACGTCCGCAATTGGTTCGAAAGCGGTCGCTCCAGGCATGAACTCACGACCTGTTTCGGCGCCCCGCCGCCCTTATGCCGCCGTCCATCCCCCATCGATCGACAAATTCGCCCCCGTGATCGACGCGCTCTCGTCCCGGCACAGATGCAGCAGCAACGCCGCCACCTGATCGACCGTCACGAACTGCTTGGTCGGCTGTCCTGCGAGCAGCACGTCGTTCATCACCTGCTCGCGCGTTAGCCCGCGCGCCTTCATCGTGTCGGGAATCTGGGATTCGACCAGAGGCGTCCAGACATAGCCCGGGCTGATGCAATTGACTGTGATGCCCTTGGTCGCGACCTCGAGCGCCACCGTCTTGGTCAGCCCCGCAATGCCATGCTTGGCCGCGACATAAGCCGACTTGAAGGGCGAGGCGACCAGGCTGTGCGCCGACGCGGTGTTGACGATCCGCCCCCACCCCTTCGCCTTCATGTGCGGCAAGGCGGTGCGGATCGTGTGGAAGGCTGAGACCAGGTTGATCGCGATGATCTGGTCCCATTTTTCCGGCGGAAATTCGTCGATCGGCGCGACATGCTGGATGCCGGCATTATTGACCAGGATATCGACCCCGCCCAATTCGCGGGCGCAGGTCTCGACCATCGCCACGATCTCGTCGGGCTTGGACATATCGGCCGGGGAATAAAGCGCGCCGGCCTTGCTCGCCTGCGCCAGCGCCTTCCGCTCGGCCTCGATTGCCGCCGCGTCGCCAAAGCCGTTGATCATCACCGCCGCGCCCTGCGCCGCGAGCGCCTGTGCGCAGGCGAGCCCTATGCCCGAGGTCGATCCGGTGATGAGCGCGGTCTTGCCTTTCAGGAACATATTTGCCTCTTCTATGAGCGACGCGGACGGGTTGATAAATCGAACCGTAGATGGCGGCCCTTTCGCGTCAAGGCGGGTGCAACCTGCTATCGGCCGGAAGGTTGTTCGCCCAGACAAGGAGCCTGTTCATGCGCCTCGACGATTATCGGGAAAGCGAAAATGTCGAGCAGGACAGCGGCCGCTCCGGTTTTGGCGGGTTCGGCGGCGGCGGCGGCGGGCTCGGCTTGCTCTTCGCGCTGGTCGGCAGCCGCTTCGGGATCGGCGGCATCATCATCCTGGTGCTGGGCATGTTCCTGTTCGGCCTCAATCCGTTCGGCGGCGGCGGCCAGATGGTCGGCCAGTCCCCGCAAGTCGCCAGCCAGAGCGCGGCGCAGGTCTGCGCGAACAACGGCGCGGCGGGCCATTTCTCCTGCCGCGTGCTCGCCAGTACCGAGGATACGTGGGGCCGCCTGTTCCAGGCATCGGGCCAGACCTACGCGCCGCCCCGCCTCCATTTTTATTCGCGGCAGGGCAATTCGGGCTGCGGCGAGGCGATGTCGGCGATGGGGCCCTTCTACTGCCCGAGCGACCAGCGCATCTATCTCGACACCGAGTTTTTCGACGAGCTCCAGTCGCGCTTCCACGCCGCGGGCGATTTCGCGCAAGCCTATGTAATCGCGCACGAGGTCGGCCATCATGTCCAATATCTGACCGGCATCGCCGACAAGGTCCGGCGCGGGCAGCAGGCCTCGGACGAGGCCGGCGCCAACGCCTTGCAGGTGCGGATGGAGCTACAGGCCGATTGCTATGCCGGCGTCTGGGCCGCCAACGCGAAGGACGCACATGGCCAGGCGCTGCTCGAACCGGGCGATGCGGAGGAAGGCCTGCGCGCCGCCAACGCGATCGGCGACGACACGCTCCAGCGCTCGGCCGGCCGCACCCCGGTTCCCGACAGCTTCACCCACGGAACCTCGGCCGAACGCGTCGCCTGGCTCAAGCGCGGCCTCACGACCGGCGATCCGTCCCAATGCGACACCTTCGCGGGATCGATCGACCGGTAGCCTGATCACTCCCCCTTCCCCGGCGTAAGCCGGGGCCGGCACCGCGCGTCAGTGCAGATGCCGCAGCTTGTCCGGATTGCGAACGACGTAGATCGCGGTGATCCTGCCCTCGTGGATATCGAGTGCGGTCGTCGAGAACTCACCGTCGGTCTCGCGGCTCACAAAGCCCGGCAGTCCGTTGACGAAGCTTACTCTGACGAGCTTTGACGTCTCCCTGCTGATCGCATTGGCGAGCATCGCATAGAAATTCATGGCCGCGTCGAAACCGACGATCGGCTCCAGCGCTGTGGGACGCTTGCCGCCGCCGTCCGCATATATGCTCACGTCGGCGGCGAGCAGCGATCTGAGCGCGCCCAGGTCGCCGTTTCGGGACGCATCGTAGAATGCCTGTGCGATCTCCAGCGCGCGCTGTTTTTCGATCTGGAATCGCGGTCGCGCCTCGCGAATGTGCGACCGAGCGCGTGCCGCGAGCTGGCGACAGGCGGCAATTTCCCGCTGCAGGATCGAGGAGATCTCCTCGAACGGGATGCCGAAAATATCGTGCAGCAGGAAAGAGGCGCGCTCGAGCGGGCTCAGCCGTTCCAAAGCGATCATGAGCGGAAGGGTGATGTCGTCTTCCGCCTCATCATCGATGGTCGGCTCGGGCAGCCAGATCCCCTCATAGGTCTTTCGCTCCCGCTGAGCGGACCTGAGCTTATCCAGGCAGAGCCGGGTGACTGTTCGATGCAGGAACGCCTCGGGATCGCGGACCTCGCGGCGGTCGGCCGAGACCCAACGGATGAACGCCTCCTGCACCATGTCCTGCGCGTCATGCACCGATCCGAGCATACGATATGCCACCCGCACGAGTTTGGGCCGCAGCCGGTCGATGGCACCGGCTGCCCGTTCCCCGGCCTCGGGCGTCATCACGCCGCGGCGGCCGCCTGCGCCTTGAGCGCCGCGGGGTCAGCCCACCCTCCGAAACCCACCGCAATCCGGTTCCAGCCGTTGATCACGTTGATCACCATCGTCAGCGCGACCTGCTCCTCGTCGCTGAAATACGCCTTGAGCTCCTCATAGGCGGCCTCGTGCGCATGTCCCTTGGGGAGCAAGGTGAGCGCCTCCGCCCATGCCAGCGCGGCACGTTCCCGATCGCTGTAACAGGGCGCATCGCGCCATGCGGCAACGAGGTCGATCCGCTGGTTGGATTCGCCGAGATCGCGCGCGAAGTAGGTGTGCATATTGATACAATTGGCGCACCCGTTGATCTGGGACACGCGAATTTCGACGAGTTTGGTGAGAATCGGATCGAAGGCTGCGATCAAGGCATTCGAGCTGCGGAACCATTCGCCCATCAATTTGGGAGCGGCGGCGAGGGGATCGAGTCTGGGGGTCATCGTTGGTCCTTTTCGATATTCACTCCCCAAGACGAATCCCGGTGCTCGAACGTGACATCGCCGCTCGAATTTGTTGGCTGCAAATTGCACAAAGGCGGGAACAGCCGCGCGGGCGCCTGATCACCCGACCCGTTCCCCGGCGCAAGCCGGGGCCCGGGCTCGCGCCTGGACCCGTAGTGCGGGACACCCTCACCCAACCCTCTCCCTCTAGAGGGAGAGGGCTTTGGCCAGCCGTTGCGCTTCAGCCTTGCCGGCCGGTTGCGCGGAGGATCAGGTTCGACACCTGCTCGGGATGCGAGAGCAGCGAGACATGGCTCGACGCGATCTCGATGGAGGTGGCGTTCATCCGCTTCGCCATGAAGCGCTGCAGCCCCGTGTCGATCACGCGATCTTCGCTCGAGATCGCATAATAAGACGGCTTGGAACGCCACGCCGCATTGACGGTCTTGCCGGTCAGCAGCGCTTTGTGGAACGGCCATTGCACCGCATACAGAGCCTTGGCCTCCTGCGGCGCGAGGTCGGGCGCGAAATCGCGCAGGAAAGCCTCTTCGCTGAGACGCCCCTCGTCGCCGTCGAAAAGGATACCCGCCGACGCCGGCGGCGTCGGATAGCCCTTGGCGAGGGCGGTATAATCCTCTCCCGCGTCGGGCGCGCGGGCCGCAATATAGACCAGGGCGCAGACGTTCGGATGGATCCCGGCGTCCGTGACGATCATGCCCGAAAAGGAATGGCCGACCAGCACGGTCGGGCCATCCTGCCGGTCCAGCACCTTCCGGCATGCGTCGACCGCCTCTGGCAGCGTGGTGAGCGGATTTTGCACCGAGGTGACGTTGAACCCGCGCGCTTGCAGGCGTGGAATGACTTTCGACCATGAGGACCCGTCCGCGAACAGGCCGTGGACCAGCACGATATTCCTCGCCGGCGGCGCGGGATCGGCAGCCCGGGCGGTACCAGGGGAAAGCGCCGCCGCCACCGTCGCCAGCAGGGATGAATTGAGTGTACGCCTATCGATTTCCATCGTGATCACTCCTTCTCGCAGCCTTTCCGACGATCTACACAATTCCTTGCCAGCATGGCGACAGAGAGATGTCGGCCGCACCAGCGCGGCCGCGCCCTCGGTCACTTCAGCCGGGAGATTCCCATGACCGACGACACCGATTCCGGGCCGATCAGCGCGGCGGACATCCAGGAAATCCGCGATCTATTCCTGCGGCAGGCCGCGGGCGAAACCGCGCATGATATCGCCACGATCGAATCGATACTTGCCCCCACGGTCCCTGGGCAACCGGATCCCGTGAATTTCGTGGCGCGGGCCTATCGGTTCTGGGGCCGCGGCGCCGTGATCGATCACTTCCGGGACGTCTTCGCGGGCACGTGGCGCTTCGAGCCGGACGAGGCGGCGATCCGTGTTCTGCCCCTCGGCCCCGACACCGCGCACATTTATGCGCCGACCCGCATAACCGCCGGGCCGGCTGGCCAAACGGCGGTGACGCGCACCTATCTGATCAACGAATTCGCGATCCGCACGACCGAAGGCTGGCGCATCTCGGCCATCGTTCCCGTACCGGCTGAATGATCCGCATCCGCAAACGGGAGCACGCATGGCGAGGATAGGCTATGGTTTCGCCCGAGCGATGATCCTGGCCGCGGGGCTGACGCTGGCTGCCGCACCGGTATCCGCGCAGCAGGCGACGTCCGCGGCGCCCCAGTTCGAGCCACCGCCCGCGGAACCGGCCTCGGCCAAACCGAGGCCCGTGATGGCGGCCCTGTCCTATGCGAGCGATCTGAACGCCGATGTTGCCGGCGGTCGAAGACGTGGCGCCGCCTATCTCGGCAAGGTCTCGCTCGTGATCGATGCCGATCTCGATCGCCTGATCGGCCTGCATCGCGTCAGCGGCCATATCAGCATCCTCGATATCCATGGTGTGGGTCTCTCGGGACATTATGTCGGCAATCTCGCCCCCGTGAGCGGGATCGAGGCGGAGCCGGCGATCCGCCTCAATCAGGCCTGGCTGCAACTCCCGCTCACCGATACCCGGTCCGTCATGCTCCGGTTCGGAAAATTCCCCGCCGCGCAGGAATTCATGGCGAGCCCCACCGCCGCGCTCTTCATCAGCTCGACGTTCGGCTGGCCGGCGAGCTTCGCGACGGATTTGCCCAGCGGGGGTCCATCATGGCCGCTTTCGGCTCCGGGCGCGATGGTGACGTCGCGGATCGGCGCACATATGACCGCGAAGGTGGCGATCTTCGCCGGCGATCCGGCGGGCCCCGGGCAGGATGATCCGCAACGCCGCGACGGACACGGCTTCAACAGCTTCGGCTTTGCCGGGCGCCCCTTCCTGATCGCCCAAACCGCTTTTGACCTCGGAAAAGCCACGGTCACGCTGGGCGGGTGGATCCATTTCGACCGCTTCGCGGACCCGCGCGCGCCGCTCGCGTCACGCATCGCCGTTCCTTCCGATCACCCGCGCAATCTCGCTGGCTACGCGATGATCGATTCACCGATCTGGACGTCCGACGCCACCAGCGGACGCGCGCTGAACCTGTTCGCCAGGATTTCGATCAGTCCGTCGAACCGAAATCCCGTGGATCTGTATTTCGACGCGGGAATGACATTCAAGGCTCCGTTCCGCGGTCGTGCCGACGATGCCTTCGGCCTCGCCCTGGCGCACGCACGCATATCGCCGTTGCTGGTCGATGCCGAACGGCAAGCGGCAACGCTCGGAACTCCGCTCGCGCCGCAAATTGGGTCGGAGACGGTCGTCGAGGCGACCTATAGCCTTGCGGTCAGCCCCCGGCTCGCATTGCAGCCGAATGTCCAATTCATCCGGCGACCGGCAGGCAATGCCATTGCCCCTACCCTTCCGGCGCGGCGGATAGGAGACGCCCTGGTCGTCGGCATACGGACTACGGTCTCGCTCTGATTCGGGAGGAACCGATCGGCTCCATCCCGGCGGCGGATGGATCAGCCGCCGCCGTCGCGCTCGATATCCGCGCCGACAGCCGACAATTTCTCCTCGAGCCGCTCGTAACCTCGGTCGAGATGATAGACGCGCAGCACCTGCGTCTCGCCCTCGGCGGCAAGCCCCGCGAGCACCAGGCTCATCGACGCGCGCAGGTCGGTCGCCATCACCGGCGCGCCGTTGAGCTTCTCGACGCCCTTCACGATCGCGGTGCGGCCATGGACCTGGATGTCCGCGCCCATGCGCGTGAGCTCGGGCACATGCATGTAGCGGTTTTCGAAGATCGTCTCGGTCAGCACGCTCGTACCCTGCGCCAGCGCGAGCATCGCCATGAACTGCGCCTGCATGTCGGTCGGAAAGGCGGGAAATGGCGCGGTCGAGAGCGTCAGCGGGCATAGCCGCCCATTGGCGGAGACGCGGATCCCGTCCGCCTCCTCGGTCACCACCAGCCCGGCTTCGGTCAGGCCCGCGATGATCGCCGCCATATCCTCCGCGCACGCGCCCTCCAGGAAAAGGTCGCCGCCGGTGATCCCCGCCGCGCAGGCATAGGAGCCCGCCTCGATCCGGTCGGGCATCACCCGATGCTCGGCGCCATGCAGGCTGGCCTTGCCCTGGACGATGAGGCGCTCGGTCCCGATCCCTTCGATCTCCGAACCCATCGCCACCAGGCAGCGGCACAGGTCCGAGATTTCGGGTTCGCGCGCGGCATTGTCGATCACCGTCTCGCCCGTCGCGAGCGCGGCCGCCATCAGCGCATTCTCGGTCGCGCCGACCGAGACGATCGGGAACACGATATGTCCGCCCTTGAGTCCGCCGTCCGGCGCGCGCGCGCGGACATAGCCCGCAGCCAGCTCGATCTCCGCGCCCAAGGCCTCGAGCGCCTTCAGATGCAGGTCGATCGGGCGGTTGCCGATCGCGCAGCCGCCGGGCAGCGACACCGTCGCCTCGCCCTCGCGCGCGAGCAAAGGCCCCAGCACCAGGATCGACGCGCGCATCTTGCGCACGATCTCGTAGGGCGCGGTGGTGGACGAGATATGGTCCGCGTTGAGCGTCATCGCGCGCACCATCGATCCGCCGCGCTGCCCCGCGACCGTGGTCGACACGCCGAGCTCGTTCATCAGGTGCGCGAAGCCGTCGACATCGGCCAGCCGCGGCAAGTTGGTGAGCGTGAGCGGCCGGTCGGTCAGCAGCGCGCACGGCAAAAGCGTGAGCGCTGCATTCTTTGCGCCGGAGATGGGCACGCGGCCTTCGAGCCGTTTGCCGCCGCGAATGACGATCCTGTCCATCAGCGCCGCTGTAAAGCGTCACGCCTCGCGCGCAAGCCGTGCGGCATGCGCTGTCCGGCCGGAATCGTCACCTGTCGCGCGGTGGCTGAGCTAGGCAGCTTAGCGGAGCCGCGCCGACCCCCACCCGGCCTTCCTACAGGGTATGCTATGGGAGGCCGGGTGGGGGTGCGGGCCGGTGCGGCCAAGGTTCGGCGGATGCCGAACCGCACTTATATCACGCTTTCTCGAGCGTGCACTGGAGCGGATGCTGGTTCTGACGCGCGAAATCGGTCACCTGGCCGACCTTGGTCTCGGCGACCTCGTAGGTGAAGATGCCGCACACGCCGACGCCGCGCTGATGGACATGCAGCATCACCCGCGTCGCATCCTCCAGCCCCATGCGGAAGAAACGCTGCAGGCACAGGACGACGAACTCCATCGGCGTGTAGTCGTCGTTGAGCATCAGCACTTTGTAGAGCGAAGGCTGCTTGGTCTTGGTGCGCGTACGCGTGGCGACGCCGACACCGGTGCCGCCATCGTCCTCGCCGTCCTTGTTGTCGGCCATCAGGATGGGATCGATCATGCTCATCTATATAGGAACCGACGATATGGCATCCAACGCCCGACGGGCAAGAGGAGTGCCGTTGGAATCGAGGTTAAAGCGCCTGTTTGTGCGGGGAGCGGCACCGGCGTGGCCCGCCTTGAGCCTTCCGCCTCCTACCGCCGTTCGCCCTGAGCGAAGTCGAAGGGCTGCCTTTTTCTTGGCGAAGGAGAAGGACAGTGCTTCGACAGGCTCAGCACGAACGGTGAAATAGAAAAACGGCCGCCCCCGAAAGGGACGGCCGTTTATACTCAACGCTACAGGTCGGACTCGCGCCCGAAGGATATTAGAGCGCGGTCGACTTGATCTTCTCGGCGGCGATCGCATAGCGATTGGAGATCGGCTGGGCGACGTCGCCCGCGACCTTCATCAGCGCTTCGCTGACGCGCGACGCTTCGGCGACCAGGCTGTCGAACGACGCCTTGGCATAGTCGCTCTGCAGCTGGAACAATTCGGTCGGCGACTTGACCGACGCGAAGCTCTTGAACGCCGTGGTCGCGGCTTCGAGATGCTTCTTGCCATATTCGGCGGCTTCCTGGCCGAGCGTTTCGCCGGCCTTGGCGGCAACCTTGGACGAAGCGAGCACCGCCTCGACATTGCCCTTGGCGAAATCCGCGAATTCCTCGCCGAACTTGCTCGACTTCTCGAACGCCGTCTTGAAGCGGTTGGTGAACTCGGCGAACATCGCCTGCGCCTTTTCGGCGGCCTCGGTGTGCGAAGTAACGGTAGCCATATCGATCAGTTCCTCGGTTGCGGGCGCTGGTTCGATCGACTCGATCGCCGGCGCTTCCATTGTGTCGCTTGTCATGGCCGGCGACGCGGCGGCCTCAACCACTTCCGCAACCTCACCGCCCGAAGGCGCCAGCTGCGCGACCGCGGCCGTTTCGGCCTCGGCCGCTTCGACGACGGGCGCCTCGGTCCTGGCTTCGACGGCAGGCTTGGGCGGCGTGGGCTTGCGCGGCTTGGCAGCCACCTTCGCCTTGACGACTTCCTTCTCGGCCATCTTGGTCTTCCCGATTTTTGTTACGGTCATGTTGCATTGCACAATATAATACGCATGCGCGGATTGCAAGCGTTTTGTGCGCTGCAACATGGGTGAAACGCTCTGACATAGGTGAAAGATCCAGCTCTTTTCTCCGGCTTCACACCCTCGCGTCATCCCAGCGAAAGCTGGGATCTCAGGCGGCTGGGCGAAGCCTCACGAGACCCCAGCTTCCGCTGGGGTGACGCGTGCGCGTCAGAAATCCACCTTGTCATAATGATCGGGCGGCGCGATCACCTCCATCCGCTCGCCCAGCAGCGACCGGAAGCTCGGCCGGCTCTTCATCCCCGAATACCAATGGCGCGTGCGCTCATGCCCGCGCCAGTCGATTCCGCCGAGATAATCGGAGACGGAGATATGCGCCGCCGCCGCCAGGTCGGCGAGGCTGAACAACGGCCCGCCGATCCAGCGCCGATGGTCGAGCAGCCAGTCGACATAATCGAGATGGCTGTTCGCCAGCCGCATCGCCTCGCGCAGCACCTTGGCGTCGGGCGAGACGCGGTGGACCAGGCGCTTCTCCATCCGCTCGTACAGCAAGGGCCGCCCGACCTCGTCGTGGAATTTCTGGTCGAACCACGCCACCAGCCGCCGCACCTCGGCGCGGTTGGCGGCGGTGCCGGGCAGCATCGTCGCTTTCTCGACCGTCTCTTCCAGATATTCGCAGATCGCCGCCGAATCGATCAGCACAAGGTTCTGCGCGCGATCGACCAGCACCGGCGTCGCGCCCGTCGGGTTCATGTCGACATATTCGTCGCGCTGCTCCCACGGGGATTCGCGCACCAGCTCGCACCCCTCCCCTTTCTCGCCCAGCAACAGCCGGACCTTGCGCGAGAAGGGACAGAGCGGAAATTGGTAAAGCTGCCAGGCCATCGACTCCCCTGTTAGGGGCGCACGGGCGCGGCGAAAAGGGGAATGACGCGAGCCCGTCGCCGGCCCTCCCGAATTTGCTATAGAGGCGGCGAACCACGGCATTTTGCGAGGACGCATGATGACCCACCGCATTTTCTCCGTCAGTTTCGCCAGCGTCTATCCGCATTACATTGCCAAGGCGGAAAAGAAGGGACGCACCCAGGCCGAAGTCGATCAGATCATCCGCTGGCTGACGGGCTACGACCAGGCCGCGCTGGACGATCAACTGGCGAAGCGGACGAACTTCGAGGATTTCTTCGCGCACGCGCCCGGAATGAACCCGGCGCGCTCACTGATCACCGGAACCGTCTGTGGCGTCCGCGTCGAGGAGGTCGAAGAGCCCACGATGCGCGAAATCCGCTACCTCGACAAACTGATCGACGAGCTCGCCAAGGGCCGGCCCATGGAAAAGATCCTGCGCGCCTAGCCTGCCTAACCCTCTCTCCCCTTGCGGGAGAGAGTTGGAGAGAGGGGTTTGCTCGAGGAGGCTCGATGCTTCCGAGAGCAAGTGAAGCTGCCAGCACGGGCCCTTGCTCAATCGCCCTCTCCGGACCATCACCCACCCATGTTCGATCATGTCGGCTTTCTGGTCCGGGATGCGCGCATCAGCCTCCCTTTCTTCACCGCCTGCCTCGCGCCGCTCGGGATCGAGCGCGCGCAGGATATGCCCCAATATGACGCCGCCCTCTTCAAGGACCCCACCCAGCGCGGCTTCCTGTTCATCGCCGGCGACCGCAAGGGGACGCCCAGTTATTGGCGGCCGGGCAACACCCCCGGCGGCGCCCCCATTCACCTCGCCTTTGCGGCACCCAGCCGCGCGGCGGTGGATGCCTTCCACGCCGCCGCGCTCGCGCATGGCGGCCGGGACAATGGCGCGCCGGGCTTCCGCGACCAGGGTTACCGCCGCGACGCCAATTATGTCGCGTTCGTGCTCGATCCCGACAACAACAATATCGAGGCGTCGTGGCCCAATCCGGAGGCAGCGCCGATCTGACCCGCCGTCTTGCCGAAACGCCTCACGCGCCGATCGATTCGGCCACCTCCGGATGCCTTGCGCCCCCGGCATAGGATTCGCGGCAGAGCCGACGCAGCTGCCTGCGCACCGACGGGCTATGAATCTGCGGATCGCTCCGCGCATAGCCTTCCGCGGCCAGCGCCTTCTCCAGATCCTTGACCCGGCCATAATCTCCGCTGCGCGCCAGCGCGAAGGCGCGGTGCAAGATCGGAATTTCATGATAGCTCATGGCGCAGACACCCTTTTCGTTGCTGCGCCCGCATTGACAGGGCCGCGCTGAACCAACCGTGTCCTGCTTGTAGCGTGAGGTTCATCTCCCTTGCGGCCCCGGCGGATTTCCCCGCTATGATCGCCGGAATGACAGGGGACACGGAAACGGCATGACCGAAGCGACGAAACCATGGGACGGCGCGATCGTCCGCAACTGGCTCGAACGCCGCATCGTCGCCGCGCGCGCCGATCAGGTCTCGGCCGAGCGCGGCGGCTATGGCCAGCAGGACGAGTGCGACAAGGCCGCCGCCGAGGAAATGGTCTGCGCCGCGCTCACGCGCGACGACGCCACCGGCGCCCAGGCCGCCTTCGCCGCCGAACTGAAAAGCCTGCTCGACCGGGATCGTTATATCTGGCGCGGCGTCTATGACGACACGCGCTTCGAACGCCACGTCCGCGCCTATCTCCGCAAGCTCCAGAAGATGACGCGCGACTATTCCGGCTTCGACCGGACCCGGCGCTACCAATGAGCGCCGATGATTACGCCCACGGCCGCCGCGACGGCCTCCGCCTCGCGCTCGCCATCCTCGCGGTGGAGGAGGCCAAATGGGCGGCTTTGCTCGGCGAAAGCCCTGTCTGGCGCACCAATCAGTTGCGCGAGGTGCGCCACAAGACGCTCCAGGTCGCGCAGAAACGCATCCACACCATCCTCAACCGCCTCACCCCCAAAGGCGAAGCCGAAAACATGGACCCCGAACTCGCCTCCGCCCTCGACAAGCTAGGGCTGTAAAATCCCCTTCCCTTTAAGGAGCGGCGGGGTCGAAACTGCCCCCAGCAGTTTCTCGCCCATGCCGGGGGCATGGGCGACCCCGACGCTGGCTAGGGGTGGGGCAGCGCGGCTGGGCCAGACGCCCGGAATACGCGCCCGACCAGCCTTTACCCCTCGAACCAATATTCCAGCATTCCCGTCGACCCCGTCCCGAACTCGCCTTCGAAACCGCCCTCGCCCCGTAGCCCGGCAAGCTCCTCCGTGCCCGACCCCGCGACCACCGACCATGTCGCCGAAATCACCTTGTCGTGGATCACCTCCCGCCCCTCGAGCACGAAGCTCCCCCGCCGCCCGCCCAGTGTTCCGCGAAAGCGTTGCAGGCTGACCATCGTCGCGGATCCGCCCTCGCGCCGCACCTGCAGCGCCCGCACCGTCGATTCGCCCGCCCACTCCCCGGAGAATGTCTCGTCCAGGCTGAGCACCGCCAGCACCGGCCCGGCATCGTCGTCATAGGGATGGGTTTCGCTGTTCCGGACCGAGATCCTGGCGCAGGCCATGCGGCGCGCGGTGGGCGCTGTCGGCCCCTCCGCGTCATGCTTATAAGCCTCGTCGGTCATG
>Ga0070660_100002186_pt1 | contig 13476 bp, 7 predicted proteins | sample KBSC33metaG_FD_64670 | JGI IMG/M metagenome (GOLD analysis project Ga0070660, IMG submission 64670) | Corn rhizosphere microbial communities from Kellogg Biological Station, Michigan, USA - KBS C3-3 metaG | ecosystem: Host-associated > Plants > Roots > Rhizosphere > Soil ... | reverse complement strand
CCTCCTTGACCTCGAAGAGGTCGGCGAAGTCGGCCTCCACCTCCAGGCGCACGGCGACGTCGCTCGTGTCGTGGCGGTGGCTGACGATGCTCAGCTCCTCGCTCCAGACCTCGCCGACCAGCCGGCGGCGATGGACCGAGTACGGAGCCGGGTGGTCGGCCGCGATCTCCGCCGCCAGGAAGAACTGAGCCATGAAGTGGGCGCTCTGGTGGAGGCCGAGGAGCGCGAGCGGAGCGCCGTCGATCGTCAGGACCCAGCGCGAGACGAAGCGCGTGTCGTCAGAGAAGAACCCGTGCTCGCGGCCGTCTCCGGCCCGCACGTTCCCCTGACGGTCGCCGATCACGAACGTGCTGCCATCCAGGACGCTGACCGTCCGCTCAGACATGCAAGGCCACCATGTCGCGCGCTGTCACCGACCGGTAGAGCTCCTCGTGTGCGGCCGCGACGACGGTGGCATCGCAGTGCGCGGCCACCCAGGCCCGGCAGCGCCGGGCCGCGATCGCGGGCAGCCGGCCGATCGCGACCGCCATCTCCCGCTCGTCGGCGACGAGGAAGCCGGTCTCACCGTCGTGGACGATCTCGGGGACGGCCCCCTCCGGGAACGCGATCACGGGGGTCCCGCACGCCAGCGCCTCGATCATGACCATCCCGAAGGGCTCGTCCCAGCGAATCGGCATGAGCAGCCCGCGCGCTCCGGCGAACAGCGAGCGCTTGGCCGCCCCGGTGACCTCGCCTGCGAAGCGCACGCGCTCCCCGTCGATGCGCGGCGCGATCTCCTGATCGAAGAACCGCTCCTGGCCCGGCTGCACGATGCCTGCCAGGACCAGCGGGACCCCGGCGATCGCGGCCGCGTCGATCGCTCGCTGCGGCCCCTTCTCCGGCGTGATCCGGCCGACCCACAGCAGATAGTCGTCCTTGTGCTCGCGCAGCGGCCATGCGGAGACGTCGATGGGGTTCGGGATGACGGCCGCCGCGGTGACACCCGGCGGCGCGGAGGCGAGCTGTGCCTCGCTGATGGCGACGAGCTGGGCCTTGTGGGCGTGGTGTTCGTAGAACGGGCTCGTCCCCCCGTCGAACGGACCGTGCAGGGTGTGCACGAGCGGCGTCTCGAGGCGGTCGGCCATCGCCAGGGCGGTGAACCCGCAGTGGTCGTGGATGACGTCGAAGCTCCCCCACGCTGCCCGCGGCTCGATCAGCGCGAAGGCACGGGCGACGTGGTCGGCCTCGTAGAGCGACCGTTCGATCTCATCGGGATGAACCTCGTCGAGCAGGGTTCGCACCGTGGCGGTCGATCGCGATCCCGGCGCCCCGAAGAGCGTCACGTCGACGCCGCGGTCCACGAGCGCCTCGGTCAGCGCGCCGACGACCGCTTCGACGCCGCCGTATCCACTCGGAGGGACGGAGATCCACGGCGGAGCGAGCATCGCGACCCGCAACGGGGAGCGCGGCTCGCGGTCGAAGACCGCGAGCAGCGGAGGTGCGGCCAGGCCCGAGCTCACCGCGGGCCCCAGCGAGCCCGTGCACGGCGCACGAGTCGACCGGCACGCGTGCCAACCGTCCGATGGGTCGCGTTAGCGCCGCCTCTTCGAGCCGAGTCGAACTGCTGGATGACGCCGGGCAAGAGCCGAGCGTCGTGGGGTGCGCGGCGCCGCAACCTCACGGGCGCGCCTGGCAGGACGGGCAACAAGCGGGGGTCACAACTGACCCTTTCATCTAGACGCCCAGAACACTCACGCTAGCGCCACGCGTGATACGAGCGAGCTCTCGCTAGCGCTGCTCGATCGGGCGGTACTCGCGGTCGAGCTCCCCGACGTAGAGCTGGCGCGGGCGCACGCTGACCTGCTCGGGGTCCTCGACCATCTCCATCCATTGCGCGAGCCATCCGGCGCTGCGGGCGAGCGCGAACATCACCGGGAACATCGCGGGTGGCATGCCGATCGCCTGGTAGGTCAGGCCGGAGTAGAGGTCGACGTTGGGATAGAGCCCGCGAGACGTGAAGAACTCGTCCTCGACGGCGCGGGCGGCCAGCTCGTCGGCGATCTCGACGAGGGGGTCGGCGCCCTTTGCGTCGTAGAGAGCCCCGAGCTGCTTGCGCAGGATCCGCGCACGCGGGTCATACGTCCGGTACATCCAGTGCCCGAAGCCCATCAGCCGCTCGCGGCCGGCCTTGACGCTCTCCAGGTACTCGGGGACGCCGGCGACCGTGCCGATGTCTCGGAGCATCTGCAGCACCGCCTCGTCGGCCGCGCCGCGCATCGGCCCCGACAGTGCGGCCACGCCCGCCGCGACGGCCGCGTACGGGTTGACGTGCGTCGAGCCCACCGCGCGGACGGCGGTCGTCGAGGCGTTCTGCTCGTGGTCGGCGTGGAGCATCAGCAGGACGTCGAGCGTTCGTTCGACGAGCGGATCGGGCTCGTAGCGCAGCTCGCTCATCCGGAACATCATCGACAGCAGGTTCCCGGCGTAGGTCAGGTGGTCCTCGGGATAGACGTACGGCTGCCCCATCCCGTGGCGGTAGGAGAACGCCGCCAGCGTCGGCATCTTGGCGAGCAGACGCAGGACCTGGAGCTCCCTGGCCCGCTTGTCGAGCACCTCGCCGGCATCCGTGTAGAAGCTCGACAGGGCGCCGACCGCGGCGGCGAGCATCGCCATCGGCTGGGCGTCATAGCGAAAGCCGCCCAGGAAGCCCTTGACGTTCTCGTGGACGAAGTTGCGCGTCCCGACCTCCTGCATCCACTCGTCCAGGGCGTCTCGCCTCGGGAGGTCGCCGTGGATCAGCAGGTAGGCGACCTCGATGTAGGTCGAGTGCTCGCACAGCTCCTCGATCGAGTAGCCACGGTGCTGCAGCGTGCCCGCATCCCCGTCGACGGAGGTGATCGCGCTGCGGCACGTCGCCGTGTTGTTGAGACCCGGGTCGTAGGACGCGAGCCCGGCGCTGCCGTCCAGCGCGATGGCGTGCAGGTCGGCCGCACGGATCGCGTCGTTCTCGATCGCGAGCTCGTAGCTGCGTCCCGTGCGGTTGTCGGTCACGGACAGCGTCGCTCTGGGTTCCGTTGTCATCGCTCTCGATCATGTCACGGGCGGACCACCGGCTCAGACAGCTGAGACTGATCCGACACTGACATGCCCTCGACGCTGAGCGACGATCGGCGGCATGTCCGAATGGAACGGGAAGCCCCTGGCCGTTGCCGTCACCGCCGCGTGGATGCTGGCGGCGTGGGCCGGCGTCGCCGACGCGAAGCTTGCCGGGCCCGGCGGGGCACTGCACGGGTGCGTCGACCGGCACAGCCTGCTGCACGTCGTCGCGTTCGGAAAGCGGTGCCCGCACGGCCAGACCTCGATCGCCTTCGGCCGGCGGGGCGCGACCGGAGCCGCCGGAGCGACCGGTGCGGCCGGAGCCACCGGGGCGGCCGGAACGCCCGCCGACCAGGCGGCGATCACGACCCTTCAGAGCCAGGTCGCCACGCTGCAGGGGCAGGTCGGCACCCTGCAGACGCAGCGTGCCGACCTGCGCAGCGATGTGACAGCGCTGCAGGCAACGCTGGCCGGGGTCACCCGCTCGGGCAACACATTGAAGTTCAGCGGGATGAACCTGCAGCTGCTGAGCGGCGTCGGCACGACCGACGGGGCGCCGAACGGACTCGGCAACCTGATCATCGGCTACAACGAGAATCCGGGCACCCAGACCGGATCGGCCAACCTCGTCCTCGGCGAGAGCCAGTCGTTCACGAGCTACGGCGGGATGCTCGGCGGGTTCGGCAACACCACGAGCGGCCCGTACGCCTCGGTCACCGGCGGTCACTACAACGTCGCCGCCGGCAGCTGGTCGAGCGTCGCGGGAGGCTGCGACAACCTCGCCGGCGCCGGAACGGTGCCCACGGGCCCCTGCTCCAACCACGCCGAGTCGATCCTCGGCGGCGCCAGCAACCAGGCCGGCGCCACCGAGTCGGCCGTCGCCGGCGGCCAGTCGAATATCGCCAGCGGGGCGATCGCGAGCATCGCCGGCGGCTACAGCAACACCGCCGGCGGGCTTGGTGCGACGGTCGGCGGTGGATACGGAAACAGCTCCGCGGCCAACGAGACAGCCGTCCTCGGCGGCGGCAACAACGTCGCCACCGGTGACATCTCCTCGATCCTGGGCGGCTACTACAACACCGCCACGGTCGACGAGGCGACCGTCGCCGGCGGCTGCTCGAACGTGGCCGGCGCGGGCACCGTCACGATCAACGGCGGCTGCACATCCTTCGGCAACTCGTTCAACACCGTCGTCGGCGGGATCGGCAACCAGGCGGTCAATCTCGCCGCGGTCGTCGTCGGCGGCTCGCACAACGTGATCAGCAGCGCAACCGGTGGCCAGGGCGACGCGCTGCTCGGGGGCAACTCACGGTCTCTCAGCCTGACCACCAACGAGGAGAGCCAGGCCGGGCCGACGTTGTTCGGACCGTAGCCGGGAGTCCGCTCCGCTCCTACTTCTTGAAGTGCGGCGTGAGATGCCACGCGAACGTGGCATCGCCCAGCGGCCCCTCGTCCGACTTGCAGTTCACCGCCTGCGCGGAGTGGCACTGGAACAGCGTCATGAAGTCGGTGGCGAACCCGCCCGAGAAGTCGTAGCACGACGTGCCTGACAGGAGCGGATCGCCCGGGCAGCCGTAGTAGGCGTCGGGATGCTCGGGCGCCTGGCCGCTCGTCAGCTTGAGCGATCGCGGGACGTGCTCGCGGTGGCCGTACACCGTCCCCTCCACGCGGTCAGAGCCGGTGGCGCCGCCGCTGTGATCGGCCTTGGTGAAGAACACGAACGACAGCTGGTACTTGCACGTCTTCGGGTCCACGAACAGCTGCGCAGATCCGAAGTCCGGGAGCGAGCCTCCGAGCGAGCCGTCCTTGGTGTAGGCGCTCTCATCGCCGCTGTCGTCGAGGGTGTCGTTGACGTGGACGTCGCCGCCCTTGGCCTTGCCGATGAACGTGACGACGCCCGAGCGGGTGACCTTCTTGTGGCCCAGCGCGATGTCGGCATGAGCGGTGCGATCGAGGGTGATGGTCCGGGTGCCGTACTGCGCCTGGCCGGGCTCGTCCGGCCCGGTGGTCTCCGCGAGGAACGCCGTGGTCGCGGCTCCGGTGAAGCCGGTCACGCGCCCGAGCGAGGCGCAGGCGCTCGCCGTCGCCGGCGCCGCCGCCAGCACGACCACCGATGCAGCCGTCAAACACGCCCCCCGCATCGCCAGCGAGACTACATCACCGGCGACGGTGCGCAAGCGGGAGGCCCTTCACGGACGTCTGCAGCGACGGACCGGCGATCGCGAGCGTGGAGACCGGCGAGAGGTTCACGTCGGCGGTCGTCGTGCGGCCCACGCCGGGGATCGTGACCCTGGGCGTGCTGGTGTGGAACCGCAGCACGCGGCCGTCGCTGAGCTGGACGAGCAGGTCGTACGTCTTCGCCCGGCTCGAACCCCGGCCCGCTGCCCAGGTGAGCACCAGGTTGCCGCCGGCCCGTGACGCCCTGACCCTGCGGACCTTCGCGGGCTTCGGCGGCGCCGGAGCGCTGTAGCTGGTGACCTGGATGCGCTCGCGCGGAAGGCCGCGGTAGTCCAGCACGGTCGCGAAGATCGGCCGGGTCTCCTTCCGGCCGACGCCCGGCGTGAACTTCAGGCTGCCCTGCCGGAAGGCCGACAGGCTCGCGCCGGCGGCGCGCGCGCTGAGCGCACGTCCGTGGACGCTGCCGATCATCGTGCCGCCGCCCTGGCCCGCCTCGCTGAAGACGACCTGGTCGTCGGAGGGCAGGCCCTTGACGCCGAAGCTCAGCGTGCGCTTGAAACCGCTGCCCTTGACCTTGGCGGTGATGTCGGGCTTCGCCAGGCCGTCGGCCTGCTGGACGTCGACGATCGCCGCGGATCCGGGTGCGGGCGCGATCCTCCACGTGCCGCCCTTCGGGTTGGAGATCGCGATCTCCGTGACGTTGGCGGGCAGCTGCGGGATCGTGTAGGAGCCGGACTGGACGGCCGGCACGCGCGAGCGCGTCGGGGCGATCGGGCCCGGCCCGACCGCGATCGTCTGCCGGCCGACCGGCCGGTCGTGGAAGGCCGCGAACGCCTCGCCGCTGGTGGTGGTCGCCTTCTCGAAGACCGGATCGGAGCCGTCACCGGTGTCGAACGTCCGGCCGCTGGGGTCGGTCAGGATCACGTGCGGGGGCGCCCCGTCACCGTGGATGGCGAGCGTCGTGCCCGGCAGGCCGGGGGCGATCTTGATGGGTGCCGCGGTCAGGCCCGGCGTCGGCATCGTGCCCACCGTCGAGCGCGTGAAGCTTGGATGGTCGATGACCACCTTGTACTTGTTGACGTCGCAGCCCGAGAGGTAGAAGTCGGGGCCCTGGCCCCACTTCATCGACGCGCCCGGGTTCCAGTCGGCGCCGAAGAACTTCAGCTGCAGGCAGATCGAGAGCCCGCGGTTGGACGCAAGCGCCTCGGCGCCGGCGCTGAGGCTGATCGCCGTGATGTCGACGTCCGCCCAGCCATCCGCGTTCCACAGCTGCTTGAACGCCTCGTAGTCGAAGCCGACCGACCACTTCAGCCAGCCGTAGTCGCCGCCGGCGTTGATGTTGATGTGGGTGTAGCCGTCCGACCACACCTCGCCCAGGACCTCGCCCTGGATCAGGTCGAGCAGCGAGATCTTGCCGTCGAACCAGAAGACGTCGGTGGGCGCGCTGGCGTAGTGGGCGTAGCCGAGGAACGCCGAGATGTCGGCGACCTCGAGGATCGAGAAGTCGACGCCGCCGCACAGCGCGAGGTCGGGCGTGCGGTAGTCGACGATGACCGGCCGGAACAGCAGGTTGCGCTTCGGGTGCTTCTGGTAGTAGCGCTCGAGCGTCTCGTAGTGGCCGCTGCCGGACGGGTCCTCGATCTCGCTGTCCTTGACCTCCTGGTAGAGCGTGTACATGTAGCTCGGGTCACGGACCTGGGCGCCGTACGTGAGCGGGTGCTCCTTGGTGACCTGCTTGCCGGTGTAGAAGTCGACCTTCCCGATGTACGGCACGCAGGTCTTGCCGTTCTTGCTGCCCGAGCTGTCGACGCCGGAGTTGAAGTTCGACTCGTCCTGCTGGGTCTGGGAGTCGCCGAACGGCGGCAGCGTGGCGCCGGTGAGCTTCGTCGTCGTGAAGTCCGGACCGGCGTTGACCTGGAAGAAGACGTGGTTGAGGGCGAAGTAGCCCGTGTCGAAGATGTTCGGGTCGCCGCTGATGTCCAGGTAGGCGGCGTGGAAGTGCGTCGTCCCGTAGCGCGGGTCGCCCTTGTGACCCGGGCTGAACGTCGTCAGCAGCTCCATGCCGGCCCCGGCGTGGATCGTCTTGACCAGCAGGTCGAGCGAGACGTGCGCGTCCATGCCCCACAGGTCGGAGCCGTCGGGGGCGGCGGCCGGCAGGAAGTACAGGTGCATCGTGTCGACGTGCAGCGGGCCGAGGTCGACGTTGCTCACCTCGTAGTTGAAGCCCTGCTCGGCCTGCGCGGCCGACGCATCCGCTCCCAGCGTGAGGTTGATCAGCTTGTTCGGCGTCTGCCCGACCTTCTGGCCGGGGACCATGTCGGCCGGGAGGTGGGGCGCGAGCTTCATCGTGAGCGTCGCGCGCGGCTTGAGCCTCACCGAGCTGACCGTCGTGTCCAGGCCGCCGAGCAGCGTGTTGGAGTACTTGAAGCCGGCGATCGTCCTCCCCGCCGACGTCTTGCCCGACAGGTCCCAGCTGACCTTGCCGTCCGAGAACGACACCGGCGCGTTCTGGGCCGTCGCGCTGACCGCGGCGCTCGAGGACTTCAGCGTGAGGACCTTGAGCTTGCCGGTCTTGGAGGTGTCCCACTCGATGTTGACCTGGTTGTCGCTCGCCGGGCTGTCGGGCTTGACCTTCAGTCCGTCGACCGTGACGGCGGCCTCGGTGTGGTACGAGCGCTCGATTGTGCCGTCGGTCTTCGTCGTCACGCTCTCGTGCAGGCATGTGCTCGCATCCGCGCCGGCGGCCAGCTGGATGTGGATGAGCTTCGTCGGGTCGATCGCGTGGCTGCAATCGACCGTGACGGCGAACGTGCCCGCATTGGTGGCGCCCTCGTCGTCGGTCACCTTCAGGCCGATCGTGTGCTGCCCGAGCTTCTTGAAGGTGTGGCTGACGCTCGGCGTGTCGCCGCTGTCGGTCTCGAACTTCCCGTCGTTGTCGAGGTCCCACTGGTAGTCGACGATCGCGCCGTCGGGGTCGCTCGAAGCCGCGGCGAAGAGCGTGCCTGGCGTGTTCTGGTACAGCGGCGGCTGCGCGAGTGGGATGCCGTTGAGCCGCAAGCCGAGCGCCGCCGTCGGGGCGATGTTGGCCGCGACCGTCACGTCCTTGGTCAGGACGTCGGTCTTGCCCTCGTTGTCGGTGACGCGCAGCGTCACGTGATGGGTGTCGGGCGACGGTCCGCCGGCCAGCTGGACGCACCCCGCGCAGAGCGGGTAGCTGTGCGTCTGCGGCGTCGGATCGGTCGTCGCGGTCGCGAAGTTACTGGTGCCGTTGAAGTCCCACTCGTAGTTGACGATCTCCCCGTCGGGGTCGTTCGCCGGCCCGGGGTTGAACGTCGCGGTCTGATCCGGCCGCAGCGGCCGGTCGGGGAAGCCGTGGTGGTCCCACGAGATGCCGAACGCGGCGACCGGAGGCGTGTGCACGCCGAACTGCGCGATCGCCAGGCCGGTCGCGCCGCCGTTGACGGCGTGACCGGCGAGCGTGACGAGATGGCCCTTGGCGTGGCGGATGACGGCCTGCGCTCCGGTGTCGCCGCCGTCGCCGATGGCGAGCACGGCGCTCCCCGGCCCGGGCGTGTCCTGCGTGATCGACCGCCCGTCGTCCCCGGTGGGCGTCAGGAGCGCGACGAACAGCTGCCGGGCCGATCCCGTGTCGGAGCCGGCGATCGTGTCCCCCGCCGCGGCGGTGGTGACCGCGTTCGCCACCTCGTCGTCGCCCGCGACGACGTCGAAGATCCGCACGCCCGCCGGCGAGGCCGCATCGATCGACGGCCCGCCGAAGCCGCTGTCGAGCTGGCCCGCGGTCGTGTAGTGCGCGTCGAAGGCCTTGGTGACGCTGCCGGCGTGAGTCTTCCCGACCACGACGGCGCTGTCGTCGGCGTGCAGATCGACCGCCTCGGCGATCGTGCTCGTGCCGTCGCCGAAGGAGCCGAGTGCGATGCCGCCCGATCCGAAGCCCGGCACGAGCGCGCCGTTGGCATCGAGCTCGGCGAGCAGCGACTGGTTGGTGCCGCCGCCGTTGGCCGCCCAGCCCGCGACCCAGACGGCGTTCTGGTCGGTGGCCAGCCCGAGCGCGTGCGTCGCCAGGCCGCTGCCCGACAGATCGATGGTCGCCACGCCGTGGTTGCCGAACGTGGTGTCGAGCGCGCCCGTGGCGCTGTAGCGGGCGACGAACGCCAGCGCGGACGTGCCGGTGCCCTCGGTGCCGCCGACGAGCAGGCGCCCGGCGGCGTCGACCACGAGCGACTGCACGTTGGCGTCGGCGGCCAGCGCCGTCAGCGTCAGCCCTCCGGACTGCGGCTGGCCGCCGATCGTGAGCAGGTCGACGAAGACCTTCTGCACGCCGCCGTCGAGCGCGTCGCCGGCCAGCGCGAACCCGCTGCCGGACAGGAAGACGGCGCCGGCGCCGGTCGCATCGTGTCCGCTGCCGATGTCGTACTCGATCGGCGCGCCCGAGTTGAACGTGGTGTCGGGGTGGCCGTCGGGCAGGTAGCGCATGAGCACCGCGCGGTGCCCGCCGGACTCCGTGGCCGTGCCGGCGACGAGCAGGTTGCCGCTCGGCAGCTCGTGCAGAGAGCGCACACCCGTCCCGGTTCCGCCCGTTCCCACCGGGGTGAACGTGAACCCGGCGCCGGCGCCGATGCCGGAGCCGAACGTCGTGTCGATCTGACCGGGCGTCGTGCCGCTCGATACCGACGCGAGCACGCCGACGAGGGCCGCGGCAAGCAGCAGGCTTGCCAGAGCTGAACCGATGATCCGCCGACCGCGCATGTGACTGCCCCCCGTCATTGCTCCCGCTGGTTTGCACCTAGGGGGTCGTGGCTGCGCGAGCGTGCCGACTCGATGGCGGCCGTGAGCTCGAGCCAGCCCTGGAACGGCGCCTGGCCGCCCATGCCGTCGTCGAGCAGGCCGTGGATCGGGCCGTCAAGCGGCCCGGCCCCCAGTCGCAGTACGAGCTCCATCGCCTCCCCCTGCATCGAGGCGGACGTTCACACGGCGCCGCGCGCTCCGCATCGGCGATCGTCGCCGATCTTTTGCTCAGGACGCGAGCGCGGCAGGCAATTCGCTGCGAGAGGCGATGTCGAGCTTGCGGAAGATGGCGCGCAGGTGCGCGTCGACGGTCCGCGGCGTGACGAACAGCGCCTGCGCGACCTCGCGATTGGTCGCCCCGCCCGCGACGAGGCGGGCGACGCGAAGCTGGCTCGGGGTCAGCGAGTCGACCCCGCTGAGCGCCATCCGGCGCGGACGGGCGCCGGTCGCAAGGAGCTCTTCCCGTGCGCGCTCGGCGAGCGGCGTGGCGCCGCAGCGGCGCGCGAGCTCGAGTCCCCGGGCCAGCGGCTCGCGTGCCGCGCTGCGCTCGCGGGCACGCCGCAGCGCGGCTCCGTGCTCGACCAGCGATCGCGCGAGCTCGAGCCGCGCCGGCGAACGCTCCAGCTCGGCGACGGACTGGCGCAGCAGCTCGACCTGCTCGTCGCCGCGTGCGGTCGTCGCGACCCCGCGCAGCGCGATCCCGACCGCGCGCGGGGCGCCCCAGATCCGTGCGAGCTCGAGCTCCTCGGTCGCGGCCTCTCGCGCAGCCGCATCGTCGCCGAGAGCCCGCAGGGCTTCCGCGATCGCGGTCCCGAGCGCGAACAGGCCGGGCCGGCGGCTTCCGCCTCGGCTCCCCGTGCCCTTGACGAGCCGGCTCGCGGCCTCGATGCGCCGCAGGTCGGCGAGCGCGTCCTCCCAGCGCAGCGCGGCGGCGTGAACTCTCGCGCGGCCGAAGAGGAAGAGCAGCACGCCGAACTCGGGCGCGGAGTCGTCGACCTCGGTGGCCGCGGCGAGCTCCTCGGCCTGGTCGAGCTTGCCCTGGTCGGCCAGGGACCACAGCAGCGGAGCCGCCGCCCAGGTGATGCCCAGCGTCCAGCGCGCGTGGCGTGCCAGCTCGAGGGCCGAGCGCGCGTCGACCTCAGCCTCTCGCAGCCCGCCGACGCGATGCTCGAGCACCGCTCGCATCCCGAGCATCGGCCCGTGGCCGTTGAGCATGCCGCGCTCACGGCTGTCCTCGAGGGCGCGCTCGAGGCAGTCGCGAGCAGCATCCTCGCGGTCGGCCAGCGTCAGCTGCGAGATCAGCCGCGCATAGGCGAGGCTGTCCGATCCCAGCTCCGCCAGCAGGCGTCCCCCCTCCAGGACCTGTTCGGTGAGGTCGCCCAGCTCTGCCGCGGTGCGCGCCGCCCCGGTCAGCGAGGCCAGCGCGAAGCGCTCGGCCGGCGTGTCGCCCGCGAGTCCCGCAATGCGCTCCGCGCGCTCACGGCCCGGCGGCATCAGCGCGTAGCCGCGCGCCACGATGGCGAGCGCGTCGAGGGTGAGCGCCAGCTCGCGGTCGGCCTGGCCGCGAGCCGCCTCGGCCTCGAGCATCTCGACGGCCTCGGCCGCGCTGCGCATCACGAGGAGCGCCGAGAAGAGATCGCTGGCGACCGCGACGCGGCGGTGCTCGTCGGCCGCCAGCTCGAGCGCTTCGCGGAGATGCGGCAGCGCGGTCTCGCCGTCGCCCGCGCGCTGCTCGGCCCGTCCGAGCTCGTGGAGGAGCTCGGCGCGGTGGTCCGCGGGGCCTTCTGCAAGCGCCCGGCGCAGCTGCGCGACCGCGGCGGCGGGAACCCCGCGCGCGAGGCTGGCGGCCCCTGCACGGCGCAGGACGTCGACGCGCCACGGCTCGCCCGCCGGGTCGGTCAGCAGCAGCGGAAGGGCGACGTCCTCGACATCGGCGTGCTGGTCGAACAGCAGGCGTGCCGCCGCGGCGTGGTGGGCGGAGCGGGCGGGCGCGACCAGCTCCTCGTAGATCGCCGCGCCGACGATCGGGTGCGCGAAGTCCAGCCGGTCGCCGTCGAGCAGCAGGCCCGCGCGGGCCAGTGCGTCGTTGGCCTCGGCAGCCGTCGCCGCATCGAGGCCGGCCAGCGCCGCCACGCGCTCGAAGCCGGCGCTGCGGCCGAGCAGCGCCAGGGCCCGCGCGAAGGCCGTCGCCGCCGGCCCGAGCCTTCCGAGCCGTCCGGCCAGCGCCGAGACGATCGATTGCGGGCTGACCCCCACGAGCCGGTCGGCACCGGCGTCGGTGATCTCCAGGCCGTCGCTCTCGACATGCCGGACGAGCTGCTCGAGCAGGAACGGGTTGCCGCCGGTCAGCTCGTGACACGCTTCGGCGAACCGCTCGCTGGCGCCGGGCAGCGCCGCGCTGACGAGGTCGGTCGCCGCATCGCTGCTGAGCGGCGCGGGCGCGATCCGCTGCACCCGCGGTGCCTCGCGAAGCGCGGCGAGCGCCGCCTGGTCTGCGTCCGGCTCGCCCACTCGCCAGGCGAGCACCGGCAGCACGGGCGTGCCCTCGAGGCGGCGGACGAGATAGGCGAGCCACTTCAGCGTCGGCGCGTCACACCACTGCAGGTCGTCCACGCACAGGACGACCGGGGCGCGCTCGGCGAGGTTCAGGCACAGCCAGTACAGCCCGTGCAGGGCGGCGAACATCAGGTCGCCGGAGCCCGCCGTGACGGGCTGCTGGTGTGCGTCCACGAGCCCGATGGCGGGCGCGGCCATGTGCGCGGCGCCCTTGAGCAGCTCGCTTCGGTCGTTCTCTTCGGCTCCGCGGAGCAACGGCTCGAAGAGCTGCGTGGCGACGCCGAACGGGAGCTCTCGCTCGAGCGTGCCGGCGCGGGCTTCGAGCACCACCGCTCCCGCGTCGCGGGCCAGCTCCGCCGCCGCAGCGAGCAGGCGCGTCTTGCCGATCCCGGCTGCGCCTTCGACGAGGAACGACGCTCCCCGGCCCTCGGGGAGCAGCGTCACGGCATCGCGCAGCAGCTCGAGCTCGACTTCGCGCTCGAGCAACGCACCTGAAGCCCCCGCGACGGCCCGTGCCATCGCAGAGAACTGTAGACAGCTAGGTTCGGGCGATGGCGCTCCAGCGGATGGACAACGTCCTGATCGTCGTCGAGGACCTCGAGGCCGCGAAGGCGTTCTTCGCCGAGATCGGCATGGAGCCGGACGGCGAGACGACGGTCGAGGGGCAGTGGGTCGACCAGACGGTCGGGCTCGAGGGCGTGCGTACGGACATCGCGATGATGCGAACCCCGGACGGCCACAGCCGGGTCGAGCTCTCGCGGTTCCACACGCCGCCGGCGATCCGAGCCGAGCCGCGGGACGCGCCGTCGAACGCGCTGGGCATCCGCCGCATCATGTTCGCCGTCGACGACGTCGACGACC
>Ga0070660_100002182_pt1 | contig 13496 bp, 17 predicted proteins | sample KBSC33metaG_FD_64670 | JGI IMG/M metagenome (GOLD analysis project Ga0070660, IMG submission 64670) | Corn rhizosphere microbial communities from Kellogg Biological Station, Michigan, USA - KBS C3-3 metaG | ecosystem: Host-associated > Plants > Roots > Rhizosphere > Soil ... | reverse complement strand
GAATCGAACCGCCGACACCGTGATTTTCAGTCACGTGCTCTACCAACTGAGCTACCTGGGCACGGAAGCGTTGGGAGGCGCGCCTATAGAGGCCGGTTCCGCTAGCTGTCCAGCCCGTTTGGAAGGGAATCTTGCTCATCCGTCTCGGCGGGCGGCCCCGGGATGCGATAGCCGTCCGACAGCCACTGGATCAGGTCGCGGTCGCGGCAGCCTTGGCTGCAGAAAGGCTTGTGCTGCTGGGTCATCGGCTTGCCGCAATGCGGGCAGGCGGAGCGGTTAGTTTTGGGCGCGGCTGGCATGGCCCGCGGATATGGCGAGCCGTTCGTCGGGCTGCAAGACGGCAGGCGCGCCGAGCGCCCGCGCAAGCGCATCCAGCCAATCGGCGCGCGCGGCGATCCGCGCGGTGACGGCGGGATTCGCGTGGAGCGTGACCGCGCCATGGCCCTGCGCACGCTCGGCCTGGCGCAACAAGGCGAGCGCCGCGGCCAGCACCGGGTCGGCCTGGACCGTCTCGATCAGCGAGGCGCGCGCACGGCGTCGTACGATCTGGAGGAAGCCGAAGCCGTTGACCGCAGTGCGCTCGAACGGCTGCGGCAGCACCGCGTCGAGCGCGGCGGCCGCCGCCTGTCGGCTGGCCTTGTCCGCCATGGTCGGCAGATCGATTCCGATCGAGCCCTGGATCCCGAATCGCCGGATCGCCTCGCCCGCGGCGCGCGCGCCGGCTAGCGCAACCTCAGCGGGCGCCCCCGTGCCGTCGACGTCGATGAGGGTCATTGCGGGGGTCAGCGCGATCCGCAGCAGTACGTCGGGCGTGGTCACGACCCCGCTCGCCGCTTGCTCCAGAGCGTCGGACCAGCCGAATTCGTCGAGGTCGGCGCCTGGGCCGGAGGCACGCACGGCATATCCGCTCGCCGCGATCCGTGCCCGCAGGTCGGGTCCGTCCACGGGTTCGGCATCCGCGGCGGCCGCGCGGACACGGAGCGGCTTGGTCTCGGCGCCCTCGCGCAGCGCTTCCCGGATCACCTCGACCGTCAGCGCCGCGCCTTCGGTCAGTCCCGCCGGCACCGGCTGGATCTGCGCTGCGATCCCGCCATCGAGCGTCACCAGCCCGCGCCCCGATCCATCGGCCTTGCGCGTCAGCCGCGCGCGCCGGATCGCGCCGGCGCGCGGGTCCGGTTCGTCGTCACGCTCGATCTGCATTTCAAGGATGCGCCCGCGCTCGACCAGAGCGGCGCGTGTCTCGCCGATCCCGGCCTCGTAGAGCCACTCAGCCAACGGATATCCCGGCCGACCCGAGCAGAGCGCGGGTCTCGAACAAGGGCAGGCCGACGACGCCGGAATGGCTGCCCGACAGATAGCGCACGAACGCTTCCGCGCGGCCCTGAATCGCATAGCCGCCGGCCTTGCCGACACCCTCGCCGCTCTCGGCATAAGCCTGGATCACACTCTGCGTGAGCGGGCCGAAGGCGACGATGCTGTCGGACAGACGGTGGCGCGCGACGCCAGCCGCGTCGATCACGGTGACCGCGCTCAGCACATGATGCCGGCGCCCGGCGAGCAGGGTCATGCAGGCGCGCACTTCCGCCGCGTCCGCCGCCTTGGGCAGGATGCGGCGCCCCGCCGCGACCACCGTGTCGGCGGCGAGGATCACCGCACCCGGGTGGCGTGGCGCGACGATCGCCGCCTTGGCCGCGGCGATGCGGCGGGCATAATCGGCGGGTTTTTCGTTGGGGAGCGGCGTCTCGTCGATCTCGGCGGGATCGATCGCGGCGACCTCGACGCCGATTCGCGCCAGGAGATCAGAACGGCGCGGAGAGGCGGAGGCGAGGATCAGGCGCACTGCGCGCGGGCCTTTTGCTGGATCCCGGCCGGAGCCGGGACGACCCGCCTGCGGCAGGTCACTTGAAGCGATAGGTGATCCGGCCCTTGGTCAGATCATAGGGGGTCAATTCGACCAGCACCTCGTCGCCGACCAGCACGCGGATGCGGTTCTTGCGCATCTTGCCGGCGGTATGGCCCAGGATCTCATGATCATTTTCGAGCTTCACGCGGAACATGGCGTTGGGCAGGAGCTCCACCACCTGACCACGCATTTCCAGCAGTTCTTCTTTCGCCAAGCGAAGTCCTTCAAGTCTGGGGATGTACAAAAAAAGCGCGCCGCCCTTAGCCGTTGGAGGCCCAAAAGGGAAGCGCGGGGCTTATACCGGCTCGTCCTCGATCAGCTCGATGCGGTTGCCGAACGGATCGTCGGCGAAGACGCGGCGCCGGCCGTCCAGCAGCCCATCCTCCGCGACGCGATATTTGCCGGCTTCGAGCCGCGCGGCCAGCAGCGCCAGATCGGTCACGACGAACGCGGGATGCGCCTTGCGCGCGGGCCGGAAATCCGGATCGACGCCGAGATGCACCTTGAGCGCGCCATCCTCGAACCAGCAGCCGCCACGCGCCGCCAGATGGGCAGGCTTGGGCGTTTCGGCAAGACCCAGCGCGTCGCGGTAGAAGGCGCGCGCTGCCGCCTCGCCGCCGGCGGGCATGGCAAGCTGGACATGATCGATCCGGACGAGTCGCATGGTGCTTCCTTAGCCGTTGCACGCGCGCCGCGGCCATGCCTATAGCGCGTCATGGTTCGCTTTTCGTTCTGCGGCGTCGAGCTGGCCGCGCTGGGCCCCGGCGCGCTCTACTGGCCCGCGCGCGAGGCGCTGCTGGTCGCCGACCTGCATCTGGAAAAAGCGAGCTGGTATGCGCGCGGCGGGCAGATGCTGCCGCCTTACGATTCGATCGCGACGCTGACCGAGCTGGCGGCATTGCAGGCCAGGACGGCGGCGCGCGAAATCTGGTGCCTGGGCGACAGCTTCCACGACAAAGCGGGCTGCGAGCGGCTGCAGCCGGACGCCCGCGCGCGGCTGATCGCGTTGACCGCGGCGACGCGCTGGACCTGGATCACGGGCAATCACGATTCGGTGCTGACCGACCATTGCGGCGGCGCGGTGATCGAGGAAGCGGAGGTCGACGGACTGGTGCTGCGCCACGAGGCCGATCCCCACGACCTACGCCCCGAATTGTCCGGCCATTTCCACCCCAAGCTGCGCCTGACCGTGCGCGGCCGCCATGTCGCGCGGCGCTGTTTCGTCGCGAGCGGGACCAAGCTGATCCTGCCCGCTTTCGGGGCGTTGACCGGCGGCATGGACGCGGACGATCCGGTGATCATCCGCGCGGTAGGGGGCCCCGCGCAGGCTTTGGTGCCGGTCGAGGATAAATTGCTGCGCTTTCCGCTGGCGGCGTAATCCTCCCCGTTCCGGGGAGGATCAACCCCGCGCCGCGTTCACCAGCACCGGCTTTTCGCGCCACAATTGCGGGTACATCACCTTGAGCGCCGCCACCTTGGGCAGATCGTTGTAGCGGATATAACCCGAGTCCGGATGCAAAGTCAGATAGTCCTGGTGATAGGCCTCGGCCGGATAGAAAGGCCGCAGCGGCTCGATCCGCGTGACGATCGGCTTCTTCCAGAGGTTCGCCTTCCTCAACTGGTCGAGATAGGCCTCGGCCACCTTGCGCTGGGCCGGATTGGTCGGGAACAAGGCCGAGCGATATTGGGTGCCGACATCCGGGCCCTGCGCGTTGAGCTGGGTCGGGTCCGCGACCACCGAGAAATAGATGCGCAGCAGATCGGCATAGCTGACCTGGGCTGGGTCGAAGACGATGCGCACCGATTCGGCATGCCCCGTGTCACCATCCGACACGCGGTCATAATGCGCGGTATCCCCACCGCCGCCGGTGAAGCCGGAAACCGCGCTCTTCACGCCCTTCACATGCTGGAACACGCCCTGCACGCCCCAGAAGCAGCCGCCCGCGAAGATCGCGGTTTCGCTATGCGCGGTGCTGGCCACGGTCACGACCGGCGCGGGCGCGTGGACCGCGCTTTCCGCCGCGGCACCCGCCGTGCCGTAAGCGAAGGTCAACGCGAGGCCGAGCGCGGCGGCGCCGGCAAGGAGGGGGGATTTGGGCATCATTCTGCTCCGACAGGGTAAGCGTCATATAAGCGCGTCAGGCTGAACCTTTAATAGCCGCGGCCCGCGCAGCGATTATACGTGGCAGGCGTTGGGCCGGTTACATCCACGGAGACGAAACATGCCAACGCGCAAAGCATCCGCCCGTTACGAAGGCCTCGGCAAACCCGGCAAGGGCCATATCTCCAGCCAGTCGGGCGTGCTGGCCGAAACGCCTTATGGCTTCGGCACGCGCTTCGGCGACGAGAAAGGAACCAATCCCGAAGAGCTGATCGCGGCGGCGCATGCGAGCTGCTTCACGATGGCCTTGTCCTTCGCGCTCGCGGGCGAGGGCTATGCGGACGGCACGCTCGAGACCGAAGCCGCGGTCACGCTCGACAAGGATGGCGATGGCTTCAAGGTCACGCGATCGGACCTGACGCTCAAGGCATCGGTGCCGGGCATCGACGCGGACACATTCGCCGAGATAGCGGCGGGCGCGAAGAAGAATTGCCCGATCTCGAAAGTGCTGAACTGCGAGATCACGCTGACGCACACGCTTTCTTGACGGGACGCCGCACCGGCCCGCACCCCCACCCGGCCTCCCAACAGGTTATTCTATGGGAGGCCGGGTGGGGGTGCGGGCCGGTGCGGCTTCAGCGAAGCTGAACTATCGAAGCGCCGCGCAGGCCGTCTGGATGCGCTCGCACGCCGTGGTCAGCAGCGCTTCCGAGGTCGCGTAGGAAATGCGGAAGGCGGGCGACAGGCCGAACGCGGCACCGTGCACCGCGGCGACGCGCACGTCGTCGAGGAAATAATCGATCAGCGCCGCATCGCTGTCGATCACCTTGCCGGCGGGCGTCTGCTTGCCGATCAGGCCCGACACGTCGGGATAGACGTAGAAGGCGCCTTCGGGGCGCGGGCAATGCACGCCGTTGATCTGGTTGAGCATCGAGCAGACCAGGTCGCGGCGCTTCTCGAACGCGGCATTGCGCTCGGCGAGGAAATCCTGCGGACCGTTGAGCGCCGCCGTCGCCGCCGCCTGCGCGATCGAGCAGGGATTGGACGTCGACTGCGACTGGAGCTTGGCCATCGCCTTGATCAGCGGAACGGGTCCGCCGGCGAAGCCGATGCGCCAGCCGGTCATGGCATAGGCCTTGGAGCAGCCGTTCACGGTGAGCGTGCGCGCATAGAGTTCGGGCACGACCTGCGCGATCGTGGTGAATTTGAAGTCACCATAGACGATATGCTCGTACATATCGTCCGCCATCACCCAGACATGCGGATGCCGGAGCAGCACCTCGCCCAATGCCTTCAGCTCGGCCTCGGTATAAGCCGCGCCGGTCGGATTGGAGGGCGAGTTCAGGATCAGCCACTTTGTGCGCGGCGTGATCGCGGCCTCGAGCTGGTCGGGCTGGATCTTGTAATTCTGCGCAGCACCCGCCGACACGATGACCGGGGTGCCGCCGCAATATTGGACGATGTCGGGGTAGGAGACCCAGTAAGGCGCGGGGATGATCACCTCGTCGCCCGCCTCGACCGTCGCCACCAGCGCGTTGAAGAGCGTGTGCTTGCCGCCGACGTTCACGCTGATCTGGCCGGGCTCGTAGACCAGGCCGTTGTCGCGCTTGAACTTGGCGGCGATCGCCGCCTTCAATTCAGCCGTGCCGTCGACATTGGTATATTTGGTCTTGCCCGCGCGGATCGCCTCGATCGCGGCCTCTTTGACGAAATCGGGCGTATCGAAATCGGGCTCGCCCGCCGACAGGCCGATCACATCGACGCCCTGCGCTTTCAGTTCCAGCACGCGGCCGGTCATGGCGATCGTGGGCGAAGGGCTGATGCGGCCGAGCGCGGCCGAGAGGAGGCTCATCGATGTGGGTCTTTCTGCCGAAGATAAAGAAGGCGCGGGCGCTATAGACCGCTGGTTCCGGCCCCATCAACCGTAAGCTGGCTTTTATCCAGCCAACCGCGCCTTCATTAGCCCGCGCAGATCGTTGGCGAGAAAGAATTCGCCGCCCAGATCGGCGGCGGTGAGTTCACCCTCAACCGCCTCGCCATTTTCGAGCAGCATCGCGCGCTGAATGCCAGGCAGCAGGCCGAGCGCCAGCGGCGGCGTCACCAATGTTCCGTTTTTCGGCACGAACAAGGTGGTGAAGCTGCCCTCGGTCAACATCCCATCGGGCCGTTCGAAGACGACCTCGAACGCGCCCGCCTTGGCACGCGCCGCCGCGTAAAAGGCGCGGTCGCTGGTCTTGTGGCGCAGGCGAAAATCCTGCGAATCGACGGGAAGCGGCACCAGCTTCACCGCGAAAGGCTGCGGCGGCGTCTCGGGAATCGGGCTCACCTCGATCGCGACCGCGCCACTCTCGCCCAGCATCAATTTCACGCGCGACGACGCGGTCAGGCGGAAGGTGGCGGCATGCATTTCGTTGCGAATCTCATGCCGGTCGAACGCGAAGCCGAACGTCTGCGCGCTCGCGCCGAGCCGGGCGATATGCTCGTCCAGGCGGACGATTCCCTCGTCGGGCTCGAATCGCATCGTCTCGAACAGGTCGAAGCGTGGGCGATCCATCGTCAGGAACGCCCCCTTGGCGAGGCATTCCTGCCATTCGCCCTCGACGGTCGAATCCGCCACCACCGCCGAGCCGAGCCCAATGCGCGCGTCATCCCGCCCCTCCTCCACCACCAACGTGCGGATCGCCACATTGAACGCCGCACCGCCGTCGGGGTCTAACGCCCCGATCGCGCCTGTATAAGCCCCGCGCGCGTCGGCCTCCACCTCCGCGATCACCTCCATCGCGCGCACCTTGGGCGCGCCGGTGACCGAACCGCAGGGGAAGGTGGCGCGGATCAGGTCGATCGCGTCGCGGCCGGGCGCGAGATCGGCCTCGACCGAGGAGACCATTTGCAGCACCGTCGGATAGCGCTCGACCGCGAACAATGCGGGCGTGACCACGCTGCCGGCCTTCGCCACGCGCGACAGATCGTTGCGGATCAGATCGACGATCATCAAATTCTCGGCGCGCTGCTTGGGATCGGCGGCGAGCGCGGCGGCGAGCGCCTCGTCCTCGGCCGCATCCGCGCCACGCGGTGCGGTGCCCTTCATCGGCCGCGCCTCGACATGGGCTCCGTCGCTCTTGAAGAAGAGCTCGGGCGACAACGACAGGAGCCAGTTGCGTCCGTCATGCACGATCCCGCCCCAGCCCGCGCGCGCGTTGCGCCGCAGCCGCGCATAGATTGCGAGCGGGTTGCCTTCGATCGCGACATCGGCGCGAAAGCTCAGATTGGCCTGATAGATATCGCCCGCCGCGATCAATTGCTGCACGCGGGCATAGCCCTTGTCATAATCGGCGCGGGCGATGCCCGGGCGGGGCGCGCCGACCCAGGCGCCGGCCGCGTCGCCGAGCGCGTCGACGAGCGTCGCTTCGTCGATCCGCTCCGCTTGCGCGAACAGGCCGAACCACAAAAGCGGCAGCGCCCCCCCGGCATGCGCGAGCGGCGCCAGCCTGGATTCGAGCCCGAGTCCCGCTTCATAAGCGATCCAGCCGGCGGCGTGCCTTCCCTCCGCCAATGCGGTGCGCAGCCGCTCGAGCGCGGGGGCGACCTCCTCGGGACGACGCGCTTCGACGACGCCGAGCGGATCGCGATAGAGGATGCGGGGGCCGCCCGGGCGGGCGTCGTCAAGCAGCACGAAAGGCAGGCCGGCGGAGAGCATGGCGGCGCTGTGCCCGCTCGGGCGCGCCGCCGCAACCGGAGGCACGTCGCGCGGCCGTCGGCGCTTGCTCCCGCCGGGTGGGGCCGCCATCTAGGGGCATGGCTTCAGACCCTCCCCTCCGGGCCGCGATCATTCCGGTCACGCCGTTCCAGCAGAATTGCACCTTGATCTGGTGCACGAAGACGATGCGCGGCGCCTTCATCGACGTCGGCGGCGAGCTGCCGCGGCTCAAGGCGGCGGCGGCCCAAGCGGGCGTGACGATCGAGAAATTGCTCGTCACGCATGGCCACGCCGATCATTGCGGCGGCACCGCCGCGCTGGCGAAGGAATTGGGCGTGCCGATCGAGGGGCCGCACGAGGAGGACCGCTTCTGGATTGCGGGGCTCAAGGAAGACGGCCCACGCTTCGGGATCGACGCGATGCCGTTCGAGCCTGACCGCTGGCTGGTCGATGGCGATCAGGTCACGGTCGGCGAACTGGTGCTCGACGTCTATCATTGCCCCGGCCACACGCCCGGCCACGTCATCTTCCACCACAAGGACTCGAAGCTCGCGCAGGTCGGCGACGTGCTGTTCCAGGGATCGATCGGCCGCACCGATTTCCCGCGCGGCAACCATGCCGACCTGATCGCCTCGATCACCGGCAAGCTCTGGCCGCTCGGCGACGAGACCAGCTTCATCTGTGGTCATGGCCCGATGTCGAGCTTCGCCCACGAACGGCACAACAATCCGTTCGTGGGCGATAAGGTGCTCGCCCGCGGCTAGCTTCGCTGAGTCGGGTTCAGCCGCTCGGGAACCTCAGTGCACAATCCCGTACGAAATCAGGATCGCCCAGACGATCAGGAACAGCATCGACGCGAAGGTCAGCATCACGCCGATCGCCCGATAGGGATTGGGCATCGGCCGTTCCAGGCCAAAAGGATGCGCCACCCGTGCCACCACCAGCAATGCGCCGATTCCCCACAGCCAGCGAGAGGTGCCCACATTCATCTCGATCAGGCCCATCAGGATCAGCGCCATCGGCACATATTCGTTGAAATTGGCATGCGCGCGCGTCCGCGCCTGCATCAGCGGTAGATTGCCGTCCCCAAGCGAGATCTTATGCGAGACGCGGCCACGAACCACCCGGGCGCCCAGCCAGACGTTGAGCAGGCCAAGCGCGGCGGCGATGATCAGGGTGATCTGTGGTGCTGCGGCAATATGCATTCGATGTTCCTCCCCACGGCCTTGCAACCTCGGCCGAAATCGCTATAGGGCAGCGCCTTCGCGACGCGCCCAACCGGAGGCCCGCGGCTTCAAAAGCCGCCCCGGCCAACGGCGAAGCGCGTCCTATCGTTTTTTACCGACTTTATCGTCTACAAAATGGAACAGGTGCCGAGATGGCAGTCCCTAAAAGAAAAACCTCGCCGTCCAAGCGAAACATGCGCCGCAGCCATCATGCGCTGAGCGCCGAATCGTTCCAGGAATGCCCGAATTGTGGCGAGCTGAAGCTCCCCCACAATCTCTGTGGCCATTGCGGTCATTATAACGGTCGCGAGATTCTGCCGGTCGGCAACTGATTGGCGGCCAAGGCGGGGGTTTGAACTTGGGTCCCTGTCTCGCGATCGATGCGATGGGAGGCGACGGCGGTCCGGCGATCACGGTCGCCGGCGTCGCGTTGGCCTTGTCGCGCGATCCCGGTCTATGCTTCACATTATTCGGGGATGATGCGGTCGTGCGCGCCGAGTGCGCGCGCCATCCCGAATTCAGCGGCCACGTCACCATCGTCCACTCGCCCGACGCCATCACCGGCGAGGACAGGCCCAGTCAGGCGATTCGCCGCGCCAAGACCACATCGATGGGCATGGTGATCAATGCGGTGAAAGAACGCCGCGCCGACGCGGCCATCTCGGCGGGCAACACCGGCGCGCTGATGGCAATGGCCAAGATCGCGCTGCGCACCATCCCCGGCATCGATCGTCCCGCGCTCGCGGCGCTGCTGCCCACGCTCGGCGCGCACGATTTGGTCATGCTCGACCTCGGCGCCAATACGGAATGCGATTCCCGCAACCTGTTCCAGTTCGCGGTGATGGGCGCGGCTTATGCCCGCATCCTCCACGATACCGAGCTCCCGACCGTGCGCCTGCTCAACATCGGCACCGAGGAGATGAAGGGCACCGAAAGCCTGCGCGAGGCCGCCGCGATGCTGCGCGCCGCCCGGCACCTTCCCTTGCGTTTCGACGGCTTCGCCGAGGCGAGCAGCCTTGGCCGGGGCGAGACCGACGTGATCGTCTCGGATGGTTTCTCGGGCAATATCGCGCTCAAGACGGCGGAGGGCACCGCGCGCTTCATCGCCGACCTGCTGCGCCGCTCCTTCACCAGCTCGCTGCGTTCCAAATTCGGCTTCATGCTGTCGAAGCCCGCGATCACCCTGCTGCGCAAGGGCATGGATCCCAATATGCGCAACGGCGCGGTCTTCCTCGGTCTCAACGGCACCGTTGTGAAGAGCCATGGCAGCACTTCGGTCGAGGGTTTCGCCAACGCGATCGAGGTCGCGACCAAGCTCGCGCGCGGCCGGTTGACCGACCGCATCGCCGCCGATCTCGCCGCCATCACCGTGCCCGAGCCGTCGGCGGCATGACGCGCCGCGCGACGATCGCCGGCACCGGATCGGCTCTGCCCCCGCGACGTGTCACCAATGACGAATTGGCGCAAACGGTCGACACGTCGGACGAATGGATCGTTGAGCGCACCGGCATCCGCGCGCGCCATATTGCGGGCGAAGGCGAGACCACCGCGACGCTTGCCTCGGAAGCCGCGCAAAAGGCGCTCGAAGCCGCGGGCATGAACGCAAGCGCGATCGATTTGATCGTGCTCGCCACCGCCACGCCTGACCAGACTTTCCCCGCCACCGCGACCAAGGTGCAGGACGCGCTCGGCATCCGCGATTGCGTCGCGTTCGACGTGGCGGCGGTCTGTTCGGGCTTCCTCTACGCGCTGTCGGTCGCCGAAAGCATGATTCGCGGCGGCGGCAGCACCAACGCGCTCGTGATCGGCGCGGAGACGTTCAGCCGCATCCTCGACTGGGAGGATCGCGCGACCTGCGTGCTGTTCGGCGATGGCGCCGGCGCGGTCGTGCTTACGGCCGAGGACGGCGGCGACGGCCCCCAGGCGCGTGGCGTGCTCTCGACCGCGCTTCATGCCGACGGGCGCCATAACCAACTCCTCTATGTCGATGGCGGCCCATCCACGACAGGCACGGTCGGCAAGCTCCGCATGAAGGGTTCGGAAGTGTTTCGCCATGCGGTGGTCAACCTCGCGACGGTGCTTGGGGAAGCGATCGCCAAGGCCGGCCTCACGATCGCGGACATCGATTGGGTCGTGCCGCATCAGGCCAATCGCCGCATCCTCGACGCGACCGCGCGCAAGCTGGGCCTCGCGCCCGATCGCGTGATCGTCACCGTCGATGAACATGCCAATACGTCCGCGGCATCGGTCCCGCTCGCGCTCGACGTCGCGGTGCGCGACGGGCGCATCCAGCGCGGCGACCTGATCGTGCTGGAAGCGATGGGCGGCGGCTTCACCTGGGGCGCGGCGGTCGTGCGCTACTAGAGCCCGATCGTTTTGGCGGAGGCGCTTCGCACGGACCGAAGCGCCCAGGGACGCAACAATTCAGCCACGGCTCGCGGGCGTTTCAGGCCACCTGGCGCCCTTTAACCAAGGCCTGTGCGAAATCTCGTCCAACGACTTGTTTTGTTAGGGTCCTTTGGTTTAAGATCGTCGACTTCACGGGGAGCGGGCGTGGGGGGAAAACATGGCCGAAGCAGACATGATGGCAGCGGACACTCTGACCCGCGCAGATCTTTCGGAGATATTGCACGGCGAAATCGGGCTGCCGCGCTCGCAATGCGCCAGCCTGGTCGAGCAGGTGATCAAGCATATGTGTGAGGCGCTCGCCGAGGGCGAGAATGTCAAGATTTCCGGTTTCGGTACCTTTGTGTTGCGCGACAAGGCGGAGCGCGTCGGTCGTAACCCCAAGTCCGGCGTCGAGGTTCCGATCGCGCCGCGCCGGGTTCTGACCTTCCGCGCCAGCCAGACCCTGCGCGACCGAATCGTCCGCGCGGGCTGAAATGGCCGATCCGTCTACCAAGGCGGAAGGCGCATTTCGTACGATTGGTGAAGTGGCGGCTGAACTCGGCCTGCCCCAGCATATCCTGCGCTACTGGGAGACGCGTTTCCCCCAGCTCCGCCCGCTACAGCGCGCGGGCAATCGCCGTTATTACCGGCCCGCCGACGTCGCTCTCGCGCGCCGCATCGACCGCCTGCTCAACCAGGAAGGCTATACGATGCGCGGCGTGCAGAAACTGCTCGCCCAGGGTAGTGGCGCGGAGATTCCCAAGCCGTCGCCCGCGCCCGTCGCCGCAGCGCCCGCGCCGGCAGCCCGCGCCGACGTCGAGACGCTGATCGCGATTCGCGACATTTTGGTCGACGCGCTCGCCGAGGACGTCAGGGTCCATATTTAGGTCGGATCGACATTCCTCTAAGATCCTCCCCAGCTTTTGCTGGGGAGGTGGCACGCCGCAGGCGTGACGGAGGGGCCGTACGGCCTTGACGGTCCGCTACGATTTCCCCTCCACCGCACTTCGGCCACGGCTCGCTCGCCGAGCCCTTCGACTTCGCCCAGAGGAACCTAACGCACCCATTGCGCGAGCCAGTCGGCAAGCGCTTGGGGGGTCATGCTGCGCGCGTCCGCCAGCGCGGCGACATGGCCGGCATCCAGCAATGTGTCGGTACGCGGATCCACCACCAGCAGCGCCGGTACCCCCGCCAGCCGCTGCGTGATGCCGTAGCGCGCGGGTATGTTCAGATTCTTGTCGAACCGGCCGACGTCGACAGTGACGAGCTCGTAATGCCGGCGGACGAAGGCCCCGACCTCGGGCAGCTCGATCGTTCCCGCGAGGATGCGGCAATCGAGGCACCAATTGCCGCCGAGATCGATCAGCAGCAATTTATGGCCGGCTTTGGCGCGGGCACGCGCCTTGTTCACCGCCGCCATCGCATCGGCGCGCTCGTCATAAGGCAGCGGAAGCGGCTGGGCGAGCTGCTCGAAATTTTGCGCACGGACATGCGGCGCGGGAATGGCGGCGGAAGCCGGCAAAGCCAGTGCGAGCGCGGCGAGAATCGGGGGAAGGCGCATTTCAATATCTCCGAACGGCTAACGGCTTAACGCGGGACGTGCCCAGGCGGCGACCTGCCTCGAGCACGAAAAAGCCCGGCCGCATCGCTGCGACCGGGCCTTGTCTGCGATTCGCTTGCGAATCAGGCTTCGGAAGACGGGGCCAGATTGACCGCGGCATATTTGCCGCGGCGATCCACCTCGAGTTCGAACTCGAGTCGGTCGCCTTCATTGAGCGTGGGCATGCCCGCGCGCTCGACCGCCGAAATATGCACGAATGCGTCCGGCTGACCGTCGTCGCGCTGGATGAAGCCGAAGCCCTTCATGGCGTTGAAGAACTTGACCACGCCGCTCGCGCGTTCGCCCGTCAGCTGACGCTGCGGGCCACCACGGTCGCCGCCGGCGCCGGCACCAGCCGCAGGAGGCGCACGTCCTTCGCTGACCGGAACCACGTCGCCTTCAAGCTGAAGATTGGTCGCCGAGACGCGGCCGCCGCGATCGACCAGGCTGAATGCGAGCTGCTGGCCCTCGCCCAGGCCGGAGAGGCCGGCCTGCTCGACCGCCGAGATGTGCACGAACACATCCTCGCCGCCATCGTCACGGACGATGAAGCCGAAGCCCTTCTGACCATTGAAGAATTT
>Ga0070660_100002181_pt1 | contig 13500 bp, 9 predicted proteins | sample KBSC33metaG_FD_64670 | JGI IMG/M metagenome (GOLD analysis project Ga0070660, IMG submission 64670) | Corn rhizosphere microbial communities from Kellogg Biological Station, Michigan, USA - KBS C3-3 metaG | ecosystem: Host-associated > Plants > Roots > Rhizosphere > Soil ... | reverse complement strand
CTGCTATTCTATGCCACGCCGAGCTGGATCGTCTGGAACACGGTGCTCGCCAGCCTTGCCCTTGGAACGCATGTGGTGCTTTACGACGGTAGTCCGTTCCATCCGGATCTAGGCAGCCTCTGGTCCATCGCCGAACGCGCCGGCGCGACCATAATGGGCGTGAGCCCAGGCTTTGCCGGACGAATGAAGGATCGGGCATATAATCCCGCCGCGCAGCATGACCTTCAAAGGCTCGAAGCGCTCATTCTCTCGGGTGCAGTAGCCGAAGCCCCGCTCTATGAATGGCTTGCGGATGTCTTGCCCCCGCATTGCCGGATCCTCTCGCAGGCCGGCTCGACCGAAGTTTGCGGCGGCTACGCCGGCGGCGTGCGCCTGCTGCCAATCCATGCCGGTGAATCAACGGCAAGGATGCTGGGCATGGACGTGGACTCCGTGGATCCGGAGGGCAGATCGCTTCGCGGCAGCGCTGGCGAGCTTGTGATCAGCACCCCCTTCCCCAACGCTCCTCGATGCCTCTGGAAAGATCCGGGCGGCATCCGGCTCGCCGCCAGTTACCTGTCGCATTTTGGCGGCCGCTGGCAACAGGGCGACATGATAATCATCCACTCCGACGGAGGATGCAAAATCCTTGGTCGATCCGATGCCACGATAAACCGGCATGGGGTTCGTATGGGGACCAGCGAATTCTACCGCGCTTTGGAAGATGATCCGGCCATCACGGATGCGATTGCCGTCTTCCCGCAGGCGGGGCGATATCGCGACCGACTGATGCTGTTCGTGACCCTGACGGATGGACGGGTGCTGGACGACGATTTGCTCGCCGCTATCGCGGCACGGATCAGTGCAAGGCTGAGCCCGCGGCACGTGCCCGATGATATTTTTGATGCGCCTGCCATTCCTTATACGTCGAACGGCAAGCGCATGGAGGTGCCTCTCAGGCATTTGCTGGAGGGGCAGATTCATGCGCAACATTTCGGAGCCGCACTGCAGCACGATCGTGCAACGGCAGACTGGTTTACGGCATTTGCTGGCGAACCCGCCCCTGCCAGCGAATGTCACAGGCAGGCGGCTTTTTCTCCGCCACGGCGTTGACAGCTCGCCGGTGCTCCGTCCTGCTCGCGCAATGATCATTGGCCGGGCCGCATAACATCGCTGTTGGCTTATTTTCGGGCCATCCGAGACTCGTCAAATATTCTTGGACTCACAATCCGGACAATTTTAGAACATTTGCACTATCAAATGCTATAGAGAGAGTGATAGGCAATGCCGATAAAGCCAATAGCTTCTCACTATCCTTCAGCGCGAACACTTTGACCCACGGCTCGCCGGTATACCCGCGCCGGTCCCTGCCAAACAGCGGCTACTCGATCCGGAGACGATTCAAATCGAATAAAATATCATCGCGCCGGTACACGCCATGTCGACACACGCTGAGCAAACGCCAGGACAAGAGGATGGAACATGGAACGTCAGCACGAACTTGATCTGACAGGAAAAATCGCAATCGTGACCGGTGCGAGCCGCGGGGTCGGCCGGCAGGTCTCGCTTGATCTGACACGGCGCGGCGTCAAGGTGGCATTGGTTGCACGCACGATTGATCGCGATCCGGATCTGCCGGGCAGCCTTGGCGCGACGGCGCGATTGATCGAGAAAGCCGGCGGGGAGGCGCTGATTGTGCAGGCCGATCTTGCTCGGCGGGCCGACCTGAAGCGGATAGTCGATGAAACTGTAGCCCGATTTGGCGGGGTTGATATCCTGGTGAATAACGCCGCATCCACGGTGGGCTCGGTTTGGTCGAAGCCATTTCTGGACATCAGCTTCGAAGAATGGTCGCGCGATTTCGACGTCAATCTCCACGCACCGTTCATCCTGATGCAACTTGCAACCCCGATCATGGCCGCTCGCGGTGGTGGGCGAATCATCAACATCACCACCGGTTCCGCCGAAGCGCATCGCCGGGTAGAAGAAGAAGTACCGGCGGCCACGTCATTCGGATTCAGTGGGACCACGCCCAGTTACTTCGCCAGCAAGCGCGCGCTGGATCGACTTTCCAATGTCATTGCGCCCGAATTGCGGGCACAAAATGTGTTTGTCATCGGTCTGCATCCCGGCTGGGTAGCATCCGAAGTGGTTTCGGCACGATTGGCGTCCAGGGGGTTTGTTCCGAAAGAAGGCGAGCCGCGTCCAATCGATACGGTCATCCCGTCCCGGATGATCATCTATTTCGTCGCATGCGCTGATCCGGAAGAATATACGGGGCGCTTGTTCGTGGCGGAGCGCGAAATGAAAGCACTGGGCATCAGCCGCGCCGAATTGGGTGATCCAGCGCTGGCCGCGCCAGCATAGCCTTGGAAATGTAGTTGCAATAGATATTCTACAGGCTCTGCAGACTTCAGCGAGCCTTCGAAACGCGACTGCTTGGCGTCAACCGGCCGCGAAGCCTGAATCGTCATGATCTCGCTGGATCAGCCATGGAAGCTGGTAGTTTCCTCGAGGGGACTACGCCCTGTCCGCGCGGCGTTGGCGGGGACGGACATGTCTTCAAATCCGAAGGATATGCCATAGAGCAGTCGCTGGTCCGGTCCAATTCCCAGTTCCGATCGCACGATATCAGGATAATAGCCCAAGGCTCCCTGAGGACAGGACGCAATGCCGAGCGCCGTCAACCCAAGCATCAGCGTCTGAGCGTAGAGCCCACAGTCAGCGATTTCACGCGACAGCGCCCAGTCGGGCACGAAGAGAAAGGCAGCGTGCGGCGCGTCGAAAAATTCGAAATTACGCAGCGCGGCATGATTGCGTGCTGACCGGTCGTCGCGGGCGATGCCCATTGCAGCATAAAGTTGGCGGGCGCTATCCACCTGCCTGTCGCGATAAATACCGGGGTAGGTCAACAACCCCGAAAAATCCGGCTCAGCGGCGATTCCAGCCGACACCGCTTCCACAAACGCGTGGCGGATACGCGCCAGAGGCTTGCCGCTCACGACATGCACCAACCATGGTTGCACGTTGCAGTTTGACGGCGCTGAAAGTGCAAGCTCCAGAGCGCGCCGTTGGATCGACATCGGCACCGGGTCGGATAGGAAGCCGCGCACCGACCGGCGGCCTCGCGCAATCCGTTCGAGTGCTTCAAAATCGCCCTGTTCCCTTTCGTTCATCGCACCGTCCATGACCGTGAAGTCTCCTTCCGCTCGCTGCCTCCCCTCAGCGTCGCTCTGGCTCCTTTTCGTCCGCGAACCAAGTGTGTCGCCTTTGTGGCGACGCGGACCGCCTCATACCCCCTGCTGCAGTTCAGCTTTCAGCTTTTCAGTCACAAGCGCCGTCAATTCTCGCTTCAGCGTCTTGCCCCCAGCCGATCTCGGTAACTCCTGCATGAGTTCGAGCCGCTCAGGCAATTGCCATGTCGCGAGGCCCTCGCCACGCAGGAAGTCCAGCAATCCCGCCAGTTCCAGTCCCGCTCCCGGCCTTGCTATGACAAATGCACAGGCCCGCTCGCCCAGCACAGGATCCGGCATCGCCGCGACCGCTACGTCCTGGACGTCGGCATGCTTGATCAACGCCTCTTCGATCAAAAGGGGCGAAACATTACGACCGCCCCGGAGGATCATGTCCTTTATCCGCCCGACAATCTTCAGGTAACCGTCTTCGTCAAATTGACCAAGATCGCCGCTTTTGTAGAAATGATCCTGCGTAAATACAGATCTGGTCTGATCATCGGCCCCTAAATATCCCCATGACTTGTCAGCACCACGCCAGGCCACTTCACCGACGGTGCCCGCTGGCAGTGCGTTACCGTCCGAATCGCGAATTTCGCATTCGCAACCCGGGACGATGCGGCCGACAGTGCCGAGCCTTTTTTCCCGCGGATCATCGGCAGTCGTCAGCGTGGGCGTCCCGGCATCTGTCGCACCATAAATGCTCTGGATCACAGCGCCTGTCAGTTCCTCGACCTCTCGCGCCGCGTCATAGGGAAGCGGAGCGCCGGCATTGGTGATCACTCGCAGGTTATGAAAATCGTCCCTTGGCCTGGATCGGAATGTGGGCAACAGCTTGATGAGCTGAGCCGGAATCGCGGTCGCGTAGGTGCAGTTTTCCCTGACCATCAAATCCGCCGCATCTTCAGGATTGCTCCAATGGGGGAGCATTACCGACGTTCCGCCATTCAGCAGGGGCATGAGGACAGGATAGACATATCCGGTCGCTCCGGTTCCGGCGGGCGCAAGGGCGGCCGCCACGTCGGTTTCCACAAAACGGGCGCCATCTCTGGCGGCATTCAGCATGGCCTGAAGATCGTTGCTCGAATAGCGGCTGATCTTCGAGATTGCTGTTGTCCCCCCTGACAGCATCAGCGCCGCGGGATAGTCCGGATCAGGCCGGAGCGATGCAATCTGCTTTGTGCCTAACGGTTCAGCCGCAATAAGCATTTCGAAGGGTTTTATCCCATCTCCCGCGCTTTCGCCGATAACAAAATGTGTCTTCAGGTCAGGAAGATCGGGCCTCAGATCCCTGATCATCTGGACATAATCGAAGTCGCGATATAGATGCCGCGAGATAACCACCTTCACCTTGGCCTGCGCCAGCAAGTGCCCGACTTCCAGGGCACGCCAGCTGTCATGCAGCGGCATGTACAACATACCCACCATATTGCACGCGAGATGCAGAACGGGAATCTCGTAACTATTGGGCAGTTGACCGGCGATCACATCGCCGGGTTCGAGGCCCTCGGCCAGCAAGCCATTGGCCACGCTCAGTACGTCTCGCTGAAGCTGTCGGTAAGTCGCACGCCGGCCATCCACGACAATCGCCAGCTTGTCCGCAAACCGATCAGCCTGCGCAAGAAAGCGCTCGCTTAGAGTGACGTCCTGCCACAACCCTGCGGCACGATATTGCCTGGCCTTTTCCGGGGACGTGAGAGGAAGTTCCATAGTCATCTGTCTGGCTCCTAGCGATAAGGAGAGAAGTCTGGCCTGCGCTTTTCAATGAAGGCACGTCCTCCCTCTTCCTGTTCTCCGGTTTCAAAAAAGTTGGGCGCCACCTCCGTCACCACGTCAGAAACGTTTTTGCCCATATATGGCAGCATGTGATCCTTGAAGGATGACTTGACCGTCTTGAGCGCCGTAGGGCTGAGAGCGAGCAATTCATCGCACCACTTCCTGACTTCGGCGTCGAGTTGTTCTGCGGGAACAACCGCGTTGACCAGTCCCCATTCGAGCATTTGCGCGGCCGTATAGCGCCGGCACAGCATCCACATCTCTCTTGCACGCTTATGGCCTATGATGCTGGCGAGATGCGAGACGACATATCCTCCCGCAGGCGACGCCACGCGGGGGCCGTTCTGCCCGAAAATGGAGTCTTCCGAAGCGATCGTGAAATCGCAGAAATAGTGGAGATGATGGCCACCCCCGACTGCATATCCCTTCACCCGCGCGATGACCGGCTTCAGGCAGGAAATAATATCTTCGCCCAGCTTCCAGTCATGTCCCTTCAAACCGCCTTCAACTTCCCACTCGATGTCCCCACCAGCGCTGAACGCCTTGTCCCCTGCCCCCGTCAGCACGATGACCCCGACCGCGCGATCCTCGCCGGCCCGCGCGACCGCATCGCGCAGCTCGTCGATCGTATGCCCGTTGAATGCGTTCAGCTTTTTCGGTCGATTTATGACGATCGTGGCAACGCTGTCCGCAACATTGTAAAGAATATCGCTATAGCTGCCGGCTTCATCTGCTTTATCATCGTTCATTGCGCTGTCCTACTCGCTCGAACGGACCAGCAATCCGACGCCAGATGCGCCCGGAACCGGCCGGCCCTCTTCCCGTTTTGTCGCACTGCCGGCCTGGCTAAGCCTCACAGCGCTCGATAATCGTCGCCGTCGCCAACCCGCCGGCGCAACAGATGCTCTGAAGGCCAAACCTGCCGCCGCGACGTTCAAGCGCGTTGAGCAAGCTTGTCATGATCCGCGCGCCCGAAGCTCCCAAAGGATGGCCCAGAGCGATTGCGCCTCCGTTCACGTTCAGGCGATCGTGACCGACGTCATGTTCCTTCATCCAGGCCATCGGCACGGTCGCAAACGCCTCATTGACTTCGAAAAGATCGATATCTGAAAGGCTCAACCCGCTGCGCTCCAAAATCCTGCTCGTCGCGGCGACAGGTCCGGTCAACATGAGTTCAGGGTCCGAACCGACCACCGTGATGGCCCGAATCCGGGCGCGGACCTTCAATCCCCATCGATCGGCAGCAGCTTGCGAGGCCAGCAGAACGGCCGCTGCGCCATCGCAAATCTGGGAAGAATTTCCAGCCGTCACCCGTCCATCGTCACGGAAGCTGGTTTTCAATGTTGCCAGCTTTTCCCGGCTCGTGTCCCGGCGGATGGTTTCGTCGACCAAGACTGTGTCAGTGGCTTCCAAGTCCCGTTCGACATATTCGGCAAGATTAACCGGATTGATTTCGCCATCGAAGTCGCCACGATCAGCTGCGGCGGCCGCGCGCCGGTGGCTTTCAATGGCGAAATCATCAATCTGATCGCGCGTGAATCCGTAACGGTCAGCAATCTTCTCGGCAGCCTCACCCTGCGATGTCAGATTAAAACGATCTGTCAATCTCCAGCCAAACACGTCTCCATGCAGCGCACGGTTGCTGCCCATGGGAACCCGCGTCATATTCTCCGCGCCGCCCGCAACGACGATGTCAGCCAGGCCGCTGGCGATTTCGCCTACTGCCGTGTGAATCGCGGCCTCGGACGCTCCACATTTGCGATCGACTGTCATGCCCGGGATATGCTCTGGCCATCCGGCGCTGAGCAGCGCCGTCCGCGCAATATTCCCGCATTGTTCCCCAATCTGGGTAACGCAGCCGAACACAACATCGTCGACATGATCCGTCGAAAGGCCATTCCGATCAACGATCGCACGCAGGACATTCGCCCCCAGATGATCGGCGCGCACGCCGGAGAACGATCCCCGAAAACGGCCGATCGGGGTCCGAATGGCATCAACTATCACTATTCCCGTCATATAGCTTCACCTTGAACAGGCCCGCATGTCAAAGCGTGCGTGCTATGATCTCGCGCATGATTTCTGACGTTCCGGCGTAAATGCGCATGACACGGGCGTCGCGCCAGGCGCGACTGACGACGAATTCGTTCATAAAGCCATAGCCGCCGTGCAGTTGGACCAGATCATCGAGGATCCGGTTTTGCATCTCGGCTCCCATCAACTTGGCCATGGCTGCGCGATCCGCGCTGAGTTCGCCACGCAAAAACTCCGCAAGGCAGTCATCCACGAAAGCCCGCAGCATCTCCAACTGGGCACGCGCATCGGCCAGCTTGAATTTGGTATTCTGAAACGAAAACAGTGGAGCTCCAAATGCGCTTCGGTCCTTCGTATATTCGACCGTCCGCTCCAACATGGCCTCGATCGAGGCAGCCGCGCGGATCGGCACGATCATCCTTTCCTGCGGCAATTCGGACATCATGTAGGAGAAGCCCAGATTTTCCTGGCCGAGCAGATAATGTGCCGGGACGCGAACATCTTCAAAGAACAGTTCGGCAGTATCCTGTGCAAGGAGACCGATCTTGTCGAGTTTCCTGCCCTTCGTGAAGCCCGGCGTACCTTCCGGAACCACGATCAGCGATACGCCCTTGCGACCCGCGGAGGGATCAGTCTTGCAAGCAAGAATGATCAGACCACAATTTATACCATTGGTAATGAAGGTCTTTGAACCGTTGATGACATATTCGTCGCCCTCGCGACTGGCCGTCGTCCTTATGGCCTTTACGTCGCTCCCGGTTCCGGGCTCCGTCATGCCCAGGGCACCGATAGCTTCTCCCGCGATCAGCCGCGGCATCCACTCCTGCTTCAGTTCTTCCGTGCCGAACTTCGTAATATAGGGAGTAACCACGTCGCTGTGCATGGAGAAGCCGAGCCCAGTCGCGTTCTCCCGGGCAAGCTCCTCTATCATCACAGCGGCAAAGCCGAAGTCACCTCCAGCACCGCCATATTCTTCGGGAGCCATGGGGCATAGCAATCCCCACCTGCCGGCTTCGCGCCACACTTCGCGCGGTACCAGGCCTTGCTTCTCCCATTCAAGATGATGCGGCACAACATGTTGTTCGAGAAAAGCGCGAACTGCATCCCGAAACATCTCGTGCTCGGCGGTAAATACAGTCCGTGCCAAGTCACTCTCCAAATCCCAGATTTAATTCACAACTGCATATATCCCATGGCGGCTCGATGACGGGGTCCGTCATCTATTCAGCGCTGCCCTCCATGGGCGCAGTCTTGATCAGACATAGCCCCCGTCAATCGTCAGTATCGTTCCGGAAGTGTAACCGGATAGAGGTGAAGCCAAAAAGGCCACAGCGTCGCCGATTTCCTCCGCCTTCGCGGCCCGACCGAACGGCAGGTGGGAAAAGAGTTCTTCCCATCGATCGGCGCTGCCGAGTTCTCGCTCCGCTCTTGCCTGCATCATCATCTTGACGCGATCGGTCTGAACAAATCCGGGATTGATGCCAACGACCCGAACACCGTCGTGGAAAGATGCGCGACCCATGGCTTTGACGAACCCCATGAGCGCCGCATTTCCTGCCGACCCGGCAATATATTCAGGAGGAAAACGTTCTCCTCCTGCGCCGATGACGTTGATGATGACGCCCTGGCGTTCGGCAAGTTTCTTATAAAGCTTCTGAGTCAGCGCGAAGTAGCCAAAGACCTTCAGATCCCACGCCGACCTCCAACGCTGCATGTCGATCTCTTGCAAGGACCCCGGAGGAATCGCGCCGGCATTGTTCACCAGGATGTCCACTGCACCGCATTGCGTAACCAAGGCATCCTGATCGGCCTCACGGCTGAGATCGCAGGCAATGCCGTCGGCCGTGATACCAGCGAACCTCAGTTCCTGAACGGCCCGATCAAGCACGTCGCCATCCCGTGCCGCGATCACAACTTCGCACCCTTCCTTACCGAGGGAGAAGGCAGCAGCGAGGCCGATTCCCTTCGACGCTCCGGTAATCAGCGCCCTCTTGCCCGCCAGCCTCAGATCCATCTGCGCATCCCTATCCCATCAAGTTCTTGGTCGGGCAGTGCCGCGTGACCACGTCTCGCCGATTGTCACCTGCCATCTTCGTAGATCGACAATAAGGCATTTATAATCTAGCACAAGCGTTCTAACTTGCTTTCTCAATTTTTGACGAGGAGAGATTCATGAAGCTCGATGGAAGAGTGGCGATCATCACCGGCACCAGCCCGAATATCGGCGGAGGTATCGCAGAAGCGCTGGCAGCGGCCGGCGCGTCCATCGTCGCGGTCGACGCCCAGCAACAGAATGCCGACGGTTGCGCCAACGCGATCAGGGCAGCCGGTGGATCGGCCATCGGGATCGTTTGCGACGTCACGGACGATGCAGCCGTCAAGGCAGCCGTTGACAAGGCAATGGAAACCTACGGTCGCGTCGATATCCTCGTCAACAACGCGGCCTATTTCCACGAACGAACCGTCGCTGAGATGGAATTGCCCGGCTGGCGCAGGGTGATCTCCGTCATTTTGGACGGATCATTTCTCTTTACGAAATATGCCACCGCCAAGATGCTGGAGGGCGACCGAGGCGGCGTTGTCATCAACGTGATCTCGACCACGGGTCACCAGGGTGCTCCCGGCAATATTGCCTACGCCACCGCCAAGGCCGGAATGCTGAATTTCACGCAAAGTGCAGCGATGGAGTTCGCCGCCCAGAATATCCGGGTCGTCAGCCTGACGCCCACTGCGACCAGTTTTGAAGAGAAGCCTGCGCGAGCCAAGCGTTGGAACGTCGATGTCGGTTCGATGGATCACGTCGGCCCCATGAGCCAGAAATACGCTAAGCGCATCCCCCTGCAGCGATTGCCGAACGCGAGTGATTACGGTGCCGCAGCCGTCTTTCTGGCATCAGACGACGCATCGATGATCACGGGCATCGACCTGCGCGTCGATGGCGGCGCCGTTGCCCGCTATTGGGCGTGGGATCCTAGCAATCCCTGAACCTTCGCCTTGCCTTCGCATGTCGTTATTGGTCGATATTGACCGAAGCGCGATAGATTGAAATTTTCCGGTGACGGCCTGCTGGTGGTGAGGAATATCCTTGGCCATCATCAGGTCAACTCTGCCCCGTCATGATGGACATGGCGCGTTAGCAACCTGTCTGGGAAATCTCCCCAGACAGGTCAGCGCCGGATCGCAGAATCCATCCGGCTTTCCATGTGCCCTGACGACTGCCAATCCCGTAACGTCAGTTCGCGAACGCTTTCCAGTCGCAATGAAAAGACCCCGCATCGCCGATGCGGGGTCAAACAGCCTTACAAGATGGCTATCAAAACTCTGAGGGTCTCAGCGTTATCCGAAGCCAGATTTCCCGTCCCCTGGAAACCGACCCCTCATAATCCGCCAAAGTGCCCACTGTGGTACCGGTGCCGCCGCCAGTACCCGGGGACTGGAACCCAACGTTGAGGAACTGCTTGTTGGTCAAATTGCGGCCAATGATCGCAAATTCCATGCTCTTCGATTTCGAAGCAAAGGTCAGGCTCGAGTCCAGGAGAAAACGCTTCGGCGTTATGCCAATCGGGCTCAGTTCCTGGGACACATATTGACTGGATGTATAGACGCCGTTGGCGTTGAACGTTGCATTCCAATCATCCGCGATCGGCATTTCGTAGCTCATTCCCACGCTGCCGCTGAACTTCGGCGCACGCGGCAGAGGTCGTCCCAGGAACTGCTGCGTGTTGCCAGCGCCTACGCAGCCCGCTGCTATGGTCTGCCCGGTATAGCATGGCCCGAAAAAGCTGGAGGCGTAACGGGCCGAATTATAGGCGACGGACCCCGTCAATGAAAGCCCGGGTAGAGCATTGGGCGAAAAGGTGAAATCGCCCTCCAGTCCCTTAATACGCGCAGATGACGCGTTCAGTATGGAGAGTGTGACGGCGATCGGATCAAGGCGGCTGAGCTGAAGATCCTTATAAAGGTAGGAATATGCCGCCAGATTCACACGAAGTTGTCGGTCGAGCAGCAAGGTTTTCAACCCAATCTCGAAGCCCTTCGCTTTTTCGGGAGCGTAACTGTTGTCGATCGAGGTCACTGCGGGATTGGCAAGCGGCGCGTTGAACGCTGTCGCGCTGATGTTGTAGGATCCAGCCTTGAACCCTTCCTTGTACGATCCGAAGAGGTTGAAGAAAGGACTCGGCTTGTAGGCCAGCGTCAACTCTGGCGACCAGTTGCTGAACGTGCGGGAAGGTCTTGTGAACTTGTTCGGGAGGCCGTTGGGAGGCGTGATGTCCTGACTCTTCTTGTCCTGAGAATATCTCACACCCGCCGACAAGCTGACCGCATCGATGATATCCCAGCCCATCTGACCGAAGACGGAATATGTTTTGCCCTCGATCGGGAAATACCAGACCGGCGTAAGTGGAACGATGACGGGAGCGGCGCGGGTGCCGGCATTCCTTACAACCTGCTGCTCGAAATTCAGGCTGTCATCCTGATAGAATCCACCGAGCATCAAGTTAATCGGCGAATCGGGGCTATTGTAGGTAAGCCGAAGCTCCTCGCTGAATGTATGCTTTTTAAATCGTCCCTGATCACCCAGGAAAAACGGCCTACCCGACGATGTTGAATCCAATGCGCTTTGCCGGATACTGTAGAATCCCGTTACCGAATTCAGTGTGACGAAATCATTTATTTTATATTCGATGTCACCGGAAACCAAAAATTGGGTCGCCTTGTAATAGGATGTGTCCGAATCCCAGCGGGGATTGCCTGTTGCGGCCCGGGCAAGGGCAGAAGGAATGCGAGCTAATGAAATCCTGTTGTCGGCCTCGCAATCACCAATGCCCGGCAATGAAGCTGTACCGGCGGGAACCCCGGCGGGACAGCCAACCTTCTGGTTTGTTCCATAGCCACCATTTTCGTGCACATGATGATAGGTGCCGCGAAGCTTGACCGTCAATTGATCGTCCGGCTGCCAGTTCAGGCTTAGACGGGTCGCTTCCTCGTCGGTCCCAGGTGCATATCTGGACGAAGGGTCAGGATCGGTGTTGCGGAAATAGCCCCGCTGCCGCGAGAAGCGCCCGGCAAGGCGCATGTTGAGAGTATCGGTGACGGGACCGGAGACATATCCTTCGAGATCCACCTGCCTGGCGTTGAATTCATAAGCTCCGCTGATTTGCGCCTTGAATACATCGGTAGGCTCAGCGCTGCGGATGGATATGATGCCGCCACTGGAATTTTTGCCGAAAAACAAGGCTTGTGGACCTTTGAGGATCTCCACCTGACCAATGTCAAATGCCGAAATGCGCAACACCGACCCGTAACTGACCGGCACGCCATCGATATTGATTGTAACGGCACCCTCAGCACCAGGATTGGATGTCGGACTGGAAACACCGCGAAGTGCCAGAATGCCGCCATAGGACCCATTGGCAGCACCTATGGAAAGCTGAGGAGTAAGCTTGGCTACATCAACAAGGTTTGTCACGTTGAAGCGCGCCAGTTGCTCGCCCGAATAAGCGCTAAGCACGACTGGTGTCTGCAGCGATGTCTCGCTGCGACGTCGCGCGGTCACAATAATGTCGTGAGCATCTGCAATATCACGAGCACCCGGTGAGTTCTGCTGAACCTCGTCTTGCTTCGAACCTTGCGGATCTGCCACGGCAGAATCTGATACCGCCGTCTCTGCAAAGGCAGGCGCCGCGAGTAGTGAAAGCGCCAATATTTCCAAGCTGACGATTCCGATCTTTCCTTTCAAAATTCCTCTCCCCATTAATTTATCGTCCTGTCGTCGAACTTGTCGTTCGCGATCATGATCGAATCACATCGAAAGCGACCGCCGGCTCGAACCTTCAAGCCGCTCCAAAAAGCTAACGCCCGGTCAAATCCAAATCCACGATACGCACACATTATCATAAGAACAAGTGTATTAGACATTGGCGAGTAGTTTTGTTTTCCCATCTCCGTTGAAAAGGGGCGCATGCGCTGGATTCGGTATGCCTAAGGACGCGGACAGGCCTTTTTGAAAGTGAGGCGCACCTCTTTCGGCGAGTGTCGCTGCGGCCGCTCCATGGATCTTGTCAGGCTTCTGCTCATCCTTCAACTGATCAGGCAAACCAAATGCATCTCCCGACCAGCAGGGTTACACCTTAAGGTAACAAGCCACATTGAAGACATGACCGAGACAGATCATCATATCTAGTTCATTTGTCCTATATTGCGCGATTGTTGGACAGAGGGTAAGGTCACATACCCTATCAAGCGCCGCATGCGCCAAAGCGTTATCAGCAAGCCGTCGAGGTGATCATTCTTGCGTGGGCAGCTCCCGGCGCGACGCATGATGTGATGCGATTTGCCATTTTGCGTTGGATCCGACGAGTACCCAACTTATGCCGAAGCGCCAGCAAACCGGCTCCCCTTTTAGCTCCAGGCCGAAATAGGCTAGGCCACCCGCACTTATGACCGATGGCGTGATGACTCTGAATTCCCGCCAGTC
>Ga0070660_100002179_pt1 | contig 13502 bp, 9 predicted proteins | sample KBSC33metaG_FD_64670 | JGI IMG/M metagenome (GOLD analysis project Ga0070660, IMG submission 64670) | Corn rhizosphere microbial communities from Kellogg Biological Station, Michigan, USA - KBS C3-3 metaG | ecosystem: Host-associated > Plants > Roots > Rhizosphere > Soil ... | reverse complement strand
TAAGGCCTCCTAAGAGTACAGAGATAATAAACAGGAAAATACTGGCCAGCCAGAAATCCATTCCGGCTTTAGAGCCATCCATAGCCCCACCCAACGCACTTAAAGGAGGATAAATAGTCCACCCCCCGCTTGCAGGACCAGTTTGCAGAAATAAAGAAGAGAACATGATTACTGAGGCGGCAAAGAAAAACCAATATGAGAGCATATTCAAGAAAGGCGAAGCCATATCTCTCGCTCCTACCTGAAGCGGTATTAAAAAATTTGAAAAAGTTCCGCTTAGCCCCGCAGTAAGAACAAAAAATACCAGGATAGTGCCATGCATTGTTACCAATGCGTAATAGAATTCAGTGTCCATTCTCCCACCAGCCGCCCAATGACCGAAAATGTCTTCAAGAAAAGGAAATGTCTTATCAGGAAATCCTAATTGTAACCGGAAAACAACGGAGAAAAACCCTCCGATTATCGCCCAGATGATTCCTGTAATTAGAAACTGCCTTGAAATCATTTTATGATCCTGGCTAAAAATATATTTGGTAATAAAACTTTGTTTGGGATGCTCATGGGTAGCATGGCCAGTATCGTGTACTACCAGTGGCTTTTCATGCAAAACTTCTTCGTTCATAATTCTTTTTTTTAAGCCTTTCGGCCATTTACTATTATTATTTATGGCTTGCAGGATTGCCCAGCGCCAAATTTTCTGTTACGCTTTCAGATGTTGTTGTTGCAGTAAGAAATTCCTTTGCCTTCAGGTATTCCGGACGTTGTTTTATCATCCAGGCATTGTATTCTTTTTGCGTTTCTACAACTATAACACCGCGCATTGTAAAATGTCCTTTTCCACACATCTGATCGCAACTTATTTCATAAACAAAATCAGGATTACCGGTTTTCTTTTTCATTTCCTCTGTAGTGATAATCGGAGTAAACCACATTGTGGTAGGAGTTCCCGGCACTGCATCCATTTTCAATCTAAATTGCGGCAATCCCACGTCGTGTATTACATCCTGCGAGTTAATTACTAACTTAACCGGCTTATTTACAACTACATGCATTGTGGTAGTTACATGTATATCATCATGGCTTGCTGCGTCAGTCCAATCGACGCCAAGAGAGTTGCTTTTTGCAGGGTCTGTCAATTTGTAATTTTTTCTACCCAAGATTCCATCCTTTCCCGGATATCTTATTTCCCAGCCAAACTGGTGGCCGGTAATTTCAATCAATTGAGCGTTTTTAGGTGCATCGGACGTAAATTTAAACCAGTATTTTAAACCGAAAACTACCAAAATTGTGAGCGTGATAGCTGGGACACTCGTCCAGATTATTTCAAGTTTATTGTTATGCGGATAATAATAGGCCTTTCTTTTATCACTTTCCTGATATCTGAAAGAAAACCAAAACAATAATATCTGAGTAATGAAAAAAACAACTCCTGTTACAATAATCGTTATCCACATCATTTTATCAATGCTCTGTCCCTCTGATGAAGCAGCGCCTACCATTAATCCAGATCGTGGATATAATATATCATTACACCACCATACGCCGATTAGCCCCAAAATAAGGAAAGCAATCATTAAAAATCCATTGATCTTATTATTTTGCTTTCTGGATTTTTCCTCCCCTTTCAAAATACTTACATACTCACTTGCTTTTGAGATCTGGAAAATAACCAGAAAAATAAGCACAACAATCGCTATTAAAAAAAAGTTGTTCATGTTACTATTTTTTCCACATCCGTGCTACGGATTTATTAAAATTTTTAATTACTATTTCGTCAATACACTTTAGTTAAAATCTCTTTTCTTTTACTAATTATACGACATGCATAATACTTTCTTTTATAAAAGGATTATTCCTTGGCGTCATTGGCACTTTGGAAGCAAACCTACTTACTCCCCACATTATAATACCCACAAAGCCCAAAGGTATTCCGAACTCAAACCAACTCAAATGCGGATGCATGCCCACTGTTCCTGGCATCACCATTTGATAAAAGTCAATCCAATGCCCGAATATTATTAATATGCACATAAAAGTTACAATAAAGTAATTCCGCTTTGTAGCTCTCTTCATAAATATTAAGATTGGCGCCACAAAGTTGAGAACAAGATTCAGGTAAAATATTCCTTCATACGGTCCTTGCAACCGCATTTTAAAATAAATGGTTTCTTCCGGAATATTAGCATACCACTGCAACATAAATTGAGCAAACCATAAATAGGTCCAGAAAATAGAAAATGCAAACATGTATTTTCCTAAATCCTGGATATGTTCTGTCGTTACAAACTCCAGTTGGCCACGGTTTTTAAAATAAATCACAAAAAGAGTAATGAGTGCAATACCGGAAACAAACGTGCTTCCGAAAGTGTACCAGCTATACATAGTACTATACCAATGAGCATCAATGCTCATTAACCACAACCACGGAATAAATGATCCGGCAGTAACTACAAAGAACACCACATAATAAGCTGATACAGCCGATGTCTTTTTAAACCACTTTTTTGAAGCCTCATTGTTCATTGTCCCTTCTTCATCTGTCTTTAGGCTAAGATCCCGTAATTTTTTGCCCCAATAAGACCAGAGGAAAAGGGTAAGCAAAGAGTAAATTAAGTAAACAGAAGGATTTAAAAACCCTTTTTTTCCATTCAGAATATGATCATGGGCAACCGCGTTTTTATCAAGCCACGGGTAAATATCACTGCGATGACCCAAAATTATGCAAAGAAAAATAATCATTGTAATAACGCTCATGACAGGCACAAGAGAAGAAACGGCTTCGGTTACACGACGGAAAGCTTCCTGCCAGCCGCTCATTGCCAGCGTATTAATTACGATAAAAAATGTGGCGATATTTACTAGCATTAACCAGAAAATACTGTTTTGAAGCAAGACTGCCCAAAAACGGGTACTGTTCAAATTACCTCCATTCGCCCCGGCAAGCGGGTTCAAAAAAATGAATCCAAGAATAAGTGAGAGCAAGCCGATAACCATTAATCCGACTGACCACTTTTTAAATCCTGCAGGTGCTACATACTGATTGTTCATTAAAAAATTATTTTTGAGTTAAGCCTTTATTTTTTTATTGTAGTATCAATAGCCGATGATTTAGTTGCTGTAGAATCTGCCCACGCAACTGCTGATTTGTCGTCCATTCCCAATTGATGTGCTTTGACATATTGAATCACCATCCATCTTTGTTTACGGCTTAACTGTGAAGCATAACTTCCCATGTTTCCTTTTCCATAAGTAATAGAATGAAACATAGTCCCCACGGGCATATTAACATATATAGCCTGTGTTAAATTTGCCACTGCAGGAATTTTTCCTCCGGTAGCCAAAGGTCCCTGGGCATCCATTTTAGGGCCATGGCATATTGCACAATTAATATTAAATAAACGGGCAGCTTCTTTCATTTGGACTGTATCCAAAGGTGGCAAAGGATCTTTCACTTCTGCGCTCATTTTATATCCATTGGAATCATTTGGCAATGTATAAGGAAAAAGGTCACCCCTCCTTATAGTCCCTTCTACCGGGTAAGGAATGTAATTTACATTTTCCTTTGCAAGATTATTGGACGCGTACGCTTCGTAAGCGCGGCTATAGGCCATATCAGGCATATAGGTTCTGCCGGGTTCGCGTTTGTTGCCGCAGCTATCTATTAAAGTAACCAGCCCTATCATTATCACCAACGATAAAATAATTCTTATTTTTTTCATATCTAAAAATCCAATTTAGAATTTTTTTAAAATCATTTTTAAATATTCCTATCGTGGACAGTAAAGGAATAAATAATGAAGATTCATATTTAATCCACAGTAGAAATTATTAGTCCGCTACTTCTATTTCTTCAGTCCTGTATAATTTTTGATCCTTATCATATCTTCCAAACCACCAGCCCTCTTCTGCCATCTGGGTATTTATCTCAATCGCGCCATTGTCTTTCAGGAAATTTTCCATCTCTGCTTCATTAGAGTTTTCGGTGCATTCAATTACCATTGTCATAAGATCATCGGTAGATCTCAAATTGAAATGATGCTTTTTAACCCCCGGCATCATTTTACAAAGCCAGCAAAATGTATATACCATTCCTACTGCTGATAATAACACGGTAAGCTCAAACGTAATCGGGATAAATGCCGGTAAAGGGAAATGAGGTTTACCACCGATATTCAAAGGCCAGTCAGTAGTGAATATCCAGCCCATACCACCGAGGGCTATTGTAGTCCCGGTAATCCCATAAATAAATCCCATTGTGTGAATACTCGTTTCTCTTAATCCCATAGCTTTATCAAGGCCATGAATAGGAAATGGAGTATAAACATCATGAATTTTATATCCCGCCCTGCGTACATTCTTTACGGCAGAGAATAAAACTTTTTCATCTTCGAAGGAACCTACCACAAATTTTTTTATCATATTCTTTTCCCCGAAAGGGCTGTTTAAATTAATAATATATTTTGTCTATGCACATTGTGCAAAGTGATTAATGAGCATGTTCCATTTCTTCCTCATAAAATTTCTCAGTACTCATTTCTTCAATATCTGACATTTTATCTTTATAATTTTCTCCGCTTGTCTTTAAAATGGCTTTAATTTCTGCTACAGCAATTACCGGGAAGAATTTAGCGAAAACAAAATAAAGGGTAAAGAACAAGCCAAAGGTTCCCAAAAAGAATCCGATTTCCCAAATAGTTGGACTATAATAAGTGGTCCATGATGAGGGCAGATAATCACGATAAATGGAAGTAACGAAAATTACAAAACGTTCAAACCACATTCCGACGTTTACCAATACAGCCATAAAGAAAGTAAACAATACATTTCTTCTTAATTTCCTTGACCAGAAAAGCTGGGGTGACACTACATTACAAAATATCATTCCATAATAAGCCCAGCCATAAGGGCTGAAAATATTCACCCTGTTTTGGCGGAAAGCCCACCATTCATAAGTATTCATACTATACCAGGCCACAAATAATTCTGATAAATAGGCACATCCTACAATAGATCCCGTAAGTACAATTACCTTGTTCATCGCTTCAATATGTCCAAGTGTAATATAATCCTCAAGATGCAATACTTTACGGGTAATGATTAATAGTGATTGCACCATTGCAAAACCAGAAAAAACCGCTCCGGCTACGAAATAAGGAGGAAATATAGTGGTATGCCAGCCCGGAATTACTGAGGTAGCGAAGTCAAAGGATACTATGGTGTGTACAGACAAAACCAGAGGCGTTGCCAATCCTGCTAAAACCAATGCAAGGCTTTCCTGGCGCTGCCAGTGTTTAGTACTTCCCGTCCATCCAAATGAAGCCAACCCATAAAACATTTTCCCGAATTTCTTTTTTGCTCTATCGCGAAGGGTTGCTAAGTCGGGTAATAACCCTGTGTACCAGAATAATACTGAAACTGTAAAATAGGTAGATACTGCAAAAACATCCCATAAAAGCGCCGAATTAAAATTAGGCCAGACAGGCCCGCGAGAATTTGGATATGGGAATAAAAAGAATGCATCCCATACACGCCCAACGTGAAAAACGGGGAACATGGCCGCGCACATAACCGCAAAAATGGTCATTGCCTCTGCAGCTCTGTTTACACCTGTTCTCCACTTTTGTCCAAATAATAAAAGAATAGCAGAGATAAGTGTACCGGCATGCCCGATACCAATCCACCATACAAAATTTGTAATAGCCCAACCCCAACCAACAGTTTTGTTAACATTCCATTGACCTATACCATAAGTAACTTCCCTATAAACAGAATACACACCAAATAATAAAAGAGCAAGAGAAATAGAAAGTCCTATCCACCAAAGCCTGTTGGGCTTTGTTTCACAAGGACCAATAATATCCTCAGTCACCTGGTGATAATTTTTATCTCCATTAACTAATGGCTCCCGGAGTTGCGATTCGTATTTTAATAATGACATATCTTGTTCAAGTTGTAACTGTAAACTTATTAATTTTCTAATTCTATTATATTTTTACATTTGTACTCCCCACTTTCCTCTCTGTATTCCTTACTTTAGTCAGATAATTTATATTTGGAAGCACATGTAATTGCTCCAATACATAAAATTTTCTGTTCTTCTGCTCCTCATTTCTCAATTTAGCAATTTTGCTGTTTTCGTCATTTACGTTGCCAAATTCAATAGCGTGAGTAGGACAAGCCTGCATACAAGCAGTCTTTACTTCCTGATCTCTCAGCACACGGTCTTCTTTTTTAGCGTTTAGCTTACCCAACTGCAAGCGTTGAATACACAAACTGCACTTTTCCATTACACCTCTCGCACGTACGGTTACATCAGGATTAAGCACCATGCGGGTAAGATCGTCCTGTAGATTATCAGTTACATCAGAAATAATCCCTTTCTGGTTATTAGGGAAACTATCAGCTCCATTCCAGTCTGCCCAGTTAAACCTGCGTACTTTAAAAGGGCAGTTATTAGCACAATACCTGGTACCGATGCAACGGTTATATATCATTTGATTAACCCCTTCACTACTATGATTTGTTGCGGATACCGGGCATACATTTTCACACGGAGCATTATCACACTGCTGACAAAGCATGGGTTGGAAAACAACATCCGGATTTTTTGGGTCGCCGGTAAAATACCGATCAATACGAATCCATTGCATGTCATGATACCTTGATACTTCAAATTTACCCACCGTAGAAATATTATTTTCAGCCACGCATGCTATGGTGCAGGCGCTACAGCCAATACAGGTATTCAAATCAATGCTCATTCCCCACTTTATTCCGGGTCTGTCAAATGTTGGATAAAGAGTAGCGTCACGCGTGAAATTTTTTCCATATTGCTTAAATTCTTCCTCCAGTTCTTTATTTAATTCTTCTGGATTTGCGATAAATTCTTCCAGGGTTACTTCTCTTACGACAGGCCTTCCTTCTGTAATGCTGTGAGTCTGAGATGTTGCAATGGGATAAGTTTTCGTTGTGCCTTCTATAGCTACCGATGAGTCGTAAGTAATGTTAGCGCCATTGAAAACGGCAAAGGGATATATATTTTTACCAGCACCATTTGCTGCCAGACCTATAAATTCACTCGTTTTTGATTTATCGTTACTTTCACGGCCATATCCTACTGCCACTGCAATTACATCGGGATGTGTTCCCGGAATAATAAGAATAGGAAGCTCAATGGTTTTACCATTAGCAGTAATTTTTACAACCGGTTTTTCCGGGTGCATTTCGTATTTGTCCGATTGGCGCGGCTGAAAAATATCAATATTAAATAATTTTTTTCCCAACTCCGGAGATACCATTGCATAATTATCCCAAGTTGCTTTTCCGATAGGGTCACTTGCTTCCTGGAGCCATGCATTGCCGGCGCGGGAACCTGTTCCCATAGTTACTTTTTGATAAAGTACTATCTCCGTTTCGCCACCTTTGATGGCAGCAATTTTTGACGCCGCATCAGAAACATTTCCTGAAAAGGCCACCGTTGCTGAGCTGGCAACGACAGTGCTTGTCGTTTTGTTCTTTGTTGAATCTTTTATAGAACTTGCTTTCGGCGTTACCAAACCAAGAGAATCTCCTGTGCCCAAAGAAGCTAATGCAGCAGCATCGCCTGTTGTCAGGTTGGAAGTATTAAACACGGTTGTTTCGGTCTGCATTTTCATATATTCCATTATGCCATCCTGCAGTAGCGTTTCATACCTATCAAGACTTCCTAATTTTCCAACCCAGTATTTTCTAAAGTAAGTTTCATAATCGTCCGGATTTCCTGTAAGTTTTAAAAGTGAGGATTCAAATTGGCGGGTCTTGAACAACGGATGAATGATAGGCTGAATAACGCTTACATAACCTTTTTGTGGTTCCGCATCTCCCCAACTTTCAAGCCAGTGATGCGATGGAATAACATACTTACACAACTCAGTTGTCTCATCCATCTTTTCACTATAAGAAACAGTAAAAGGACATTTTTTGACTCCTTCAGCAAACTTTTGCGCATCAAAATAACTATAAACAGGATTAGCGCCATATACCAGCAAAGCGCCCACATTCCCTGAATTCAAATCCTTTGTTAAAGTGACCATATCTGAATCCACTCCCTGGCGATAATTTACCGGTGTATTCCAATCAATAGTATTCCCTCTTGCACCAATTGCCTCATTTATCGCGTTTATAATTATTTGAATATTGGCATCATTGCTTCCGCATACCACTAAGGCAGCACCTTTATGTGCCGATAATTCCGAAGCAGTTTTTTTAACAGCATCCGCTAATGCGCCTGTAATATTTGAAGAAGTGCCACCGCCTAAAGCGCCCAATAAAGCAAGCGCTATCGCTCCGGTTTCCGATGGTTTATGAAGGTAACGTACATCAGCATTAGCCCCTGTCATGCTATAAAAGCCCTCAAACTGTATGTGCCTGCTCATTGAAGGATTCTTTTCATTGATTCTTCTGCCAGTAGCATATTGCTTGGCAAAAACTACAGGGCTTAACCATGTTCCTAAAAAATCTGCCCCGAGACTTACAATTACTTTTGCATTTTCAAAATGATAGGCAGGAATTGCTTTTTTGCCGTACGAAGCCTGGTTGGCTTCTATCATTCCGCTGTAAGAAACCGCGTCATATTGCACATGGCGACTTCCGGGATATTTTGCTAAAACTTCACCAATAATTTGCTTTGTTGTAATAGAGGTAATCGAAGAAGTCAGGATTACCAAAGGTTTTCCTGCATTAGCAGCCAAGCCATCTGCCACCATTTTATCAATTGCCTCAAAAGTGGCTTCTTTACGATTGGCTAATGGATAACGCAGACGCGTTGTATCGTAGAGATCTAATACAGAAGATTGAACCTGAGCAGAAGTTCCGCCTTCTGTTAACTTAGAAAGCTCATTTCCTTCTATTTTAATGGGGCGGCCTTCTACTTGTTTTACTACAACAGGAACCGCATCGCCATCATTTAAGTAAGTAGATGCATAAAAATTAGGAATGCCCGCTATAAGGTCGTCCGGTTTGTTGAGAAAAGGAATGCTCTTGCGCACAGGCATTTCGCAACTGGCAGCGATTGCCGCCGCCGCAGTACTAAAGCCCATGTATTTCAGGAAATCTCTTCTCGGCGTTTTTGCATTAAAAATGTTTTCATTACCTAATTCTTCAAAAGGAAGCTCTTCCCTGAATTCATCTTTTAATGCTTTTTTATTTGCTTCACTTTGGTTGAGTTCTCCAAAATTCTGCCAGTATTTTTTTTCACTCATATTTATCCAACCGCGCAATAAGCGGGAGTATTACCTTAAACCTAAAACAGATTTAAGCAATGAACAATATTGTTTCGTTTTTAATGCTTCCATTATTGAATGGAATTATTTTTAATAATGACATTTTCCACATTCCGTTCCACCAATCATTTGAACTGTAACGCTATCGTACTTTTTATTTTTTATATCCTGGTGGAATTTTTCGTAGATGCTATAAAACTTATTACCATCTCCCTTGTCATCATTAAACTGAACATTGGTGCTTCTGTGGCAATTAACACACCAACCCATACTCAATGTAGCAAATTGCTTAACCTGCCCCATGTTCTGAATTTCTCCATGGCAAGTCTGACAAGCTACCTGCCCTACTTTTACGTGCTGTGAATGATTGAAATAAACAAAATCCGGGAGATTATGAATCTGAACCCATTCAATGGGTTTTCCTGGTTTATCATATTTTTTGGTATCGGGGTTCCAGCCTGCATAGGAATAAAGCTTTTTAATTTCGTCATTCGCATTTACAGTAGTGCCATCATCGCGAAGTATTGGCTCACCCGTGTATTCCTTCACTGCCATGTGGCAATTCATACAAACATTCACCGCAGGAATGGTGGCGTGCTTACTATCCTGAGCCCCACCGTGACAATACAAACAACTTATTTGATTGACGCCTGCATGTACTTTATGAACAAAATAAATCGGCTGATCCGGTTGGTATCCCTGTTGCCTGCCTAATCCCATTGCTCCTTCCACAAGCCAATAGCCTGCAAATACAAACAACACGATTGTAATTAATAATAAGTAAGTTTTATTTCGGTAGAAAGGAACAGGCGAAGGCGATTTAATCCCATCTTTTTCATCTGTCAGTTTTTTAAGATTGCTATTTACCTGCAATAATATCAGACCAATAATGGCTAATACCAATGTAAGCAATCCATACAAAACTGTATTATCTGATTTAGGTGCGGCTGCGGCTCCCGGAGCTCCTGCTCCCGGTGCACCTGGCGCCTGGTATTTATCCGCCCAATCAAGGATTGCATCGATATCTTCTTTTGATAAATCCGGGAAAGGTGTCATTACCACGCCACCATGGTCATCTTTTAATTTTTTGGCATAAGGATCAGTATTAACCATCGTAGTGGTATTAGCGATCCATTTATAAACCCAACCTTTATAGGGTTCCCTTTCACGCGCGCCCTGCAATTGAGGGCCTACATAACTTTCTAATGGTTTATGACAACTTGCACAGTTAGCTTTAAAAAGAGCTTCTCCATCGGCGGCATACACTGATTTCATTGAAGAAATTAGCGTAAGAAAAAGGAATACTGTGAGTGTTTTAGTAAAAAGCCGGTTGACTTGGTTCATACACTTATTTACCTATCTTGAATAATTGGAATAATACCTTGTTGGCTGCAAAAGTAAGGAAGCATGTTGATAATGTGTTAACATTCTCAAATTTTTTTTTCCTGAATTTGTAAAGGGTTTTTGAGAATTATTATTTACAAGTATGCTATTAAAAAAAAGTAATTAATAAAAGAGAACTTTATCTTCTTTACAAGATTATAGAAAAAATCAAAAATAGATCCATTCAAAAAATGCAACTTTGAAAATTCAAAAAACAAAAAAATATTTTACTATCACATTTGAAATTCAATAAAAACAATGACCCAAACTTTCAAAAAAAATATCGTCATTTTCGCTTCGGGCGCCGGCAGCAACGCGCAAAAAATAATTGATTATTTCAGGAAAAATCGAAACGTAAAAATTGTATTGATCGTTTGTAATAATCCGAAGGCAGGAGTAAATGCTATTGCTTCAAAAGAAAATATTCCATTACTGCTCATAGAAAAAAATGAATTTAAGAAAACAGGGTATTTAGAAGAAATCAAAAATTTTGAACCGTCTCTTTTAGTACTCGCCGGTTTTTTATGGAAAATACCTGAAATATTGATAGCGTCTTTCCCGCAAAAAATCATCAATATACATCCGGCGTTACTCCCTAACTATGGCGGAAAAGGCATGTATGGAAATGCGGTGCATGCCGCTGTTATTTCTGCAAAAGATAAACTAAGTGGTATTACCATTCATTATGTAGATGAAAAATATGATAACGGAAAAATCATATTCCAGGCAAGCTGCGATGTAGCTGAAAATGATACTGAAGAAAGCCTCGCCAAAAAAATTCATTTATTGGAACATCAATATTATCCAAAAACAATTGCCAAAATATTGGAGGAAAACAACCGGTAATTTTTTTAAGGCTCAAAATCCCTTTGTAGCGTTACAATTTAAAAAATGAAAATTCCTTTATTTGTTTATTTACTGAAAATATATTTTCTTGTTTACAAAAAATATGCTGCTGAAGGGGAACCGCCATATTTTTATCTTACATGTGCCTGAAAATTAAAAACCAAAGTTAAAAATATCATGTCTTGTAACTTCGCAAAATCATTGTCGTAATATCGCAACACAATTTTGAATAAGAAATTAATTCTAAAATATCTATGCCTGTATTTATTAAGCCAGGCCGTTCCCGCTGCAAAAGTTTCGGGGCAAATAGCTATTTCAGGAACCGTTTATGATTCTTCCAAACTTTATGCTATACCGGATGTCTATGTGTATAGTACCTCCGGACCTCGCGCTATCACGGATTCAACAGGCGAATATCACATTAACGTTAATGAAAATGATTCCATCAGCTTTTTCTACGCCGGAAAATCAACCATAAAGTTTCCGGTAAAATCAATGGTTAACTACACAGCCTTTGATATTTCACTCCATGTAAAAGTGAAACAGAAATATAAAATATTGAACCCCATTACTGTTTTTACCGATTCTTATCAACAGGATTCATTGGAAAATCGCGAAGAATATGCGAAGGTTTTTGGCGGTGAAAAGCCCGGCATTCATTCTACTTACGAACCCGGAGGCGCAGCGGGGCTGGATGTAGATGCCCTAATCGGCATGTTTCAGCACAGAAAAAATAAACAAAACCTCGCTTTTAAAAACCGGCTAATGGATCAGGAACAGGACAATTATATAGATTACCGGTTTTCTCCAAAAACAATTACAAGAATCACCGGTCTAAAAGGAGATGAACTTACCAAATACAGGAAGATTTACCGTCCCAGTTATTTTTTTGTAGTCAACAGTACGATCGCCGAATTTTATGAGTACATATTGCAGACTTCTTATACCTTTAAAAAGCAGGAAGGAATCAATTAATCATTGACAATTCTTTCCTGAATCTCACGCTTGAATTGTTTTTCGATTTTTTGTTTTTAACTTACTTACAAAAATTTACCTTTTCTAAATTTGAAAAATAAATCGTTTTTATAAATTAATATTAATGAGAAAAATTCTTCTTTCCGGTATTTTAATCGCATTCTTATTTTCAACAAAAGCGCAATCTTACAAAAGAATCCATGCCAAAGCAATTGTTTGCGACACTCACAATGACATCATAAGCAGTTGCATAGAAAAAGGATATTCTTTTGACCAGGATCTCACCGGTAAAACACATAGCGATCTTAACCGCATGCGAAAAGGTGGCCTGGATGCTCAGGTGTTTTCTATTTTTTGTGATGGAGATCAAAAAAAACCCTATCAGTTTGCTAACAGGGAAATTGACACGTTGTATGCATGGGTAAAACGAAACCCGGCTAAAATGATGCTGGTAAGTACGCCGGCGCAATTAAATCAGGCAGTAAAAGAACACAAACTTGCCTGCATGATGGGCGTAGAAGGAGGCCACATGATAGAAGATGACCTTAATAAACTTGACAGTCTCTACAATCGCGGCGTAAGATATATGACACTTACCTGGAATAATAATACATCATGGGCTACCAGCGCAGAATACGAAGCCGGTAATCAGAAAAAAGGAGGAGAAGTGGATACTACTTCTCAGAAAAAAGGACTGAATGATTTCGGGAAAGAGGTAGTAAAAAGAATGAATGAACTCGGCATGATGGTGGACCTGAGCCACACCGGCGAACAGACTTTCTGGGATGCAATCCAGGTATCTACAAAGCCAATATTGGTATCTCACAGTGATGCCTACACGCTTTGTCCCGCGTTCCGAAACCTGAAAGACGACCAGATAAAAGCAGCCGCAAAAAACGGTGGAGTCATTGATTTGAATTTTTATCCCGCTTTTCTCGACAGCACCGTAGCAGCCAAACAAAAAGACTATTACAAAAAGCACGGAGAAGAAAAAAAAGATTTGATAGCATCCGGCAAAAAAGATTTTGAAGCCGATGA
>Ga0070660_100002178_pt1 | contig 13502 bp, 15 predicted proteins | sample KBSC33metaG_FD_64670 | JGI IMG/M metagenome (GOLD analysis project Ga0070660, IMG submission 64670) | Corn rhizosphere microbial communities from Kellogg Biological Station, Michigan, USA - KBS C3-3 metaG | ecosystem: Host-associated > Plants > Roots > Rhizosphere > Soil ... | reverse complement strand
ACTTGACCGAACCACTTGACTTTTCCGGACATGGCCCGTAAAGTCATGTCACCAAGCACCCTCCAGACGCCAGGAAGGTGCGCGGGGCGCAACCGACGGGTGGCGTGGACACGGGAGAACAGCGTGACTGGGCCGCAGAGTCACGAGCTCCGTCCAACGCCCCCCACATAGGGTCGCCTCCTTCGAAACGCCCCCGGAAGCCGCAGCCGGGGGCGTTTCCTCGTGGCGGGGGAAACCATGTTTCCCCCGCCGGCCCCCATCTTCTGGTCAGCGAAAACGCGAAGGCGCGGTTGGCCTCCCGGCCGGCGAAGCCGGCCTCCGGCCGCGATGCTGGACTCACCAAACTTGGCTCCACCCGAAGTACCCGGGCGGGCGAGGCGGGCCGAAGGAGCGGGTGGTAGGGTCGCGCGATGGCAGCGGTCGACTTCTTCATCAAGTTCGACGGCATCAAGGGCGAGAGCGCCGACGCCAAGCACAAGGACGAGATCGACGTCGAGTCCTGGAGCTTCGGCGAGACGAACACGGTCGGCGGTGGTGGTGCCGGGGGCGGCGGCGGAGCCGGCAAGGTCTCGATCCAGGACTTCCAGTTCACCATGCACCTGAACCGGGCGAGCCCCGCGCTCATGAAGGCGTGTGCGACCGGCCAGCACATCAAGGAGGCGACCCTCTCGGCGCGCAGGGCCGGCAAGGGGCAGCAGGAGTATCTGACCTTCAAGTTCCGGGACGTCCTCGTGAGCTCGTTCCAGTCGGCCGGCACGGAGGAGCTCGCCGTCCCGACCGATTCGGTGTCGCTCGCGTTCGCCAAGATCGAGGTCGAGTACAAGCCGCAGAAGACCGACGGGTCGCTGGGGTCGCCGGTCGCCTTCAGGTACGACCTGAAGACGAACAAGTCGTTCTAGCGCCGGACGGCTCGCACCGTGGAGCCCCTCCGGAGCATCCCGCCTCCCGGCCGGCCCGGCCCGCCCGAGGCGGAGAGCCCACGCGCCGCGCTCGAGCTGGCCCGGCTCCTGCGAGACGCCGGATACGCCTCGCCGCGGATCCAGGAACGGCTCGGCACGGGCGACGAGCTCCTCGCGCGGTCGCCCGAGCTGCCGTCCTACCTGCGTCGGCTCGGCGACGCGGACGAGCTCGCGGTGTTGCTGCGGCTGCTGCTGCTCGGCGTCCCGGTCGACCGTGCGCGGGTCGACGGGCACGTCGGCGGCGAGCTCCGAGGGCGCCTCGAGAGCGCCAACTTTCTCGTCCACGACGGCGAGGTCGTCCACGGCGCGGCGCGCCTCGTCCCGCACGACGAGCTCCTGATCGCCTCCGACCACGCCGCGGCCGCCGAGACACACGCCGACCACGTCCCCGGCGTCCACCGCCCGTCCGTGGCGCTCGCCCACCTCACCGTGCGCCGCGGAGGGGAGCGCGCTCTCGATCTCTGCGCAGGCAACGGGATCCAGGCGATCCTGCTCGCCGCGCACGCGGAGCACGTCGTTGCGACCGACGTGAACGAGCGGGCGCTCGCGTACACGAGGCTCAATGCCGCGCTGAACGGCGTCGACAACGTCGAGACCAGGGCGGGAAGCTTCTTCGAGCCGCTGGACGGTGAGCGGTTCGACCTCGTCGTAGCGAATCCGCCTTACGTTGTCTCGCCCGAGACCGCGTACCTGTTCCGGGACGGCGGGATGCGTGGCGACGGCGTCTCGGAGCTTGTCGTTCGAGGCATCCCGCAGATGCTTGCGCCCGGTGCGTTCGCGTGCGTGCTGATCGCATGGGCGCTCGATCCCGACGATCCGGCGGAGCGGCCCCGCACGTGGCTCGAGGGCTCGGGCTGCGACGCGTTCCTGCTCCACACGTCGACGGACGACCCGATCGAGACCGCGACGCTGTGGAACCGCGAGCTCGTCGACCGGCCCGAGGCCTATGCCGACGCGCTCGACCGCTGGCTCGCCTACTACCGCGAGCTCGGGATCGAACGCCTTGGCTACGCCTGCCTCGTGCTGCGCAGGCGCCTCGAGAGCGGCGAGGCAGCTGCGGCGGGCTGGGTCGAGGCCCTCCAGCTGCCCCGGCAGGCGCTCCGCCCGGCGGGGCGGCACGTGGCGCGCCTCTTCGAGACGCACGACCACCTGGCAGGGGACGCCGCCGGCCAGGCGCTGCTCCGCCGGCGGCTACGCGTCGCGGACGAGGCCGTCGTGAGTCGCGACAGCCGCTTTCACGCCGGTCGATGGCACGCGCAGGCGCCGACGATCCGCCTCGAGGCCGGCCTGCCCTTCACCGCCGAGCTCGACCCCCCGACCGCACGCTTGCTCGCGGAGCTCGACGGGTCGCGGACGCTGGAGGAGGCGCTGGCCGGAGCGGTGGTCGAGGGCGACGACACGCGCGCGGAAGGGCTCGACCTGGCCCGGCGGATGCTCGAGATCGGATTCCTCGAGCTCGCGGACGAGGACGCTCCCTAGGCGGTGGGCCCCGAGGGCGCGGGAACGGGCACCGGCACCTGGACCCAGCTCACGATCTTGCCCCGGTGGACGCGAAAGGCCGCCGCCGCCTTCTGGCCCGGCGCGTCGCAGCGGCGGTGCTTGCCATTGGCGAGGACGAAGACCGCGGTCGCGGTCTCGCCCTTGACGGCGATCGAGACGATCCGGCCGGCGCACGGTAGGAGGCTGTGCCAGAGCGCGATGTCCGAGTACGTCTCGAGTCGCAGGACGGCGGCGCCTTGCGCGAACACGGCCGGCCGCGCGAAAAGACGCGCGGCACCCGCGTTGTCGTAGGCGTTCAGGTGCGTGCTCCAGGTGCGGACGACGCGCTTGGTCGCAGCCGGCGAATCGGCGTGCGCCGCGCCCGCGACGGGAACCACCACCAGCGCGGCGAGGAGGGCACAGGCGGCGACGCGCATCTCTTCCAGGATACGCCGGTTGGCGAGTCGTGGCGGCACGGGTCCCGCCTACGATCGCCGGATGGACGGGGTCGTCGGGTTTCGCCGTGGCTTCTGGGCGATGGCACCGCTCTGGCTCGGCGTCGTCCCGTTCGCGCTCGTCTACGCCGTGCTTGCGCGTGACACGGGTCTCTCGCTGCTCGAGACGCAGGCGCTCTCCGCGCTCGTCTTTGCCGGCAGCGCCCAGGTCAGCGCCGTCGGCCTCTTCGGGTCGGGTGCGGCGGCGCTCGAGATCGTCTCGACCACGTTCCTCCTGAACGTCAGGCACGTTCTCTACGGCCTCTCGCTCGGGCGCCGGATCCCGCTCTCGCGCCGGCAACGACCGATGGCGGCCTACTTCCTCACGGACGAGGCCTTCGGCGTCGTCGCCGGGAGCGGCGAGCGGACCTTCGCCTTCCTGCTCGGCGCCGAGCTGAGCCTGTTCGCCATGTGGAATCTCGCGACGCTCGGCGGCGCGATCGCCGGCTCGGCGATCACGGACCCTGCCGAGCTCGGCATCGACCTCGTCTTCCCGCTCGCGTTCCTCGCATTGCTCGTTCCGCTCGTGCGCACGCGCGTTGAGCTCCTCGTCGCGGTTGCCTCCGGCGCGACCGCGTACGTGGCCGCGAAGGGCCTGCCCGGCGGTCTTCCGATTCTCCTGACCGGTGTCGTCGGAAGCCTCCTCGGCGCCGCGCTGACGAGCGGACGCCCTGGCGAAGACGTCGACGTCGAGAATGCGGTGCGAGAGGTCGCGTGACCTTCTGGCTGACGGTCGCCGGGATGGTGGCCGTGACGTTCGGCTCGCGCTACGCCGGGCTCGCGTTGCGCTTCGAGCTGCCCGACTTCTGGGTGCGGTGCCTGCACTTCGTGCCGATCGCGGTGTTCGCGGCGCTCGTCACCCCGTCACTCGAGGGCGGGCTCGGCGAGGGGGAGATTCGCGTCGCCGCCGCCTGCGTGACCGGCATCGCAGCGTGGCGCACGCGCAACCTCGGCATCGCGATCGCGTCCGGGATGCTCGCCTTCTGGGCGCTTCGCTGGGTCAGCCCCTGAGCAGCCAGCGCGTCCGCTCGTGCTGAATCGCGGCGCTCAACGCGGCCCGGACGATCGTCCGCCACCGCTCGTCCGCGGGAAGGCGTCGCGGACGGCTCATGCGGCTTCTGCGACTGCGGGCGCCGACTCCTCGGCACCGTGTGAGCGGTCATGGGGCCTCACGAGGATCGCCGCCACGATCGCGCCCGCGAGCGCGATGCCGGACGCCACGAGCAGCGCGCGCTCGAAGCCGTCCATGAACGAGGCGGGGGTGGGCGGCGTTGTCAGGCGCGACGCCATGATCGCCCCCATCAGCGCGATGCCCGTCGAGCCGCCGACCTGCCGGAAGGCATTGAGCACGGCGGAGCCCATTCCGGCCTTCGCGACCGGAACGGCCCGCATTGCCGCCGCCGAGCTGGGCGTCATCGTCATCGCCATCCCGAAGCCGCCGAGCACGAGAGCAGGGAGCATCCGCCAGAAGGTCGAGTCGGCGGAGAGCTGGCTGAAGTAGGCGAGCTGCGCCGCGAGCAGCACCATGCCGGTCGTCATCAGCCATCGCGATCCGAAGCGGTCGGACGCGCGACCCGCGAGCGGCGCCACCACGATGATCAGGAGCGTCATCGGCAGGAACGCCGCGCCCGCCTGGACAGCGGAGTACCCGAGCACGTTCTGCATGTAGAGCGAGACGAAGAAGAAGACGCCGAACATCGCGAGGGCGACGAGAAGCATCACGAGGTTCGCTCCGACGTACGTGCGGTTGCGAAACAGCGTCAGGTCGAGCATCGGAGCCCGCGTGTGGCGTTCCAGGAGAACGAAGGACACGAGTGCGACGGCGGCCACCACGAATGCGCCGACGATGCGCGTCGAGCCCCACCCGTAGTTGTTCGCCTCGATCAGCCCGTAGGTGAGCGCGAACAGGCCGATCCCCGACGTGAAGAGGCCGGGAAGGTCGAGCCTCTCGTGCGACTCGTCGCGGGACTCGTCGATCAGGACGAAGCTGGCGAAGATGCCCAGGATGCCGACCGGGACGTTGATGAAGAAGATCCAGTTCCAGCCCGCGTGCTCGGTGAGGAGCCCGCCGACGAGCGGGCCGATCGCGAGCGCCAGCGCGGAGACGCCCGCCCAGATGCCGATCGCAGTCCCGCGCTCGCGGGCCGGGAATGTGACCGCGATGATCGACAGCGTGGCCGGGTTCATCATCGCAGCGCCCACCCCCTGGGCGACCCGCGCCGCGATCAGGACTTCGCCGGTCGAGGCAAGCCCGCAGGCGAGAGAGGCGAGGGTGAACACGGCGATGCCGATCACGAAGATGAGCCGCCGGCCGTACGCATCGGCGAGCTTGCCGCCGATCAGCATCAGGGCCGCGAAGGTGAGCGCGTAGCCCGAGACGATCCACTCGAGCTCCGACAGCTTCATGTCGAGGTCGCGCTGGATCGACGGGAGCGCAACGTTCACGACCGTGTTGTCGAGCATGATCATGAACAGCCCGAACGCCACCGCGGCGAGCGTCCACCACTTCTTGTTCTCCTCGGTGACGAGTCGTGCCCGCATGCTCCGCCTCCCTGGAAGGTAGCGCGCACGACGTTAACAACGGCCAACTACGCCGGGCCGGTTAACGGGTCCGCAACGGCCCGGTCCGTAGGATCGGCTAGTGCCCGTCTACATCTGCCCCAACTGCCGAGAGCGCTCGATCGACACCGACGGCGTCGAGGGCTTTTCGGCGCAGGCGCCCCAGTGCCGCAGCTGTGGATTCGGCTTCCTGTTCCAGTTGCTCGAGGACTACTACCCGGCGCCGTCGACCGGCTTCGTCGTCTGCGACCGGGATGCGCGCGTCCTCGCCGTCGGGCGTGGAGTCTTCGAGCTCACCGGCTTCCGCGAGACGGACCTGATCGGACGGGATGTCGCGACCGCTCTATCGCTCTCCGATACCGCACCGCTCGAGCTCGTGCGCGAGTGGGGGGTCCGCCGCCTCGGGGAGCAGCTCGAGCTGCGGACGCGGGCCGGGCTGACGAAGCCGGTGGTGGTCGACCTGTTCCCCGCATACGACGACGACGGCGGTGTGCTCGTCGCGCTCTCGTCCCGCTGAGGCTCGCTCAGCGCGGCAGGATCCAGACCTGGCGCGCGACGGCCAGCGGCTCGCCTTCGCGGCCGTAGAGCGCCGTGCCGGCGAAGAGCTTCCGCCCGTCCTCGCCGAGCGGCCAGCCGACGACGACGCACGGCTCGTCCTCCTCGGGCAGGCGGTCGATGCGCGCCGTCATCCGCCCCAGGACGACCTCCCCGCGTCCCGGGTCGCCCGAGGCATAGGCCCCGGGGCAGTCGATCGCGGCCCAGATCACCTCCGAGGAGACGTCGTGTGCCGTCCAGGTCGTCGCGACGAGCCCCTCGCGGCCGGGCACGGGACCGGGATGGATCGCGAGCCCGCTCCCGTCCTCGCGCGCGCCGCAGACGAAGCACTCGGCGAACTCCGGCGGGCCGAACGCGCCGACGCCCTCCGCGGCGGCTGCCGCCGACACCGGGTCCGGCGGCGCGGGGGGCTCGAGCCCCGGGTCGCCCGCGATCGCCTCGGCGACTAGCAGGTCGCTGTCCTCGAGGACCAGGCGCTCACCGTCGCGTCGGATCGTGAGCGGGCGCTCGAGCGGCGGCGGGAGACGGAGCGTGACCTCCGCTGCGGGGCCTACGCGCGAGCCCAGGAGCCCGCACGCGTACCCGCCGTTCGCCGACTGCAGCGGCCCCCGGTAGCGCCGGTCGATAGTCACCGTCTCAACGCCGGTCATCACATCGCTAGAGTGGCGTTTGTGACTGTGAGGCGAAAACTTCGGCGAGCCGTGACTGCTCCGGTGTGGAGGATGCCGGCATGAGAATCGCGCTCGCGCAGCTCAATGCCGTCGTCGGCGACCTGGACGGCAACGTCGAGCGGATCACCGCCGCGGTGTCCGAGGCGCAGCGCGCGGCGGCGGACATCGTCGTCCTTCCCGAGCTCGCCGTCACTGGCTACCCGCCCGAGGATCTGCTGCTCCGCCCCGGCTTCGTGCGTGCGGCAAGGGAGGCCGTCGACGAGGTCGCGCGCGCGTGCACCGACACGGTCGCGCTGGTGGGCGCGCCGGCGTTCGACCGAGATCTCGCGAACGCCGCCTTCGTCTGCGCGGAGGGGACGGTCAAGGGCGTCTACCGAAAGCACTTCCTCCCGAACTACGGCGTCTTCGACGAGCACCGCTACTTCGCGGCCGGGCGGGAGCTGCTGCTGCTCGAGCTGGGCGACGTGCTCGTCGGGCCTACGATCTGCGAAGACGTCTGGCAGCCGGGGCCACCCGCGACCGACCTCGCGCTCGCGGGTGCGACGCTGCTCGTGAACCTCTCCGCATCGCCGTTCCACGTCGGCAAGGCGGAGGACCGCGAGGAGATGCTCGTGACGCGCGCGCGCGACAACGCGTCGTACGTCGCGTTCTGCAATCTCGTCGGCGGGCAGGACGAGCTCGTCTTCGACGGCCACTCCGTCGTGCTCGACGACGAGGGCGAGGTCGTCGCGCGCGCCCCCGGGTTCGAGGAGACGCTGCTCGTGGTGGACGTCGATCCGACGGAGGCGGTCGGCCGGCGGCTGCGCGACGTCCGGCGCCGCGAGCTCGAGCGGTCGCTCCCCGCTCCGCCGTCGGTCAGCACGATCCGGCTCGCGGCGCCACGGGCCGCGGGCGAGCCCGTTGCGGCGGCTGTCACGCCGTTCGAGCCGGAGCTCGAGCAAATGCGCCTCGGGCTCGGCCTCGGGCTGCGCGACTACGTGGCGAAGAACGGCTTCGGCGACGTCGTCGTCGGGATCTCGGGCGGCATCGACTCGGCCCTCACGGCGGCGATCGCGGCGGACGCGCTCGGCGCGGAGCACGTCCACACCGTGTCGATGCCGTCGCGCTTCTCGTCCGAGGGGACACGCGACGACGCACGCGAAGTCAGCGAGAACCTCGACGTCGACTTCCGCGAGATCCCGATCGAGGACGTCGTCGGTGCGTTCCACGAGGCGCTCGGCGGGCTCGAGGGGCTCGCCGCCGAGAACCTCCAGGCACGGATCCGGGGGACGATGCTGATGGCGCTCTCCAACACACATGGGTGGCTCGTCCTCGCGACGGGGAACAAGTCCGAGATGGCCGTCGGCTACTCGACGATCTACGGCGACATGGTCGGCGGGTACGCGCTGCTGAAGGACGTCTTCAAGACCGACGTCTTCCGGCTGTCGCGGCACCTGAACGAGCGCGTGGGCCGCGAGCTGATCCCGGTTTCCACCATCGAGCGGCCACCGACGGCCGAGCTTCGGGCCGACCAGCGCGACGACCAGTCCCTGCCGCCGTACGAGGTGCTCGACCCGATCCTCGAGGCCTACGTCGAGCTGGACCGCTCGCGCGAGGAGCTCGAGGCGCAGTTCGACCCGACGATCGTCGAGCGAACGCTGCTGCTCGTCGACCGCGCGGAGTACAAGCGTCGCCAGGCGGCCCCCGGCGTCAAGCTCCGCCCGCGCGCCTTCGGACGGGATTGGCGGATTCCGATCACAAATCGCTGGCGGGGGTGAGCGCCCCTGGTGTCCGACTTCAGTCGGACACCTCCGAGGAGGCGGCGCGTCCCGCCGGAGGTGTCGGACTGAAGTCCGACACCGCGCGCGCTCTCTCTACTCGGTCAGCTCGGCCAGCGCCGTCACCGTGCGCCAGTTCCGCACGGTCATCGTCGTCGGCACGCGCCGTTTCGTGAGCGCCTCCATGAGCTTCGAGCCCGCCTGCCGGTTCGGCACGCTGACGTAGAGCTCGCGACCGGCGAGCGTCAGCTCGTCCGGGAGGTACGTGCCGAGGTCGCCCAGGCTCAGGTCACCGAGCTCGACCGCCTCCCCCAGGAAGACGACGACGAGCTTCGTCGGGTCGTCGACCGTATACGGGCTCGCGCCCGCGACCTTGGCAAGCTCCTTCCCGTCTCGGATGACGACCGGCACGTCGTGTCCGGTCGCGTCGACGATCGCACGTTCCAGCTGGGCGCCGAGGTCCTTCGGCGCACCCGGTGCCGGGGTGAACACCACGTTGCCGCTCTGCAGGTACGTCTCGACGTCCGTGTGGCCGAGCGACTCCACGATCGAGCGCAGCGCCGGCATTCCGATCCGCTTGTGCGGCCCGATGTTGATTCCGCGCAGGAGTGCAGCAACGCGCATCCACAGAGTGTGCCGCGTGAGCGGAGATATCCTTGTGACACGGTGTCACAAGCAGCTCAGACGCCGACATCGATCGGCTCGACCGGTGGGCCGTCGCGGAGGAGCTCGCGGAGCAGCGTCGGCAGGCGCCGCGGAGCAAAGTCGACCTCGGTCGCCCCCTCCAGCAGACAGTCCGCGCCGGGAAGTCGAACCGGACGAGCGCGACCCGCTCGTCCGTGTCGACGACGAGGGCGCGGATGCCGGTTCTGAGCCTCACGGGACGAGCTCGCGCAGGGCCGCGAACCAGCGGAGCCGCTCCTCCCAGGGGACGGCGGCGTTCGCGGGGGACGTCGAGGGCAGGACGAAGAGGAAGGTTTCGCCGAGCCGCCGCTCCTGGAGCCCATGTTCCGGACGACCGCCGAACGGGCCGCGATAGGCCTCCTTGCCGACGAAGCCGATCGCGCGGGGGCGTAGCTCGTCGGCCAGCCGCTCGAGCCGCTCCGCGCTACCGACGAAATCGCCCTTCCGAAGGTCCGACGAGCCTCGCGTCGTCCGATAGGCCGCGTTCGTGATGCCGATCCCGTAACCGAGGACATCGTGCTGGTCGGTCGGATCGACGAGCTGCGGCGTGAACCCGGCCGCGTGGAGCAGGCGCCAGAAGTCGTTCCGCGGGTTGGCGAAATGCGCCGCCTCGGCGTCGGAGTGGAAGCCGGGGTTGATCCCGCAGAACACGACCTCGAGGCCCGGCGCGAGCACGTCGGGCACTGAGCTCGGGGTCGCCGAAGGCACGTCTACGCGACGGAGCGTCGGTTCGGTCACGGAGTGTTCTTCTAGCCGAGATCGCGAAGCGAGCTCGGCCTACGCGGCCTCGGGCTCGCGCTCGTCGAGCCGCGCCTCGAAGGCGATCCGGATCCGCTCCGTCAGAACCGCGAAGGACTCGGGCGTGTCTTCGCCGGGACGCTTCACCGTGACGGCGTCGTCGCCGCCCACCCAGCCGTAGCACCGGAGATAGCACTCCTGCTCGTTCAACGGCCGCAACCGCTGCATGGGCCACAACCGTAGAGGGCGGACCGGACGACGCCCGTTGTCTAGGCTGCGGGCGTGGCCGCGCAGGCGAAGTCGTTCGACTACGAGGTCTCGCTCGACGAGACCTGGGATGCCTGGTCGGATCGAGGCGGCGGGGTCCTCGCCGGCGCGGACGAGGCCTCGTGGACGCCGGAGCACCTGCTGCTCGCCGGCCTCGCTCGCTGCTCGCTGACGAGTCTCCGCTACCACTGCGTCCGCGCCGGGGTCACGCTCACGGCCCGGGCGACCGCGCAGGGCACCGTGACGCGTCGTGAGGAGGACGGGCGGTTCGCGTTCGTCCTCGTCACCGTCGAGGGTGACGTCTCCTTCGAGCCGAAGCCGGACGACGCGACGATCGCAGAGCTCCTGATGAAAGCCGAGCGAGACTGTTTTATCGGCGCGTCGCTGACGGTGGCGCCGGCGTATGCGTGGAGGGTGGCGTGAGCGCCGGCGAGGGGAGAGGGGCGAGTCTGAAGCCACGCCCCGTTCTCGACGTCGCGGCCGTCCGCGCGCGCTTCAGCGCCCTCGACCGCAGGCTCGCTTTCTTCGACGGTCCGGGCGGGACGCAGTGCCCCGACGAGGTGATCGACGCGATCGCCCGCTATCTGCGCGAGGACAACGCGAACGTCGGCGCGCCCTACGAGACCTCTCGCCGGACGGACGCGGTGGTCGACGCAGCGCACGAGCGTGCGGGTGTTTTCCTGGGCTGCGATCCCGGCGAGGTGGCGTTCGGGCAGAGCATGACCGCTCTCAACTTCCTTCTTACCCGTGCGTTCGCGCGCGAGCTCGAGGCCGGCGACGAGGTACTCGTCACGCGGCTCGACCACGACGGAAACGTCGCGCCGTGGCTCGCGCTCGCCGAGGACATTGGCATCGTCGTCCGCTTCGTCGGCGTGAACGACGACCTCTCGCTCGACCTCGACGACCTCGCGGCGAAGCGGACGCCGCGCACGAGAGTCGTCGCCTTCCCAGCGGCTGCGAACTCCGTCGGCACCGCGCCCGACGTCCGCCGGGTCGTCGAGCTCGCGCACGAGGCGGGCGCGCTCGCGTGGGTCGACGCAGTGCACTACGGCCCGCATGGGCCGATCGACGTGTCGGCGTGGGGCTGCGACGTGCTCGTCTGCTCGCCGTACAAGTACTTCGGCCCGCACATGGGCCTCGCGTTCGGCCGCGAGGAGCTGCTCCGGAGCTGGCGGCCCTACAAGGTGCGGCCTGCGGCCGACGAGCCCGTTGGCCACCGCTTCGAGCTGGGCACGTGCCAGCACGAGCTCCTCGCGGGCTTCACCGCAGCGGTCGACTACGTCGACTCACTCGGCTGGGAGGCGATCACGACCTACGAGGGCTCGCTCGGCCAGCGGTTCCTCGACGGCCTGCCGGCCGACGTCGTCCTGCACGGCCTCGCGACGATGGAGGGACGCGTGCCGACGTTCTGCTTCAGCGTCCCCGGCCACACCGCGCAGTCCGTCGCGGAGCATCTCGCCGAGCGCGACGTCGCCGTGTGGTGGGGGAACTACTACGCGCTCGAGACGATGCGGCTGCTCGGGCTCGACGAGGTCGACGGCGCCGTCCGCGCGGGGATCGTCCACTACAACACTGCCGAGGAGGTCGACCGGCTGCTGGCCGGCGTCGCGGAGCTGACGCCGGCGTGAGGCTCCTCCTGCTCGGCGGCCCGAAGTTCGTCGGCCGCGCGGTGATCGACGTTGCGCTCGAGCGCGGCCATGAAATGACGCTCTTCAACCGCGGGACGACGGGCGCGGAGCTCTATCCGGAGCTGGAGCGGATCGTCGGCGACCGCGACGGTGGCATCGAGGGCCTTCGCGGACGCGAGTGGGACGCCGTCGTCGACACGTCGGGCTACCTCCCGCGCGTCGTCCGCCAGAGCGCCCGCCTGCTCGCGGATGCCGTGGGCCACTACGTCTTCGTCTCCAGCATCTCCGTCTACGCCTCCTTCGCCGCGGTCGTGGACGAGGGATCTGCGCTCGCCGAGCTTTCCGCTCCGGGCTCGGAGGACATCTCGGCCGACTACGGCGCGCTCAAGGCGCTCTGCGAACGAGAGGTCGACGCGGCGTTCCCGGGCCGCTCCACGGCCGTGCGCGCCGGGCTGATCGTCGGCCCGCACGACCCGACGGGGCGCTTCACGTACTGGCCGCACCGCATCGCGCGTGGCGGTGACGTGCTCGTGCCCGGGCCGGCGTGGCGGCCCGTCCAGTTCGTCGACGTCCGCGACCTTGCGGCGTGGATCGTGACGGCGGGAGAGGAACGGCTCGCAGGCCCGTTCAACGCGACCGGCCCGGCGACCATGGGCGCGGTGCTCGACGCGGCCAGGCGGGCCGCCGGCTCGTCGGCGCGGGCGGTCGAGGTGGACGACGCGTTCCTCACGGGCCAGGGAGTCGGGGAGTGGATGGAGCTGCCGCTCTGGATCGATCCCACGAACGACGATTGGCGGCACTTCATGGAGGTCGACACGGCGCGCGCGACGACCGCCGGCCTTGTGTTCCGCCCGCTCGACGACACCGTCGCGGCGACGCTCGCCGACGCGGAGCTCGTCGAAGGCGTCGGGCTGACGCCCGAGCGCGAGGCCGAGCTCCTGACCGCGTGGTGGTCGCGCGGCTAGCATCGCGCCGTGGCGACCTTCGACCGCACGACGCTCTCCAACGGCACCCGGGTTCTCACTGCGGGGATGGACCACGCGCAATCGGTCTCGTGCTTCCTCATGTATGCCGCCGGATCGCGCTACGAGCGGCGCGAGGAGAGCGGAATCGCGCACTTCGCCGAGCACATGTTCTTCAAGGGCACGGAGCGGCGGCCGACAGCACGCGACATCGCCACCGAGATCGACACGATCGGCGGGGAGTTCAACGCCTTCACCGGCAAGGAGCTGACCGGCTACTACGTGAAGTGCGCCGCCGAGACGCGCGACGTGGCGCTCGACGTGCTCGTCGACATGCTCCGCAACTCGCGCTTCGACGCTGACGAGATCGACCGCGAGAAGGGCGTGATCGTCGAGGAGATGAACATGTACGCCGACACGCCGCGGAGCTACGTCGGCAACGTCTGGGAGCGGCATCTGTACGGCGACCAGCCGCTCGGCTGGGACATCATCGGCAACGAGGAGACGATCCGCGGCGCGACGCGCGACACCTTCTTCGGCTACACCGACCGCTGGTACCGCCCTGAGCGGCTCGTGGTCGGGCTCGGCGGGAAGCTCGGGGACGGGCTCCACGAGCGTCTCGAGGAGCTCCTCGGCGACATCGCTCCCGCCGACACGGGCGCCGCCGAGACCGTCGTGTTGCCCGAGGACGGGAGCCCGGTGCGGGTGCATACCAAGCAGTCCGACCAGGCCCACGTCGTGATCGGCGC
>Ga0070660_100002174_pt1 | contig 13513 bp, 12 predicted proteins | sample KBSC33metaG_FD_64670 | JGI IMG/M metagenome (GOLD analysis project Ga0070660, IMG submission 64670) | Corn rhizosphere microbial communities from Kellogg Biological Station, Michigan, USA - KBS C3-3 metaG | ecosystem: Host-associated > Plants > Roots > Rhizosphere > Soil ... | reverse complement strand
CAGCCGGTAGCCCCGCACGCCGTCCGCGCCGAGCGCGACGTGCAGAATCGCCGTGCGCCCGGTGACCGAGCCGGACGGGAACACGAAGTTGCCGAGCGTCCAGGCGACGAGTGCGTGCCGCGCCGGCGTCGCGACGCCGCCGAGCACATGCGGGTGCGCGCCGAGCACGAGCTTCGCGCCGGCGTTCAGACAGGCCGCCGCGAACTGCTGCTGACGCGAGTTCGGCTCCGGGTGCAGCTCGACTCCCCAGTGGAAGAAGCACACCGCGACGTCGGCCCGGCGAAGCGCGGCGTGCACATCGCTCGTGATCGCGTCGATGTCCGCCTTGGCGGTGCCCGCCGACGTGCTCGTGGCGTTGAACCCATACGGGTTGACATCGGAGTAGCCGAGCAACGCGACGCGGAGCCCGCCGGCCTCGACGACCGCCGGGCGCCTTGCCTGGAGGTCGTTCGCTCCCGCGCCGATCGTCTGGATGCCGGCCGCGTGCACCGCCTTGAGCGTGTCCAGCAGCGCGTCGCGGCCGAAGTCGACCGTGTGGTTGTTCGCGAGCGTGAGGACGTCGAAGCCCGCGACGTCGCGCATCGGCACGAGCGCAGCGGGTGGGCCGCGGAACGTGAACTCCTTGACGGCGGCGACGCCACGCGTCGACACGGCCGTCTCCAGGTTGCCCACGGTGATGTCGGCGTCGCGCAACGTCGTGCCGACGAACGCCCACGGGTAGGCGCCGCCGTGAGCGGCGATCGCCGGCCCGACGTCTTCGCCGAACGTGACGTCGCCGACCGCATCGAGCGAAACCGGGCGCACTTCGAGCGTTCCCGCGGACCGGAACTTCCCGGCCGACTGGACGGCGAGCTCGAGCCGACCGGTTGCGCGCGGCGCGAAGCGGAGGCTGTAGCGGCCGAGCTTCCCGGCCGTCGTCGCGCCAACGACGCGACCGTCGGCACGCAGCAGCACTCGTGCCCCGGAGCCTGCGAACCCGCCGACGGTGACGGTGACTCCCGGCGCGCGCCAATCGGTCGGCTTCGACGTCACGGTGAGAGGTGCGATGACGACCGCCGCGCGCGGCTGCGCGCTCTTCGTCGTGAAGGCGAGGGTGCCCATCGTCGCGGCGGCAGCCGCGAACGGGAGCAGCGCGAACACGAGACGCCGGGGCACCGGCGTCTGGATTCACGACTCGCTCGCGGTCTCCTGTCCTAGCCCCGGCGCCAGAACGCGACGTTCTTCACCTTGCGCTTCAGAACGCGCTTCCCGACGAAGAGGGTAAGCCAGCCGACCGCGGCGTTTCGGCGGTTGATGACGCCCACGAGATCGCCTTTACCCCTGACGCCGCCGTTGGAATCCATCGCGTTCCGTACTACAGTCAGCGCCGAGTGAGCCACCTGGGCGAAGCCGCACGCCCGTTGCGCCAGCGCCGCTTCCGGCTGCTCTGGTTCGGCCGGATCGCATCCGCGATCGGCGACGCGATCGTCCCCGTGGCGCTCACGTTCGCCGTGCTCTCGATCCACGGCTCAGCGACCGCCCTCGGCGGCGTGCTCGCCTCGTTCACGATCGCGCGCGTCGTTTTCACCCTCGCCGGCGGCGTCGTCGCCGACCGATTCTCGCGGCGCACGATCATGCTTGGCTGCGACCTGCTGCGCGCCGCGGTGCAGGCGTTCATCGCGGTCATGCTGCTGACGCACCACATGACGCTGTCCGCGTTCATCGCGTGCGAAGCGCTGTTCGGGATGGCGTCGGCATTCTTCGGCCCGGCTGCGGACGGGCTCGTCCCGCAGACGGTCGACCCCGGGGAGCTACAGTCGGCGAACGCGCTGCTCGGGATCAGCCGCAACACGCTGAACGTGTTCGGGCCGGCGGTCTCGGGGCTGCTGCTCTGGATCGCCGGAGCGGGCTACGTCTTCGCGATCGACGCGGCGTCGTTCATCGTCAGCGCCGCGTTCCTGGCGCAGCTGGACGTCGACGCTCCGATCCGTGCGCCGCTCCGTTCGTTCGGCTCGGAGCTCCGCGAAGGGTTCCGCGAAGTGACGTCGCGCGGCTGGGTGCGCGCGCCGATCGTCGGCTTCGCGATCTCGAACTTCATGCTCGCGTCGTTCCTCGTGCTCGGCCCGCTCGTGTTCATCAGCCATTTCGGCAACCCGAAGCAGGGCTGGGGCCTCGTGTCGGCCTGCGGCTCGTTCGGCGCGATCGTCGGCGCGTTCGCGTCGGTGAAGCTCGCGCCTCGCCATCCGCTCTACGGCGCGTTCATCAGCACGACGCTGCTCGCGATCCCGATCGCGTCGCTCGCGGAACCGCTCGCCTGGGAGGCGATCGCCGTCGCGTGGGGGTTCGGGATGGGCTCGATCACGCTCGCAAACACGTGGTGGGAGACGACGCTGCAGCGGCTCATCCCGGAGCACGTCTACTCACGTGTGCGCTCGTACGACATCCTCGTGTCGTTCGTCTTCATGCCCATCGGGATGATTGCCTTCGGACCGATCGCCGGCTGGATCGGGCTGGAGCACACGCTGCTCGCCGCGGCTGCGATCGCGGCGGCCACGCAGCTGGCGGTCGCGTTCACGCCGGCCGTTCGCGCGGTCACCAGTGCCGCCGAGACTCCCGCCGAGACTCTGGCTGCGTGACATGAGCTACGATCGCGCGCCTTGTCGGATCCACGCGTAGAGCGGTACGCAACTCTGCTCCTCGACACCTGTCTCCGTGTGGAACGAGGTTGGCAGGTTCTTGTGTGGGGCTATCCGCAGGCGCGACCGCTCTTGGAAGCCGTGACGCGGGAGATCGGGCGTCGCGGTGCGTATCCGCTGCTTCGACTGACGTTCGGAGGCGGGCTCGTGTACCACCGCGACTGGCTGCGTCATGCGCCTCTCGAGCTGCTCGGCGAGCCCGCGCCGATCGACGTGCACACGCTCGATCACTGCGACGCGCTCCTCGCGATCGCCGCGCCTGACAACACTCGCGACGGCAGCGACATTGCGCCCGAGCGCCAATCGGCCGTCAACGCCGCCTATCGTCGCTCGACCGAGCGCGTGAACGCGATCGACTTTCCCTGGGTGATGTGTTGGTACCCAACGCCGGCCCTGGCGCAGGACGCCGGCATGCCGCTCTCCGCGTTCGAGGACTTCCTCTACGACTCGGTGTTGCTCGACTGGGAGGCCGAGCACGCACGACTGTCGAGGCTCGCCGCGCTCTTCGACGCGGCAGCCGAGGTTCGAATCGTCGGCGAGGGAACCGACCTGCGGCTTTCGCTCGAAGGGCGTCGGATGGAGGTCGATGCCGGAACAGGGAACATGCCCGGAGGCGAGCTCTTCGGCTGCCCAGTCGAGGACTCCGCAGAAGGGGTGATCGCCTTCCCGGAGTTTCCGCAGCTTCGTGACGGCCGCCAGCTCCGAAACGCCCGGCTGCGTTTCTCCGGCGGCCAGGTCGTCGAAGCCTCCGCGGACACCGAGGAGCAGTTTCTCCTCGACACCTTGGACACCGATCCGGGCGCACGGCGGATCGGCGAGCTCGGTGTCGGGTGCAACCCCGGCATCACCCGCTACATGGGCAACGTGTACTTCGACGAGAAGATCGACGGCTCGGTCCACATCGCTCTCGGCTCTGGCTTCGCCGACCTGGGAGGCACGAACGAGTCGGCGATCCATTGGGACATCGTCAAAGACCTACACAGCGGCGGCCGGATCGAGCTCGACGGCCGAACGGTCCAGGAGAACGGGACCTGGACGGTTTGACCTAGGCGCGGATGGTGTTGCTCAGCCCGGCGGCGTAGCAGGTGCCGACCTGTGCCTGGGACATCGTGGTGCGGATCCGCAGGCCCGTCTTGACCGTCGAGCGGAACGATGCGACCGCGACGACCGCCGGCGCAACGCCGGTCTTGCTCGCCTTCAGCGGGATCAGCTTGACACCGGCCCAGCGCTTCGTCGTCGCGTTGTAGCGCTGCAGCGACACGTACTTGCCGGCGAAGCTCTCCCTCGCCGAGACGCGGAGGGAGTAACGGTGTGCCGCAACGCGGGTCAGCTTCATGAGCGGACGAACGCGCACCGCGCTCGCGACGCTGACTGCCTTGCGCAGCTGCGTCGTGTAGGTCGTGTTCGCGAGCGGCGGGACCGAGAACGAATAGGCGCCGCCGGTCGTCGTCTGCACCGTCGCCACTTTCTGCGCGGCAGTCGTGCCGCACGCGAGAGCCATCACATCGACAGTTTCGCCCGCCTTGGCGGTCGACACCGTTCCGGACCCGCTGACCTTCGCGCCGAAGATCAGCAACAGCGGCTTCGCGCTGAGCGTCAGTGAGTCGGGAGGCGTCGTGACCGTGACCGTCCCGCGGAACGTGTTGCCCTTCGTGTTCGGGTCGGAGTACGAGTACGACCCTGCGCTGTGGAACACGCAGCTGCCGCTCGCCGCCGGCTGCAGCACGAGCGGGTTCGGCGTGCACGTGAAGCCGGTCGAAGACTTGAAGGACACCTGGTGCGCGACGGTGTCGCTGTTGGTGAACGTCACGGTGTCCTCTGGAACGATCGACAGAGACTTTGGCACGTAGCCGTTCTTCGTGATCGACACGGTCACCGTCTTGGCGACGGCGGTCGCGCCGGACGCGACCAGCGCCAGCACCCCAAGGGAGGCGAGAAGAAAGGCACGCATGTACCCATCAAGTTCGCCGAACGCAAGCAGAAGCCTGTCGGCCTGTTCGAGGCCGGTAAAGCGGTTGTCCCTCGATCGAGGGACTAGCTGGCTGCCGCCGCGCGCTTCCGGTTCGGCAGGTGGATCGCGCGGCCGAGCGCCACGAGGCCTGCTTCCTTGATCGCCTCGCTGAGCGTCGGGTGCGCGGCCATGCCGTCCGCGACCGTCTCCACCGTCGACTCGGCGTCGATCGCGACGGTTCCCGCCTCGATCAGGTCGGTGACGTGCGGTCCGACCATGATCAGGCCGAGCAGCTCGCCGTACCGCGTCTCGTGGATGGACTTGACCCAGCCGACCGTGTCGCCCTGCATGACGGCGCGCGCGTTCGCGACCCACGGGAAGGTGCCGACCGCGACGTCGTCGCCGTACTGCTCGCGCGCCTGCGCCTCCGTGAGGCCGACGCCGGCGATCTCCGGATCGGTGTAGATCGGACGCGGCACCGCGCGGTTGTTGACGATCGCCTCGTGGCCGCACGCGTTCTCGGCGGCGACCTCGCCTTCGCGGAACGCGGTGTGCGCGAGCTGCCAGTAGCCGGCGCAGTCACCGACCGCGTAGATGTGCGGGACAGTCGTCCTGCGATGGTCGTCGGCGCTGATGCCCTTCCGCTTGTCGTACTCGACACCCGCAGTCTCGAGCCCGATGCCCTCGACGAGCGGGCCGCGGCCCACCGACACGAGCATCAGGTCGCACTCGACGGACTCGCCGTCGCCGAACGACACACGGAGCGTGTTGCCCTGCTGCTCGACGCCCGTGCACTGCTTGCCGAGCTGCAGCGTGATGCCGCGCTTCCCGAACGCTCTCGCGAGCTCCTTCGCCGCGTCAGCGTCCTCCTGCGGGATCAGCGAGTCGAGCATCTCGATGATCGTCACCTCGGAGCCGAAGCGGTTGAAGATCGACGCGAACTCGGCGCCGATGATCCCGCCGCCGAGGATGACGAGCCGGCGCGGAACCTCGGTCTGGGCGAGCAGCCCGGTCGAGTCGACGCAGAGGTCGCTCTCGAGCCCCGGGATCGGCGGCCGGAGCGGGAACGAGCCCGTCGCGACGATCGCGCTCTTGAAATTGACGTCTTCCCCACCTTCGACGCGGATCGTGTTCGGCCCGGTGAACGTGCCGACCCCCTTGACCCACTCGACACCGTTCGCCTTGAAGAGCGAGGCGACACCGCCGGTCATCTGCTTCACGACCGCGGTCTTCCACTCGTTCGCCTTCGCGAAGTCGAGCTGCGGCTCGCTGACCGTCACGCCGAGCTTGCCGAACGTGTCGTGCGCCTGGTGCATGAAGTGCGCTGTCTGCACCCACGCCTTTGTGGGGATGCAGCCGACGCGCAGGCAGGTTCCGCCGAGCTCCGGCTCCTTCTCGATGCACGCGACCTTGGCGCCAAGCTGCGCGGCGCGAATTGCTGCGGTGTAGCCGCCGGGGCCTCCCCCGAGGACTGCGATGTCGACATCCATGGCGGCGATCGTAGCGTTCGAAAAGATCATCCCGACGGAGGAGCGCAATCCTCCACGCGACCGACGGGCGCCTGCCTACCCTGAAGGGATGAAGTCGCTCATCCTTCTTTTCTCTGCGCTGTTCGCCGGCTCCGGCTCTCGCCCGCGCCCCTAGTCCGCCAGCCAGTCGCGTAGCCGGACGCGCTCGTCCTCGAGCTCCGGCGGCACTCGGCTCAGCGACACCTCGACGTCGTCCCCGGTCCAGCGCCACGTGCCGGCGACGAGCCCGTCGACCAGAATCGTGGGCTTGCCGATCACGACGTCGCCGAAGCGGCTGCGGTCCGCGTACCCGATCAACAGGTCGTCGTAGCGCGGCAGGAAGCGCACCGGCGCAGGCGTGTCCGCCGCCGGGCGCGGCGCGCCGGGCAGGTCGAGATAGCCGTCGCCGAGCTCCTCGAGCTCGAGCCGGGCGAAGACCTCCCGCAGCCGCGTCAGGCCCGACCAGACCTGCGCGTCGCGCACGGTCGCAGGGCCGAACGCCGCCAGATAGCTGCGCACGAGCTCGTCCACGTCCGGCTCCCCCACCTCCACGAGCTCCTGGACCGGGCTGCCGCCGACGCCCCACGTTCCCGCCGGCGGCATTCGCACGAGCGGCAGGTTCGACTGGATGTAGGGCGTGAAATGCCCGAGGTTCACCCCGTCCGGGGCGAGGTCGCGGAGCTCCGGGATGCGCGCCGGGAACCGCATCCGCGCTTCGGCGAGCAGGCGATCGTGGTCGAGGTCGCGGAGCGTCGGCAACCGCTTCGTGGTGTCGAAGAGCGGCCCCAGTGTCGGCTTGACCCACCGGTGGTCGGCCGCGGTGACCATGTGCATGGTCACGCGCTGCAGCGTCGCGACGACGACACGCCGCTCCATGACGTCGGCGGTGAGCTCGGCCCGGTCGAAGTCGCGAAGCCGCGACCAGAGACCGAGGTACGGCCCGGTCGAGTCCTGCGCCTGCAGCCCGGCGAGGCGGTGGATCGCCTCGCCGGCGCCGAGGTCGGCGCGTTCGAGGAGCAGCTGGCGCGCGAGCGTCGCGCGGTTCAGGTCGCGGGGCGTCAGGGGCAGACGACGATCTTGCCGAACTTGTTGCCGGCGCGGAACCGCTCGTACGCGTCCTGCGTCTGCTCGAGCGGGAACGACTCCTCGACCGGAACGTGGAACGTGTGGGCGGCCATGAACGCGCCGAGCGCGGCCATCACCTGTGCCTTCTCCTCGATCGAGCGTGCGCGGAGCATCGAGCCGTGGATGCGGCCACGCTTCCGCATCAGATAACCGAACTCGATCTCGGCGCGCGAGCCCACACCGGTGCCGATCACCGAGATCCGCCCCTTCAACGCGAGGCGCTCGAGGTTGGACGCGAGGTTCTCGCCGCCGACGAGCTCGAGGATCACGTCGTACTCGCCGTCGATCTCTGTGCCGGCGCCGAGCGCGCGCAGCTCGTCGTGGTGATGCCGCGCGTTCGCGGTCACCGTCGCCCCGGCCGCGAGCCCGAGCTGCACGGCCGCAATGCCCACGCCGCCCGCGGCCCCGTTCACGAGCAGGCGCTCACCGGCCCTGAGTTCCGCCTGCGTGAAGAGGGCGTCGTGCGCCGTCGCGAACACCTCGACGAAGCCGCCCGCCTCCTCCCAGGACATGGCGTCCGGCACCGGCAGCAGATGCGTCTCGTGCGCGATCGCAAACTCGGCCTGGCCGCCGCCCGGCAGGAGCGCCATCACGCGTTTCCCGTCCGGCGTCTCACCGGCACACTCGAGCCCCGGGACGTCGGTCGCGCCGGCCGGCGGCGGATACCGGCCCGCACGTTGCCCGAGGTCCGCGCCGTTGATCCCCGCAGCGTGGACGTCGATCAGCACCTCGCCCGCGCCGGGCTCGGGATCGGGACGCTCCGCAATCTCGATGCGGCCGTCGACGATCGTCGCCGCGCGCACGTCAGCCGAGGTAGGCGTCGATGAGGGCGCGCCCGTCCTCGCCGAGCGCACGGGCCCGCTCTTCGAGGGCGACCTCGCCACCAGCCAGGACGTAGATCCGGTCGCACATCCGCAGCGCGAGGTCGACTCGCTGCTCGACGACCAGGATCGAGCGCCCTTCTTCGCGCAGACGTTCCAACGCCTCCGCGACCTCGCCGATCGCGATCGGCGCGAGCCCGAGCGACGGCTCGTCGAGCAGCAACACCGTCGGGTCACTCATGAGCATCCGGCCGATCGCGACCATCTGCTGTTGCCCCCCGCTCAGCGCGCCTGCCTGCCTCATCCGAACGTCGCGAAGCACCGGGAAGAGTCCATACACGGATTCCAGCAGCTCGGCGACGCGCGCCGTGTCGCGTCGAAGGTGGAACGCTCCGAGCAGGAGATTGTCCTCGATCGGCTGGTCGACGAAGAGCCGTCGTCCCTCGGGGACGAGGGCTGCATGACCGCGCGCGATCTTGTGGGCAGGCATGCGAATGACGTCCGTGCCGGCAATCGAGAGACCGCCGGTCCGATGCTTGACGAGCCCCATGACAGCCTTCAGGAGCGTCGACTTGCCGGCACCATTCGGGCCGAGGAGCCCGACCGCTTCACCCGGGGCGACATGCAGGTCGATCCCACGCAGGACGTCGTACCGGCCGTACCCGGCCCGCAGGCCGCGGAGCTCGAGCGCGTTCGCCGTCATTGGCCGAGGTACACCCTACGCACGTGCTCGTCCTCTCGCACCGCGGCGGCCGGGCCGGTGGCGACGACCTCGCCCGCAGCGAGGACCGTGACGTCGTCGCACAGCGCGAACACGAATCGTGGTTGGTGCTCGATCAGCACGATGCTCACGCCGGACGACTTCAGCTTCGTGAGAATCGACGCCGCGTGCTCTACCTCGCTGGGCGCGAGCCCGGCGAGCGGCTCGTCGAGGATCAGCGTCCGCGGGCCCCAGGCGCAGGCCGCGGCGAGCTGCGTCAACTGCGCGATGCCGTGAGGCGCGTCGGCCAGCCGCACACGCCCCCATTCGCGCGCGCCGACGAACGCGAGCGAATCGTCGACGGTCTGACGCAGCCGCCGGCCGTCCCGCCGCGCCGACGGCAGAGCAGGCCACGCGAGGGACCGTGCGGCTAGCCGCGGAACCCGCGAATACAGCCCCACCTGCACGTTCTGCCTCGCCGACAGTTCGTTGACGAGCACGGCGGACTGGAAGGTCCGCGCAACACCGTGGCCGACACGTTTCGTCACGCCTTCGCGGTCGACCGCAACCCCTTCGATCTCGATCGACCCGCCCACCGGCCGGAGGCGCCCGCTGATCAGATCGACGAGCGTGCTCTTCCCGGAGCCGTTCGGCCCGATGAGCCCGTGGATCGTCGCCCGTCGGACGACGAAGTCCACGCCGTTCAGGACGAGCGGGCCGCTGCGGTAGCGAAACGAGATGTCGCGGCAATCGATCGCCGGCGTCTCCGGCACGCTGCCGTTCGAGCTCGCGGCGGCGGCGCGTTCCTCGGCTCGCGCCACGGCACTGACGGCCGCGGCGTCGACGATGCCGGGCTGCTCTTCCTCGACCCGCGGCGCCGCGGGGCCGGCGAGGCCGAGGCGCCGCCCGATCTGACGACCGATCAACCGGATCAGGCCGACGAAACCGCTCGGGAAGACGACGATCACACCGACGAAGAGCGCGCCGAAGAGGATCTCCTGCCAGAACGGATTGATGTTCACCTGCGCCGGGAAAACCGTGATGAAGACGGCGCCGAGGATCGGCCCGATCGTCGTGTTGATCCCGCCGAGGATCACCATCACGAGGATGTTCACGGACACCTGCCAGCTGAACTGGCTCGGCGACACGATGCCCTGGAAGGCAAACATCCAGCCGGCACCGCCGGCGATCGCAGCCGACAACCCGAACAAGCCGATGCGCACAGCCGCCGTCGAGGCGCCGGCCGACGCCGCGAATGGCTCGGCGTCACGGATCGCAAGCAGGACCGGGTAGAGCGGTGAGCTGCGGATCGCGAGTACGACGAGCGTCGTCAGAAGCAGCGCGATCAGGCACGCCCAGATCACGGACTGCCCTGCCCAGCCGAGCCAGGAGGGGAACTCGGGGAAGATCGGCCCAATCAGACCGCCGTAGCCACCCGTGAACGTCGAGTCGCTCGCGAAGACGGTGACCACGAGCGTGAACACGAAGGTCGTGATCGCGAAATAGAGGCCGCTGACGCGAAGTGAGACGGCCCCGAGCACGAGGCCGACCGCGCCGACGCCGAGCAGGCAGGCCGGCAGGATCAGAAAGAGGTTCCAGTGGTGATCGTTGTAGAGGATGGTCGTCGCATAGGCGCCGAGCGCGAACAGCCCGGCGTGCCCTAGGGAGTAGAGGCCGGTCATGCCGGCGACCAGGTCGAGGCTGACCGCGAGCATCCCGAAAACGGCTGCGACCAGGACGAGCCCCTGGATGTAGAGCGTGCTGTGCGCGGCCCAGTACGCAAAGACGCCGTAGCCGGCGAGCGCCGCGACGAACGTCGCCGGACGCCAGGCAGCCGGGACGCGAGAAGTGGCGGTCACCCGGGCGCTCCGGCCGGCGCACGAGCCCTGCGCACCGCCCGCCGGAACGGTGCCGTGAGCGAGAGCAGGCCCTCCGGCAAGACGAGCAGCATCACCACGACCACGACGAACGGGAACCAGTCGGACGCCTGCGTGTCGATCAGCTTGTTCGCCGCTTCGCCCAAGATCCCGAGGAGCAGCCCCCCGACCATCGCCGCCGCGGGTCGAGCCGTGCCGCCGATCATCAGGGCAACGAAGCCCGCGATCCCGTAGGTGTCACCGAGGTACGGGTTCGAGTAGGTGATCGGCCCGATCATGACGCCGGCGAGGCCCGCGAACGCCCCGGCGAGCGCGAACGCCGCTGTGGCGACGAGGACGGTGTTCGCTCCGAGCGCCGTCGCCATCTCCGGGTCGTGTGCGATCGCCATGCCGAGCTTCCCGAACAGCGTCCGGCGGCGGTAGAGCTCGAAGCCGATCGCGGCGGCGACCGCGACGGCGATCGTCACCACCTCCTGGAGGGTGAGCGTCGCGCTCCCGACGTGCACGCTCGTCCCCGTGAGCAGAGCCGGGAACGAGCGCGACGTCGGCCCCCAGATCAGCGCTGCGCCGTTCTCGAGGATCAACGCGACGCCGAGGGTGCTCACGAGCCAGGAGAAGCTGAAGCGGTCGAACGCGAGGACCGGCCGGACTGCGACGAGATACGTGATCGCGCCAACGGCGGCCGCGGCGAGGATGCCGAGGACGATCGCGACCCACGGGTTGAGACCCGTGCGGGCGAACCAGGCCGCGACCATCACGCCGACCATCAGCAACTGCCCCTCGGCGAAGTTGATCACGCGGGTCACGTAGAAGGCGATCGCGAAGCCCATGCCGACGAGCCCGTAGATCGCACCGATCGCGACCCCGCTGAGAAGTACCTGCGTCACCGGCTGCCGGTCGCCTCCCGGTAGTCGTCGTCGCTGACTGGTTCGAGCCAGCGGGTCTCACCCACCGAGACCGCGAGGTGCAGCACGTAGCTCGTAGGAGAAGCGCCGTGCCAGTGTTCTTCGCCCGCCGGGATGTGCACGGTGTCGCCGGCCGTCAACGCGAACCCGGTGCCGTCGCGGGACTGCACGCGACCTTCTCCGGCCAGCACGTAGAGCACCTGCGCGATCTCGTGCGTGTGCCAGTGCGTTCGCGCCACGGGCTCGAAGAACACGTTGTTGACGACGACCCCGTCGCCCGGAGGTAGGACCGGGTCGGCCCAGACGCTGCCGGTGAACGTCGCGTCCCGCTGCTCGGACGGAGCGGCCGTGCGTCCGCGCGCGATCCTCATGACTGGATCCGAACGCCGCCGGCGACATCGCCGATCGCATCGACGACGCGATTCGAGATCTGGTCGCCATATCCGAGTGCCGTGGCGAGGTCGAACGCGCCGAGGCAGGCCGGCCCGCAGAAGCTCGTGACCGAGACCTCCTGCAGAAGCTCGAGGTACAGGCGGATGTCCTTCGCCATCAGACGGTTCGTCAGGCCCCCTTCGAGGTAGTCGCCTTCGACGATCCGCGGGAACCGGTTCAGGGTGGCGAAGTTGACTCCGCTCGAGGAGTTGACGACCTCGAGGAGCTGCGCGAGATCGAGCCCGGCGCGCTTGGCCGCGACCATCACCTCGGCGGTGGCAGCGAGGCTGACGCCGTTCAGGAAATTGTTCAGGACCTTCGCCGTGTGGCCGCTTCCAGGTGCTCCCATGTGGTGCACGCCTGTGCTGAACGTCTCGAGGATCGGCCGAGCCCGTTCGAGCGCGGACGCGTCGCCGCCGACCATGAGCGTGAGCGTTCCCTTTTCGGCGGCCGCCGCGCCGCCGGAGATGCCGGCGTCGAGAAACACGACGTCCAGCTCAGCGAGGCGGCCCTGGATGCGGACGCTCGAGGACGGCGACGCGGTCGAGAGGTCGACCACGACCTGCCCCCGTCGAAGCGACGACGCAAGCCCGCCGTCGCCGAAGGCGACCGACTCGATCACGGAGCTGTCGGGGAGCGAGAGGAACACGACATCGACCGCCTCCGCGAGCGCTGCGACCGACGCCTCCGTCTCAACCCCTGCTGCGGCCGCCTGCTCCTCGCTCACGTCGAAGCCGCGGATCGGCAGGCCACCGTCGCGGATACGCCGTGCGATGCGGCCCCCCATGTTGCCGAGACCGATCATTCCGCTCGAGAGCTGCGGGGAAGCGTCCGTCATGTCGCGGCAAGCGCAGAGTCGACGCGACTCGGCTCTCCCGCGGCGAGCGACAACTCTGCGACGTGGAGGCTGTCGTCGAACTGCCTCGACGGGAAGGTGCTCCAGAGGTTCTGCTCGTGGAACGGGACGATGCGGCTGGGCTCCTCACCCGCGTGCTGCCACATCTCCTCCATCGTCAGGACGCAGCGCTCGCTGCTGCCGAAGATCAGTCCGATCGGCGTGAAGCGGCCGTCGCCGTTTGCCCCGGTGAAGTTCTCGTAGACGTACGCGTTGTCGCCGGCGAAGACCCATTTGCCGTCGCGCTCGTTCTCGACGGTCACGTACTGCGAGCCGGCGGTGTGGGTGTCGTGCGCGGGGATGCAGCGCACGCCGGGCAGGATCTCCGTCTCCTCCGAGAGCAGGGTCAGCTTTCCCTGCTTCAATCGGTTGACGAGCCAGAGCATCAGGTCGGGGTCCGTCGCCGAGGTGAGCCACTGCAGCCGGTCCGGCAAACCGACAGCCCACAGGTACTTCGAGATCTCGCGCTCCTGGAAGTACACGCGCGCGTTCGGGAAGAACTCGACGCCACCGGCATGGTCGAAGTGGTTGTGCGTGAGCACGAGCGTGTCGACATCGTCCGGAGAGAACCCGAGGTGACCGAGGACGACCTCGGGCGGCTGCCAGTCGCTCACGCCGTAGGAG
>Ga0070660_100002172_pt1 | contig 13520 bp, 14 predicted proteins | sample KBSC33metaG_FD_64670 | JGI IMG/M metagenome (GOLD analysis project Ga0070660, IMG submission 64670) | Corn rhizosphere microbial communities from Kellogg Biological Station, Michigan, USA - KBS C3-3 metaG | ecosystem: Host-associated > Plants > Roots > Rhizosphere > Soil ... | reverse complement strand
GGTCGCCGGCCGCGCCGGCCGCGGCGCCAAGCCCGGCCGCGTGCTCGTCCAGACGCACGAGCCCGCCGCCCCCGTGATCCAGGCGCTCGTCTCGGGCGACGCTGAAAGCTTCTACGCCGCCGAGACCGAGGCCCGCCGCCACGCCGGTGCCCCGCCGTTCGGCCGCTTCGCCGGGATCATCGTCTCGTCCGAAAATGCCGAGGAAGCCGCCGCCACCGCCAAGGCGATCGGCCGCGCCGCCCCGCGCGTCGACGGCATGCAGGTCTTCGGCCCCGCCCCGGCGCCCTTGTCGATGCTGCGCGGCCGCCACCGCCAGCGCCTCCTCGTCCACGCCCGCCGCGCATTGGACGTGCAGGACGTGATCCGCGACTGGCTCGGCGCGATGACATTCCCGCGCGGCGTGCGTGTCGCGGTGGACGTGGACCCTTATTCCTTCCTGTAGCCGCACCAACGCCCACCTCCCACGCACCACCTCCCACACACCGTCACCCCAGCGAAAGCTGGGGTCTCAGGAGAGGCAGGACCGGCCTGGTCTCTCAGGGTGCCGAACCGACTGATCTGATCGACGTCCAACGGACGGCGGAGCAAAATCCTCCCCCGCAGGGGGAGGGGGACCATCGCGAAGCGATGGTGGAGGGGTATCCCGCATGAAAGTGGGGCGCTCCATCGCAACGGTGCCACCCCTCCGTCATGCCTGCGGCATGCCACCTCCCCTTTCAGGGGAGGATTTTCAGTGGATATCGCCCCACTCTGATCACTGATGCCGGATCATCGGGAGCCGATCGACCGATGAATTTCGCGCGCTCCCCGGTCTCCACACCACCATCCTTGGAAAGGAGACATCATGAGCTACGAAAAGATCTTCGAATATGACCTCGATATCGCCGGCATGACCGATTACGGCGTCGGCATGGAGGCGCTGTTCGCCGGACGCGAGCAGGTGCCGCCGCAGGGCGCGCAATTCGATATCGCGCTCGCCGGATCCGCCAAGGGCCGCGTGACGGGCGCGATGCATGGGATCGACTATCTGCGCGTGCGCCCGGACGGCCGCCGTGAGCTTGAGCTCAGGGGCGCAATCGAAACCGAGGATGGTCATCGGATCGCGCTTACCGCCGAGGGCGTGGGCTCCCCGCGCGACGGCGAGCCGATCGTCGACCTGGCCGTGAAGATCGACCTCCTCACCGCCGCCGCCGACTATGCCTGGGTCAATGCGAAATCCGCCTGGGGCTCGGGATATGCCGACCTCGCCACCAACACGATCCACGTCGACGTCTATCTCCACTAAAAAAACTTCGCCGGACCGATGAGTTTCGCGCCCATCGGCGGTCTCCACCACGACAATGATGGCAGTGGAGATTCAGATCATGGCGTCGGAAAACGGAGTGTTGCAGGGCAAGCGCGTGGTCGTATTGGGCGCGAGCCGGGGCGTCGGGCGCGAGATCGTGCGGCACGCCTCGGCCGAGGGCGCGAAGGTGCTGGCGGTCGCCCGGCAGGCGCACGGCCTGGCCGAACTCGCGAAGGCCATGCCGGGCGTCGACACGCTCGCGCTGGACGCGAGTTCGGAAGACGCGCCGCGAAAGGTCTTCGCCGAAGCGAAGCCGGATCTGCTGGTGATCTGCGGCGGCGCCACGCCTCCGGTCCTGCCGATATCCGAGCTAAGCTGGGCCGAATTCGGCGTGAACTGGGATGTCGACGCCAAGATGGCCTTCCTGTTCTGCCGCGAGGCGCTTCGGACGCCGCTGGCGCCGGGCTCGGTCGTGGTGATCATCTCCAGCGGCGCGGGCCTCGGCGGCTCGCCCATTTCGGGCGGCTATGCCGGCGCGAAGCGCATGCAGATGTTCCTTGCCCGCTATTGCCAGGGCGAATCCAACCGCCGCGAGCTCGGCATCCGCTTCGTCGCGCTCGTCCCCTCGCGCATCATGCCCGAAACCGATCTCGGCCAGGCCGCGCTGAACGGCTATGCCCAATTTCTGGGTATCCCGCAGGAGAAATTCCTCGAAAATATGGGCCCGCGCCAGTCGCCCGCGGACGTTGCCGAGGCGGTGCTCGAACTCGCGGTCAGGCCGCGGCCGGAGCCGGATTCGATCTTCACCATTTCCGCCGACGGCGTCGCCGCGGTAAGCTAGAGGTGAAAGCCAGGCATCCTCCTCGCGTCATCGCGAAGCGCGTAGCGCTGTGGCGATCCAGCCCCACGGATCTGGATTGCCGCGCCCCTTTGGGCCTCGCAACGACGAGAAGGGGGGTATTATTTTCCCGTCACCCCGGACTTGATCCGGGGTCCCGCTGCCTTTGGGCTGTGGAAGAAGAAGCGAGATCCCGGATCAAGTCCGGGATGACGGCCGTGGGGAGGCACTCTGGCAGCCTAATCTGAGTTGATTACGAAGGTCTAAGCGTCGGATTTCAACCATTAGCGTGAAGGTGTTCATGACGGACAAGAGGCTCGCCAGGTCTCCGGACGCCGCGCCACCCGGCAGGGCCGATTTCGCCGCCGTCGCCGAGGCGCACCGCCGTGCGCTCAAGCTGCATTGCTATCGCATGCTCGGCTCGCTCCATGAGGCCGAGGACGCGGTGCAGGAAACCATGCTGCGCGCCTGGCGCGGGTTCGACGATTTCGAGGCGCGCGCCTCGATCAAGAATTGGCTCTACCGGATCGCGACCAATGTCGCGCTCAACCTGGTGGAGAGCCGTTCGCGGCGCGGCCGGATGATGCCGCCCCAGCTCGGCGGGCCCTCGACCGAGAAGCCGCAGGGGCGGCCGGACGCGGAAAATCTGTGGGTCGAGCCCTATCCCGACGCCGAGCTGGAGAGCCTGCCCGATCCCGCCGCCGGACCCGACGCCCGCTACGAACTGCGCGAGTCCGTGCGTCTCGCCTTCATAACCGCGATCCAGCAATTGCCCGCGCGCCAGCGTGCCGCTTTGCTGCTCGCCGACGTCATGGGCTGGTCCGCGATCGAGGTCGCCGCGATGCTCGACGCCTCGGTCGCCTCGGTGAACAGCGCCCTGCAACGCGCGCGCGCCAGGCTCGCCACGCTCGACCGCGATCCGCGGCCGACACCGATCGCCGATGCGCAGCAGCAAAGCCTGCTCGATCGCTACGTGCGGGCCTGGGAAAGCCGCGATATCGAGCGGTTCGTCGCGCTGCTCAAGGAGGATGCCGTCTATTCGATGCCGCCCTGGCGCGAATGGTATCAGGGCCGGGAAGCGATCGGGGCTTTCTTCGAGAGCGTCTGGCCCGCCTATCGCGGCTTCCGGCTCGTCCCGATCGGCGCCAATCTGCAACCCGCCTTCGCCCATTATACGCGCGGCGCCGACGGCCGCTGGAACGCCCATTCGATGCAGCTCCTGTCGCTGGACGAACGCGGGATCGTCACCTTCACCGCCTTCATGCAGCCGCTCGCGCAAAGGCTTTTTCCGGCATTCCAGCTGCCGACCGTCCTCGAAGCCTGACCCGCACCCCAAGGAGCACGAATATCATGCCCACGCCGGCGCCCATCGAAATCTTCGGCACGCCCTTCAGCAATTTCGTGCGCGCGGTCCGGATCGCGATCGCGGAGAAAGGCCTTCCCTACGATTTTCATCCGGTCCGGCCCCACTCGCCCGAGGCGTTCGCCCTCCATCCGCTCGGGCTGGTGCCCGGTCTCCGGCATGGCGAGGTTGCGATCGGCGAATCCCAGGCGGTCATCGGCTATCTCGACGCCCTCTGGCCCGACACGCCGATGGGCCCGTCCGGCGCGCCCGCCGAGGCCGCCGAGATCACGCAATGGATCTCGATCGTCGCGACCGCGGTCGACCGGATCGTCGTTCGCCATTACGTCGTCCCATACACCTTCCCCAAGGGCCCCGACGGCACGCCCGACCGCGCCGCGATCGACGCCGTACTGCCCGACCTGCGCACTATCTTCACGATGCTGGATGCCCGCCTCGACGACCGCCACTATCTGGCCGCGAACCGCTTCACCTTCGCCGACGCGCTGCTGCTCGCCACTTTGAACCCCGCCCTCCGCCAACCCGAGGCAGCGGAGATCGCCGCCGAAACACCCGCCCTCAGCCGATACTTCGCCCTCCATGCGCAGCGCCCCAGTTTCGTCGAGACCGCCCCCGCCTGAGGACACGGCCGCCACACCGCCCGTCGCCCCAGCGAAAGCTGGGGCCGCAGGAGAGGAAGGACCGGCAGACAGCCCGGCTTGGATTCATAATCGGGGACACAATACTTTTAGGCCGGCGCCGCCTCCGGCTCCCTACTGCTGGGGAGCCGCCCCCTTCTCCGCCCCCGCTTGGCCAGCCTGCTGTTTCTCAGCCTCCGCCATTTCGGCCGCTGTCCTGAAATCCAGAAGCTCGACCTGGAACACCAGATCGGAATTGGCGGGGATCGGTCCCGAGGCTTGCGCGCCATAGCCCATCGCCGCCGGGATGCAGATACGCGCGACGCCCGTCTTTGCCATCAACTGAAGGCCCTGCGAGAACCCCGGGATCACTTGGCCGACCGGCATCGGCGTCTGCATCCCCTGGTCGAAAACCACCCCGGTCGAGGCGAGATAGCCGATATAATTCACCAGCACGGTGGCATCCACCGCGGGCTTTGTCCCCGATCCCGGACGCAGCATCGTGTAACCCAGGCCGGACGGCGTCCGGGTCGTGCACGCACGCTTTTCGGCCGGCACAATGGGCGTCAGCGGCAATGGGATGATGCTGCTGTCCGCTGCAACGGGCTTCGGCGCGGCAGCGGGCGCCTTGGCGCGACGCGCGGGCGCTCCACCGGCCAGCAGCGGCGGCGCCAGCAGCGCCAGAGCCATCACGGAAATCAGAGGAGTCATTGCGCGCGGGGAAAGTGTCATGGCGCACGCCTATGCAAGATCGACGCGCCTGAGCAAGGAGAAAGGGAGCCGATGCCTGCACGTTTGCACGGTCCGCGCCCGGTGTTGAGCCGCCGTGAACCGCTATCGGCCGCTCACGGCGCCGTCTCCGCCCGGTTACGCCCTGCGGGCAGGTCGCCCGCGCCCGGCCAAAGGTAAGCGAGGATCACGCCGGCATAACAGGCAAGCCCCGCGATCGGGCTGACGAAGCTCAGCGCCAACGCCGCCGCATAGACCGCCGGCCCGATCAGATAGCGGCGCAGGATCGCGCGGTGCAGCGCATCCTCCACCTCTTCGTAGCAAAGCTTCTGCCAGTGCGACCACCACAGCACGAGGTTGAAGGCGATCGCCTGCCCCAGCATCACCGCCGAATAGAATGCCGCCGCGTGGCGCTGCTCGCCGATGGGGAGTTGCGCCAGGCTCTGCGCCAGCACCTGCGCCGCAAAGGGCGTGATCGCCACGAAGCCCAACAGCAGCAGGTTGAGGATCGCGATGCCCTGATCGACCCGCTCGATATAGCGCCACAAATTGTGGTGGGTGATCCAGATCTGCCCGATCACCAGAAAGGTCAGGCCGAACGCGAAATAAGACGGCCAATTTTCGCCAAGCGCGGGCATCAGGCCGATCTGCTTCACCCGCGTGATGTCGAAGCGCAAAAGCTCCAGCGCCAGCAGCGTCAGCATGATCGCGATCACGGCGTCGCTGAACGCCTCGATCCGGTCCGTATCGCGCGCGGTCTCGTTGCGCAGGTTCCAGCGGCCTGCTTTCGGACTGGCCTCCCGCGACGCATGGCTACCCCGCTCCGGCATCCGACCTCCCTCCCTTCAGCGTCCGCGCAGCCCTCTGTTCGGAACGGGGTCATAACGTCTCTGGCGGCCGTCCGGTCCCGACGGGCGCAGCCGCCGATCCACGACGCGCTTGCCGAGCCCCCCATCCCCTTTGACACACGCCTTCCCACCGGGAATGAGGGCGCCCGATGAGAGGAGAAGACGGCCAGCCATGAGCCTCGGAGCAATCGACGACGTCACACTGCGCGGAACTTCGGTCCGGCTCGAGCCGCTTGGCCGATACCATGTCGACCAGCTGGTTACCGCGGGCAGCAACGGCGGGGACCTGTATCGATGGAGTTCGGTACCGTCTTCGATCGACGCCGCGCGCCTTTATGTCGAGACCGCGCTGCGATGGAAGGCGGAGGGACGCGCGCTCGCCTTCGCCACGATCGATCAGCAAAGCGATCAGGTGATCGGCTCGACCCGCTTCTTCGACATCGCGCGCTGGCCCTGGCCGGCCGGTCATGAGCGCGCGGAGGGTGCGGTCATCGACACGTGCGAGATCGGCTATACCTGGCTTGCGCCGTCGGCGGTGCGAACCGCCGCGAACACCGAAGCCAAGCTCCTGATGCTGTCGCACGCTTTCGAGACTTGGCGGGCCTGTTCGGTCTGCTTCCACGCCGATGCGCGCAACGATCGATCCCGCGCCGCTCTGGCGCGGATCGGCGCGCAGTTCGAGGGCATCCTGCGTTCGCATCGGCTCGCGGCCGATCTTATCCCACGCGATTCCGCGCGTTTCTCGATCGTCGCCGCGGACTGGCCTCAGGCTCGTCGGCGACTGGAAGGCATGCTGAGCCGACCGCGGCCGGCCTAGCTCCCCCCTCGCCCGGCATCCATGCCGCGAACGACACGCCCGATACCAGAAGAGGACGAACACCCATGTTGAGCCGCCGCGAAACCTTGCTGGCCACATTTGCCGCCGGCGCGCTCGCCTCGGCCGCCCGGGCCGCCGATCATCCCGGCACCTGGCCCGCATCTCCCGCCGAAGAGATCGATCTCTGGCCCGGCACGCCGCCCGGCGCGCCCGCGGTCCTTCCGGTCGAGCAGGTGATCGATGGCGGCACAGAGGAACATCATGGCCGCGTCGTGAAGGGCATTGTCCGGCCGCGCATGAAGGTGTTCCGCCCCGCGCAGCCGAACGGGGCGGCTTTGCTGGTCATGCCCGGCGGCGGTTATGGGATCATTCTCATCGACGGCGAAGGCTATCAGCTCGCGCCCAAGCTCACCGCGCGCGGCTGGACCGTCTTCGTCCTCTATTACCGGCTGCCAGGCGAAGGCTGGGCGAACCGGGCCGACGTGCCGCTCGCCGATGCGCAGCGCGCGATGCGACTGATCCGGTCGCGCGCCACGCACTTTGGGGTGGACCCCGAAAAGATCGGTGCGCTCGGCTTTTCCGCGGGCGGCCACGTCTGCGGCGAGCTTGCCACGCGTCACGGCGCCAAGGTCTATGATCCGGTCGATGCCGCCGATCGGCTGAGCGCGCGGCCCGCCATCGCCGCGCCGATCTATGCAGTCCAGTCGATGGTTGCGCCGTTCGCGCATGGCGGCTCGCGCGACGCTTTGCTCGGCCCCGATTCCTCGCCGAAGCTCCGGCGCGCGCACAGCCCGGCCCTCAACGTCTCCGCCGACACCTCGCCCTGCTTCCTCGCGCATGCCGAGGACGACACCACCGTCCCGGTCGAAAACTCGGTCGAGATGCGTGCCGCGCTGAAGGCGGCGGGCGTGAAGGTGGAGACCCATTTGTTCACTGCGGGCCAGCACGGCTTTTACGTGCCCGGCCCCGCCGGCGAGAACGCGCATCACTGGCCCGAACTGTTCGCCGCCTGGGCGAACGGCCAGGGCCTCGGCTGAGACGGACCTGGGCGGATCGACATTCAGTGTGAAAAGCCCTCTCCCCAGCGGGGAGAGGGTTGGGTGAGGGGGAGCGAGCCGCAGGCGAACGCCCGACCTCGAAGGCAGGCCACCCTCACCCAACCCTCTCCCTCAAGGGAGAGGGCTTCCGCCTCAGCCTCGGCAACGAATTCAGCCCCGCTTTCATCTGGACAAAACAAGAACATTGGTGTATGGGGCGGAGCTCATTGGGATAGAAATGCGGGCATAGCGTCCGGTTCGGGAGGTCGAGGAAAAACCAATCCCGTTAGCTGAAACCGGCCATTTCGGCAAAAACGAACCAAATAGGTAATCCATCAAGTTCGAATCCGGTGTTTTTTATTTTTCCGGCCCCTCGCCAGGCCGACTCACCGCCACCGTCCACCCCGGCGGCAGATAGTCGGTCGACATATAATAATAGAGCCGGCACCGCCCGTCGCCGGTGTGGCTCTCGCCCTTGACCAGCCCGAAGGCAATCGTCCCCGCGAACACCGGTCCGCCGCTGTCCCCGCCCTTGCAGGTCGGCCCGCGAACCGCGACCCAGGTCGCCTCGCACGGCCCCGCGCACAGGTCGCCCGGCGGGGCATAATCGGGATATTCCACCTCGGCGCAGCTATAGCCCGTGCGCTCGCCGCGATGGCAGACCAGGTCCCCGGCGCGCGTGCTGGTGCGGTTGCGCCAGCTCGTCACCGGCCGCAGTATCGTCTTGCCCTTGTCGGCATAGAAGATCGGCGCCAGCTCCCCTGCCCCGTCATGGATCTGCACGTCCTGGTAGAAGGCGCCCCACGCCCCGATCATGGTTAGCGGCACCTCCGCGCCATTGGGGTCGATATAGCTCAGTTGGTCCGGGCAATGCGCCGCGGTCGAGAGCGCGGTCCGGCTGCCGTCGGTGACGACGAAGCCGCTCGTGCAGACCGCCTTGTGGTTGATCTCCGGATCGAAGCCGAGCACGCGCCCGCCGCCGGCCGCCGCCAGATCGCTATCACTGTCGCTCCACGCCTTCACCTCCACCGGCACGCCCGCGGTCGCGCTGAAGCGGGCCACCAGCGCCTCCACCCCGTCCGCGCCGACGTCGCTTGCTTTGACCATCACCGCCAGCATCCCCGTGCGCGGATCGACCCCCATGCCCGGCGGGCCATGGACCGCGGCGCGGATGTCCGCCTGATGCGCCGCGATGGCGGCCAATATCTGGTCACGCGTCGCCGGCGCACCCGTCTGGAAGACCACCGGCACCGTCATCCCGCCCGCGATGATCGTCCGCGGCTCGACCGCCGCATCGCCCGTCAGCAGCACCACGATCCGGAAAGCCCCGTCATGCGCGATGCTGATCCCGGCCAGCCGATCGCGAAACTCCTGCGCGAGCGCGTCGGTCGCGGGCACGCTGTCCTGCTCCGCCTGCAGCTCGCGCATCGCCTGGCCCAGCGGCACGCCGTAGAGCCGCGCATATTCGGCGCCGTCCTGCGCCAGCGCCTCGATCTGCGTCTGGATATGTGGAGGGACGTCGACGGCCTTGTCGGGCACCTTGGCCGCAGGCTCCTGCGCGGCCATCGCCGCCGTCGCCAGCAAGGCCCCCAAAGCCAGTATCGCCGCTCGCCACCGCACGTCGGCCCCTTCTGCCTGCACCCGCGCCTTTCGGGAAGGACCTATCCTCTGCTAAAGCGCAATCGTGCTTGAACGAACCGCTCCGACCGGCCCGATCCGCAAGCTCGCCTTGCTGCTCCAGAAATGGGGCGGCATGGCCAAATACCGCCATCACGCCCGGCTCGCCGGCCTGTCCTTCCGCGCCGCGCACCTGCTCGATGCGGACCTTGCCGTCACAAGGCGCGAGCTTGCCAAGGCCCGCTTGCGCCCTGCCGGCGGCGTGCCGCATCTGAACTCGGTCGGGATCGGCACGACCGGCACCTGCAACGCTTCGTGCATCCACTGTCCGACCGGCAAGGACAGCACCGCCAACAGCCCGCGCGGCACGATGCCGATGGCGTTGTTCCGCAAGATCATCGACGGCATCGTCGACGAAGGCGTGGCGGTCGACAGCCATATCGGTTTCGGCCTGTTCGGCGACGGGCTGGTCGATCCGATGGTGGTCGAGCGCGCTTGCTATGTGCACGATCGGCTGCCCGACGTGATCTTCTCGGTCAACACCAACGGCGCGGCTTATGCCGGCGCCAAACACAAGGCGCTCTTCCCTTACGTCACCTTGCTCTCGCTCCATTGCGAGTCGCTGACGCCCGCCACCTACGACACTCTGATGACCCCGCTCCGGGCGAAGAACGTCTTCCCCAAATATGAGCAGATCTTGCGCGACTTCCCCGGCAAGGTCCGCGTCAGCGTCCCCGTCAGCCGCGCCAATCTCGATGAGCTGGAGACGATCCGCGACTGGTTCCTGTCGCGCGGCGCCAAGGAGGTGGTGTTCGATCCGATGGCGAGCCGCTGCGCCAAGGATCGCAGCCTGTTCGACGCGCTCTCGCTCGCGCCCGGCCGCGTCCGCTGCGATGCCGAGGTGGCGCGCGACCTGATCGTCGATTGCGACGGCGCGGTCCTCACCTGCTGCCAGGATTTCGCGCGCGAGCACCCGATCGGCAACCTCGCGATCGAGAGCTTCCGCGAAACGCTGACCAGCCTCGCCCGCCGCACCTTCGCGCGGCAGATGACCGACGGCAAACATGACGAGATCCCCACCTGCAGCCGCTGTTACGGCGACGTCCGCACCCCCAACTTCCCCTTCGACCACCCGGTGGTGAGCGGGACGGCCTGACCGTAAAAGCCCTCTCCCCTTGTGGGAGAGGGTTGGGAGAGGGGTCGCGAGCGAAGCGAAGCGTCCCGCACTATTCGCGCTCGCAGCCATCGAGGCTGCTCGCCCGATCCCCTCTCCCCAGCCCTCTCCCACAAGGGGAGAGGGAGCTAGTTTCAGTCAACCTAACCTGCCGCTTCCCGCTCGAGCAGCTTCCGCTTGATCGGCAACCCCCACGCATAACCCCCCAGGCTTCCATCCGCGCGCAAGGCGCGATGGCACGGGATCAGCACCGCGACCGGATTGGCGCCGCACGCCGATCCCACCGCGCGCACCGCATTGGGATTGCCCGCGCGCGCCGCGAGCGCGGCGTAGCTCAAGGTCTCGCCCGGCGGGATGCGCGACAGCTCGCGCCATACCGCCTGCTGGAATGCGGTGCCGCGCACGTCGAGCGGCAGCGTCATCTTGGGCGTAGGCCTGGTCACATAGTCGACCGCGTCGGCGAGCAGGCCGTCCAGCACTGCCCCGCCTTTCTCGATCCGGGCGTTGGGGAAAAGCTGGCGCAACATCACGTCATCCGCCTCGAACGCGACGCGGCAGATACCCCGCTCGGTCGCCGCCACCAGCAACGGGCCAAGGTCGGTTTCGGCAACACCCCATCGGATCGTCTCGCCCCGCCCGCCGTCGCGCCATTTGGAGGGCGTCATGCCCAGCCGATCGGGAACTTCGGCATAGAAACGCGCGGGCGCGGCATAGCCGGCATCATATAAAGCTTCGGTCACGCTATCGGACTCCTTGAGCGCCCGTTCCGCCCGCTTCGCGCGCTCGGCGCGGACATAAGCGGCCGGCGTCACGCCGGTCGCGCGGCGGAACAGGCGGTGGAAATGGAAGGGGCTATAGCCCGCGGCGTCGGCAAGCTGGTCGAGCGTCGGCGGCTCCTCCGCCTCGCCGATCAGCCGGATCGCCTGCGCGATCCCCGCTTCGTCCGCCGCCACCTCGTCGGGTCGGCAGCGCAGGCAGGGGCGAAGCCCGAAATCGCGCGCCTCCGTCCCATCCGCGAAGAAGCGGACATTATCGCGCTTCGGATGGCGCGCGGCGCAGGACGGGCGGCAATAGATGCCGGTCGACAGCACGCCCGTCACGAACTGCCCGTCGACCCCACGGTCGCGCCGCAGCACCGCCGCCCAGCGCTGATCGTCCGTCTCAACCATCATACCGCTCCGCGCGGGCCATGAAGCAGCCGGCGCCTGCATTATGGATATCGATATAAGCGACCTCGTCATGATCGAGGAGGGCCCGTAGCGCCGTATCGGCTTCACCTGGCCCCGCGACGCTCGCCCGGCGCAACATCCCGTCCGCGTCGAAGCCGCGCAGACCGAGCGTGCGATGCTCCAGAAAACCGGGCGTCGAATCGACATGGTCCGGCGCTTCGGAAGCATTCTCGCGCACATAGATGGCATAGGTCGATCGGAACGGCGTCGCCACGTCGTGCGAGACATGGTTCAGCAACAACAGACTCTCCCCCGGTTCCGCATCTTCGAGCGTCACACGGCACGGAAAGCCAGGTTTCGAATCCGCCCGCACCCGGATCGCACCCGCCGCGAGCAGGGCCTGTGTGTCGGCGAAGGCGGCGGGATCCAGGCCGGATATGCGATAGGTCATGATGAATTCTCCTCGAACTGACCCGTCGCATCTATGCCCTTCCCGCTGCCTTCGCTTCCCGCGGCTTGCGGTCAAACTTCCGGGGTCGGAGAAAAATAGGAATCGACCTGGCCGACGCGCAGCCGGGCCACTTCGGGCGGCGTCTCCCACCGCGCGGCGCGCTCGCTTATGGGCGGTCCGCGCCGATCGAGCAGCCCGAAGCCTGGCTGTTCCGGATCGCGCGCAACGCCGCGATCGACGCCCTCCGCGCGCGGCGCGGGATCGGCGAAACGGTGCCGGACGAGGCGCCGGACCCGTCCGCGGACAGCGCCGGCCGCGCCGCGGTGACGCTGGGCTTCACCGCTTCCCTTGCCGCCGCCGCAGCGCGCCTCGGTCGTTCTGGTCGACATCCTCGGTTATTCGCTCGCCGAAACCGCCTCGATCCTGGAAACCACGGTCGGGGCGGTGAAGGCAACGCTCCACCGGGGCCGCGCGCGCCTCGCCGCCCCACCCGCCCCCGCCGCGATCGACGAGCAGGAGAAATTGCAGCTGCGGGCCTATGCGGACCTGTTCAATGCCCGGCAGTTCGACGCGTTGCGCGACCTGCTCGCGGCCGACGTCCAGCTCACCCTGGCGCCCGCCATGCGCCGCGCCGGCAAGGCCGAGGTTTCGATCTACTTCACGCGCTATTCGGAAAACCCGATCGCCTGGCGGGTGGAACCCGTGTTCGTCGATGGCCGCCCAGGCCTGCTCGCGACCGATCCGGCCGATGCCGACAGCCGTTTCGTCGTGCTGCTCGATTGGTCCGACGGGCGGATCATCCGGATCCGCGACTTCACTTTCGCGCGCTACGTCATGGGCGGGATCGATATCGTGCGGATTTGAGGTCCGCTCGCCTTGCAATCCGCACACCCGCTTGCTAGGCGGCGCGCGACCGAAGTGGGTGGCCGTCCGGCAGCGCCCGTTTCCGCCCTGCCCGCTAAAATGGTGCGGGGCACCACCAAATCAGGGGACGACGAGCGCGTGGAGCATTCCGGCGGCATACAGGCAAGTCTTAGCGGTCGCTACGCCACCGCTCTGTTCGAGCTCGCCCGCGACGAAAACACGCTCGACAAGGTCGGCGCGAGCCTCGCCACGCTGAAGCAGGCTTTGGCCGATTCGGCCGACCTGAAGCGCCTGGTCACAAGCCCGCTGGTCAGCCGCGCCCAGGCCGGCAAGGCCGTGGCCGGGCTGGTCAAGCCGCTCAAGCTCGATCCACTCACCGCCAAATTCCTGGGCGTGCTCGCGGAGAATCGCCGGCTGGGCGCGCTTGGGCCGATCATCCGCGACTTCAACACCCTGTCCGCGCGCCATCGCGGCGAGACCAGCGCGCAGGTGATCACCGCGCACCCGCTCGACAAGGGCCAGATGGCCGCGCTCACCGCGCGCCTCAAGTCGATCGTCGGCAGCGAGGTCGCGGTCGACGCGACCGTCGACCCCAACATTCTCGGCGGACTGATCGTCCGTCTCGGCAGCCGTCAGATCGACGGCTCGATCCGCACCAAACTGAACGCACTCGCGACTGCGATGAAAGGTTGAACATGGAAATCCGCGCGG
>Ga0070660_100002170_pt1 | contig 13526 bp, 8 predicted proteins | sample KBSC33metaG_FD_64670 | JGI IMG/M metagenome (GOLD analysis project Ga0070660, IMG submission 64670) | Corn rhizosphere microbial communities from Kellogg Biological Station, Michigan, USA - KBS C3-3 metaG | ecosystem: Host-associated > Plants > Roots > Rhizosphere > Soil ... | reverse complement strand
CTCCCCGCATGCGGGGAGAGGGAGGGTAGTCAAATGGGCGCTGCCGCGCTCGCCCCTCACCCCGGCCCTCTCCCCGCATGCGGGGAGAGGGAGGGTAGTCAAATGGGCGCTGCCGCGCTCGCCCCTCACCCCGGCCCTCTCCCCGCATGCGGGGAGAGGGAGGGTAGTCAAGTGAGCGCGCCGGGCCGCCCCTCACCCCGACCCTCTCCCCGCATGCGGGGAGAGGGAGCCGAGCGAATGCGAGGCGGGTGAGGAGTGGGACATTTGCCGATGAAGCCGTTCACCGCCGTGTGGCCGGGCCGCTCGCAGCCGCGGGGCGCGCACTGGGACGGCGAGGGCGTCAACTTCGCGGTGTTCTCGGAGCACGCGGAGAAGGTCGAGCTCTGCATCTTCGATGCGACCGGACGGCGCGAGGTGCAGCGCATTCCGCTCGTCGAGCGCACCGACGAGATGTTCCATTGCTACCTGCCCGAGGCGCGCCCGGGCCTTCTGTACGGCTATCGGATGTACGGGCCGTACCGTCCGGAGCAGGGACTGCGCTTCAACGCGCACAAGCTGCTGCTCGATCCCTATGCGCGCAGCATCGAAGGCACGCTGCGCTGGAACGATGCGCTTTTCGGCTACACGATCGGCCACAAGCGCGGCGACCTGTCGTTCGACCGTCGCGACAGCGCGCGCGCAATGCCGAAGAGCAAGGTCACCGAGCCGGCGTTCACGTGGGAAAACGACCACTCGCCGAAGATTCCGTGGCACGACATGGTGGTCTACGAGCTGCACGTGCGCGGCTTCACCATGCAGCACCCCGACGTGCCGCCTGCGTTTCGCGGCACGTACGCCGGGCTCTCGACCGAGCCCGTCATCGACTACCTGCGCCGCCTCGGCGTGACGACGGTCGAGCTGATGCCCGTGCATTACTTCGTCGACGATCGGCGCCTCGTGCAGCACGGCCTTCGCAACTACTGGGGCTACAACACGATCGGCTACTTCGCCCCCGAAAGCCGCTACTCGGCGTCGGGCAAGGTGAACGAGTTCAAGACGATGGTGAAGGCGCTGCACTCGGCCGGACTCGAAGTGATCCTCGACGTCGTCTACAACCACACCGCGGAGGGCGACGAGCTCGGGCCGACGCTGTGCTTCCGGGGCATGGACAACACGTCGTACTACCGGCTGCGCGCCGACGCGCCGCGGCACTACATGGACTACACCGGATGCGGCAACACGCTCGACATGCAGCATCCGCGCGTCCTCCAGCTCATCATGGATTCGCTGCGCTACTGGGTCACCGACATGCACGTCGACGGCTTTCGCTTCGACCTGGCGCCCGCGCTCGCGCGCGAGCTGCACGAGGTCGATCGGCTCGGCGCCTTCTTCGACATCCTGCGCCAGGATCCGGTGCTGAACCAGGTGAAGCTGATCGCCGAGCCGTGGGACCTGGGCGAGGGAGGCTATCAGGTCGGCAACTTCCCGCCGGGCTGGGCCGAATGGAACGACAAGTACCGCGACACGATGCGCGCGTACTGGCGCGGCGACGGGGGCCTGATCGGCGACTTCGCGCGAAGGCTCACGGGCTCGTCGGACCTCTACGGCCGCAGCGGCCGCGCGCCGCACGCGAGCATCAACTTCATCACCGCGCACGACGGCTTTACGCTGCGCGACCTCGTGTCGTACGAGCGCAAGCACAACGAGGCGAACCTCGAGGAAAACCGCGACGGGACCGACCACAACATCTCGTGGAACTGCGGCGTCGAAGGCGAGACGATGGACCCGACGGTGCTCGCGCTGCGCGCGCGCCAATCGCGGAACATGCTGGCAACGCTTCTGCTGTCGCAGGGCGTGCCGATGCTGACCGCCGGCGACGAGATCGCGCGCACGCAGCAGGGCAACAACAACGCGTATTGCCAGGACAACCCGATCTCGTGGGTCGACTGGACGCAGGACGAGCCGCGCGCCCGGCTGCTCGCGTTCGTGCGGCGCATCGTCGCGTTGCGCCACGCGCACCCGGCGTTTCGGCGACGGCATTTCTTCGAGGGGCGGCCGCTTTCGGGCACCGAGGCGAAGGACATCGCGTGGCTGAAGCCCGACGGCGCCGAGATGACCGAGCAGGAATGGAACGTCGGTTTCGCGCGCTGCCTCGGCGTGTACCTCGACGGGCGGCGCCTCGGCGAGACCGACGCGCGCGGGCGCGACGTCGCCGACGACGACTTCATCGTGCTCTTCAATGCGCACGACGGCCCGATCCCGTTCACGCTGCCCGCGTTCGACGGCGCCGGTTGGCTCGTCCTGCTCGACACGGCGCGTGACGACGGTCTGTCGCAGGACGGCACGTTCGGCGCCGATCAGGCGTTTCCGCTCGAGGGGCGCTCGCTCGTTCTGTTGCAGAAGATCGCGCCGGGCTGACGCATGCGCCGCATGCATCGCATGACGTTCGGCGCCCAGTACGAGCGCGACGCGACGCGCTTTCGCCTGTGGGCGCCCGCTGCGGCGCGCGTCGACCTGCTGCTCGAGCATGGCGCCGCGGCGCGGGCCCTGCCGATGCGCGCAGCCGACGATGGCTGGTTCGAGCGGCGCGTCGAAGCGGTCGTTGCCGGCGACCGGTACGCGTATCGGATCGACGGCGGCCTCGAGGTGCCCGACCCGGCGTCGCGCGCCAACCCGGACGGCGTCCATGCGAAGAGCGCCGTCGTCGATCCGGGCGCGTACGACTGGCACGATGGCCGATGGCGGGGACGGCCATGGTACGAGGCCGTCGTCTACGAGCTCCACGTCGGCACGTTCACGCCGCCCGGAACCTTCGTCGCGGCGATCGCGCACCTCGACGCGCTCGCCGACCTCGGCGTCACCGCGGTCGAACTGATGCCGCTTGCCGCGTTCGCCGGCCGGCACAACTGGGGTTACGACGGCGTGCTGCCGTTCGCGCCGGCGGCCGCGTACGGCACGCCCGACGATCTGAAGCGCCTCGTCGACGCCGCGCACGCGCGCAATTTGATGATGCTCGTCGACGTCGTGTACAACCACTTCGGCCCGGAAGGCAACGACCTGCACGCGTACGCGCCGGCGTTCTTCAACCCCCGTCACGCGACACCGTGGGGTGCGGCGATCAACTTCGACGGCGAGGGCAGCCGCACCGTGCGCGACTTCTTCATCGACAACGCGCTCTACTGGATCGACGAATTCCACTTCGATGGGCTGCGCGTCGACGCCGTTCACGCCATTGCCGACGACTCACGGCCGGACTTCGTGACCGAGCTCGCCGTGCGCATCCGCGAGCGCGCCGGCGCGCGCCACGTGCATCTCGTGCTCGAGAACGATCGCAACGAGGCGCGTTACCTTCGACGCGACCCGAGCGGGCACCCGGTGCTCGCGACGGCGCAATGGAACGACGACGTGCATCACGCGCTGCACGTGCTCGCCACCGGCGAGCGCGACGGCTACTACGCCGACTACGTGCCGCAACCCGCGCGATGGCTCGCGCGCGCGCTCGCCGAAGGCTTCGCATACCAGGGGCAGCCGTCGGCGTATCGAGACGAACGGCCGCGCGGCGAGCCGAGCATCGACCTCCCGCCGATCGCGTTCGTCGCGTTCGCGCAGGATCACGACCAGGTCGGCAACCGCGCGTTCGGCGAGCGGCTGTCGACGCTCGCGGAGGCGGCGCGCCTGCGCGCGCTCCTCGCCTGCGTGCTGCTCTCGCCCCAGGTGCCGATGCTCTTCATGGGGGACGAATTCGGCGCGACGACGCCGTTCCTTTTCTTCAGCGACTTCGCCGGCGATCTCGCGCAGGCGGTTACCGACGGCCGCCGTAACGAGTTCGCGCGCTTTGCGCGTTTTCGCGACCCCGCCGTTCGGGAGCGCATCCCCGATCCGAACGCGTCGGCGACGTTCGCCGCGAGCAGGCTCGACTGGAACGAAGCCGGCGCTTCCGCGGGCGTGCAATGGCGAACGTTCTATCGCGATTGCCTGTCGATTCGGCATCGGCTCGTAATGCCGCTCGCCCGGGAGATGCGGCGCGGTGGCACGTTCGACGTCGAAGGCGATGCGGCAATCCGTGTCTGCTGGCGCACGGAAGGCGGCACGCGTCTTCACCTCGTCGCCAACTTTTCCGACGCACCGGTGACGCTCACCCTGCCGGCCGGCCGCGCCATCTACGCTGGGGGATCGGTGCCGGCGCCAGGAACGACCGGGATCGTGCCGGGCAACGGCGTCGCCTTCATCGTGGAGGAGGCGACGGCGGGCACGACGATGGAGGAGGGCGCGTGAACGATTCGCTGCATCGATTGGCGCGCGCGTACGGCATCGGCCTCGAGTACGTCGACGCGTGGGGGCGGCCGCGCCACATCGGCGAGGACGTGCTGCGCGCGGTGCTCGGCGCGATGCACGTCGACGCGCACGACGACGCGGCGGTGACGCGCGCGCTGGATCAGTTCGAGCAGGCGCGGTTTCGCCAGTGCCTCCCGCCGATGAGCGTAGTGCGCCGTGGAACGCGACCCTGGAAGATCGCGGTCAACCTTCCCGTCCGCTTTGCACGGCAAGCGCTCGCGTGGCGCGTGCGCGCCGAGGACGGCGCCGAACATCGCTCGCCGATCGAAGGCGCGGGGGTGCAAGCGGGCGTCGCGTCCCGCGCGCCGTGCCTGGCGCTCGAGCTTCCGCTCGACGTCGCGCTTCCCTGTGGCTATCACGCGCTCGAGCTTTGCGCGGATGGCACGATCGCCGCCGCCGGCATGCTCGCCGTCGCGCCCGACGCGTGCCATCGTCCGCCGGCGCTGCACGACGGCGGCCGCCTGTTCGGTCTTGCGGTTCAGCTCTACGGCCTGCGCTCCGCGCACAATTTCGGCATCGGCGACTTTACCGATCTCGCCGACTTCATCGCGCTTTGCGGCGCCGCGGGCGCCGACGTCGTCGGCGTCAATCCACTCCACGCGCTGTTTCCGCACGCGCCGCAGCAGGCGAGCCCGTACAGCCCGTCGAGCCGGATGTTCGTCAACGTGCTTTATGTCGACGTGCTCGCGATTCCCGAGTTTGCGCAGTGCGCGAAGGCGCGCGAGCACGTCGCGTCCGCAGCGTTCCGCGCGACGCTCGCCGCGGTGCGGGCGGCGCCGCTCGTCGATTACGCCGGCGTCGCGGCGCTCAAGCTGCCGGTCCTCGCGTTGCTGTACGCACAGGCGCGCGACGATGCGCGGACGGGCGCGAGCGAGCGATGGGTCGCCTTCGACGCCTACAAGACGGAGTGCGGCGAGGCACTGCGCCGGCAGGCGTTGTTCGACGCGCTGCAGGCGCACTTCTTCGCACGTGATCGCACGATCTGGGGATGGCCTGCGTGGCCTCCACCTTATCGCGACCCGGCCTCGCCGGCCGTCGAGGCCTTCGCCGACGAGAACGTCGAACGCGTCGACTACTTCGCGTGGTTGCAATGGCAGGCGGATCTGCAGCGCGACGCCGTCGCGGCGCGGGCGCGGGAGGCCGGTTTCGCGATCGGTCTTTACAGCGACCTCGCGGTGTCGATCGATCGCGGCGGCGCCGAGGCGTGGGCGAACCAGTCGCTCTACGCGACGGCGGCGAGCGTCGGCGCACCGCCCGACGTTTTCAACGTGCGCGGCCAGGATTGGGGATTGCCACCGATGATTCCCGCGCGGCTGCGCGATGCGGCGTATGCGCCCTTCATCGCGACGCTCCGCGCCAACATGCGCAGTGCCGGCGCGTTGCGCATCGATCACGTGATGGGTCTTCTGCGCCTCTATTGGGTCCCCGCGGGCGCCACGCCCGCCGACGGCGCATACGTGCACTATCCGCTTTCGGACCTGCTCGGCCTCCTCGCGCTCGAAAGCGAGCGTCACCGCTGTCTCGTGATCGGCGAGGATCTCGGCACCGTGCCCGATGCGGTGCGCGCGGCACTCGCGGCGAACGACGTGCTGTCGTATCGCGTGCTGCTCTTCGAGCGCGATGCGAACGGCGTTTTCAACGCACCGGCCACGTATCCGGAAGCCGCGCTCGCGACGGCGAGCACGCACGACCTGCCGACGCTCGCCGGCTGGTGGGCGGGCCACGACATCGCAGTGCGTGCCGAGCACGGGCATCTCGGCGCGAATGCCGACGTCGACGCCGCGATGGCGCAGCGCATTCGCGACCGCGGTCAGCTGCTTGCGGCGCTGGCGACAGAAGAACTGCTCCCCGCCGGAACGCCGCTCGATCCGAGCGCGGTGCCCACGCTCACGCCCCCGCTCGCGCAGGCGCTGCATGCGTTCCTCGCGCGGTCGCCGTGCGCGCTGTTCGTCGCGCAACCCGAAGACGTCTTCGGCGTCGTCGAGCAGGCGAATCTGCCGGGAACGACGACCGAGCATCCGAACTGGCGGCGGAAGCTGCCGGTGACGCTCGACGACATGGAGACCGACGGCCGGCTGCAAAGCCTCGCCGCGCGCATCGCGCGCGAGCGCGCGACGCCCAAGTGATTGCGCGCACCGAGGCGGTGCCGCTTCCGCTCGCGGCGATTCCGCGCGCGACTTATCGCGTTCAGCTTTCGCGCGACTTCACGTTCGACGACGTCACCGCGCTCGTGCCGTACCTCGCGGCGCTCGGCGTGAGCCACGTCTACTGCTCGCCGTATCTGCGGGCGCGCCCCGGAAGCACGCACGGGTACGACATCGTCGATCACGGGATGCTGAACCCGGAGATCGGGTCGCCCGCGAATTTCGAGCGCATGGTCGAAGCGCTCTCGCGCGAAGGCATGAGCCACCTCTGCGACGTCGTCCCCAACCACATGGCCGTCATGGGAGGCGACAACGCGTGGTGGCTGGACGTGCTGGCCAACGGGCCGTCGTCACGCTACGCGAGCTTCTTCGACATTGCGTGGAACCGCCACGACCCGGATCTCGGCGGCAAGGTTCTCGTGCCGGTGCTCGGCGACGCCTATGCCGCGGTGCTCGAGCGGGGCGAGCTCGGGCTCGCGCTCGATGCGGCGAGCGGCCGCATCGCCGTCACCTATTTCGACCATCGCTTTCCGCTCGATCCCAAATGCTACCCGGACATCCTGTTGCCCGCGGCGGCGCAAGCGCGCGCAACGCTGGCGCGTAGCGCCGTGGCCGAGCTCGAATCGATCGCGTACACGCTGAAGGCATTGCCGCCGCGCGACGATCCTTCGCCGGCGCGCGTCGCCGTGCGCCGGCGGCTCGTCGTCGAGCTCGCGCAGCGGCTCGCCGCGTTGACGCAGCGCGACGCCGGCGTTCGCGATGCGATCGAAACCTCGATCGCGCGGTTCAACGGAACGGCCGGCGAGCGCGAAAGCTTCGACGCGTTGCACGCGCTGCTCGAGCAGCAGGCGTTCCGGCTCGCGCACTGGCGCGTGGCCTCGGACGAGATCAACTATCGGCGCTTCTTCGACATCAACGAGCTCGCGGCGCTGCGCAACGAGGATGCCGAGGTGTTCGCCGCGACGCATCGATTCCTGATGGACCTCGCCGCGCGAGGCCTGATCGGCGGCCTGCGGATCGATCATCCCGACGGGCTTTACGACCCGAAGCGCTATTTCGCCGCGCTGCAGTCGGCGTACCGCGAGCAGGCGGCAGCCAGGGATGCCAACGCGCCGGCGCGATCCGGGATCTACGTCGTCATCGAGAAGATCACGGCGCCGCACGAGCGCCTGCCCGAATCGTGGCTCGTGCATGGCACGACCGGGTACCGCTTCGCGAACGTCGTCAACGGACTTTTCGTCGATGCGCGGGCGAAGTCGCGGCTCGATCGCGCGTGGCGCGCGTTCGCCGGCGACGAGGCACGAAGCTTCGAGCAGGCGAGCGACGCGGGAAGGCGCGCGATCATGGAAGGGCCGCTCGCCTCCGAGCTTCGCGTGCTGACGTTGCGCGCGCTGCGTCTTGCGCGTGCCGACCGGCGCACGCGCGATTTCACGTTCAACGCGCTGCGCCAGGCGCTGATCGAGATCGTCGCGGGCTTTCCCGTCTATCGCACGTACGTGGATGCGGACGGCGCGTCCGCGCAGGATCGGCGCCTTGTCGACTGGGCGATCGGGCGCGCACGCGCGCGAAGCCGCACGAGCGATCCCAGCGTGTTCGGCTTCCTGCAGCACGCGTTGCTCGGCGAGCCTCCGGCGGACGCGTCGGCGCAGACGCTCGCCGCGTGGCGCGACTTCGCGATGCGCTTTCAGCAATTCAGCGCACCGGTGACCGCCAAAGGCGTCGAGGACACGGCGCTTTACCGCTTCAACCGCCTCGTTTCGCTGAACGAGGTCGGCGGCGATCCCGAGCAGTTCGGCATGGGCGTGCGCGCATTCCACGCCGCCAGCGCCGATCGCGCGCGACGCTGGCCGCACACGCTGCTCGCGACGTCGACGCACGACAACAAGCGCTCGGAAGACGTGCGTGCGCGCATCGACGTGATTTCCGAGATGCCGTCCGCCTGGCGAACGATGGTGCGGAAGTGGCGCGCGATGAATCGCAGCCGCAAGGCGCTGGTCGATGGCGTGCCGGCGCCCTCTGCGAACGACGAATACCTGCTCTATCAGACGCTCGTCGGCTCGTGGCCATGCGACGAGCCGGATGCCGCCACGCGCGCGGCGTATCGCGAGCGGATCTCCGCCTACATGCGCAAGGCGGCGCGCGAAGCGAAGGTGCATACGAGCTGGCTCGCGCCTCGCGGCGAGTACGAGGTCGCGCTCGATGCGTTCGTCGAAGCCCTTCTTGGCAGCGAGGGCGAGCGGTTGTTCCTGCCCGACCTTCGCCGCGAGTGCCAGGCGTTTGCGTGGTTCGGCCACCTCAACAGCGTATCGGCGACGCTGCTGAAGCTCGCGTCCCCCGGCGTGCCCGACCTCTACCAGGGAACCGAGCTCGTCGAGCTATCGCTCGTCGATCCCGACAATCGCCGGTCCGTCGACTATGCGCGAAGGCGCGAGCGTCTCGCGGCGATCGCGGCGACCGGGCCGGCAACCGACGGCGAGCGGAGCGCGCGGCTTCGCGCGTTGTTCGAGCCGCCGCTCGACGGTCGCGCCAAGCTCTTCGTCATCGCGCGCACGCTCGCACTGCGCCGCGAGCTTCCGGCGCTCTTTGCCTACGGCGACTACCGTCCGATTCGCGTCGACGGGGAGCACGCCGCGCACGTCGTCGCGTTCGCGCGGCGGCACGAGGACCAGGGCGTCATTGCGATCGTCGCGCGCCTGTTCGCGTCGCTCGGCCCCGGGGTCGGCACGCTTCCCGTCGGCGGGTGCTGGAGCGACACGACGCTCGACCTCGCGTTCCTGCCCTCGGGATTGGCGATGCGCGACGTCCTCGCCGGCGCGCAAACGGTGGCGAGCGGCGGCGAGCTTCCGCTCGCCACCGCGTTCGCCGATTTCCCGGGCGCGCTGCTCCATTTCCGGCCGGCAACGGCGTAGCCGCATGGTGTGGACCGCATTGCTCGTCCTGGTGCCGATCGCCCTCGGCGTGCACTTCCTGCTCGACGTCGGGCCGCTTTGGACGTTCGTCCTCGGCATCGCCGCCATCGTTCCGCTCGCCGAATGGATCCGGCGCGGCACCGAGCAGATCGCGCATCGGACCGGATCGGCCATCGGCGGGCTCCTGAACGCGACGTTCGGCAACACGGCGGAGCTGATCCTCGCGATCTTCGTGCTGCTCGAAGGACAGGCGGACGTCGTCAAGGCGCAGATCACCGGCTCGATCATCGGCAACGCCTTGCTCGGCTTCGGCCTCGCGATCCTCGTCGGCAGCTTCGGCAAGCGCGAGCTCAAATTCAATCCGGAGCGCGTCGGACTGCTGTCGAGCCTGATGATCCTCGTGCTGATCGCGCTCCTCGTTCCGGCGCTCTTCGATTACACCGAGCGCGGCATCTTCGCGTCGACCGAGGCGAGCTCGCTCGACGAGAAGCTCAGCCTGTCGGTCGCCATCGTGCTTCTCGTCGTGTACGCCGCGAACCTCGTCTATACGCTCGTCACGCATCACGACGTGTTCGCCGCGCACGGCGACGACGCGCCGGGTGATGCGAAGCCGTGGCCGCTTTGGCGGTCGATCGCCGTGCTCGTCGCCGCCACCGTCGGAACGGCGCTCATGGCCGAGCTCGTGTCCGGCGCGCTTCAGGATACGGCGCGCGCGCTCGGCGTGTCGACGTTCTTCCTCGGCGTGATCGTGCTCGCCGTCGTGGGCAATGCCGCCGAGTATTTCTCGTCGGTGTACTTCGCGCGCCAGGGCCGGATGGGACTCGTCGCGAGCATCACGGTCGGCTCGACGATCCAGGTGGCGCTGCTCGTCGCGCCGATCCTCGTGCTCGTGTCGCACCTGATCGGCACGCCGATGAACCTCGTGTTCGACAACCCGCTCGAGCTCGTCGCCGTCGCGAGCGCGGCGCTCGTCGTCAACTCGATCACGCGCGACGGCGAGGCGACGTGGTTCGAAGGCGCGATGCTGCTCGCCGTCTACGCGCTCCTCGCGTTCGCGTTCTTCTTCGCGACCCCACCGGGCGACGGGTGAGATGCGCGGGACGCGAAACGTCCCGGCGCACGGGCGGGCAGCGGCGGCCGACGACGCCGCGCGAATCGGCGAATCCGGATTAGCGACCCATCTCGACGTGCTCCCACGCGGAGCCCGTCTTGTGGTGCAGCCGGAAGTAGTAGTCGCGCAATGCGGCGAGCTCGTTCGCGATGGCGAGCGGAAATCCGCGGCGAGTGCCGCGGCGATCGATCATCAGGTCGTCGAGCAGCCGCTCGCAGCGCGGGGGCGTCGCCCAGACTTCGGATAGACGATTCGCGAGCCGCGCGTAGCGGAGCGCGAGCTGGCGCGGCTGGACGGACGGCGGAAGCCCGGCGATCCACGCGGCCGCGGCGTCGCTCAACGGCTCGGACGGCGTGGTCGTGCGCTTGGCCTCCCAATCCTCGGTCTTGCGCTTCGCGTAGACCCCCGTCGTTTCGTCGAGCGCCTTGCGCGCGTCGTCCAGCGAGACCTTCTCGAACTCGAGCGCTCCGGAGTCTTTCGATGTCGACATCGGCATCCTCGTCACTCCCGCGCTCGCGCATCGCGAGAGATGGTGCAAGCCGCAACAGTATAACGTCGATCAAACGGCGCCGACGCGACGCGATCGGGCCGCGCGAGCGATAGCGTGCGGCCGTTCGCGCCTAGGCGAGGACGAAGGCCGACGAGCGGCCGTGCGCGGCCCGCGAGCGGCCACGGAAAACGAAAAGGCCGGGCGTGCCCGGCCTTTTCGCGTGAAGTTTGCTTGACGCGCGTTACACCGCCTGGATGTTGGAGGCCTGCTTCCCCTTCGGTCCCTGTGTCACTTCGAAGCTGACCTTCTGGCCTTCCTTGAGCGTCTTGAAGCCCTGCATATTGATCGCCGAGAAGTGAGCGAACAGATCTTCACCGCCGCCGTCCGGCGTGATGAAGCCGAAGCCCTTCGCGTCGTTGAACCACTTCACAGTTCCGGTTGCCATTTTCTTGGTAATTCCTTAAGTACGAGAAGTAAACGGGACGTTGCCCGGCCGATGTTTCGATCTCAAGGAAAGTACGGCGTTCGAACGACTGCGTGGCGGTCGTACAGAGCGTGCCTTTACTGCTTGGAACAAAACACGGCGCGCACTATACGGCAGTTTTTCCGAAAAAGCGATGGCTTTCCGGCGGAAAGCCGGCAAGGTGTTGCGCGGAAACCCACGTCCGGCGCGGTATTCGGGGCGCCGGCCCGCCCAGTGACGGGCGGCCGGATAGAAATTCGCGTATCGATAGAAGTGGGCGCTTACCACCTATGGAACGCGCGTCAATTCGTCGGCGCGGCGCACGCATCATGCGATCGTCGCGGGCGTCACGCGGCCAATTCCCGGCGAACCAGCCCCGCCCCGGCGCCGAGTGCCCGCAGCTTGTCGCGGGCGACCTCGCGGGTCAGCGGGACCATGCCGCAGTTGGTGCACGGGTAGAGGCGATCGGCCGGCACGAAGCGCAGCGCGGCGCGCAGCACCTCGGCCACCTCATCGGGCGACTCGACGCGCTCGGTCGCGACGTCGATCGCGCCGACGAGTACGTCCTTGCCGGGCAGGAGCGCGAGCAAGTCGATCGGCACGTGCGAGCGCGCGCATTCGAGCGACACCTGGTCGATCGCCGACGCGGCGAGCAGCGGAAACGTCTGCTCGTACTGGCGCCACTCGCTGCCGAGCGACTGCTTCCAGTCGATGTTCGCCTTGATGCCGTAGCCATAACAGATGTGGACCGCGGTCTTGCAGCCGACGCCGGCCGCGGCGCGCTCCAGCGCCGCGATGCCCCAATCGCGGACTTCGTCGAAATAGACGTTGAAGGCCGGCTCGTCGAACTGGATGACGTCGACGCCCGCGGCCGCGATGGCGCGCGCCTCCTCGTTCAGGATCTCGGCGAACGCCCACGCGAGCTTCTCGCGGCTGCCGTAATGCGCGTCGTGCAGCGTATCGACCATCGTCATCGGCCCGGGCAGCGTGTACTTGACGCGGTGCGTGGTCTGCCTGCGCAGGAACCCGGCGTCGTCGACGAAGATCGGGTGGCGGCGCGCGACGGCGCCCACGACCACCGGCACCGACGCGTCGTAGCGATCGCGGATGCGAACCGTGCGACGTTGCTCGAAGTCGACGCCTTCGAGGCCTTCGATGAACGTCGTCACGAAATGGCGCCGCGTCTGCTCGCCGTCGGTGACGATGTCGATGCCGGCATGCTCCTGATCGAAGAGCGCGAGGCGGACGGCATCGCGCTTGCCTTCGGCGAGCGCGTCGCCTTCGAGCTTCCACGGCGCCCACAGCGCCTGGGCTTCCGCGAGCCACGTCGGCTTCGGCAGGCTCCCGGCAATCGTCGTGCGCAGCATCTCGTTCATCGCGTCCCTCGTCGGTTGACGCGTGGCATTGTAGGCGAGCGCGCCGGGCGAAGGAGTATCGTGACGGCCGTTTCGTGCCCGCCGTACCGATGCGCCCCGTCCTCTTCGCCGACCACGACTTCCCGGACATCGACCTCGAGCGGGCGCTCTTCGCCGAGGCCGGCCTGAGTCTCCGCGTCGCGCAATGTCGCGACGAAGCGGACGTGATCGACGCCGCGCACGATTGCGCCGCGATCCTGCTGCAATACGCGCCCGTTTCAGCGCGCGTCGTCGCGGCGCTGCCAAAGCTCGGGCTGGTGAGCCGCATCGGCGCGGGATTCGATACGGTCGACGCCGCCGCGTGCGAGGCGCACGGCGTCTGGGTCGCCAATTCGCCGGACTACGGCGTCGCGGAGGTGGCGACGCACGCGCTCGCGCTCGCCCTCGCGTCGATCCGCAACGTCGTTCGCTACGATCGAGACGTCCACGGTGGACGCTGGCATTACGGGTCGGGCGGCGCGCTCGCGCGCCCGTCCGAGCTCACGCTCGGCATCGTGGGCTTGGGTCGCATCGGCAAGCGGATGGCGCACGTCGCGCGCAACGTCGTGCGCCGCGTCGTGGCCTACGACCCGTATTTGATCGACGGCGACTTTCCGGCGTACGTCGAGCGCGCGCGCTCGCTGGACGCGCTCGCCGCACAAGCGGACGTCGTCTCGCTGCACGCGCCGCTCGACGAGCGG
>Ga0070660_100002169_pt1 | contig 13526 bp, 5 predicted proteins | sample KBSC33metaG_FD_64670 | JGI IMG/M metagenome (GOLD analysis project Ga0070660, IMG submission 64670) | Corn rhizosphere microbial communities from Kellogg Biological Station, Michigan, USA - KBS C3-3 metaG | ecosystem: Host-associated > Plants > Roots > Rhizosphere > Soil ... | reverse complement strand
TGCCGAGCGGGTCGGGCTTCTTCTCGCCGAAATCGATGAGGTACTTCGCGGTCTCCGCGAAGCCTGCCGTGTGAGTCATGATGTTGCGCAGCGTGACCGGCTTTCCGTCGTGCGGCGGAATTTTGAAATCGAGGTAAGTGTTGACGTCCTTGTCGAGGTCGAGCTTGCCCGCCTGAACGAGCTGCATGACGGCGGTCCAGGTGAAGAGCTTCGACACCGAACCCGGGCGGAACAGAGTCAGCTCGGGATCGACTGGCTTGTCCGTCTTGAGATCGGAGTAACCAAAGCCTCGCGCCGTTAGGATCTGTCCATCCTTCACGACCACGACTACCGCGCCGGGGATCGCTCCGGCTTTAAGCGAATAAGGCATGTACCCGTCGAGCCAGGTGTCGACGTCCTGCTTGTTAAGGTCGTGCGTGCCGGCCGACGCGGGCGTGGCTGGAGGCGCCGCTGCGGGAAGGACCGCCGCTGTCGGCTTGGTGGGCGCGAGCTGGGTCGGCGACTGCCCCGCCGCCGGAATTGCCAAAGCCGCCAGCGCGACGAGCGCCCACTTCATCCATGCCATTCGTCTGTCCCCTTAATAGTCAAATCCGAGTGTCAGGCCGATCGTCCGCGGACGGATCACGCCCGTACCAATCGCACCGTCGGGATAGATCGGAAAGGCGCCAAAAACCGTCGTACCCGTCGTCGAGGTGACGCCGTGGCTGTTGCCGAGATTCTTGACGTACGCCTGCAAGTCGAATTTGCCGAAATCGACGCCAGCGTTGAGGTCGACGACATCGTAAGCCCGAACGTGACGCTGACGCCCAAATGTCGCGACGAAGTCCGCATCATAGTTAGCGGTCTGGCCGGAAAGGTGCCGCAATGATGCGCCGAAATGCGCCGTGGTGTTGGCGGCCAAATGCCAGTGATAGTCCCCGTTCAAGGAGGCCGAGAACTTCGGCGTGAAAGGAAGCTGATCGCCCTTTCGTCCGCCGACGTTTGCCGGAGTATCGCCTGACAAACGAGCATCGGTGTAAGCACCGTTGACCGACAGATCGAGGCCCTGCATCGGCCTGAACGATGCAGCGAATTCAACACCGTCGACCTTGGCGGATGATCCATTGGCATTGAATCCGAAGCCGCTCTCAACCGCGAACAGCTGGATGTCTTTCCAGTTGATGTGAAAGGCTGCGGCATCGATGCTGAATCGATGGTCGGCGGATTCAGCTTTCACGCCAGCTTCGTAGCTGATGAGCGAGTCTGAATTGTAAGTGGCGAATTCTGGCGGCGCTCCGGGCGGCAACACGTTTGGCCCACCTGGCCGGAAGCCCTTGGCAACGCGTGCGTAGATGGTCGCGTTCTTGGTGAGCTTGAACTTGGGCGCTGCCGACCAAGTGAAGACGTTTTCGGACGAATGAGCGAACAGCTCCGGTCCGGCGGCAAGGATTCCGCTCGACGCCTGGTGTGCCGACTGCTTGTTATGGCTGTATCTTACGCCGAGTTCGAGATCGACCTGCGGGCCGAAATGAACCGTTCCGTCGGCGAACCCCGCGAGCTCGCGGTACTTCGATGACACCTCGGCATGGGCAAGCTCGAACGGCAGGTCCAAGGGAGTTAGTGTGCCCGGCTCAACCGCAATGAAGTCCTGGCGGATCAAGCCCTTTTCGTGCGTATAATAGCCGCCCACCAGCCAATCGATGAGGTTCGACTGACCGGTCAGCCTTAGTTCCTGCGTGAACTTCTTATCGTTGGTATCCTGGGGTTCGAATATTTCGTTCGGCCCGATGATGCCCGAAAGGAATCCGCTTAAGGGAAACGTCAGATCGCTCCGGAAATGCTGCTTTTGCGTTCCGTAGCTGGTCGACGAAGTCAGCTTGCCGAACCCAAGATCGATGTCGCCCGTGGCGTTGTAGAGGCGATAGCCGACGTTCGCGAATTGCGGCACGAACTGCGATTGCGACATGCCGTGAAGCGGTTTCAGCGTCACCGGGTCCGCTTCCACGATCGTCGGCGCATCGACCTTGATGTCCTGGGCGATTGCGGTCAGGCGGAGCGATGCCGTCGCGCTCGGTTTGAAAAGCAGCGACGCGCGTCCACCGTAACTTTGTGAATCATTGATGTTCTTGGCGCTGTCTGAAGTGAACACATTGCCGAAGAGATCGCTCGAGTCCGTCCCCGGCGAGTCGATGAAACCGGCCTCCTTGCGGTAGAAACCCGAGGCGCGGAACGCGAGGTTCTTGCCCAGTGGAGCGTTCAGCATCAGGTTCGTCGAATAGCCAAGATCGCCGCCCTTGACCGTCTCGAGGCCGGCGCGTCCGCGAGCTGCAAAGCGGTCGGTCGAAGGCAGGTTGGTGATGAACCGGAGCACGCCGGAAAGCGAGCTAGCCCCGTACAATGTGCCTTGGGGTCCACGAAGGACCTCGATCCGGTTGACGTCGAACGTATCGAAGTCGCCCGCCAGTACCGCACCGTTCACGAGACCGCTGCTTGAGCCGAACGGCGTTTCGTCGACGTAGACACCGACGGTCGATGCGACCCCGCCGGTATTGACGCCGCGCAGGATCAGTCGCCCCTCACCTGGCGTATCCTGGTTGAGCTGAAGGTTGGGAACGAGCTTAAGGTAGTCCTGGAAGCTCGTGGCGTTCTGAGCTTCGAGCGTCTTGCCCGACACGACAGTAATCGACTGTGGAACATCGAGCAGGACCTGCGCGCGTTTTTGTGCCGTGACGATGATCGCGTTCTGATCGGTTTCGGCAGTCGCGCCATTGTTTTGAGCATGGGCAGCGCTCCCCAACGCAGCCATGGACGCTCCTGCCAGCAGAAGCGTGATCGATCGATTGATGTTCACCCCTAGCTCTCCCCGCCAGAATGGTGTCATCATTGCAGTAGTGTTTCAATAATGGCAACTGGTTTCTGGTTTGCTGCTGATTGTTCAAGGACGACTGGAAGATGGTGGACCGCCGAGGCACGATCGAGCCCGATGAAGACCTGCCCGCACCAAGCCGGGCGATCCGCGATGTCCGGCTCGCCCAGGGCCTCAGCCTGCGCGCCCTCTCGGCCCGCGCCGGCCTTCCATATTCGACGCTATCCAAGCTCGAAAATGGGAAGATGGCGCTCACCTACGACAAGCTCATCCGACTTGCGCAGGCGCTGAATGTCGACATCCGCGACATGCTTGCAACGCCCGCCGAGACCAGTGCTCCGGTGGCCGTCGGGCGGCGCAGCATCACTCGCGCCGGCGAGGGCCTGGACGCGGACTCAGAGAAGCACATGCATCATTATCCCGCTGCGGATTTACTCGGAAAAATGATGATTCCGATCATCATCGACGTTCAGGCGCGAAGCGTCGAGGAACTCGGCGGCCTCGTCCGCCATGGCGGCGAGGAATATCTGTACGTCCTGAGCGGATCGATGGAGCTCCACTCGGATCTCTACGCCCCGCTGGCGCTCGGCCCGGGCGACTCGGTCTATTTCGACAGCGGCATGGCGCATGGTTATGTCCGGACGAGCAATGAGCACTGCAGCGTGCTCGCGGTTTGCGCCGGCCAGGGCATTCAGCAATTGGCTGAGACGGCCAGCAAGCGACAGCATCTATCGCAAGCTGCGGAATAGTCTGCATGAATGTTTCAATATTTGAAACTTGCGTTTCGATTGCTATGCATAAGGCATGGCAACGGCCACCACCGATCGCACCCTGACGGTTGAAAGAGCGGCAATTCGCTTCGCGGAGCCGTTTCGAATCACGGGTTATGTGTTCGAATCGATGCCGTCGGTCGTGGCGCGAGTCGCCGCTGGCGACCTCAGCGGCCGCGGCGAGGCCGCCGGCGTCTATTATGTGGGCGACGACCAGGACCACATGATCGAGGTGATCGAGCAGGTCCGCTCCGAGATAGAAGCCGGTTTGACGCGCCATGATCTCCAGTATCTCCTGCCGCCCGGCGGCGCCCGCAACGCCCTCGACTGTGCCTTGTGGGAGCTGGACGCTCGTCTCGCCCGTGTCCCGGTCTGGTCGTTGGCGGGAGTTCCAAAACCACGGCCGCTCGTCACGACTTTTACCCTACCGGCTGACGACCCCGCAGCCCTCGCTGTGAAGATCGATCGGCTGTCCTTCGCCAAATCAATCAAGCTCAAACTAGACGGAAATGTCGATCTGGATCGCGAGCGGATTGCTACGGTGCGCCGCGCCCGGCCCGACGTGTGGTTGGCGGTTGACGCGAACCAGGGATTCGTTCCCGATGATTTGGACGCGCTCGCGCAGGCGGCACGAGACTATTCCGTCTCGCTCATCGAGCAGCCGTTGAAGCGCGGCGAGGAAGCGGCGCTTGAAGGATGGCGGCCGGGCATTCCCGTCGCCGCCGACGAGAGCATTCTCGATCTCGCCGAGCTGCAGGAACGTGCAAACTATTTCGACATTATCAATATCAAACTCGATAAGTGCGGCGGCCTTACCGAGGCGCTGAAGATGGCGCGGGCCTCGCGGATGTTCGGCAAGCAGGTGATGGTCGGCAATATGGGTGGGTCGACTCTGGCGATGGCGCCGGGCTTCATCCTCGGTCAGCTTTGCGATGTGATCGATCTAGATGGCCCGTTTGGACTCGCTGACGATCCACTCGCGAAGCAGATTTACAAAGATGGCTCTATCTTTGTCCCAGAAGCAATTTGGGGCGGGGCCTGAGCGAAGGAATCGTCTTCCGGTTTTTGAGCGGGATCGTCTTCGTTCAGATCGGTCGCGACCGCCCTAAGCAAGCCGCGATAGTCGTCCACCACCGTGCGACAGGTCTTTAGACCTTCGCTGAGCTGCGTGCTCGCCTCGTTGAACTTCGCTTCGGATGAACCGTCCACAATTTCCAGCCTGTCCGAGATGCTGAACCCCGCCGAGAAACCTACAACCTAGGTTAATGGTTGCACCATTCGTCGCAGGGACGTGGCGTTCTGATTTAAACCGATTCTCGCGTGGTTAATTAGCAACGGGGGATGCGCTGCAGGCTTGCTCGATCGCATCGTCCAGCTGGCGCTCGGTGAACGGCTTGAGAAGGATCTGGACTCCCTCCGGCCGGTCGCTGATCGCGTCGGCCTGTGCATAGCCGGTGATGAGTAAGGCAGGAACTTTGGGACACAGGTCCCGCGCCTGGCGAACGAAGTCCGTGCCCGACAGGTGCGGCATTGCATAATCGCTGATCAGAAGGTCATAGTCGCAGACCCGTCGGCGCATTGCTTCAAGCGCATCATTGCCGTTGGCGGCCTCGGTCACCTTGTGACCAAGTTCGCCAAGCAAGGCCGCGGTAGTGCTCCTCACTTGCTCGTGATCATCGACCAGCAGGATATTGAGCTTGCGGATTGCCCGGTTCCGCTGGCGCCTGGGCGCCTTGGCGGCGGTTGGCTGCTGCGACGCCGGCGCCCGGGGCAGCCACAGCTCGGCGGTGGTGCCCTTGCCCAACTCGCTCGAGATGCGGAACAAGCCGTTCGACTGCTTGGCAAAGCCGTAGACCATGCTGAGGCCGAGTCCGCTGCCCTTCCCCACTTCCTTCGTCGTGAAGAATGGCTCCATCACTTTTTCAAGATCATCCGGCGAGATACCCGTGCCCGTGTCGGTGACGGCGAGGCGTACAAACTCACCGGAGCCAAGCGCATCGTCATCGGTCAGTGAGTGATTTTCAGCGCCGATCGTGACCTTGCCGCCCGCCGGCATGGCGTCGCGCGCATTGATGATCAGATTGACCAAGGCGAGCTCCAGCTGGGTCTGGTCCGCAAAGGCATTCCAGACGCGCGATCCAATTCGCCAATCGATTTCGATCAGCCCGCCAAGCGTGTGGATCAGCAGGTCCGCGATCGCCTTCTTGAGTGCGATCAGGTCAACCGGGTGCGGCTCGAGATTCTGCCGCCGGGCGAAGGCCAGCAGGCGACGGATAAGCTCGGTGCCCTGCTCTGCCGCTCGGGTCGTCATGCCAAGAATGCGCAGATCCTCATTATCCAGCGTGGCGCGGCGCTCGATGAGGCTGAGCCCGCCGATCACGGCGGCCAGTAGATTGTTGAAATCGTGCGCGATGCCACCGGTAAGCTTTCCGATGGCGTCCATTTTCTGGGCATGGACCAGCTGGCTTTCGAGTGAGCGCTGCTCGCTCACATCGGTCAGTGTGCCGGCAAATTCGAGCGGCTTGCCGTGAGCGTCCATGAGAAGCACGGCCTGGTCGAGCAGATGCTTGTAAGTACCATCGGCGCACAGCCAGCGATATTCGATGGCCAATCTGCCCGACCGCTGCCGCGCTTCCATCGCGGCAAGAACGCGAACTCGGTCATCGGGGTGGAGACGATCGACCCATAGGGTCGGCTCAGCTGCGACCGCCGCAAAGTCGAAGCCGGTAATCCCCTTGAAATCGCCACTGACATAATGCGGTTGCCGCGCCATCGCCCCGTGAGATTCGAGGTACAGGACGATCGGTAACGACTGGATAATCGCCGATTGACGTTGCTCGGCCCGGCGCAATTCCTGCTCGGCACGGAGAAGGTCTGCATTGGCCCGCAAATTCTCATCGAGCAGCGCCTGTTCCTGCTGCGCCTTGCGCTCGATCTCCCGCGACTTGTCGAACAGGTCGACGAAGACTGACACCTTGGAGCGAAGGATGATTGGGTCGACCGGTTTGAAGACGTAGTCGACCGCGCCCATCGAATAGCCGCGCAAAAGATGCTCCGCCTCCTTGTTGACGGCGGAGAGGAAGACAATCGGAATGCCTTTGGTCTGATCCCGAGTGCGGATGATCTGGGCGGTCTCATAGCCGTCCATCCCGGGCATGTAGACGTCGAGCAGGATGACCGCGAACTCGTCCTTCAGCAGGTGACGAAGCGCTTCCTCGCCGGATCGGGCAAGGACAACCTCGCCCAAGTCCTCGAGGATGGTCGCAACCGCAAGGAGATTGCGCTCGTCGTCGTCGACGAGAAGCACGCGCGCTCGGTCCGCATTCCGCGCGTCACCGGCGGATTTTTCCTCCTCGCTAACCATGCGAATGTCGCTGACCACGCGGTTCATGCCTATTCCGCAGCCTCAAGCGGGACGGGCTCGCGCATGGCGTTATCGCGACCGCGGGAGACCCAGACGCGGAGCAGAGCCAGCAGCAGCTCAAGATCAACCGGCTTGGCGATATAATCCGAGGCGCCCGCGTCGAGACACTTCTGACGGTCGCCCTTCATCGCCTTGGCGGTGACGGCGATGAGCGGAAGGTTCGCCAGCTCGGGCCGCTGACGAATCTGCTGCATCGTCTCGTATCCGTCCATTTCCGGCATCATGATGTCGATCAGTGCAACATCGACGCCGGGAGTCTGCTCAAGAATCAAAATCCCGTCCCTACCCCGTTCAGCGTGAAGAACCTCAACGTCGTGGCTCTCCAGAACGCTCGTCAGGGAAAAGATGTTTCGAATGTCGTCGTCGACAATCAGAACTTTTGCGCCGGCAAGCTCCGGCACCGGACGGACTGTTGGCAGTGACGAGACCGCGGGCTTCCGCCGGCGACGCGGCTTCTGCTTGTCGATCTCTGCGCTAAGGCCTTTGAATACGTTTACTAATTCATCGACCTCGGCTGGCTTTTGAGTTGCTCCGAATGCGCCCATTTCAAGGACCGATCGACTGTGATCGGCACCGGAGATGACATGGATTGGAATATGGCTGGTATCGGGATCGTGCTTGAGGAGATCGAGGAGGACGAAGCCATCAATGTCCGCGAGCCCGAGGTCGAGTGTAATGGCATTGGGCTGAAGCTTGCGCGCCATGGCCAAAGTCCCGGCTCCTGCGGTTGATACGACTCCCTTCAGCCCTGCCTCGTGCGCAGTATCGAGCAGGATGGCCGCGAACGTCGGATCGTCCTCGACGATCAGCGCGAACGGACTTTTGCCGAGCTCGTCGCGATCGTCGTCCACTTCGAAGCCCGTGGGGAGCGCCGTCGATACGACCGCTCCGCTGTTATCGTAGCGAGCCTGGGACCCCACGGTTGCCGAGGATAGGTCCACCTCCGTCTCGAGCGGGACGTACAGCGTGAAGGTCGAGCCTTCTCCGGGCTTCGAGCGAACCTGCAACTCACCGCCGAGAAGTCGCGAGATTTCGCGGCTGATCGATAGTCCGAGGCCGGTGCCGCCATATTTGCGGCTCGTCGTTCCGTCCGCCTGGTGGAACGGTTCGAAGATCAGTTTCTGCTTGTCTTCGGGAATACCGATGCCGGTATCCGTGACGGCGATCTCGATTGCCTGCTTCGAATTGCGCAGGACATGGTGACCGGGGCTCCAGCCCTTTTCGGCGCAACGCACGCTCAGTGTCACGCCGCCGCGCGACGTGAACTTGAACGCGTTGGAAAGTAGGTTGAGGACGATCTGCTGCAGCCGCTTTTCATCGGTGCGGATGTTGCCCGGCAGCTTCGGATCGAACTTGACGTTGAAATCGAGCGCCTTGTCCGCCGCCAGCTGACGGAAGGTGCGCTCCATATGGACCTTAAGGTTGTCCATCGGCATCTCGCCGACCTCGATCGACACGGTGCCCGACTCGACCTTCGACAGGTCGAGAATGTCGTTAATGAGGTTGAGAAGGTCCGATCCAGCCGAGTTGATCGTCTTGGCGAACTCGACCTGCTTCTCATTGAGATTGCCCTGGGCGTTGTCGGCCAGCAGTTTGGACAGGATCAGCAGCGAGTTAAGCGGGGTGCGGAGCTCGTGGCTCATGTTGGCCATGAACTCGGACTTGTACTTCGACGTGACCTCGAGCTGCTCGGCTTTGTCCTCGAGCGCCCGGCGGGCCATTTCGATCTCGAGGTTTTTCGCCTCGACCTGACGCTTCTCGTTTTCGAGCAGCTGTGCCTTTTCCTGAAGCTCCTCGTTCGTGTTGTGGAGCTCTTCCTGCTTGGTCGTCAGCTCGGTCTGCCGAGCCTGCAATTCCTGCGTGAGCAGCTGCGATTGTTCCAGCAGACCCTCGGTACGCATCGTCGCCGCGATCGTGTTGAGCACGATGCCGACCGATTCCATCAGCTGGTCGAGGAAGCTCTGGTGGGTTTCGTTGAACTCGTTGAACGAGGCGAGCTCGATCACCGCCTTCACGTCGTCCTCGAACAGGGCGGGAAGGATGTTGACGTTGGCCGGGGTCGCGTGGCCGAGGCCCGAGCCAATGCGGATGAAATCGGGCGGCACGTCCTTCAGCAGGATCGGCCGCCGATCGGCCGCAGCCTGCCCGATCAGGCCTTCGCGAAGCTCGAACTCCTGCTTGAGTGAGGCGGGGTTGTCCGCACCGTAGCTTGCGACGAGCTCGAGCTTAGTTTCGTCCTCTTCGCGCTTGGTAACGTAGAATACGCCGTACTGCGCGTTCACGAGCGGCGCGAGCTCGGACATAATGAGGTTCGACACGGTCGCGAGGTCGCGCTCGCCCTGAAGCATGCGCGAGAAGCGCGCGAGGTTGGTCTTGAGCCAATCCTGCTCGGCGTTCTTGAGCGTCTGTTCCTTCAGGTTCGAGATCATCTCGTTGATCGTGTCCTTGAGCGCGGCCATTTCGCCCGACGCCTGCACCGCGATGAAGCGGGTCAAGTCGCCCTTGGTCACCGCGGTCGCCACCTCGGCGATCGAGCGCACCTGGTTGGTGAGGTTCGCGGCAAGCTGGTTCACGTTGTCGGTAAGATCGCGCCACAGGCCGGCGGCGCCCGGCACCCTCGCCTGCCCGCCGAGCTTGCCCTCGATGCCGACCTCGCGCGCCATGTTCGTGACCTGGTCGCCGAAGGTCGACAGCGTATCGATCATGAAGTTGATGGTGTCGGCGAGAGCGGCGATCTCGCCCTTCGCGTCCACGGCGAGCTTGCGCTTGAGATTGCCCTGAGCGACCGCGGTCACGACTTCGGCGATACCGCGCACCTGGTTGGTGAGGCGGGTGGCCATCAGGTTCACGTTATCCGTGAGGTCCTTCCAGGTGCCGCCGACGCCCGGCACCTGCGCCTGGCCGCCGAGGCTTCCCTCGGTGCCGACCTCGCGGGCCACGCGGGTCACCTCCGACGCAAAGCCGTTGAGCTGGTCGACCATGGTATTGATGGTGTTCTTGAGAGCGAGGATTTCGCCCTTCACGTCGACCGTAATCTTCCTCGACAGGTCGCCCTTCGCCACGGCGGTCGTAACGTCAGCGATGTTGCGAACCTGGCCCGTGAGGTTGTCGGCCATCAGGTTCACGTTGTCGGTCAGATCCTTCCACGTGCCGGCGACGCCGCGCACCTGAGCCTGACCGCCCAATTTTCCTTCGGTACCCACTTCGCGGGCAACCCGGGTAACTTCGGATGCGAACGAGTTCAGCTGGTCCACCATCGTATTGATGGTGTTTTTAAGCTCGAGGATTTCACCCTTCACGTCGACCGTGATCTTCTTGGACAAGTCGCCCAAGGCCACGGCGGTCGTTACCTCGGCGATGTTACGCACCTGTCCCGTCAAGTTGGCCGCCATGGCGTTCACATTGTCGGTGAGATCCTTCCACGTGCCGCCGACACCCGGGACTTGCGCCTGACCGCCGAGCTTGCCCTCGGTGCCGACCTCGCGGGCGACGCGGGTCACTTCTGACGCGAATGCATTGAGCTGGTCGACCATGACGTTGATGGTGTTCTTAAGCTCGAGGATTTCACCCTTCACGTCGACGGTGATTTTCTTCGACAAATCGCCCTTCGCGACGGCAGTCGTCACCTCGGCGATGTTGCGGACCTGGCCCGTGAGGTTGCCGGCCATCAAATTCACATTATCGGTGAGATCGGCCCACGTACCGGCAACGCCGGGCACCTTCGCCTGACCGCCGAGCTTGCCCTCGGTGCCGACCTCGCGCGCGACGCGCGTCACTTCGGACGCAAAGCCGTTGAGCTGGTCGACCATGGTGTTGATCGTGCTCTTGAGAGCGAGAATCTCGCCCTTCACATCCACCGTGATCTTCTTCGACAGGTCGCCCTTGGCGACCGCGGTAGTGACCTCGGCGATGTTCCGGACCTGGCCGGTCAGGTTCGCGGCCATGAGGTTCACATTGTCGGTGAGGTCGGCCCAGGTTCCGGCGACGCCTTCGACCTGCGCCTGGCCGCCGAGCTTGCCTTCCGACCCCACTTCGCGGGCCACTCGGGTAACCTCGGAAGCGAACGAGTTCAGCTGATCGACCATCGTATTGATGGTGTCCTTCAGCTCCAGGATCTCGCCCTTCACGTCGACGGTGATCTTCTTCGACAAATCGCCGCGCGCAATGGCGGTCGTTACCTCGGCAATATTACGGACCTGGCCGGTGAGGTTGTTAGCGAGCTGGTTCACGTTGTCGGTAAGATCGGCCCAGGTGCCGGCGACTCCGGGCACCTGCGCCTGGCCGCCGAGCTTGCCCTCTGTGCCGACCTCGCGCGCGACGCGCGTCACTTCCGACGCGAAGCCGTTGAGCTGATCGACCATCGTGTTGATGGTGTTTTTGAGCTCGAGGATTTCGCCCTTCACGTCGACGGTGATTTTCTTGGAAAGATCGCCCTTGGCGACCGCGGTGGTCACTTCGGCGATGTTGCGGACCTGGCCGGTCAGATTGTCGGCCATGAGGTTCACGTTGTCGGTCAAGTCGGCCCACGTGCCGGCGACGCCTTCCACTCGAGCCTGACCGCCGAGCTTGCCTTCGGTGCCCACTTCGCGGGCCACGCGGGTCACTTCCGACGCGAAGCCGTTGAGCTGGTCCACCATCGTGTTGATGGTGTTCTTGAGCTCGAGGATCTCGCCCTTCACCTCCACGGTGATCTTCTTCGACAAGTCGCCGCGGGCAACGGCGGTGGTCACTTCGGCGATGTTGCGCACCTGGCTCGTCAGGTTGGTCGCCATCGCGTTCACATTGTCGGTAAGGTCCTTCCAGGTGCCGGCAACGCCTTTCACCTTCGCCTGGCCGCCGAGCTTGCCCTCTGTGCCGACCTCGCGGGCCACGCGGGTCACTTCCGACGCAAAGCCGTTCAGCTGGTCGACCATGGTGTTGACGACCTTGCCGATGCGCAGGAACTCGCCGCGCAGAGGCCGCCCGTCGATCTCGACCGTCATGCTCTGAGACAGGTCGCCCTTGGCGACCGCGCCGATCACGCGGGAAACCTCTGCCGTCGGTTGGACCATGTCGTCGATCAACTCGTTGACGGCGCGCAGCTTGGTGTCCCAGCCGCCACTGGCGCCACGCACCCGGGCGCGCTGAGAAATCTTTCCTTCCTTGCCGACGACCTTGGAGAGGCGCTCGAACTCCTGGGTGATCGCCTCATTCATTCCAACGACTTCGTTGAAAAGGCTCGCGATTTCGCCGTCGACGCCGTCGACTTCTTCAGGGAGGCGAACGCTGAAATCGCCTCGTCGCAAGGCACGCAGAGCGCTCACGAGCTGACGGCGATCAATGAAGTCGCGCGGGGCCTGGATGTTCATTCAACGCTCCGTGTGGTCTCTCCCCCCCACCCGGTTACAAAAACACAGCCCCCCGGCTGTTATCCAACCATTATCGGAGGATGATGCTTTCCAAAACGTGAAAAATCAATTCGTTTAACGTACAGAACGAAAAAGCTTTTTCGCGTTAACATAAGTTACTGGGCCACGGCCGCAGTCCACACGGAATCGAGAAGTGTGACCTCGCTTGTCTCCATTGGAGCATCGGAAGCCTGGCCCAGCGACAGCCGGTACGTACCGGCTTTGATGTGCCAATTGTTGTTCGCTGCCTCATAGGTGGCGAGCAGGCGCGGATCGATTGTCAGATCGACACGCTTGCTTTGACCTGGCTTGAGGTCGGCTTTGGCGAATGCGCCGAGGCGCCGCGGTGCCTCCCACCGGGCCGCCTGCCAGTCCGCGGGACCAACATAGACCTGGGCCACGCCCTTGCCGGCGCGCTTGCCGACGTTGCGGACGTTGAAGCTGACCTTGATTGCCCTGCCGTCGGGAACTGCGGTTAGGTCGGACGCGCTGAAGCGACTGTAGCTGAGGCCATGGCCGAACGCCCACAAGGGCTTGTAGCCCTTAACGTCGTACCATTTGTAGCCGATCGTGGCGCCTTCATCGTAAGTGACCGACCAGGGCGTATCGCCCGGCGGACCGTTACCCGCGATCAGTAGATGCGTGAGCTGATCGTTCGATGCCGGAAAGCTGATCGGCAGGTGGCCAGACGGATTGACCTTGCCAGTTAGGATCCTCGCAATCGCCGGCCCGCCACGGATGCCGGGATAGAAGGCCTCCAGGATCGCGGGCACGCGAGCGGCCCAGGGCATGTAGATGGCGCCGCCGCTTTCGACGACGACGATGGTTTTCGGGTTGGCTGCGGCTACCGCCGAAACCAGTGCGTCCTGGTTCCCGGCGAGGTCGAGGCTGCCGTCATAGCCCTCACTGTCGTGCTGAGTGACGAAGACTACAGCAATGTCCGACTTCGCGGCGAGCGCCGCGGCAGAAGTCGGATCGGCGCCGGCATCAAAGGCGATGCGAGCTCGAGGAAGCTCGGCCTTCAACGCGTTGAGCGGCGGCGACGGCAGGAAGGTGTGATTGTCGATCATGATCGCGCCGCCGACCGGCGTTACGTCGGA
>Ga0070660_100002163_pt1 | contig 13537 bp, 14 predicted proteins | sample KBSC33metaG_FD_64670 | JGI IMG/M metagenome (GOLD analysis project Ga0070660, IMG submission 64670) | Corn rhizosphere microbial communities from Kellogg Biological Station, Michigan, USA - KBS C3-3 metaG | ecosystem: Host-associated > Plants > Roots > Rhizosphere > Soil ... | reverse complement strand
ACGAGATCATGCACGGCTTCGACGACCAGGGCCGCAAGATCGACGAGAATGGCGCCGTGCGCGACTGGTGGACCAAGGAAGATGCGGCGCGCTTCGCCGCGCTGACCGATGCGCTCGGCAAGCAGTACGCGTCCTACGAAGCGGCGCCGGGCGTGTTCATCAACGGCGCGCTGACGATGGGCGAGAATATCGGCGACATGTCGGGGCTGGAGGTCGCCTACGAAGCGTACAAGATGTCGCTGAACGGCAAGCCCGCGCCAGTGCTCGACGGGCTGACCGGCGACCAACGTTTCTTCCTGTCCTTCGCCCAGGCGTGGCGCGGCGCGCAGCGGGATGATGCGATCAAGACGCAGGTGGCATCCGACCCGCACAGCCCGCGGCGCTTCCGGATCATCGGCCCGCTGCGCAATCTCAACGCCTGGTACGACGCCTTCCAGATCACGCCGGATTCGAAATTTTACATCCCACCCGAGAAACGCGTCCGCATCTGGTGAGCTGCCAGAGACGGAAGGGGAGCTGCCGCGAGGTGGATCCCCTTTTTGTTGGTGCGTTACCGGCCGGTCATGCGCGGACCGACGGGCGGAACACCGAACGCGAGCGGCGGCAGCGAGGCGCCCGGCGAGCCCGCGGTCACCCGATCGTAGATGGCGGTTCCCAGCGGGCTGAAGGTGATTGCTTCGGTGAGCAGGAACGACGCGAAAATAACTCCGACCCCCCATTTCCACGCCGGATGGACCGCGCCGCTGCGGCGGACATCAGCCAGCATCCCGGCGAGCGGGAAGAGCAGGATGGCAATGAAGGTTGTCTCATAGGCCCAGGGCTGCAGCAGCGGCATCGGCAGCAGCCGGCCGAAGGCGGGGCCGAGCAGCAGGCTCATGCCGCAGAAATGGAGGCGGCGGTGCCATTCAGTGCGGCGGCGATTGATGATGGCCGCGCCGGTCAGGCCGGCGAATGTGAAGACCGTCATGGGGTCGAAGATCAGGAACTGCAGTGGGGTGAAGAAGAACGGCGCGTGGCCGGCGCGGACCATCGCCACGGTAACCACGCAGCCCATGACGATCATCGGGATCATCCAGAAAGCGGCGATCCAGCCGAGCTTTCGGTGCAGGTGCATTCGCCCGGTCGCGACGAAGATGTTCTGGAGCAGGTAGATGGCGACCCAGCCCATGAACAGGAACGCGTGAAGGTGAACGCGAATGGGCGAGGCGAATGACGAGCGGCCCATTGCCAGCTGCAGCGAGAAGCCGGCGATGATGAGCAGCGTCATGATGATTGCGCCGCGCAGGAAGAAGCGTTCGTCGCCGATGTCCGGCGCTAGGTGCGGCTGAGCCAAGGTAGCCATCGTCAAATACCCCCGCAGTTGACCGAAGCGAACCTAGCTGGTCGCCGCGCCTTGCAAAAGTGAATAGCGCGCGACGGCTTCGTAATGTGCGCCGTGGCGCGAGAGATGGCTTTCGAAGAGCATGAATTCCGTGACGTCGAACGACGGCGATTGCAGGCTCGATCGCCGTTCGAGCCACGCGCCGGTCTCGCGCGTGCGGCGGCCCGACCAGCGGGCAAGCGTGATGTGCGGATGGAAAGCGCGGCGCTCCGGCTCCAGACCGATCCACTGGCAAGCGCGTTCGATCTTGGACGCCAGCGAGGCGACGGGTGATTTGGGGTCGACGCCGGCCCACAACGCGCCCGAATTCCGGTGATCGAAGCTGCCGACGCCGGCGACGCGGAGCGCGAATGGCGCGGCTTGCACGCGGCCGAGTGCGCCGGCGAGGTCCTCCGCCAACGGGCGATCGACCGCTCCGACGAAGCGCAGGGTGAGGTGCAGTTGCTCATCACTCTGCCAACGGAATTCCGGGCTCTCGTCCGTCGCGTCGAGCAGCAGGTCGCGGATGGTCGCGGGCGGGCGAATGCCGACGAATAGGCGGTGCATGGCGCTACAAATGTTCGCGCAACGCGGCGATCCATTCCTGCGCGACCGGGGCGAGATCGTGCGGCAAGTCGTCCAGTGAGGCTTCGGCGATCTGTTCGATCTCCCACGACCAGCGCGGGCGGTAGCGGACGTCCTCAACCACCAGCAGCGAAACGAAGTCGCGGCGGCGGTCCGGCCGCTGTTCGAGCTCCGCCGCTTGTTGCACTTTGCCGTGCGAGGTCATGCCGATCTCCTCGCGAAGCTCGCGCAGAGCCGCTTCGACGGGATCTTCGTCGCGGCCGCGCCCGCCGCCAGGCAGGCGCCAACCCGAGGCATAGCGCAATCTGACGAGGATGATCTTACGCTCCGGCGTGAGGGCCAGCGCGTGGGCGCCGAAGGTCCGCGGGCGGCGGATGAACCAGACGGCGCGAAGGAGCTGGTAAGCGCCAGTCACGATGGGGCGGAGGAGGTGATCGGGGAGCCTCACAGCGCTGCGTTACCCTTTCGTTTAACGCAGTTCCAATCGACGCGCATAAGTGCAACAACGCGTAGATCGGCATGGGGGCGTCGGCATGGGGGCAGGCTGATGACGATCTCGACAGAGATCAGCGAGGAAGAATATCTCGAACTATTGAAACCGCTCGCCAGCGAGCTGAGCGGGATGGCGCGCTGGGTATCCGAAACGGGCCAGCGGATGGTGGTCATCTTCGAGGGGCGGGATACCGCCGGCAAGGGCGGGTCGATCGACATGTTCGCGCGGCTGCTCAACCCGCGGCAATGCCGCGTCATCGCGCTGCCCAGCCCGAGCGAGCGCGAAAAGACCCAATGGTATTTCCAGCGCTATATCGAGCATTTGCCTGCGCGCGGCGAAATCGCGCTGTTCGACCGCAGCTGGTACAACCGCGCTGGGGTCGAGAAGGTCATGGGCTTCTGCACGCCCGACCAGACGCAGGACTTTTTGAACGCGGCGCCCGAGTTCGAGCGGCACCTGGTCGACGACGGAGTCTTGCTGTTCAAATATTGGCTGTGCTGCGACCAGCAGATTCAGGAAGAGCGTTTCGAGAACCGGCTCAACAGCCCGGTCAAACGGTGGAAGCTGTCGCCGATCGATATCAAGTCGCGCGAACATTATGACGACTACACCGAAGCGCGCGAGTTGATGCTGGCGGCGACGCATACCGATTTCGCGCCGTGGACGCTGATCGACTTCAATTGCCAACCGCTCGGAAGGCTGACCTTGCTGCGCGACCTGCTCGACCGGGTGCCCGATACGGAACTGCCGATGGCGGAGATCGCGTGGCCGCCGCTGAGCCGCCCGGCGAGCACGGAACGCTATGGCGTCCTGAGGCCGATTGCCGACTATCCGCATCGCATTGCCGCTGGCGAAGCGACGCCGACCAACTGAGGAAACAATCGGGGGGAGTTTGGGACGATGCGTGCAGGCAAGCTGCTAATGCAGATCACCGCTTATTATTTGATCATAGGCATCGCGATCTTCGTCGCTCTCAAGGTCTGGCCCGAGTTGCGCGGTTACCTACCTGTGGGCGGTGTCGAACAGCTGATTTCTCAGCCCGCCAAGAATCCCCTGCAGGCGAGTGAAGCGGTGCGCGCCGCGCATGTCGCGAACTTTGGACAGAGCGTATTCTGGCTCATCGTAGCGATCGTCGCCGCGATCGTCGTGTCGCTGCCGGTCAGCTGGGTCTACATGGCCGTGCGCGGCGGCCATGAATATGACCAAAGCCTGGTCAACACGATCATCGTCCTGCCGATGGTAGTCACCGGTATCGTCATCATCGTGCAGAACTCATTGTCGCTGGCCTTCGCGCTGGCGGGCATTGCGGGTGCGGTGCGGTTCCGCAATTCGCTCAAGAGCTCGGGCGATGCGCTGTTCATCCTGATGGCGGTGGGGATCGGGCTGTCGGCGGGCATCGGGGCGATCGAGCTTGCGGCGGTGATCAGCATCGCGTTCAACTATTGCTTCGCGGTGCTGTGGATCACCGAATATGGCGAGCGGGCGGGCATGAAGCGCTTCCTGGCCGACTATGACGGGATCGATCATGCGGCGCCGCCCGAGCCTGAAAAAAAGAAGAAAGACTAGTTCACGCAGGTCTTGAAGATTTTGCCGCTGTCGATGTCGGCGAAGAAGCCCTGGATGTAGGAAGCGGCGCGCGCCTGGTTCTTCGCATCCATGCCGGGAATGGTCGCGAACAGTCCGGTGAAGTCCGCTCGGCGGGACGCGAGCTGCGCGGCAAAGGCGCGGGCCTGCGCAGTATGCACGCAATAGCCGCGGTAATTGCGCTGGCGAACGTTGCTGATCGGAACGCTTTCGGGCGGGATGGCGTAAGATGCGTCGACGAGCCCTGAATAATCGAAATCATAGGGGACCGGCTGATAGAGGCCGGCGCCCGCGAGCAAGCGACCGTTGTGGCAGCATTCCTCATTCTTGGGCGCGGCGCGCATCGACCAGTCGTAATTGCTGATCATGTACTCGAACACGCCGAAGCGAGCGCCGGCCGCCGCATCGATCTGGCTGAGCGGAATGAGCGAGGGCGCATGCGCATCGCGGAGGCCGTTGCGCTTCGCGACGTCGTCGAAATCCTCGATGAAGAAGCCGACGCGGGAGATGTAGGGCCGGCCGCTGTCGTCGACATAATCGATGTTGGCGAGCCGGGCGCGGAAGCTGAGCGGCGTCATCAGATTGTACAGCCGGTATGCTGAGTATTCGAGCAGCACCTTCTGCTGGAAGCCGGCATCCCGCTTGCAATGGGTGACGAGCTTCAGCCTACGCTGATGCTCGAACAGGGATCCGGCCGGGGCAGCCTGGGTGAGCTGGACGCGCAGCGGGGGGAAGTCGCAAATGTCGCTGGTGCGGCGGGTGATCCCGCGTGGCGACAGGCTGATCGGATAGGTCACGCCGTCAACCGTCATTCTGGCGGGCCGTGGGGTTTCGTCGCGATTGGACACGAGCGAGGCGAACGGGCCTTTCAGTACGATATGGATCGGTGCGTCGCTGGAAAATAATGGAGTGGCCGTCCCCGCGCCGCTCGCCGCCGATGCCGTCGCTAAGGCCGTCAGGCCGGTCAATATCCTCATCGCCCCCTCCTTCGATCAAGGTGTCCTTGCGGTCGTATGCGGGACCATGCGGTCGCCGGCGATCTCCAGCCAGCTCAGCGTCCCGCCGTAGTAGCGCGAATTGCCTGTATCGATCCGCGCGAGCTTGTTGTCCGGGCTGATGATGATGCCTTTGAGGTTGGGCGTGTGACCGACCACCAGCCGCTGGGCGCCATAGGCGGACAGCGCCGTCGCCAGCTCCTGCTCGGGGGCCACGGGCGGCGTCGCGGGAACGAGTTTTGCGCGAGCTGCCGCTGCTTCGGGATCTGCCATCAGCAGACCGCGATACCAGAGCGGACCAAGCGGGTCGGTCAGGACGGAAGTCGGGCTATCGTCCGCGGCCGCCATCGCGGCGGCAACGCGCTGATTAACTGTCGCCAGCGGCTGGCGTGCATATTCGGCGCTGATCCCGCCGTGCACGAACAAGGTGTCGCCAAGCTTGAGGATGGCGGGATTTTGCGTCGCCCATTTTCCGAGATCGCCCGTCGGCCCCCATGCCAGACGATGCTCGACCCAACCGAGCGGATGCTCGGCCAGCCAAGTGGCGCGGACCTGCTCGGGCGTGATCTTCGGGTTTTGCGCCCGATAGGCGGCTTCGAGACTGGCGCGGTTGGCTTCATAGACGCGGTCGCGCCGTGCGGACGACTGGCTGTCGGCGAACGCCGCATATTCGCCAGCGGTGACATAGCGGTCGTCGCCAATGAGGTTCATTGCCTCGTGATTGCCGAGCACGACATACACCTTGCCGCCGCGTCGCGGCGCCTCGCGCTGGAGCTGCTGCAGGCTGCGGACGATCTTCAGGGAGTCGGCGCCGCGGTCGAGAATGTCGCCGAGCTGGACGAGGATGGTCTTCCCACCGGCCCAGCGGCCTCTGGCATCGATAATGCCCGCCGCGCGGGCGATGTCCTGCCACGCCTTATAGTCGCCGTGTAGGTCGCCGACCGCAATTATGCGCTGCGAGCTTTGGGCGGATGCCGGTCCCGCCGCAAACAGCAGGAAAAGCAGGCAGGCGAAACGCCGCATCAGGGCCGCAATGTCACCCCCATTCATCATCATAGTGTCGCACCGCGATGCACCAACGGCAATCCTGTTAACTCAACGCTTTCTGAACAGCCGTTCAGCAGACAGGGATAATGTCGTGTTTTGCTTGAAGTCGGGAGGCGCTTCCACGATATTTGCATTTAGCGAACGGGCCTTTTGCCCGCGCAGAGGAGAAACGATGGCCAACTGGCAAGACCCGCAGATGACCGGCGCTAGCGCCGCGCAGGTAAGTGTACCGCGCGCCGCCCGCGATGTGGGCCTCCGGTCGTATATGCTTTCGGTGTACAACTACATGGCTTCGGGCGTGTTGCTGACCGGCATCGTCGCCCTGCTGTTTTTCAACAGCGGTTATGCCGAACGGATCATGCTGGGCGGCGGATTTCTGCCCTGGGTGATCATCCTGTCGCCGCTCGCCATCGTGTTCGCGATGAGCTTCGGCGCCAACCGCATGTCGACGGGCACGTTGCAGCTCCTGTTCTGGGGCTTTGCGACCCTGATGGGTCTCAGCATGTCGACGGTCTTCATCGTCTATACCGGCGTGTCGATCGCCCAGACGTTCTTCGCCGTTACCGCCGCCTTCCTGGGCCTGTCGCTCTACGGTTACACGACCAAGCGCGATTTGTCGGGCATCGGCACATTCCTGATCATGGGCGTGGTCGGCATCCTGGTCGCGATGGTGATCAACATGTTCCTGCAGTCGACCGCGATGGCGATGGCGATCAGCGTCATTGGCGTGCTGCTGTTCGCGGGTCTCACGGCCTACGATACGCAGCGGATCAAGAGCATTTATTACCAGGTTCAGGACAGCGAGATGCTGGGCAAAACCGCCATCCTCGGCGCGCTCAGCCTGTACCTGGACTTCATCAACATGTTCCAGTTCCTGCTGAGCTTCATGGGCGACCGCCGCTAAGCGACGCAGCAAGGACAAAAAGAGAAGGGCCGCTGGAGCGATCCAGCGGCCCTTTTCATTTTCTCTGGTCGGGCAATTTCCGGTCCTGCCCGGTGGGTTAGCGGAAGAGGCAGGACCGGTCTTGTGCAAACACCCGGGGGGTAAGTTGGGTGCGAAGTCCGGTTTAACGCGCGCCCGTTAATTGCATTCCAAGGGAATTGGTTAGCGCATCGGCAAGGATTCAGGCCGGCTGCTTTTGGGCCTCGGTGACCAATTGCGTGTCGATTTCCTGCGCCCGGCGATAGGCGTCGCGGTCGGTCATCCGGCGGGCGTAATCGATGAATACCGGCTTGGGTTCGAGCAGGTTGAAGGCCAGCATGAAATTGACGTTGGCGCCGACGAACAGGTCGGCGGCGGTGAAATGGTCGGCGGCCAGGTACTCGCGACCGCTCAGCGCCTTTTCCAGTGTGCCGATGGCGAGGTCGTAATTGCCGTAGCCGAACATCCGCTGCCGCTCGGGCGTGGGCTCCCAGCCGGCGGCCTTGTTGCTGAACGCAGCTTCGATCGGGCCCGAGGTGAAAAAGATCCAGCGGTAATAATCGGCGCGGTCGTCCGTCGGCGGCGCGAGGTTCGCTTCCGGGAAGGCGTCTGCAAGGTAGCAGCAGATCGCCGCAACCTCGGTCACGACCTTGCCCTTGTGCTCGATTGCCGGGACCTTGCCCATCGGGTTGATCGACAGATACGGCTCGGCTTTCATCGTCGACGCATAGTCGAGCACGACCGTTTCATAGGGCGCGCCGACTTCTTCGAGCATCCACCGGATTGTCTGCCCACGCGATTGCGGGTTGGTGTAGAATTTGAGGTCGGCCATCTTGTGATCCTCCGTTAGCCTCGTTCGCCTTTCTTGGGCGGGGTTGCTGCCGGCGCGCTATTCGGCTGGGCGCTGGCGCGGTCAGCGGCAGTCTGGTCGCGGGCGGCGCGGAATTCGCTGTCGCTGCTCCAATTGGGCCAGACACGTGAATTGGCGAGCTGTTCGCCGACGATGTGGAGCAGGTTGGCATCCTGCGCCATGCCGCTGAAATTCCACTGCGGGTTAAATTCGTCGTCGGGCTGGTGATAGCGCTTGGCTGTATAGTCGACCGCCAGCGCTTCGCCGCGCGCCGTACCGCCGGTGACGAGGTCGTTGCCGGCGCGGAAGCTGAGCGCGGGAACGCCCTGCTTGGCAAAAGAGAAGTGGTCCGAGCGATAGAAGCCGCCGCTTTCCGGGTGTGGATCCGGGGTGAAGTAACGGCCTTCAGCCTTGCCGGCCGCGATCAGCTCATCGAGCAACTCGAGCTTGGCGGTACCGGAAATCGAGAAGTTCTTGGCCGGGCCCCACACGCCCATCGAATCGGTGTTGAGGACGCCAACCGTCTTGGCGAGCGGGTAGAGCGGGTGCGTGGCATAATATTCGCTGCCGAGCAGACCCTTTTCCTCGGCGGTGACGGCGAGGAACACCACCGAGCGCTCGGGCCGCGGTTCGAGCGAGAAACGGCGCGCCTGCTCGATCAGCTGGGCGATGCCGGTCGCGTTGTCGACCGCGCCATTATAGATGGTGTCGCCATTCGCATCGGGCTTGCCGATGCCGAGATGGTCCCAGTGCGCCGAGTAGATGACGGTCTCGTCGGCATATTTCTTGCCGGGCAGGATGCCCACGACGTTGTGCGAGGTGATGACCTCGGTCTTGGCATTGCCTTGGGCATTGAGCGTTGCCTTGAGTGGCATCGGCTTGAAGTCGCGGCGGCGCGCGGCGGCCTTGGCGGCTTCGAAGTCCATGCCCGACGCAGCGAACAGCTTTTGCGCGAGATCGCGCTGGATCCAGGCTTCGAGCAGCGGATGCTCGGCGGCCGGATTCTCACGGACGATATCGAACATGGTGTTGGTGTTGGAGTTCTTGACCGTCGCCCAGCCGTAGGAGGCCGGCGCAGTCTCGTGGATGACGAGCACGCCCGCGGCACCCTGCCGCGCGCCTTCTTCGTACTTATAGGTCCAACGGCCGTAATAGGTCATTGCCTTCCCGCCGAAGTCGCCTTCACCGCCCTCGAAGTCAGGGTCGTTGACGAGCATGACGGCGATCTTGCCCTTGAGATCGACGCCCTTGTAGTCGTCCCAATTGCGCTCGGGCGCCTTCACGCCGTAGCCGACGAAGACGAGCGGAGCGTTGGCGAGGTTGACGACCTTGGCGCCGTTGGTGGGTGCGCGAGCGGCGATTTCCTCGCCCTGCGTTAGCGGCACCTGCTGATTATTGATGTTCAGCAACATGGCGGGCGCCGCCTGCCAATCCGACTGAAGGAGCGGCACGTCCTGCGTCCACTTGCGGCGACCGTTCGTCATCAGATCGCCGCCCGGCTGCAGGCCGGCCGAGCGGAGCTGGTCGACGATGTAATTGACCGTCTTGGTCTCGGCCGGCGTATTGACGCCGCGGCCCTGGTAAGCGTCGGACGAGATGGTCTTGTCGATTTCCATCAGGCGATAGGGGCTGAAGCTGCCCATCGACGCGGCCGATACCGAGGCGGCCACCACCACCATCGCGCTGCCCGCGATCCACCGAAGCTTGTTCATCACCATCTCCCAAGTGCCGAGACTCGGTCGCGCCGAGCCGAAAGAACACGTGGGCCGTAGTTAGCGCGCGGTCGGCTGGGAAGCCCCCGACGCCGACGCGACCGGCGCGGCCGCATTGGTACGGTAGCGGTCGAACCAGGCGATGATCGCGGAAGCCTTGGCCGCCGCCTGGCTGGGCCGCGCCGCGATCCCGCCATGGCTGGCGCCGGGCACCTTCACGAACATGGTCGGGACGCCCTTGAGCTTGAGGGCGGTGTAGAATTGTTCGGCTTCGCTGACCGGAGTGCGGTAATCCTCCGCGCCGACGACGACGAGCGTCGGCGTGGTGACGTTGCCGATCAGGCTGAGCGGCGAACGCGCCCAGGACTTGTCGGCATTCTCCCACGGCATGTAGCCGAGCCAATAGGGGCCGAAGAAGGTCGGACCGTCGCTGGTCAGCGCCATGCTGGTCCAGTTAATCACCGGCTTTTGCGCCACCGCGGCCTTGAAGCGGTTGGTCTTGCCGACGATCCAGGCGGTGAGGATTCCGCCGCCCGAGCCGCCGGTGACGAACAGGTTGTTCGGGTCGGCGATCCCGGCGGAAACGGCGCCGTCGACCGCGGCCATGAGATCGTCGAAATCGCTTGCGGGATAGGTCTTTTCGATGCCGTCGGCGAAAGCCTGACCGTAACCCGTCGAGCCGCGTGGGTTGGTGAAGATCACGGCGTATCCCGCGGCGGTGTAAAGCTGATAATCGGTCGAGAAATGCGGACCGTAAGAAGCGTAGGGCCCGCCGTGGATCTCGAGGATCGCCGGGACACGCTTGCCCTGCGTGTAGCCGGGAGGCAGCATCACCCAGGTCGGTACCGTGCCGCCGTCCGGGGCGCGGACGTTGAGTGTCGTGATCCCGGCCAATGACTTGGCGGAGAGGCTCGTCGTGTTGAGGTCGGTCAGCCGCCGCAAATTGTTCGGATTGGAGGCAACGGCAATGTCCGAGGGGCGGCCCGGGCTGTCGGTGGTGAAGGCGATGGCGCCATTGCGGGCGACGGTGAACTCGCCGCCGGCATAGGGCCGGTCGAGCCCGCCGCCGCCGACATTGTGGGTCAGGGGCGTCACGGAGCCGTTGAGGCCGATGCGGGATACGGTAACCGATCCATCCTGCTCATAGGCGGCGTAAAGCGACCCGGAATCGCCGCCCCATTCGAGGTCCTGAATGCCGCGATCGAGGCCGGGGGCGACCTGGCGCGGCGAGCCGCCCGACGCGGGCATTATGTAGATCGAATCCTGTTCGAACCCCTTCTTGTGGTCGTCGTGGCCGAGGAAGGCGATCCAGCGGCCGTCGGGCGAAACCTTGGGCGTGTGGTCGGGCCCGTTGCGCGAGGTCAGCGCGGTGATCGCACCGTTGTCGAGGTCGAGGCGATAGACTTCGCCGTCCTGTGCGATCAGCTCCCAATTGGGTTTGCGCAAGCCGCCAAAGTAGATCGACCGGCCGTCGCGGCTCCATTCGGGATCGCCGTCATTATAGGCGCCATAAGTAAGCTGGCGCGGGGCGCCGCCGAGCGCATCGACCACGAAGATGTGATCGAAGCCGGGCTTCAGATAGCCGGCGCCGTCGGCGCGGTAAGTGACCTTGTCGATCACTTGCAGCGGGTCGGCCCATTTGGCGCCTTCGGGCTTGTCAGGCGCCTTGCCGAGGTGGGCGCCGTCATCGGGAACGGTCATGAGGTAAGCAATTTGCCGGCCGGTGGGCGACCAGCTGATCGCGCTCGGGCTGTCGGGCAGGCCGGTGACCTTGGCGCTGGCCCCGCTGTCCATCCAGCGGACGTAAAGTTGCGGCGCCCCGCCGTCGGCCTTCACGTAAGCGAGGCGGCGGCCGTCGGGCGACCAGCGCGGGCTCGACGCGCTGCCTTCGGTAACCAGCGGCCGCTGAGCGCCGGTGGCGACATCGATCAGCCAGATCGACGAGACCGCGCGGTCGGTCATGATATCGTTGGCACGGCGAACATAAGCGATCTGGCGCCCGTCGGGGCTGATTTGCGGATCGGACGCCGCGGTCAGGTCGAAAAGGTCGCGACCGGTGAAGATGGGGTTGGGGGCGTCCGCCGGGGCGGCAGCAACGGGCGCAGCGAAACAGCTGGCGGCAAGCAGGGCGAGCGAAAGCTTGGCGTGGCGCACGGCGAAATTCCCCTCCGGTGTAGAGCGGCGCACGATTCAACTTTCGTGAACCGTCCGCAAGTGACTTTAGGCAACGCTAAACCGATTGGTTGACAATTATACCCGTCTGCCATTACTAAACCGCATGGTTGAACAACGACTCGACACGATCTTCCAGGCACTGGCCGATCCCACCCGGCGGGGCATGCTCGCCAGTCTGGCGCATGGCGACAAGTCGGTGGGCGAACTCGGCGAGCCCTACCGAATGACGTTCGCGGGCGCGTCCAAGCACTTGAAGGTGCTGGAGGGCGCGGGCCTGATCGAGCGGCGCAAGGATGGGAGGCGGCAAATCTGCTCGCTGAAAGCCGCACCTTTGGCCGAGGCCGAACAATGGCTGCGGCAGTGGGAGCAATTCTGGGCCGGTAGTCTGGATCGCCTGCAGTTGCTCGTCGAAGGCCACGACGGAGACAGAAAGTGAGCAACGCAAAAGTACAGGTCGAACGCGAGATCGCGGCGCGGCCCGAGCGCATCTTCGACGCCTGGCTCGATCCGCGAGATGCAGCACAATTTCTGTTCGCGACTCCGGACGGTGAGATCGTCCGCTGCGACATCGATGCGCGCGTCGGCGGCCGCTTCCTGATCGTCGACCGGCGCGCCGACGGCGATGCTGAGCATCATGGTGAGTTCGTCGAGATCGATCCGCCCCGGCGGCTTGTCTTTCGCTTTCGCGGACCCGAAACGGCCGAAGGTGACTGGTCGATGGTCACCGTCGAGTTTGCGCCGACCCCGGCGGGCTGCAGTGTCGCTTTGACCCACGACATTCCCGAACGATGGGCGTCTTACGCCGCACCGGTGCGCGACGGCTGGACCATGATCCTCGGCACCCTCGCCACGCAAATGGAGACTGACAATGGCTGAACTGATGACAAAGCCCGTGGAGCGCATCGCGCCCGACGCCATTCGGCTCGAGCGGCTGCTCGATGCTCCGGTTGAGAAAGTGTGGCGCTACCTGACGGAGGCCCAGCTGCGGCAGCAATGGTTCATGGGCGGCACCGATGCGCGAGCGGACTGTGAGTTCGAGCTGCTCGGGGACCACGACAATCTGTCGGACGAGGACGTACCCTATCCCGAGAGCTACGCGCCTTACAAAGGCCAGGCGTGGAGCGAGCGCGTGCTGCGCTTCGATCCGCCGCGGCTGCTCGAAACGACATTCCAGGGAGGCAAGAACGGTGTCGTCACCTACGAGCTCCATGCCGACGGTGAACGCACGCGGTTGGTACTGACGCATCGTGGAATTGAAAGCGGCACGGGAGCGCAGGATTTCGGCAGCGGCTGGAATTCGCATTTGATGGTGCTGCAGGAGCGGCTGGCCGGCCGCGGCGTACGCAATTTCTGGGCATTGCATGCGCGGTCACGAGAAGCCGTCGCCAAGGCCTTGGCGAGCTAACGTCAATGCGCTCGACCGCGGTCGCAACAACCGGGCGCTAGCGCTAGTCCAAAACCGACAGGAAGAGCTTGCGCCGATTCTGCCCGTCGCAGAACCGGCGCTTGCGCGTTGCTATTCGGCCGCTGCCGCTTCCTCGCCGCTGGCCTTTTTCTTCGTCGCTTTTGCCGACTTGGCCTTGGCCTTGGACGGCTTGGGTGCGGCGGGGACGATCTCGAACGCCGGGGCGTTGTCCTTGATGCGCACCTTGACCTCGCCGCCGTTGACCAACTTGCCGAACAGCAGCTCCTCAGCGAGCGGTTGCTTGATCTTCTCCTGAACGAGGCGGCTCATCGGGCGCGCGCCGTAGAGCTTGTCGTAGCCGCGGTCGGTCAGCCACTTGCGCGCCTCGTCGTCGAGTTCAATGTGCACG
>Ga0070660_100002152_pt1 | contig 13591 bp, 11 predicted proteins | sample KBSC33metaG_FD_64670 | JGI IMG/M metagenome (GOLD analysis project Ga0070660, IMG submission 64670) | Corn rhizosphere microbial communities from Kellogg Biological Station, Michigan, USA - KBS C3-3 metaG | ecosystem: Host-associated > Plants > Roots > Rhizosphere > Soil ... | reverse complement strand
TCCTCAAGCGAGGCTGCGCCCGTCGTGCCTTCCTTCGCGAGCGACTGTACAGCATCCGCCGAGACATCGTAGACGACACATTTGTGCCCTGCACGCTGGAGCCGCAATACCATGCTGCGCCCCATCCTGCCCAGTCCGACCATGCCAAGTTCCATGATTATCTTCTCCAAAGTCTGTGATGCCCGAGCTGAAGAATTCTGTGCATTATTGTTCGACAATTCCTTCGTTCATGAGTCCGAGCTACAAACGCGAATGCCAAGAGGCTGCCCTGGACGGGGACGATCGGAGTTCCTTCTCCTAAGCGGGAGTCTACACCGGTTCTGCCGCTGTCCCTGGGAACCCATATCTCCCCTTACGAGCTTTCCGCATACCAAGCGCTCCACGCGTTGCCAACAAAGAAAAGAGCCCGGGCTGTTGCTCGGGCTCGATGTGCTGCGGAGGGTAGAAGGCCTATGCCTTGGGTTCCTCTGCTGCGAGCTTCGTCTGGGCTACGGTCCAGTCTGGCGCGCCGACCTTGAAGCGGGCAAAGCGCCGGACGGAAATGTTCTCTCCGAGCTTGCCGACCTTCGTTGCGATGAGCTGCCCGATGGTCTGCGATTGCTCCTTGATAAACGGCTGATCGAGCAGGCAGAACTCCTCGTAAAACTTGCCGAGCTTACCCTCCAGCATCTTCTCCACGATGTTGGCCGGTTTGCCGGAAGCGGCGGCCTGAGCGCGGTAGATCTCCTTCTCGCGCTCGAGATCGGCCTCGGTGACTTCGTTTCGGCTGACGAAACGTGGGTCAGTCGCGGCGATGTGCATAGCTATGTCGCGCAACAGTTCCTGGAAGTCTTCCGTGCGGGCGACGAAGTCCGACTCGCAGTTCAGCTCGACGAGCACGCCTACCTTTCCGCCAGCGTGGATGTATGTGCCGACCGCACCCTCGTTGGTGGTGCGCGCAGCTTTCTTAGCTGCCGACGCCATGCCGCGCTTGCGCAGCACCACAAACGCGTTCTCCATGTCGCCATTAGCCTCCTGCAGCGCCTTCAAACAATCGCCCATCGGCGCGCCGGACTTCTCGCGGAGTTCCTTGACCTGCTTCGCATCGATCTTCACTGCGCCCTCGGTAGCCATGTATGTAAGTCTCCTGATGCTCGAATGCGTTCTGCCTTTGAGAAAGCAGCTTACGCGTCTGATGTTTCGTTCCTGCGCTCTGCCCACGGCAGCACACAGAGAAAAAGCGTGGAGCGGGTTACCCGGCGTCCACGCTCCTCTACGAGAGAATTGCTGGTTTACGCGCCGGTGGCGTGTGCTGGTTCAGGCTCGTCTTCAATAGCCGCGACGGGGGCCTTACGGATGTTACCGCCAAGCACGGCTTCGAGGTCGACGTTCTCGTCCTCCGCCGTTTCCTCGGCAGAAGCAGCGGCTACACCGGCGGACTCCTGAATCTCGGCGGGAGTTTCACCGTCTTCCCCGACGAACTCGGGCGCAACCTCAGACTGGCGAACGTCCGCAACCTCAGTCGCAAAGGCCTTCTCGGACACCATCTGCACGCCTTCGGCTGCCGAGTCGGAGATCTTCGTGGTGAACAGGCGGATCGCGCGGAGCGCGTCGTCATTCCCGGGGATCACGTAATCGACGAGTGTCGGGTCGCAGTTGGTGTCGACGACAGCAACGACCGGAATGCCCAGCTTGTGGGCCTCGGCAACTGCGATGGCCTCGTTGTTCGAGTCCACGACGAACAGGGCGTCCGGCAGCCGCTTCATATTCTTGATGCCGGAGAGATTGGTGGCGAGGTGCTTCCGCTCGCGCTCGAGCTTGATGACTTCCTTCTTGGTCAGCAACTCGTAACGTCCGTCGGTCGACATGTCGTCGAGCTCCTGAAGGCGCTTGACCGACTTCTGAACCGTAACCCAGTTGGTCAACAGACCACCCAGCCATCGGCTGTTGATGTAGGGCATCCCGCAGCGGTTCGCCTCTTCAGCAACAGCATCCTGCGCCTGGCGCTTGGTGCCCACGAAGAGAATGACCTTTCCCTGCGAGGTTATCTCCGTCACGAATTTGGAGGCTTCCTTAAACATCTTCAGGGTCTTCTGCAGATCGATGATGTAAATCCCGTTCCGCTCGCCGAAGATGTACTCCTTCATCCGGGGGTTCCACCGCTTCGTCTGATGCCCGAAGTGAACACCTGCCTCAAGCAACTCCTTCATTGTGATGTTTGCCAATGCGTCTCCTTTGTTGAGGCTGCCGGACCTTTTACCGGTGCCCGTATTGATCCCTCTTCGGAGGGAGATTTGACTCCATTGCCCCGGACGTCTGCGCCCGGGGGTGCTGCTCGATTGCGGTACAACCGGCGATTAGCGCTTCGAGAACTGGAAGCGAGCGCGTGCGCCCTTCTGACCGTACTTCTTTCGTTCCTTGCCGCGCGAGTCGCGGGTCACCAGACCCTCGGACTTGAGTGCCTTGCGCAGCTCGGGATTGAATACCATGAGCGCGCGGGCGATGCCGAGCTTGACGGCGTCGGCCTGTCCCATGACCCCGCCACCACGGACGGTCGTGATGACATCAAACGTCTCGCCGATATCAGGAATGCCGAGCGAACGCTTGGCTGACGCGCGCTGCTGCTCGGTGACGAAGTAGACGTCGAAGTCCTTCTTGTTGACGGTGAACTTACCGCTGCCTGGGCGCAGAAACACACGCGCGATGGAGGACTTGCGCCGGCCCGTTCCGTAGTACTGAACCAAATCTGCCATGATGCTCCTTGAACTCTCTCTAGCTGCTGGGTGACTGCTTCACGCTGAGTCACCGGATTTCTTGAATACAAACCTGAAACGGGAGCCTAAGCGAGCGCCTGTGGCTGCTGCGCCGTGTGCGGATGGTGCGGCCCCTTATAAACCTTCAACTTGGTCGCCATCTGCCGGCCCATGCGGGACTTTGGCAGCATCCCCTTGATCGCCTGCTCCACGATCGCCTCGGGGCGTCGCGCCAGCAGCTTGACGAAAGACTCTTCGCGGAGTCCGCCGGGGAAACCGGTGTATCGCCTGTACATCTTGGCGTCCGCCTTCATGCCGGTGAGCACAATCTTTTCGCAGTTGACGACGACAACGTGGTCGCCCATGTCAATGTAGGGCGTGTACTGCACGTTGTTCTTGCCGGAGAGGATGTTAGCTGCCTGCGTCGCCAGCCGGCCCAGCGTCTTGTCCGTCGCGTCCAGCACGAACCACTTGCGCTGGATATTTTTGCCGCTCGGAATGGTGGTGGTGTTATTCATACTTCGATTTACTCCCTGGTTCTGCCGTCTTCCCTGTCAGCCCGGCGTGGTACGGAAGAGATAGCCTCGGTACTGCGTTGTACTCCCCGTGCGAACCGCAAGCGGCGCGGAACGCCTGTTTCAAGTGGAACCCGAACCGAAGCGGTACAGTGCGAACGGCATCAGGCACGAACTAGCCTGCGTATCGCCTGCGCTAATGCGGAAAACCGAACCGCCTGGAACTCGCACACTGACCTGGTGAGTGGGTACTTCAGGGGCGGCTCTCTTTGACCAGCTGCTCCCGCTGAATCCACCACGGTGCCCCATCCTGCTGCAAGAACCGGGTGTTCCCCAGGCCTGCAGACGCGGGACTGCGCGAGCTTTCAGAATAGCCGAGGACCTACCCCAAGTCAACGAATTCCTGCCCCAGCCGTGCCTATCGCGACAGAGACATCGACGCAGTAGCCCGCGTTGTTTGTCTCCGCTGATGCGGGTTCACGAAGTAGCGGCGTCGCCCATTCCTACCCCGCCGCGGCGAGTTGACGGGATCCAACCGGTAGAGAATCAGCAGGTTGCGCTCGGGGTCGTCGTAAGCAGGATAGAACCCTACCTTGACCAGCCTGTACATGGGTGCAAGCGCCTCCATCTTGTCATCCTCCACATCGTTCCACGCAACGAACCAGCCGGGCTTATAAGCCGCCACCCGATCCGGAAGTTCCATCACTCCGAAGTCGTCGCAGATGGAGGGGAGGCCCGTGATGAGCGAGATATTGGAACCGCTGATGGACAGCACCAGCCGGGAGTGGCGCGGGTCCACAGCTAACTCCCGCTGCACGGCATCTCGAAGCCGGTAGATAGCGGTGACAAAGGTGTACTCGGGGTTTGTCGCGTAATGGATAGTTTGCTGCGCCCCATGTATGAGGATGAACAACAGTGTTGCCGTGGAGCCTAGGGCGGTAACCCGCACGAACCACGTCCACATGCCGATGCCGCCGTTGCGCCGCATGCGCGGTATCGCGAGCTCGATGAGAGCGTCGAACGCCATCGCTAGCAGCAGGACCAACGGCACTGCGATCACCAGGTAATAGCGCGGTGCGAAGTTCGCGTGATAAGCCAGGAAAGCCGCATAGCCAAAGACCCAGAGCACCAGGGCAATCGGCAGCGGGTGAACCCGAAAACGCTTCCTCGCGGCGAATACGATCCACACGCCTGCCGCAATCAGCGAGCTCCAGAACAGGGTGTCGCCGATTAAGGTGCCATCGAGAAGCGTCTCCTGTAGAACGGACCAGAACGTGGCCAGGGTGATCCTGGTATACGTGTTGGCGCTGAAGAGGTACTGATAATCCGCCAGATAATGCCTGTGGACGAACAGGCCATAATACGAAAGCCACAGTACGGCCGTTGTTCCGAGCGATATCGCGGCGGCCCGCAGGAAAACTCGTCCACGCCAGCCGGTCGCTCCCCACAATACATATAGAACCGCCGGGAAGAGGAATAGGCCAGTGGTTTTGGTGAGGACGATAAGCAGCAATAACACGCCGAGCAGCACGCTGCTGGCTACCGAACGAAAGCGCCCAAGGGTGGCTCCGGATTGCAGGTCTGACTCCCCCTCGCGAGCTCGCTGCGCCAGCAGAATCGCGGACAGCGTGAGCAGCACCATGAGTGGCTCCAAAATCCCCATCCGGGTAAACGCAAAGCAGAAGGGATTCGAGGCCAGCAGTAAAACGGCAATGGCTGGCGCCAGCGACCGCTTGGAGTTGTGCGTCGCTCGCGCCGCAGCCCAGCGCCGTAGCAGGAAATAGCTCGCCAGCAGAATCAAGCCGAAGACGCAGACCGTCATCACCCGGACCGCTACCAGACTTACTCCAGTGAACCGGAAAAGAAGCCCCTCCAGCAATGGCTGGACCGGAAGCGCTGCTGCCGGGTTGAAGTCGCCCGGGACATTCCAATGTCCCCACTGATAGTGGCGAATGGCGGCCCCGCCGTACCAGCCTTCGTCTGTGTACTTCGCCCAGTCCATCCAGGGGGAATGGTTCGGGAAGTCTGCTCGCAGATGAAGGAAATGCAGCGCATACAGGATCGCGGCCAATCCGAGGATCACCTGCTCGGCCCAATACCACACGCTGGCGGCGCGCGAGCGAACTTCCGCGAGCGCACCCGAGCGCGGCGCGACCGAAGCTTCCGCGATGGATCCGCTCGTCATGCTGCAAATAGGCCGGTGAGACGAAAATGAGCCATCCTGACAAGCCTAATACGACAGTCGGAAGCCTGGCAGGGATGCCGCTGGCTTGTCGCTGAATTCAGACTGCGCCCGGTAGCCGACAAAATTTCTCGTTAGCTGGCAACTTCCGCACAGCAGATGGTGGCGCCTCTCGCGAGGCTGTTCACTTCATTGCTCTCCACCCAAAAGTGCTTCAGCTCCGCATTGCCGAAGGAAGTGGTTATCGCCACATCCGCTGCGTCGCGGCCTGTGGCCATCAGAACACGTCCGTAACGGGGTTCATTGTGACGGGCGTCCATCGCCCACCAGCGGCCGTCCAGCCAAACCTCATACCACGCGCTGAAGTCTCCGGCACCGGAGTATGGATGACGGACGTCACCCAGATATCCGGTCACATAGCGGGCTGGAATGTTTACACATCGGGAGAGGGTCACCGCCAGATGTTGGAAGTCCCTGCATACACCGATGCGCTCCGTGTATACGTCCATCGCTGTCTTCGTCGGGCGCGCGGTCATGTAGTTGAAGCTCACCTTTTCGTGTACCCAGTCGCGAATGGCCGCGGCCCGCGGCCAACCAGGAGCGATCCCGCCGAAGAGATCGTTCGCCACCGAGACGAAGCGATCCACCTCGCAGTAGCGGCTCGCCAGCAGGAACTGCAGCACGCCATGCGGCAACTCCTCGATAGGCGATTGTTGCGCACCCTCTGGGTCAGGATCGAGTGCATCGTTGAGTTCCACGATGTTCATACCGCTCAGCCGCACCTTCCCCGCCGGCGCGGTGAACCGCGAGCACCGGTTGCCGAACGAATCTGAGAATTCATCCGGATTGATACAGGTGCCGAACCCCGCGGACGTTCCAGCCACTTCACTCTCTATGCGCAGCTCATCACCCGTCCGGATCGCGTCGCGCAGGGAGGGGTACAAGTGAAGCATCGCGATCATGGGCGTCGTAGACGCCAGCTCAAAATGAATATCGAAAGCAGACTGAATCAGCATTGAGATAACCCGCAGGAGAGGAGTCTCCGTTAGATGCTGAAACCGGAATCCTCAGCGGACTATCTCTCAACTATCGGAGCTCGTTTTGCAGCGGGTGGGACGGAGGCGCCCAAAATTTCGCCAACACCAACAGCAGGACTGTGCCAACAACAATGCTGCAACCGGCATCGACAAGCAGCATCCCTGTGACCCCGTACATGGTATGGAAGTGTCCGTCGACGCGAGTCATGTATGTGATCGGCACGTTCGCGGCGGCACTCAGGAGCGCCATTTGGGTCGAGGCCAGAGCATTTCCGGGCCCGACGACCTCAAAACAAAGCGACGAAAACGCTGTGTAGTTGATGCCTTGAAAGAACACGTACGTGAGCACGCCGGCAGCGAAGTACACAAAGGTGTGCGGAACACGCGTGAGCGCAAGAGCCGCCGCCGCTCCCCCGAATCCAGTCAACAGATACACATTCCGTCGGAGGAATCGCTCCGTGAACCAGATGCCGGCCAGGCATCCGAGTGAACAGGCGATGGCCACTCCAATACCGGACACGGCCGTGACGCGGCTCTCCGGCGTATGGAAGTCCGCGCCGAGGGCGGAGAACAGATTTGTGAGGGCGAAACAGGCCGTGGGAGACAGAAAACAGATGACCGCAATGATGCACCCGGGGCGCCCAAGCGCACGGCGCAAGTCCCTGAAGAACGTACGGAACGTCTCGACCACTCCGCGCGTTCGTTTCGCGGGAAGCGGGATGAAAAATAGAAGCACAGTTGGGGCTGCAACTGTCAGCGCCAACAGCACAGCGGCGGAGACTGGGTGCAGATTACGCACCAGGACTACCGCGATCGTTGTAAAAAGCCCGGCGGCCCCGAGGTTCGCGATGTTCGTTGTGGCGCCTACTTGCGAGTAGTGACGGTCAGACACGACGTCTGGCATCCAGCCCTGGTGAGCATTGCCGAATAGCACGGCCGAAGTGCAGCCAAGCGTAAGAACCGCGGTGAACGCGGTGAGGTTGGACGTGAGCAGCGTCGATACCCCAAGGCAAATGGCGGCGATCACTGCAAACAGCACCGCGTAAGTGCGCTTGGTAAAACGCACGTCGAGGATTGGGCAGAGCAGAAAGGCCCAGTAGGTGGGAGAGAATGCGAGAAACGAAACGCGAGAAATGTCTTCCACGCTTACGTTATGGGCGGAAAGCAGAATCGGCATGGCTGCCGAGATGAAGCCGTAATAGAACCCAAGCGGCGCAATCGCAAGGCCCATGGCCCATGGTGGTAGTTGCCGCCGCATCTGAACTCTCCCTATCCGGGCGCGATTCACAAAAAGGGCGGACCACATAGGATCCGCCCTTTTGATTCAGAAGCCGTTGGTGTTTACGCTGACACCGTCTGCTCCGCGCCCGCCTTGAGCGCCGCAGCCTTGTCGGTCGCCTCCCAGCTGAAGTCGGCGCCGTCGCGTCCGAAGTGGCCATAGGCCGCCGTCTGCTTGTAGATGGGGCGACGAAGCTTGAGGCTGTCGATAATCCCCTTCGGTGTGAGGGAGAAGTTCGCGCGCACCAGGGCCTCCAACTTGTCCTCGGCGATGGTGCCGGTGCCGAACGTATCGACCAGTACGCTCACAGGCTCAGCCACGCCGATCGCGTACGCAAGCTGCACCTCACAGCGGTCAGCCAAACCGGCGGCCACAATGTTCTTGGCCACATAGCGCGCCATATATGCCGCCGAACGGTCCACCTTTGTCGGATCCTTACCGCTGAACGCGCCGCCGCCGTGACGGCCCATGCCACCGTAGGTATCCACGATGATTTTTCGGCCGGTCAGACCGGTGTCGCCCATTGGCCCCCCGATGACGAAGCGGCCAGTCGGGTTGATGTGATACTTCGTATTCTCGTCAAGCAGATTCGCCGGAATGACTGCCTGAATGACGTGCTTCAGAATGTCGGCTCGCAACTCGTCATTGGTGACCGTCTCGGCATGCTGGGTGGAGATCACCACTGCGTCGACACGAACGGGCTTATTTTCAGCGTTGTACTCAACCGTGACCTGGCTCTTGCCATCCGGACGAAGATAAGCCATAAGTCCGGACTTGCGCACTTCCGAAAGGCGGTGCGTCAGCTTTTGCGCGAGAGAGATCGGCGTGGGCATCAGCTCCGGCGTCTCGTTGGTCGCGTAGCCGAACATCATGCCCTGATCGCCGGCGCCACCCGTATCCACACCCATCGCGATATCGCCTGACTGCTTATTGATCGTAGAGATGACGGCGCAGGTGTTCGAGTCAAAACCGTAAAGGGCGTTGTTGTAGCCAATCGAGCCGACGGTCCCACGAACGATGCTCTGGAAATCCACATACGCCTTGGTCGTGATCTCACCGGCAATGACCACCAATCCCGTGCAAGTCAGTGTCTCGCAGGCGACGCGGCTAAAGGGATCCTCGGCCAGGCAGGCATCCAGAATGGCGTCGGAGATCTGGTCTGCAATCTTGTCAGGGTGACCCTCGGTCACCGATTCACTTGTAAATAAGAAGCGGTCGCGTTTCGACAAACTACCCTCCACTGCATCTTGCCCTAATCGGCAACTCTACAATCTTACCTTTTGGGCTCAGCGAGCGGCAAAGCAACTCCGCCCGAACGCCGGAAACGTACTTGAAAGGTCAATCCGTGCATTCAACAGCAGGGAGAGGGGCTCCTGAATGGCAACTGCTATCTGTGTCCCGAGCTGGCGTGCCCGTAGATCGCTGTCAACGGCGTCGGGAGCAACTTCCTGTGTTTCAACAACCTCCAGCCGAACCAGCCGATCAGCGCAAGTGCGATCAGCAGTAGAGCGAAGCCGGCTCCGCGTGCCGCACGGCCCGACGGACTCGGCGGCCGGTTGTTTTTTACGTTTTCGGCGAACTTGGTCCAGTCAGATTCGGAGCCGCCGGCCAGGCCACTCTCGCGGCACACCTCGTCAAAACGCTTCATCCAGCGAATCTCTTCGAGCCCAAGCGCCCGGACATAGCTGCGCACAAACCCGCGACGGAATACTCCACCCGGGATCTCGGCGAGGTTGCCCGCTTCCAGTGCGCGGATGTGTTTGGCGGGCACTTTGGTCGCCTCGCTGATGCTTTCTATAGCAAGACCGCGCTGTTCGCGCGCCTTCCTCAGCTCGTTGCCAAGTGCTGCTTCTCCGTTATGCGCCATGTCTGTGCCAGGCCGTCACTGGCTCATACCATAAGGGATAAAGTGCTGCAGATCAAAGGATTTTGCCGCCACAAACGCAATGTGAACCAGCCTCGTTCACGGCGCATCGAAGCGGATTCACCTGGCTTTGACTGCTAAACTCATACCACGCCCCGTGCGAATTCCATTCCCAGAGCGAGTTCCCCTCTCGGGTGTCGCCATCTTCGCGGCCGGACTCTTCCTCGTGCAGCAACTCGAAGGGACAGCGCTCTACTTCAGCGTCGGCTGCGTCGCCTTCATCATGATCGCTGCCTTCGGATTCAACCTCGCGGGAGGTCTTACCCGTACCGCGGGAGCGTACATCTTCTTCTATTCGATTCTGGTGTTCATCGTGGGCGTCACGTACAAGGCGTATCTTGGTGAGCCCGGCGAGTCGAACCTGATCGTCCCCAAAACCGACATCCTGGTCTACGTAGGTGGGATCAGCGGCATGAGCGCCGCCGCCTTCCTCAGCCGAAAGCTGTCGCGCCGGGCGCCGCTCCTAAAGAATGTACTGACTCACCGGGCGATGTATCGCGCCTCTGTCGGCTGTATCGTATTTGGTTCCATGGGAGGAGTCGTCATCGCGCTGCTGGGAGAAGCAGGCGCACGACTCATCTCAGCCTTTACCCAACTCAACTTCCTTGTCCCGCTCGGCATCATCCTGGGCGTTACGTACGAAATCCAGGAGAGCGGCGGAAAGAGAAGCATCAACCTACCGATATTTCTCGGCGGGGCCCTCATCTTCATCCTCTACGGCCTCGCGAACTTCTCCAAGCAAGCTATGTTCCTCCCAGTGCTCTGCTGGCTGCTGCCCGTCTGCGCTCTGCGATATCGGCTGAGCTTAGGCCAGGTGCTGTCCCTCTGCGCTGGAGTCGTGCTGACCTTCTACTTCCTTGTGCCCTACGCGCAATACGGACGACGATTTCTCGCCCCGGGGCAGGGCCTCGGAGACAGGGTCGCGATCAGCATCGAGCTTCTGAAAGATCCCGCAGAACTGCGCCGCAACTACGAGCAGGATCCCGGGCTTCCCGGCTATTACAACCGGGCACAGGGCTTCTGGGACCGCCTCCAGTTCATCTCAGCCGACGATCCGCTGGTGGACATTACCGACCAGGGCAAGAAGTTCGGCTATTCCCCGCTCGCGCTGGCTGCGATCAATACCATTCCTCACGTCATCTGGCCAGGCAAGCCAGGCATTAACATCGGGAATACTTACGCCCACGAAATCGGAAAAATGAACCCAGAAGATACTGGGACCGGTATCTCGTTCAGCCCCACCGCAGAGGCGTACCACCTCGGTGGATGGGTATCACTGTTCACGGTCGCTCCGCTGCTGTGGTTCATGGTCTTCCTGATCTATGACTTTGTGCTAGGCGACCTGCGCTCCACCCCGTGGGGCCTCCTGGCTCTGGCTCTGCTTAGCCACCAGGCTCCAGAGGGTGCGCTCAATGGCACCATCTATCTCGTTAGCTTCGGTCTTGAGATCATCGTCTTCTGTGCCTACTTCGCCGCATGGGTGGCTCCTTACTTCGCCGTCCTTGCCCTGGGCCCCCAGAAGACAGACGATACGCCGTTCACCTCGCCCCCTAATCCAATTCGCGCTCCGCGAGCTCTGAATACCCAGCCCTGACCCTGCCGCCACGGTCGTTCCAGCCTCGGGATACAGCTCTGCTGGGTACATGTGTGCGCATCTCCCTGATTCTCGATGTTCCTCCGGTTCGCGAACCCATCGCGGTTGGCTGCGCCAAGTAGACTCGTACCGTACCCTGCCAAAACGCCACCGGCTTACGAATACCTGCACGTATGACACAAAAATCAAGCGAATTTCGACCCATCGACTTCAAGACCCGATTCCCCGCATTGGACGGAATTCGTGGGCTTGCAGTCGGCATGGTCTTCATCAACCACTTCGGAGGCGGTGCACACGGCGGCCCGATTCTACGGGCGGTCAACCAAGTGCGAGAGCGGGGCTGGGCCGGCGTCGATCTCTTTTTCGTCCTCTCAGGATTCCTGATCACGGGAATTCTGTTTGACACGCGCAACGATTCCAAATTCTTTAGGCGTTTCTTTGCAAGAAGAAGCCTGAGGATCTTTCCCGTGTTCTATCTCGTCGTCGCAGTGTTGCTCCTGCTCACCCCACTCTTCCAGTACCAGTGGCGATGGCCGCAACTTGCGTTTCTGGTGTACATGGGCAATTTCTTCGGCAATCACGACTTCAGCCTCTATGAACTGCCCAGTGCTGTTCATCCCACGGCTAAGGTATTCCTTGGGCACCTCTGGTCCTTGTGTGTGGAGGAGCAGTTCTATCTTCTGTGGCCGCCCGCAGTCTGGCTGATTCGCGACAGGACAAAGCTGTTGTGGACCGCGGCAGGCGTATCTCTGCTATCGCTGGTACTTCGCGCGCTGATGTTCCTGGAATTCAGCCCGGAGATCGCCGAGCGGTGGATCGTGCGGACGCTGCCATTCCGAATGGATTCCTTACTCTGTGGAGCGATTCTGGCGCTCCTACTACGAGGTCCCGCGGCTGATCTCTACCAGCGCCGTTGCAAGTGGGTCTTCCTCGGCGCCGGCGCTGCAGTCACAGCAATCTTTGTCCTGTCTCCTGCCGGCGATTCTCCCTGGCTGCTAACAGTCGGCCTCACACTGACCGCCGCAGCCAGTGCGGGACTCATCGGAGCCACGCTCCGGCCGGGGTCGCCTGCGTTCCGGCTCTTCTATTTGAAGCCAATACGGCAACTGGGCAAATACAGTTATGGCTTCTATATATTCCATGTGCTCTACGGCTGGGCGTGGATTCGGTTTTTGGTCTTCGTCTTCGGAAAGACACATTCTTTGCCCATAGCAGGAACGATCTCCCTGACGACGAATTTTGTACTGACATTCCTCGTCGCCAAACTCAGCTACGACTTTTTCGAGGTGCGCTTCCTCCGTTTCAAAACGCACTTCGAATACGACGTGGAAATCGCGGAACACAAGCACGCGTTCACAACCAGGTAGATCGATGCTTTCGGCCAGCCGCCTGGAGATGCAGTCGCCTGAGTGCTTTTGAGCTCCAATTTGGTGAAATCTGCGGAGTGTCTTCGAACCGCGTTGAGCAGACGATACTGGCAGGAGAACAGTTTCGATGATGAGAGCCTCGCAACCTAGCAATGCAGCAGATTCACCCCTGAGCGGTCGGGCGAACTTGCCAGAAAGCGGCTCCGCCAGACGCTGGCAACAGGTGCTGACGCGCGACAGGAGCGCCGATGGGCAGTTCTTCTATGGCGTGAAGACAACGCGCATCTACTGCCGTCCGGGCTGCCCCAGCCGCCGCCCCGCGCGCGGCAACGTGGCATTCTTTCCTACATCCATTGCGGCGGAGCAGGCCGGTTTTCGTCCGTGCAAGCGATGCGAGCCGAATCGACCCACGCCGCACCTTGATCCGCAGGCGCCGCTGATTGCGGCTGCTGTCCGGCACCTGCAAAGTCGGCCCGCTGAGACAGTCCGCCTCGACGAGCTGGCCCGTGTGACCGGTGCCAGCCGCCTGACGGTAATGCGCGCCTTTCGTCGCGTGCTCGGCGTCAGTCCGCACGAGTTTGCCCGGGCACAGCGGATCCAGCGCTTCCAAAACAAGCTGCGTCCCGACGTGAAAGATCCGAACGGCAAGCAGCCGGAGGTCTCCACACGTCTGCCCCGATCCTCTGGCAAGCGCATCACGGACGCCATCTATGAGGCAGGGTTTGGGTCGTCTAGCCGTCTGTATGAAAGAAGTACTGACACGCTCGGTATGACCCCGAAACGGCTTCGCAGTGGTGGCGCGGGCGTCGGTATCCGCTATGCCACAGTAGCCTCGCCGCTCGGGCGTGTTCTCGTTGCCGCAAGCGATATCGGAATCTGCAGCATTGCCTTTGGACGCACCGACGATGAAGCGATCGCAGATCTTCGCCGGCGCTTCCCGAATGCGCAGCTCACGTACGAC
>Ga0070660_100002150_pt1 | contig 13598 bp, 13 predicted proteins | sample KBSC33metaG_FD_64670 | JGI IMG/M metagenome (GOLD analysis project Ga0070660, IMG submission 64670) | Corn rhizosphere microbial communities from Kellogg Biological Station, Michigan, USA - KBS C3-3 metaG | ecosystem: Host-associated > Plants > Roots > Rhizosphere > Soil ... | reverse complement strand
ATGCCGCCTTTCAAAGTCAATGCTGAACATTCGGTAAATTTTTCATGAAGCATATTAACGGCTGTCGGGCTTCACCCCCACCCGGCAAAAAAAGCAATTTTATTTTTTTTGTAAAACGAAAGTTCGCGAGGCTTTCGACCTTTCACGAACATCAGTCACTTTCATTATATTATTATTCATAGGACTTTTATTATGTATTTCTCCTTATTGGCAAAGCTGCGAAGGCAGGGCGGCGACGTCAATTGAAAACCTAAACATCTTATGCCACAGTGAATGCATAAATAGTGAGGATTTCTGTTTCTCTTTTTTGAAAAGATTTTTGTCCGGTATAAAGGAGGTGAAGTAGATCACAGATTAAAATAAAAGTTGTGGCGACCGATCTTCAAAAAGGGAGGCTCAGAATTGCTGATACATACTTTCTAACGTGAGTTCACCGTAAAAAAACTTATTTTAATTTTACAAATACGTTTCCGGTCTTTATGTCGCTTGCCAGGTGGTTTATGGTTTCTGTTTCAAAAAGCCCGATCAATTCTTTCTTAATTATCTTGTATTTTGAATGCATCGGACAGGGTTGTTTTTCGGAACATTTTGCCAGCCCCAATACACACTGATCAAGTAATTCATATTCACCCATTGCTTGCAGGACAACACGTACAGGAAGATTTTTAGCTTTCTCTGTCATGTAAAAACCCCCATGTGGGCCGGTGGCTGAACGAATAATTTTATTATCCTTTGTGAGCGACTGCAATATTTTTGCGGTAAATGACCGGGGCGAACCAATGGCTTTGGAAACTTCTTCTATTCCAATCTTTTTTTCTTCAGTCCCTTTTTGAGCAATGTATAATGTAGCCCTCAGCGCATATTCCGTTGATTTGGAAAACATATGTAAACTCTTTTTTACAACAACAATCTATTTAAAAATAACGATAACAATGAGTAAAATTTACTCCCTGTTTTTCTTTTGCAAATTAATTGCATAAGATGTGAACCGGCTTTTCAAGCGGTGACAAATTACAAATATTAATCCGGAAGCTGGTAAAGTCCCGAAGATAAAATATTGACAGGAAAGGCCTTTCGGGAGATGTTAAAACATTTATTTGGAATGTTACCAGGATAACGTAAGTTTGTTTTAATTAAGGATATAAATGTCTTTAATTATTTTTAAAACAAACAACCAAACCGAATGATAATGGAAACAGCACTTTTGTTTCTAAAGCATTTCAAGCTGTAAAGACCAATACTAAAAAGAAAATAATAATTATTTTATGAAATCAAAAAAAGAAAAATGGCATAGCCGGTTAACCATTTGGGTAATCAGTATTCTGCTTTTCGAACTGATTTCCGGACTGGCAATATACCTGGTTTCCTTCAGTTTAACTGCCCAGGCCCTGGTGGTGATACACACAGCGCTTGGGTTGGCCGTTGTGATACCTTATATTATTTATCAAGCCAGGCATTGGTATTCGTATCGAAAAAACAAGCTGACCCAGCACAAACTGCTGGGTTATCTCTCAATGGTCACCGCTTGCGGAGCTTGTATTTCAGGCGTTCTGTTAAGTTACGAAGCCGCATTTCAAACACGTATAAATTATTTTTGGGACCAGGTACATATTGTTTCAACGTTTGGATTTCTGTTATCAGTCGTGCCTCATATAGGTTTATTAATTATCCGGGATTATAGAGCTATCAAAGAAAAAAGAACAAATCAACTCATAAAAGCCGAAAAAAAATTTGGATTCCGGGTTCTGTTTGTAATTGCGATATTAATTGGCGTCATGACTCTTTTTATTGATGCTTATACGCCGAACCAGTATCAAAATAAATTCCCGTCAGATTACGAATTTACTTATGGGAAGGACAAACCATTTGAGCCTAGCCTTGCGGCAACAAGCGACGGGGAGGCAATTGATGCACTGCTTTTAAGTAATTCGAAATCCTGCACAAGCAGTGGTTGTCATACCGAAATAGGCAAAGAGTGGGAAGTAAGCGCACATCGTTATTCTGCGATGGATCCGTCTTTTCGCGTAGTGCAGCATGCAATGGCTGTTGAAAAAGGCCCTGCTTCAACGAGGTATTGCGGAGGTTGCCACGATCCGGTTTCCTTATTATCCGGCTCTACAAATCTGGATGATAAAAATCTTACAAACGCAATGGGAATGGATGAAGGAATATCCTGTGTAAGTTGTCATTCTATGTCAAAAGTCGATGTAAAAGGGAATGCGCAGTATGAGATTACGAAAAGAATTCCCTATATGTTTGAACTGGAAAAGGGAAAGACTGCTAAATTTTTAAGTGATTTTTTAATTCGGGCATACCCGCAGTATCACGTTGCAACCTTCAACAGGACACTTTTAAAGACGCCGGAATTTTGTGGTACATGCCATAAACAATTTATTGATGAAAAAGTAAATGGTGTAGGCACGGTACAGTTGCAGAATCAATATGATAATTGGCGAAAGAGTCACTGGAACCATCCTGGTGAAAATACGAAAACAATTGAGTGCCGCGAATGCCACATGCCACTGGTATCTACATTCGATCCGGCTAATGGCGATTCGTTGGATTATAACAGAACTCCCCATGACAATATGCATCGAGGCCATCGGTTTCTCGGGGGCAACCAGTTTATACCGGCCTTATTAAAACTTCCTGACAGTAAAAAGCAGGTAGAACTGGTGGAAGAATGGCTGAAAGGAGAAATGCAAATTCCTGAAATAAAAGATAAATGGCATAATGGCCTGAACATTCCTATTCAATTAGGTAGCCCCGATTCTATTAGTGCCGGGCAAAATGTTGGGATAGACGTTACCGTTACAAACAATAAATCCGGGCATAATTTTCCTACAGGGCCGCTGGATTTAATACAGGCATGGATTAAATTAACAGTAAAAGATGGCTATGGTAATGTAATTTATTCTTCCGGAGTTCTGGATAAAGATTATTTCATTCCTTCAGGATCCTTTATCTATCGTTCCCAGCCGGTTGATCAGTATGGTAACGACATAGACAGGCACAATCTATGGGAACTGGTTGGTATAAAATCAAGCCGATCACTTTACCCGGGATTTAGTGACCAGATGAAATATAATTTTATTTATAAACCAGGTGTAATTGATCACCTTGATAAAAACGATACGCTTTTTGTAGATGCTGAGTTATGTTACCGAAAATTCAACCAGTTTTTCCTTAATCGTTTTTTTAACGAGGACGGCAAAACCGATATTACCGCTCCCGTGACTGTTTTATCCCGGGAACAAAAAAAGATAATTATTAAAAGACCGCATAACAACCATCCATAATACTTATGTCTGTTTCAAAAAGAAAAAGATCTGTCTATATAACAAGCGTGATAGCAATTATTGTAGCAGTGTTGTTAATTCTTATTTTTTTCCGGAAGGAAAAGCGAAGGCTTTACATTACAGGAGAACTTGCCGACGGTGTTACTTCTGAATTATCTAAGGCCGTGCCAAAGGATCATCCTGATGTAATCTTTACGGATATTACCAAGAGTGCCGATATACATTTCAAACACTTTTATGGACAACGAAGCACGCAATTGCCTGAGGATATGGGATCGGGAGCTGCATGGATAGATTATGATCAGGACGGGTATGATGATTTATTAGTGATAAATGAAGCAGGCTCTCTGACAATGACTTCTGAACAGGTGAACAAATCACCGGCTCATTCTATGCTCTATCATAATAATGGAAACGGCACCTTTACAGATGTTACAAAAATAGCTGGTATCAATTTTCAGGGATGCGGAATGGGAGTCGCCATTGGAGATGTTGATAACGATGGTTATCCGGATATTTTTATCACCGCGTATGGCAAAAATGTATTTTATCACAATAACGGAAATGGCACTTTTAGGGATGAGAGCAAAAAATCCGGGTTAGGGGAAATGAAGGGTTTTTGGACAGGTGCCAGTTTTGCCGACTATGACAAAGACGGCTATCTGGATTTATACGTTTGTGGTTACGTGAAGTACAACCAATTGACCAAGACAACGGTATTGCGTAGAGGAAATGATGAAGAACCACCAGATATTAATCCTTTATCCTTTCCTCCGGAACGGAATTTATTATATCACAACAATAAAAACGGGACTTTCACGGAAGTAGCCTTCCCTGCCGGAGTAGCGGATCCTGCCGGGAAAAGCCTTTCAGCTTCCTGGTGTGATTTTAATAATGATGGATGGCCTGATTTATATGTAGCAAATGATGTTTCAGATAATGTGCTGTATCTTAATAATGGTGACGGAACCTTCAGTGAAGAAAGTCACCTGGCGCACGTAGCTGATTACCGCGGTGCTATGGGCCTCGGAGTGGGAGATTGGGACAATAACGGAACAATGGATTTGTTTGTGACACATTGGCTTGCCGAAGAAAACGGCTTCTACACTAATAAACTTAATACAATCAGTAAAAGTTCAATTTACCGCTCTCCTCTTCAATTTCAGGATGAGGCGGAAAAGTATGGCCTTGGCCAGATTTCATTAGATTATGTAGGATGGGGTACCTCATTCTTTGATTATGATAATGATACACGACTTGATTTATTTGTGGTTAACGGTAGTACGAACCAACAGGAGGGTAATCCTAAAAATCTAATACCAATGAATAACCAACTTTTTTGGAATGAAGGAACTGAAAAAGGATTTGCAGATGTAACATCTGTCAGTGGACAGGCGTTATCTTATAAAAATGTAGGCAGGGGAGCTGCTTTTGGAGATTATGATAATGACGGGGATGTTGATATATTTATTGTAAGTAATTGTGGCGAAGGGATGCTATTTAGAAATGAGGGAGGTAATAAAAATAACTGGCTGGAATTAAAACTTGTCGGTACAAAAAGTAACCGGTCGGCTATTGGTACCAGAATAAGAATAGTAAGTGATAATGTATCTCAAATTCGGGAAGTTAATAACCAAAGTTCTTACTTGTCACAAAATAGCCTGACACAACATTTTGGTTTAGCAAAATATAAGAAAATAGACACGCTTAATATTCAGTGGCCAAGCGGGCTTAACCAGCAATTCCTGAATATTCCGGTAAATGAACGGATAGAAATAACTGAGGGAGAAAACAGAATTAAAAATTTAGAGAAGCTTCATAATTGATGAAATCTTATGAAACGGAAAGAATTTATTTTTACAGCATTTGTCCTGCTTATTGCATTTATTGGAATTTCAATTTTTAAACATTGGAAGTACACCAAACAAAATAATTCTTCAACTGTAGTTGCAAAATCTGATTCAGTACAAATATTCTGGGATTATTACAACCAGGCTACTCAATACAGATTGCGTAATGAATTTGACTCATCCATTATTGGATACCAGGAAGCCCTAAAATTAAAGCCCAATCATAAAGACGCGTTATATTACCTTGGAAATATGTATATGAAGGTGGAACAATTCGATAAAGCCCAGGAATACTGGGAAAAATTAACTGAACTGGATCCACAAAGTGAACGTGCCTTTAACCAGTTAGGCTGTTTGTATTTTTGTATGACGCATGCAAATTATTTTCATCCTGAAAAATCGAAGTTATATTTCGAGCGCGTTTACAACTTGAACAAAGAAGCACTAAATCCAAATTTACATCTTGGTGAAATTGCATTGTTCCAGAACAAGACAAATGATGCATTTGTTATCTTCCATAAACTATTAATGATGGATCAAAAAAATGTTGAAATTAATTTTATAATGGGGTATCTCAATTGGAAATCGGGAAAAGAGCAAGAAGCCATTAGGGATTTAGAACATACATTAGAGCTTCTGGGTACCGATAATTCCGATAAAAATACATCAATCCCGGAAAATCAGGGCTGTGATCTTTTTGTGAATTGGTTAAACAATAATCTTACCGCAAGCAAGGAAAATGATACCGGTGAGCCGCTGCCCGATGTGTTCAGAAAATTTGAGCAATATTTAATTGCGACGCGCAGACAATTGAATCATAATTGATGGTAAAACTGATGAGGCTCATATTTTGTTTTGACAAGTAAAAATAACTTTGCATCTAAATGATTTTAAATGCAGATCAATTTCCCTGCTGATAGAATTTGAAAATGCTACAAACATTAATAAATGTGATTCATCTTTTTGTGATTTAAAATTTGTGATTTAAAATTGTAGCATGCTTACACCGTATCATCATGCAGAACTAACAACGGAATTTTTGTTTCTTTTGTCATTTTTTTGGTGTGAGAGGGTTCAAAAATTTGATTTATATAACCTCTCTTCCTTGCCGTCATTACAAGTAGATCTGTTGGATGTTCTTTTAAAAATCTAAAGATGCCTTCTTCTACATCATCTCTTTCCATTATGTTGAAGGAATGGTTGTATTTATCCCTTGTTAAATCTTTCCTCATCTTGCCTGTAATCATTTCTGAGGTAAGTTTTGAATCTTTTTTTCGAACATTTAACACCTGGATAAATGGATTAAATTTTGCTATTAGTTTTTCGAGAATGCTAAAATGGCTCAGCAATTTTTCATCTTTAAAATCGGAAGCAAGAGTAATGGAATCAATCGTCTGGTAAAGTGCGCTCTTCGGAATGATCAATAGTGGAATGGTGGTTTCGTCAATCATAGAAACAGTAGTACTGCCCAATATGGAATTGCTTTCGCCCTTGCCCTTCATTCCCATTACAATCATTTCCGGCTGATTTTTTTCTGCCACTTCATTAATCACTTTTACAGGATTGCCTTTCATTACAATGCCGTTAATTTTAATAGTAAATTTTCTGGCAATTCTATCAATTTCTTTTTTCAAAAATTTTTCATTGGCAGCTTCCAATTCTTCCAGTGAATCATAAACTTTAGCGCCCACACTTTCATCAAAGGCAGAAGTGCCAGTGTATGCGTGAACCAATGTTACCCTGGCGTTAAAAGCATTGGCAAGGAAAGCCGCATAGCTTATCGCATTAAAGGAAGCATCTGAAAAGTCAACCGGGACTAATATATTTTTCATGATTTTTTTTGTAAAACTAAACAGTGTGGCTTACAAAAAGCATGATGGCAATCGCAGGATAAAATGATTAAAATCATTTCCTGCTAAAAGTTGATGCCATTATCAAAGTCCTGACCAATCTCATTGTTTTCATTGATTATCGTTATCTGTTTCTAAAAATATCAGGTATATTTTTGCATAAACAATATTTCTTAACAATAAAAGATATCATTATGAACACACGAACATTAGCAAAAAGAGCCGAAAGAATCCCATTCTTTTTTGAAGATTTTTTCAATAAACCCTTACTGAACTTTTTTGACGGAGGCCTTCTGCCCGCGACGATGAATGTGCCGGCAGTAAATATTACTGAAAGAAAAGATGATTACCTGGTATCTATGGCTGCGCCAGGATTAAAAAAGGAAGATTTTAAAATTGATGTGGAAGGCAACATGCTTACCATCAGCAGCGAAAAAGAAGAAGAAAAAGAAGAAAAAGAAGAAAAATATACCCGCCAGGAATACAGCTATTCTTCTTTTGAACGCAGTTTTACTCTTCCCGATGAAGTGAACAAAGACAAAATTGATGCGCATTACCAGGATGGCGTTTTAAAACTCATTTTGCCTAAAAAAGAAGAGGCTAAAAAAGTGGCAATCAGCAAAAAGATTGCAGTGAAATGAGTAGAAGCGGCGGTTTGGATGTAAATGCCCTGCCAGTAAAATGACAGGGCATTTTGTAAATTAAATGTTGATTGTTATCACGGCAATTGCTGACGAAAATCCTTACTTCTCTTTTTTCCTGTTAATAACTTTATAAAAAGTAAAAAGGATCTTATGGAAAATAAAATAACCCGTAATCAGAGTAACCTTAAAATAGATGTACAACAATTTCAAACAGAAATTGAAGGATGGAAGCAGTTGCTTAATTCCAGGATGGAAGAAAATCTTTTGCTAAAAAACAAACTTGCCGATATTCTCAAGAACAATTATGGCCAAAATTCGCTTGAAGAAATTGAGGATTTTCAAACCCAATTTATAATTGAAGATGAATTGATTCATTCATTGAGAAGGGATGTTAATGATTTGGATAATTTGCTGTACAGCAAAATGTTTGAAGATGGAAAAATAGAAAAGTCGCTTGAAACGAAAATGGATAAATTGGGTAAGGACATTACTAATTCTGTAACCAAGTTTCGCATCTTACAATCAACCTTTGATAATTTCCATCGTAAAATATCCGGTAAGCGTGAAAAATAGAAACTTTAAAACAGAATGGATTTTTCTTTTAGCAAGTCAGTGTGGGTTTACTACTTCTGCCCAGCTTCAGCAGTATCTTTCAGAAAATTTAGATAAGAAGGAATCAGTAATAAATTATCAGAAAGAGATTGAGGATTTCTATGCACACATCAACTATCAGACTGCATGGATACAGCAAAAAGATACAACGAACCTTACCTGCCTGTTGGATAATTTGTCATCTGCGGCAAACTGGGGTCTTTGTGAAAAAGATTACCACTATAGCTTCATCTCGGCATTTAGAAACCGTTCCTTGCGTCTTCAAAATGAGGCAGATTCATTGAATGCGGAAGTTCTTTTTTCTGATGCCGCCATTCACTTTTACAGTGATGTTGCTTATGGTAATGCTGTGCCACCATTAGGTTACATGGGAATTAAATACAAACCTGATTGCTATAAAATACCTGCAATTCTGGAAGAATATATTTCAAAAAACAAACTGAATTTATTGTCTTCCCTTATTCCCGTGGGGGTGACAGAAATCACCGCCTTTGAGCATAAAATTAATTGGATGGCGAACGTAATTAAAAGTGAGGATTTTAAAGAAATCGGCATCATTTCGAAAAATAGAAATACTGAAAATAAGTTTGTTTGCTGGAAACTTTACCAGTTGGGCATCCTGGATTCGGCTAATGAAAATGTTTCTGAAAATATTTTAAAACAAAAAATCGGGGAAGCGCAATTAATGTTCAATCTCCCGGTAAATGGTGAATTGAATCAAGAGATTATCCGCGCACTCAATGTGCCTTTACAAGTGCGATTAGATCAATTAACACTTTCAATAAATTATTACCGCTGGCTATCTTGCCTTACTCAAAATCAACTCGTAATTGTTGTTAATATTCCGGCCGTTTATCTTAAAGTTTACTGGAATAATGAAGTGATTTTGGAAATGAGATTGATAGCTGGCAAGCCATCTACCCCCACTTTCACCTTGGCCAGTTTAGTAAATGAAGTGATTATTTATCCATACTGGTATGTGCCGGTTAGTATCGCTACCAAAGAATTGTTGCCGGCTATAAAACGAAATCCTTCCTTTATTGAATCCAATAATTACCAGGTTTTAAATAAATCAGGACAAATTGTAGACCCGTATTCCGTTAACTGGAATGTATTGAGCCAAAATTATTTTCCTTATACCATCAGGCAGGGCACCGGTTGTAATAATTCGCTGGGATTACTAAAACTTAATTTCTATAATCCTTTTGGCGCTTGCCTGCATGATACCCCCAACAAAGATTTATTTAAACAAAACCGTCGTTTCTTCAGTCATGGCTGCATGCGTATGGAAAAGTCAATTGAATTAGGGCATCTTGTTTTGAAAAATAATAATATTGCACTTGATACACTTACTGAAAAGGGTTGTTTAAAAAATCAATCACCTATTATTGTTCCTGCAGATGTAAAGATGCCGGTGATTGTTTGGTATAATCCCGCAGGTGTGGATTCAAGCGGCCGCATCTTATTTTTTGAAGATGTTTATAAAAAATTTAATTGGGGAAAATGAGAGACAAGTTGGTACGCATAAAATACTTTTATCTTAAAATTTAGTCAATGGAAAACAATAGAATATGCCAGAGTTGTTCAATGCCATTAAGCAGCGCTGAACTTTCGGGAACCGAAAAAGACGGTTCCCCAAAAAAGTATTATTGTAAATATTGTTACGAAAATGGTCAATTCACCAACCCGAAAATCACCTTAGAAGAAATGAAAACACGGGTAAAAAATAAAATGGAAGAAATGAAAATGGATGCAGATACTATAAGCATGGCCGTGAGTAGTTTGCCCAATCTTAAAAGATGGCGAAAGATTGAAACTGCCAGATTATAATTCCAAAAATTATCATGCCTAAAACAAGCGCCGGCATATTATTTTATCGTTTTCAAAAAAATAAATTGCAAGTATTATTGGTGCATCCTGGCGGGCCATATTGGGTAAAGAAAGATATCGGCGCATGGTCCATACCCAAAGGTGAGGTCGTTGCTGGTGAAAAATTGCTGGAAGCAGCCATCAGGGAAACGGAAGAAGAAACCGGCGTAAAAGCGCGGGGAAAATTTATTGAATTAGCACCCCTGCGACAAATAAGCGGCAAGATAATTTATGCCTGGGCTTTACAGAGAGATTTTGATACATCAGCAATTAAGAGCAATACATTTGAAATGGAATGGCCGCCAAAAAGTGGGAAGAAAAAATCATTTCCTGAAATTGATAAAGTAGCCTGGTTTGATGCTGAAGAAGCAAAGGATAAAATTATTGCGGGCCAGGTTCCATTTATTATAGAATTGGAAAACATATTAAATAAAGCGGCTGTAAGAAAAAATATTAATTAACCTATTTTCAAATTCCGTCCTATTTTTCCAGCTCTTTCATATAGCTTTCCATCAGGTAAAGATATTTCTTTACAGTAGTCAATGACTTGGTTCTTTCCTCATCCGTTGTTGCACTTTTTGCCCGCAAGGCGCTCACTTTTGCCCGTATATTGGCACGATAGCTTTTGTAATAAATGAAAAGATTGCGTTCATTTTCAGCTTTCATTGTGGGAAAATATTCATTATAATATTCAAGAAGCAAGGCTGACAAATTCTTTCGGTCAAACGCATCCAAATCCATACAAAGGAAGGCCACTTCATTCAATACATCAATTTGCCGGAAATCGTCATTGAATTCAATGCAATCAAACGGCACAGGATCCGGCAATAAAAAAATATTCCTTGAATGTAAATCGCCATGGCAATCCCTGTAGAATCCATCTCTTAATCTTTTTGCTATCAACTCTTTATTCTTATCTAAAAAATTATTAGAAAATTCAATAACCCGGTCTATGATGTCGCTGAATGAACTATCCAATTGTTGGGACAGATATTCTTTTTCATCCTCCAGGTCATTGAATTTTTCCTGAATATCCAATAAATCTTTTTGATAAATGATGGTTGTACTTTTATGAAAAAACGCTATCTTTTCTGCCAGCTTTTTTATATCGGGTTTCGTTACAATATGCTGAATCAACAATTTATCCATCCGTTTTTCCGTATTCAGTCTGTGCATTTTTACGGCATAATCTATGATGGCCCCTTCCTTCCCACCTATAATGATTTTATCTTGCCATTCGTTTATAGGCAGCACTTCGATATAAAGATTTTGGGTAAGCCTTTCATTTAATTCTATTTCTCTGTTGCAATAATGCAGGCGAAGCGCCAGCGTAGAGAAATCAAGGAAAGAATATTGCACCGTTTTTTTAATTTTATACACGAATCGCCCGCATAATATCACCCAGGATATATGTGTTTCCATTAATTCCCGCTTGCCGGTTTCTTCTGGAAATTTTCCATTTAATAACAAACTATTGATGTGTTCTTTCGTCATTTTTTATTTTCAAATATTCAGAAGCCTTTCGTAACATCTCATCTATATTGTCATCTGTTGACTTTAATATCAAATGAGGTTCCTCTAATGACTCATTTTGCTTGGTGATGAGTTTATAAATTTCAAAATCGGCTTCGCTATATGGTCTGGGCTTTTTTAATCTTTCCCTGGTTGTATTTTCATCGGCCTGTATTTCAATAAAGGAAATCCCGCCTTTTCCTTTCATTTCGTCAACAAACATTCTCCTTATATCTTTTTTATGAAAAGTGGCGTCCAGTACTAAATTCTTTTTTTGTTTTGTGGATTCTTTCATCTGATTAAACATTTGAGCATAAACCATTCTTTTCTCTTCATCAGAATAAACCCTTTCCTTAAAAATTTCTTTCCTGATCATATCACTGTTGATATATCCGGCATTAATCACTTTTGCAAATCTGGAAGCAAAATAGCTTTTACCAGAACCGGGTAAACCAAAAACAATTACTATCATTTTGAACCAATATTATTTAATCTTACTATTTTTCCGCCATCTTTCAATCATTATTATCCATGACCAATACTGCTGCTCCATGAACCTTTCCGAATCTAAGGTCATTCAAGGCATCGTTTGCGCCATGCAATTGGTATGTTTTTATTTGTGTGTGAATAGAAACCTGCGAAGCCAGTTTGAAAAAATCTTCGCCATCTTTCCGGGTAAGATTGGCCACAGAACGAAGTATTCTTTCTTCCCACAACAGGCTGTAAGGAAAAGAAGGAATATCACTCATATGTATACCGCCACATACTACAATGCCACCTTTGTTGGTATTGCTTAATGCCTTTGGCACGAGGTTGCCCACAGGCGCGAAAATAATAGCGGCATCCAATTTTTCTGCAGGCGATTGCGAGGCATCACCCGTCCATACAGCGCCCAGTTCTATTGCAAATTTTTGCGCTTCAATATCCCCGTCCCTTGTAAAAGCGAATATTCTTTTATCCTGATGAATTGCCAGTTGAATGAGGATATGCGCGGCGGCCCCAAACCCGTAAATACCAAGGTTTTTTACCCCGTCACCAGTCATGGTATAAGAGCGGTAACCGATAAGCCCGGCACACAAAAGAGGCGATCCGGATGCATTTGCATATTGCGCCGGAAGCGGAAAGCAATAGCGATCATCAGCCACCGCATATTCAGCATAGCCGCCATCAATTGTATAGCCGGTGAATAAGGCTTTTTCACATAAATTTTCCTGTCCCCTCAGGCAATATCTACATTTGCCACAAGTATAGCCCAGCCAAGGAATACCAATTATTTCTCCCGTTTTTACAGACGATGTTTCTTTACCTGTTTTTATTACCCTTGCTACAATCTCATGCCCCGGAACAAGCGGCAATTTTGGCGCAGTAAGTTCCCCGTCAATAATATGCAAATCAGTGCGGCAAACACCACTGGCAATTATTTTTACCAATACCTGGTTTTCGGCAGGCACCGGAACAGAAAGTGTTTTCATGACCAATGGCTGGCCAATGGTCTCTAAAACCATAGCCTGCATGGTTTTGGGTATCGTTATACTGTTGCCGGTTGGTTGCATGAAAAATATTTTGTAATCAACAATTACAAAATACCTGCCCAATCAGCAGTTGAGCAGGTATTTTAAAATTAAAGGAAAACGCTACTTTATGAAAGAGTTCATTCTTACTCTTCAAATTCATATTCAAGTTCTTCAATCTCAATATTGTTTACCACACTGATAACACCGGGTGCAAACCAGGCAGCATCCTCTGCATCTTCTTTTTCGGCTATGGACCGAACTTTACCACTAAGGGTAAGACTGCTTCCATGTACTTCCGCATCAATGCTATTTGAGTCAATGGTAGCGCTTCGATGGAAGGCGGCATTGATTTTTTTCTCGATGTCGGAAGATGAAACCTGTGGTTTTACCGTAATTAAATTGGTAACGTAGCGTACTCCCGCCAGGTTTTCAATAGCTGTTTTGGCCA
>Ga0070660_100002148_pt1 | contig 13604 bp, 16 predicted proteins | sample KBSC33metaG_FD_64670 | JGI IMG/M metagenome (GOLD analysis project Ga0070660, IMG submission 64670) | Corn rhizosphere microbial communities from Kellogg Biological Station, Michigan, USA - KBS C3-3 metaG | ecosystem: Host-associated > Plants > Roots > Rhizosphere > Soil ... | reverse complement strand
CTCGGCGATCGCCGCCTTGACGCCGAGCAGGTTCGGGCCTTTCGCCGCCCAGTCGCGCGACGAGCCCGAGCCGTACTCCTTGCCGGCGAGCACCACGAGCGGCGTGCCTTCTTCGAGGTAGCGCTTCGACGCGTCGTAGATCGTCATCTCCTCGCCCGACGGAACGTGCACCGTCCACGTGCCCTCGGCCTCCGGAACGAGCTTGTTGCGGAGGCGCACGTTCGCGAACGTTCCGCGCACCATCACTTCGTGGTTGCCGCGGCGTGCGCCGTACGAGTTGAAGTCCTTGCGCTCGACGCCGTGGTCGACGAGATACGCCCCCGCGGGTGAGTCGGGCTTGATCGAGCCGGCGGGTGAGATGTGGTCGGTCGTGACCGAGTCGCCGAGCCAGACGAGGCACCGCGCATCCGCGACGTCTCCGACCGCGACCGGCTCCGCAGGCATGCCCTCGAAGTACGGCGGGTGGCGCACGTACGTCGAGTCCGGCTGCCACGCGAAGAGCTCGCCCGCGGGAACGGGCAGCGATCGCCATTCGTCGTCGCCGGTGAAGACGTCCTCGTACGTCGCAGCGAAGTGCTCTGCGCGCACCGAGCTCGCAATCGTGGTGCCGATCTCCTGCGCGCTCGGCCAGATGTCGCGCAGATAGACGTCGCCGTCGATCGGTTCGGTCTCGAAGTCGATGTCCATGCGGCCGGCGAGCGCGTAGGCGACGACGAGCGGCGGCGACGCGAGGTAGTTCGCCTTCACTTCGGGGTGGATGCGCGCCTCGAAGTTGCGGTTGCCCGACAGCACCGAGCAGACGATGAGGTCGCCTTCGGCGATCGCGGCGGAGATCTCTTCGGCGAGCGGGCCCGAGTTGCCGATGCAGGTCGTGCACCCGTAGCCGACCGTGTTGAACCCGAGCGCGTCGAGGTGCTCCTGCAAGCCGGCCTGCTCGTAGTAGCGCGTCACGACCTTCGAGCCCGGCGCAAGCGACGACTTGACCCACGGCTTGCGCTGCAGGCCGCGGGCGAGGGCGTTCCGCGCGAGCAGGCCGGCGGCGACCATCACCTGCGGGTTCGACGTGTTCGTGCACGAGGTGATCGCGGCGATCACCACCGAGCCGTGGTCGAGGTCGTAGTCGGCTCCCGCGACCGGCGTCAGCTGATGCTGCGGCACGGTGGCGGTCCCGATCGGTGCCTCTTCCAGCATCGCCTCACCGCCCGGCTGCTGCTCGGTCGTCGGGTCCGATGCCGGGAACGTGTCGGCGACGGCTTCGTCGCCGTTGGTGTAGTCGACGCCGAAGGTGCCGAGGGTGTCGATGAACGCGCGCTTTGCAGTGGTGAGCGGAACGCGGTCCTGCGGCCGGCGCGGTCCTGCGATCGACGGCTCGACGTCGCCGAGATCGAGCTCGACGACCTGCGAATACGTCGCGTGCTCGTTCGGGTCGTGCCAGAGCATGTTCTCCTTGCAGTACGCCTCCACGAGCGCGACGCGATCGGCCGGACGGCCGGTCAAGCGCAGGTAGTCGAGCGTCTCCTGGTCGACGGGGGAGAAGCCGCAGGTCGCTCCGTACTCCGGCGACATGTTCCCGAGCGTTGCGCGGTCTGCGAGCGGCAGCGAGGCAACGCCCTCGCCGAAGTACTCGACGAACTTCCCGACGACGCCCGTCTTGCGCAGGATCTCGGTCACCGTCAGCACGAGGTCGGTCGCGGTGGCGCCTTCCGGCAGCGCGCCCGACAGCTTGAAGCCGACGACCTGCGGCACGAGCATCGACAGCGGCTGGCCGAGCATCGCCGCCTCGGCTTCGATCCCGCCGACGCCCCAGCCGAGGACGCCGAGCCCGTTCACCATCGTCGTGTGCGAGTCGGTGCCGACGAGCGTGTCGGGGAACGCCGCGCCGTCTCGGTCTTCGACGACGCGCGCGAGGTACTCGAGGTTCACCTGGTGGCAGATGCCTGTCCCGGGCGGCACGACCTTGAACCCGTCGAACGCCGTCTGACCCCAGCGCAGGAACAGGTAGCGCTCGCGGTTCCGTTCGAACTCGAGCTCGACGTTCCGTGAAAACGCGACGCGCGATGCGAACGCGTCGACCTGCACCGAGTGGTCGATCACGAGCTCGGCGGGGATGAGCGGGTTGATCTTGCCCGGGTCGCCGCCGAGGTCGGCCATGGCGTTCCGCATCGCGGCGAGGTCGACGACCGCCGGCACGCCGGTCAGGTCCTGGAGCAGGACGCGCGAGGGCGCGAACGAGATCTCGTTCGCCGGCTCGGCCTTCGCATCCCAGCGCGCGACAGCGTCGACGTCCTGTTCGTCGCCGTTTCGAAGCACGTTCTCGAGCAGCACCCGCAGCGTGTAGGGGAGGCGCGCGACGTCGTAGGAGGCCTGAAGCTCGTCCAGGCGATAGATCTCGTACGACCTGTCGCCGACGGTGAGCTTGGACGGCGAGGCCATGTCTCGATTGAAGCAGAACAACGGCGTGCGGCCGGCCGACTGCCGCATGCGATACAACTAAGGACGGATGACGATGGAGCGGCACATCGTCGGCCTTGGCGGTGGTGGTGACACTCTCGCCCAGACGGCTCTCCTCCACGACTATGTCCTCGGGCTGACGGACCGGGAGCGTCCGCGCATGCTCTGGGTGCCGACCGCGGCCGCCGACAGCGACGAGTACACGGTTTGGTTCTACGAGAATTTCTCGCGGCGGGCCGAGGTGAGCACGCTGATGACGTTCCCGTGGCCTCCCGAGAACCTGCGTGAGCTGATCCTCTCGCAGGATGCGATCTGCGTCTGCGGTGGCAACACGGCGAACATGCTGGCGATCTGGCGCGTGCACGGCATCGACGCGCTCATGCGCGAGGCGTGGGAGAACGGCGTCCTTCTGTGGGGCACGAGCGCGGGGATGATCTGCTGGTTCGAGGCCGGAGTGACCGACTCGTTCGGGCCGCAACTCGACGGCATGGAGTGTCTCGGCTTGCTCCCGGGGAGTGCCTGCCCGCACTACGACGGCGAGGAGCGCAGACGGCCGCGCTATCAGGAGCTCGTCGCGAACGGGCTCGCCGCCGGGATCGCCGCCGACGACGGCGTCGCGCTTCACTACGTCGGCACGGAGCTGCGAGAGGTCGTGACGTGCCGGCCGGGGACGGCTGCGTACCGCGTCAGCCGCGACGGCGAAGAGCGGCTCGAGCCGCGCCGGCTCGGCTGAGTCAGTCCTTCAGGCGGTCGATCACGCGGCGGAGCTGTGCGCGCTCGGGTCCGAGCGCGCTGTGGACGGCCGCAAGCTTCTGGGAACCGAGCGGCGTCAGCGAGAGATGGACGACCCGCCGGTCCGACCGCGACGGCGTGCGCGCGACGAGGCCCGCGAGCTCCGCGCGCTGCACGAGCTCCGTGACGGCGCTTTGCGTGAGCGACAGCGTGTCGACCAGGTCCGACACGGTCGTGATGCCGTCCGGCGCACCGGCGATCTGCAACAGGAGCAGGTGCTGGCGTGGGGTGATCCCGTTGGCGCGCGAGGACTCCTCGCTGCGCCGCAGGAACCGCCGGAGCTCGGCGCGGAACGCCGCCGCAACTTGGTACGAGTCCGCCATTCGCGGATCTTATGACTCGACGGCGCGCGCGAGTGCCTTGAGGTCGGATTCGTCGTTGTACGCCTGCACCGAGACCCGCATCACCCAGCCGGAGGGCGTCTGGACGATCGGGACCTCGATCCGGTGCTCGTCGTAGAGCCGCCGCTTGAGGCCCGGTGGATCGGGATCGTCGACGCGGTACCCACGCATCTGCACGTAGTCGTCGGTGAGAGGCGCGAACGGCAGTTCGAGCGACGACAGCAACTGATGGCATCGCGCGCGAACCGTCGGCCAGTCGTGTTCCGACTGGAACGCGATCGCCGCCGGGACGGCGAGGTACGCGGACGGGTCGCGCGTCCCCTGCCAGCGATGGCGTTCGGGGAACGACGCCTCGTCGAGCCAGTCCCACGACACGATCGTCGGCTCGATCAGCTGCTGCGCTTCGGGGCGCGCGTAGAGAAAGCCGGAGCCCTTCGGTGCGCACAGCCACTTGTGGCAGTTGCCCGCGTAGACGTCCGCGCCGAGCGACTCGAGGTCGAGATCGAGCTGGCCCGGCGCATGCGCGCCGTCGACGACGAGCCATGCACCTGCGGCGCGCGTTCGGGCGACGAGCGGATCGAGGTCGTTCACCCGGCCGGTCGACCACTCGATATGCGAGCAGAAGACCACCCGCGTGCGCGAGCCGGGCTCGAGCTCCTCGAACGGACGGCGCGTGACGGTGGCCCCGGTGCGGCGGCGGACGAACTCCCACAGCCGCTCCATCCCGCCGTACTCCGCGTCGCCGAGCAGCACCTCGTCTCCGGGGCCGAGCTCGAGCGATCGGGCGACGGCGTTCAGACCGGTTGTCGCGTTCGTCACGAACGTGAGGTTCTCCGGCGCTGCACCGACGTATGCGGCGAGCGTCCGGCGTGCTTCGTCGAGGCGTGCCGGGAACCCGCGCTCGAGCGCGAGGAACTCGACGGGATGCCGCTCGAGCTCGCGCTGCCAGTGCTGGTACGCCTCGAACACGGGCCGAGGACACGCGCCGAACGAGCCGTGATTCAAGTAGATGACGCTCGGGTCGAGGAGGAACGAATCCTTCACAGCTCTTAATCCTCTTGCAATGCTGATTCTTAGGTGGGCTGGCTATAACGGGCGTGGTGGGACATTCCCGCTTCCTCTCCCTCCGAGCCGCCGAGCTCCTGGTCGTCGCACTGGTCGGCGCCGGCCTGGCGCTCGGCGGCGCGGCGCTGCTCGGGAAGCTGGGCGACCACACCACCGTCGAGCAGGTGACGTCGGCCGCGATTCCTGCGACGCCGACCGTGCAGAGCACCGCCAAGGGGCTGACGCCCGAGGCGATCTACCGCCAGGACGGACCCGGCGTCGTCCAGATCACCGCGACGAGCGTCACCCAGTCGGCGCCCGATCCGTTCAACCTCTTCCCGTCGACGCCGCAGACGTCGAAGTCGCTCGGCTCCGGCTTCGTGCTCGACCGCGCCGGCCACATCATCACGAACTTCCATGTCATCCAAGGCGCGCAGAAGGTGCAGGTGTCTTTCTCCGGTCAGGATCAGCTGCCGGCAACGGTCGTCGGGAAGGACCGCTCGACCGACCTCGCCGTGCTGAAGATCGACGCGCATGCGCGCGCCCTGACACCGCTGCCTCTGGGTGACTCCGACGCCGCCCGCGTCGGCGACGCGGTCTATGCGATCGGGAATCCGTTCGGACTCACGCGCACGCTCACCACCGGTGTCGTCAGCGCAGTGCAACGTCAGATCTTCGCACCGAACGGCGTGCCGATCGACAGCGCGATCCAGACGGACGCCGCGATCAATCACGGCAACTCGGGTGGGCCGCTGATCGACGCCGCGGGCCGTGTGATCGGCGTCACCTCGCAGATCCAGACGGGCAGCGACCAGAACCAGGGCAACGTCGGCATCGGCTTCGCGATCCCGGTCAACACGGTGCGCGACATCGCCGGGCAGATCATCGCGAACGGCAAGGCTCAGCACGCGTTCCTCGGCGTGAGCGCGGCGGCGGTGACCCCGACGTTGAAGAAGCTGTTCAACCTGCCGACGGCGAATGGGCTGCTCGTCCGCGACGTCACGAAGGACAGCGGCGCCGCGAAGGCCGGCATCAAGGGAGGCTCGACGTCCGTAGTGGTCGAAGGTGAGAGCTACAAGATCGGCGGCGACATCATCACCACGGTCGACGGGAAGCCCGTGACATCCGTTGACCAGCTGTTCGCCGTAGTGCAGCAAAAGCACCCCGGCGACACGCTGAAGATCGAGCTGTACCACAACAACTCGAAGCGCACCGTCACCGCGAAGCTAGGAACGCGCGCAGGCCCGTAGCCGAAGTGGAAGGCTGGCCGGAGCCCGTCTGCCTGCCCGGGCACGGCCGGCCTTCCAGTTCGGCTCCGTTGCACGTCCGTGATCCGTCGCTACCTTGTTCCGGATGGAGCGCGGGCACACCGTCCTCGACTACACGATCGTCGAGGAGGAAGAAGAGCTCTGGCAGGACGACGACGCGGATCACCAAGGGTGGTTCTGCGTCAGGACCGACCCGTTCCCCTGCCCGGCCGACGGCTGCATGTTCGTCGCCGAGTTCATGACCGCGGCGCACCTGATCCTCGTCTGGCAGGAGGTCGACGACCCGAACCTCCTCCGCCACGCCGCCCGCGCGCGCGACGTCGGTCGGAACCCGCGCGTCACCGGCTACCGCTCCGAGTACGGCCCGAGCGCGTCGTACTACGCGTGGATCGCGGCCGGACGGCCGGTGCACGGCGTCAAAGCCACGACGTGATCTCGAAGGCGTTCGGCGAGAGCGCACCGTTCTCGCTCGGGGTCGAAGAGGAGCTGATGATCCTCGACGCCGCGACGCACGAGCAGGTCGCGGCGGTCGACCGGATCCTGCGCGGCGTCGAAGGGATGTCGCTGCCGGGACGGCTGAAGACCGAGCTTTTCGCCTCGGTCTTCGAGATCAACACGCACATCTGCACGAGCGTTCGGGAGGTCGACGAGGCATTGCCCGTCCTGCGCCGCGCCGCCGCGCTCGCCGCTGAGCACGAAGGGCTCGCGATCGCGGCGGCGGGCACGCATCCGTTCGCGCGGCCCGAGGCGCAGCCGATCGTGAAAGAGGAGCGGTACGTGACGTTCCTCGGCTACGGCGGCATCTCCGTCCGGCGGCAGGGCGTCCAGGGCCTGCACGTCCACGTCGGGATGCCGTCTGCCGACGACTGCTGGCGCTGCCTCGACGCGATCCTGCCCTGGTTGCCCGTCGTGCTGGCGTTGTCGGCGAACTCACCATGGTTCGCAGGCGAGCTGACCGGCATGGCGTCGAACCGCGCGCCGATCCTGGCGGAGCTCCCGCGCGGCGGTGCCCCGCCGGAGTTCGCGTCGTACGCGGAGTGGGAAGCGTGGGTCGAGCGCCTCGTTGCGATCGGCGTGATGGAGGACTACACGCGCATCTGGTGGGACGTGAGGCCGCATCCGCAGCTCGGCACGCTCGAGGTGCGTGTGCCCGACCAGCCGACGGACGTCCAGCTCTCGTCGTCGTTCGCCGCGCTCGTGCAGGCGATGTGCGCCACGGCGCTCGCGGACGGGCTGCCCGGGGGTTCGCCGCGCGCGGACTACATCCAGAACCGGTGGGCGGCGGCACGGTTTGGGCCGCGCGCGAACCTGATCCACCCGGACGGGCTCTCGTTCCCGACCGCGACGGAGCTCGCGGTCGAGCTGCTCGAGCGCGTGCGGCCCGCGGCCGAGCGCCTTGACGGCGCGGACGTGCTCGCGCGGATCGACCCGGCGCGCTGCGAGGCCGACCTGCAGCTCGAGCCGCCTGTGCCGCGCGACGTTGCCGCCGCACTCGTCCACCGCTCGCTAGCCTGAGCGCATGGCAGTCGTCTCCGAGACGATCCAGGTCAGCGGCATCCGCTGCGAGAAGTGCGTCATGCGCCTCGCGAAGACGCTCGAGGACGCCCCTGGGCTCGAGTTCGCGAACGCCAATCTGATGGGCCAGGTGCTGCTCAGCTACGACGACGAGCGCACCACACGGGATGCGCTCGTCGAGCAGATGGCCCGCGGGGGTTTCCGCGAGCAAGCGTTCGTCTAGCGGCGCTCGCCGGCTTCGGTCAGATCCGGCTCGGCGTCGACGACGTTCGCGTCGATCAATCCGTAGTGCATCTTCACGGCGTACTCGTCGAAGGTGTCGCCATCGACCTTCGGCGAGTCGTGAACCACGTCCTTGCCGACGGTTGCACGGACGACATCCTCGTGCTCGTGCAGGAAGTCGGTCGGGATCGCGTGGCGAGACTTGAACATGTGCCCGGACTCGACGACGACGAAGCCGTCCGGCTCCGCAATCACGGTCCCGAGCTTGTGATCGTCGCTCGTGACGACGGTCCTGCCTTCCATGGTGACCTCCGGGGTTGGCTGGCTCTCTCCGTACCCAACGGTCGACAACGGGAATCCGGTGCGGGGTTTCGTCGTTTAGGGCGTTGCTAGGGTGGTTGGCCGGATGAGCGACAGCGCACCGACGACCGCCGACGCCCGGAGGCTCGCCCGCGACGCGAGGGATCGCGTTCGCTTCGAAGAGGAGGCGCTGGAGTTGAGCGACCAGGTCTATCGCGTGGCCCGCAGGCTCGTCGGATCTCGCGAGGAGGCAGAAGACCTCGTCCAGCAGACCTACGAGCGCGCATTCCGCTCGTGGCGCCAGTACACGCCGGGCACGAACCTCCGCGCGTGGCTCCTCCGGATCCTCACGAACCTGAACATCGATCGCGGTCGGCGGCAACAGCGGGCGCCGCAGACGACGTCGATCGACAGCGAGGCGGGGGACTACTTCCTCTACGACAAGCTGGCGTCGCAGATGCCGGACGAGAACCCGGACGAGGAGCGCGTGCTCGAGCGGTTGTCGCAGGACTCGATCGTCGATGCGCTCGCCGACGTCCCGCACGACTTCCGCGACGTGATCGTTCTGGTCGACATCGGTGAGTTCTCCTACGCCGACGCGGCCCAGATCCTCGACATCCCGATAGGAACCGTCATGTCGCGTTTGCATCGTGGCAGGCGTATCCTCAAGAAGAACCTCGCGGACAAGGCCGTGGCATGACTCCAATCGACGACCCATGTGAGGAATGCGAGGAGATGATGCAGCCGTACCTCGACGGCTCGCTCTCCGAGGAAGAAGTCGCGCGGGCACAGAAGCACCTCGAGACGTGCAGCTGGTGCGCGAAGCGGTACAAGTTCGAAGAGCAGCTGCGGCACTACGTGCGCGTTGCGGTCAGTGAGCCGATGTCGCCCGAGCTGAAGGCGAAGCTCGCAGCGCTCAGGACGCCGCTGTGAGCATGTCGCCCAGAGGTCGGGCGCGGCAGAACCTGCAGCGTCGGGCGGGCATCGTCACCGCGATCGTCGTCGTGCTCGCGCTCTTCCTGCTGATGACCGGGCACTGGATCTTCGGGATCATCTTCGGCGTCGCTGCCGTTGCAGCCGTCGCCGCGTTCTTGCAGCTGCGCAAAGTCCGGTAGCGCGCCGTACGATCTTGGGGTGGGTCGTGCGCTCGCCGTTGTTGCGGTCGTGGTCGCTGCGCTGTCAGTCGTGGCGTCGGTTCCCGCGAAGCGCGCTCCGACGCTGAAGGAGCGGGCTGCGATCACGAAGGCGCTGCCGGCATCGCTTCGCAACGTGCCGGTCGGCTGCGTCTGGCTCCACATCACGGTGTCGCGGAGCGGGGCGTACTCGCTCGTGTCACCGGTCTTCCTGAATGCGCTCCACCTGCCGTGCCTGCGCTACGCGGGGAACGGTGACTTCATCCTGCGGAAGCGGCAGGGCGCCTGGCGCGTCATCTTCCACGGTTCCGATCCACCGAGCTGTTCGCTCAAGGTGCCGCGCGACCTCACGGCCTGTCGGCGCTAGCGCGGACGTCGACGTCGCCGGGTGGGCGAAGGTCGGAGCAGTCGACGAGCACCGGGTCGAGGACACGCAGACCTTCGTCCGGGACATCGTCGAAGCGGCTCCGCGCGAGCGCGACCGGGTGATCTCGGGTGCCGTCGTAGCTCGCAGCCGCGAACGGCGCCGAGTGGGCGGCGAGCCGGTCGACGGCCCGCCGATCGAGCTCCGGGCCGTCGGCGAGGACGATCACGGCTCGGTGCACCTCCTTGCCGAGCGCGGCAAGTCCGCAGCGAAGCGATGCGCCGGGGCCGCGCTCCCAGTCCGGGCACGCGACCACGCGTGCATCATCGACCTCGAGCCGGTGTGCTCCGGTGACGACCACGATCTCGCCGACCGATGTCTCGCGCAGCGCGGTCAATACGGCCGGCAAAAGCTCGCGCTGCTTGACGCCGCCGTACCGCGTCGACGCGCCTGCGGCGAGCACGACCGCGGCCACCAGATCACTTGACGTCGACGGTCGCCTTCTCGATCTCGATGAGCCGGGAGATCGACCCCGTGTTCGGGTCGCCGAAGTTCCCGATTTGCTTCGCGACGTCGAGCCCCTTCGTCACAGTCCCGAGCAGTGCGTAGTCGGGCGTCAGCGTGGCGGCGTCCGGGCCGATGACGATGAAGAACTGACTGCCGGCCGTGCCCGCCGCCTCGTCCTGTGTCTTTGCCATCGCGACGACGCCTTCCGTGTACTTGGTCGACTTCGGCGGCGCCTCGACGGTCTCGTAGCCAGGCCCTTCGGTGCCGGAGCCCGTCGGGTCACCGCCCTGGATCACGAAGCCCGGGATGATCCGGTGGAAGATCGTGCCGACGAAGAATCGGCGACGGACGAGGCTGACGAATGACGCCGTCGTCTTCGGCGAGTCCTTCACATCGAGCTGGATTATGATGCTGCCGCAGTTCGTCTCGAGCGTGACGTCGTAGGTCTTCTTCGGATCGAGCGTGAGCGTCGGCTTCGGCGCGTGACGCTTCTCGGGGTCCGGCGTCTTGATCGAGTGGCAGCCGTTGGCGTCGACGGTCGTCGTTGCGTTCGTGGTGCCGAGCGACCCCGCTTCCTTCTTGCCGCCGCAGGCGGCGAGCGCCGTCACGGCGGCGAGGAGGAGAACAAGACGCTTCATGCGCCGATCGTCGCACGCGCGCGCTTCACGAGTGCCCGGGCAACGTCGACCTTGTACGCGTTCCGCGGTAGCGGGCTCGCGCTGTCGAGGTCGCCTTCCAGAAGCCAGGGGATCGGCGCGACGCCGGCGAGCGCCACGCGCGTCTCGCCCTCTCGGCGGATCGCCGCGACGCCGACGAGCGGGAATGCCCACCGCTTCCGCTCCATCGCCTTCAGGTAGACGCTCCGCTCGCAGTCGTCGAATGTGACCTCGAGGATCACCTCGCCGGCCTCGAGCGTCGTCGTCCGCCGGTCGTCCTCTGTCGGGACGCGGTAGAGGTCGGCGAGCGCCAGCTCGCGTGTCGTCGTACGCAGCGTGGCGTCGAGCGCGAGCAGCGCGGCCGCGACGTCCGACGGATGCGCGGACGCGCAGAAGTCGTTCGCGAAGATCGCATGCTCGCGGTGCTCTCCGTCACGCGCGAAGCACTCATCACCACCGTGGAGGCGGCACGGCCAGTTGAGGCGCCAGTACCAGCAGCGTGTCGACTGGAGCAGGTTGCCTGCCAGCGAGCCCATGTTGCGAAGCTGCGGGCTCGCGGCGAGACGGCATGCCTCGCGCAGCACGTCGGGGATGCCGGGATCGCACTCGAGTTGTGCGAGGGTCGCTCCGGCACCGATCCGGCCTGACCCGATCTCGCGCGGCACGACGCCGCGGATGTCGACGAGTGTGTCTGCCTGGAGCAGCCCGGCCCGCAGCAGCGGCACCACTTCGGTGCCGCCGTGGACGGGAAGGCCGTCGATCGTCGTGTCAAACGCCCGCCGGAGCTCCAACCTTCTCCTTCTGCCTCGCCTCGGCTTCGCGCAGCGCGCGCAGCATCTCTTCGCGTGAGATCGGCAACTGCCGCACGTTCGCGCCGGTCGCATCGCGGATCGCGTTCGCGATCGCCGCGGCGGTTGGAATGATCGGCGGCTCGCCGAGCCCCTTCGCGCCGAGGTTCGTGAGGTGCAGGTCGGGCTCGTCGATCAGCTCGCTGACGATCTCCGGGACGTCGGCGATCGTCGGCAGCTTGTACGCGTCGAGGGTCGTCGTCAGCAGCCGGCCGGTCGCGGGGTCGTGCAGCCGCTCCTCCGACAGCGTGTGCCCGATGCCCTGGATGATCCCGCCCTCGATCTGGCTCGACGCGCCGAGCGGGTTGATCACGCGGCCGACGTCGTGCACTGCTGCGATCCGATCGACCCACACCTCGCCGGTCTCGATGTCGACGGCGACCTCGGCGACCTGCACGCCGAACGTGAGCACCTGCATGCCGGTCGGGTTCGGGCCGCGGGCGCCCTTGCCGAGGATCTGTGCGTCCTCGAGCACGTCGACGATCTCGGCGACCGATGCGCCCTTCAGCCCACGCTGTTCCGCGATCTCCTCGATCTGCTCGCGCGCGTCGGCCGCTGCGGCCCGGACTGCGGGGCCGACCGACGGCGTCGTCGACGACCCTGCGCTCAACGTCGCGTACGGCCCGCGGTCCGAGTCGCCGAGCGTGACGGTGACGTGCTCGAGCGGAATGCCGAGCTCCTCGGCTGCGATCTGCGCCATCGCCGTGCGCGTGCCGGTGCCGATGTCCTGCATCGCGGTCACGACCGTGGCGCGTCCGTCGGAGCCGACGCGGATCCACGCGTAGCTCGGTGGGCCACCGCCTCCGTACCAGATCTGCGAGGCCATCCCGACGCCGCGCTTCACCGTCTCGGTCGACCGCGCACGAACCTCATGCCGCCGCTCCCAGTGCGGCTCGGCACGCCGGTAGCACTCGAGCAGGTTCTTGCCGCTGTAGGCGTTCCCCTCGGGCGCGTCGTCAGTGTGGTTGCGTCGTCGCAGCTCGAGGGGGTCGAGGTCGAGCTTCGCCGCGAGCTCGTCGAGCAGCGCCTCGAGGCCGAACGTCCCTTCGACGAATCCCGGCGCGCGGAACGCCTTCATCGGCGGCAGGTTCAGCTTCGCGCCGTACGTGGTCGTCTTCACATTTGGGCACGCGTAGAGCATCTGCATCGGTCCCTCGGTGCCGGACGACCAGCCGTCCCAGCCGACGGCGTTCACGAACTCGCCGCCGAGCGCCGTCAAGGTGCCGTCGCTGCGCGCGCCGACGGTCAGCCGCTGAATCGTCGCGTTGCGGTTCCCCGCAACGATGTTCTCCTCACGCCGCGTGAGTGCGCACTTCACCGGCCGGTGCGTGCGCCTCGCGAGCTCGGCGGCGATGAACGTGTAGTCGTCCGGGCCGTTCTTCGAGCCGAAGCCGCCGCCCATGTAGTGGCAGACCACGCGCACCTTGTCTGCCGGCAGCCCGAGCCTCTCGGCGACCGCGTCGCGAATGCCCCAGATGTACTGCGTCGAGATGTGCACCTCGACGCCCTCGCCGATCCACTCGACGACCGCCTGGTGCGTCTCCATCGAGTTGTGGAGGACGACCTGCGTGCGGAACTCTGCTTCGACGACAACGTCGGCCTCGGCAAGCCCGCGCTCGTAGTCGCCGCGCGAACGCTCGCGCGGCTCGCCGAGCAGTGATCCCCGTCGTACTGCTTCGTCGGGGTCGAGCAACGGCTCCAGTACCTCGAACTCGCACGCGATTGCGCGCAACGCCGCACGTGCGTGCGCGGGCGTGTCCGCGCACACAGCCGCAACCGCCTCGCCCTGAAACGAGCAGTCCGCCGTCAGCTGCTCGATGTCGCCCGGGCCGATCGCCGCGTGGACGCCGGGCATCGCGAGAGCGGGGGCGAGGTCGATGCTCGCGACCCGCGCCCGTGGATGCGGCGACCGCAGCACAGCTGTGTGGAGCATTCCCGGCTTGGCGAGATCCGCCGTGTAGACCGCCTGCCCGGTGGCGCGCTCGCGCCCGTCGGCGCGCACGGCGTCGCGGCCGACGACCTCGAGCGGTCCCGCGGGCCACTGGTCGAGGGAGTCCTCTTCGACGACGAGCCAGACCTCCTCGTACCGGCCCTCGACCTCTTTCTCGGTGCGGATCAGCCTTGCCACGTGCGAATCGCCTCCTCGATCTTCGGGTACGCGCC
>Ga0070660_100002147_pt1 | contig 13605 bp, 8 predicted proteins | sample KBSC33metaG_FD_64670 | JGI IMG/M metagenome (GOLD analysis project Ga0070660, IMG submission 64670) | Corn rhizosphere microbial communities from Kellogg Biological Station, Michigan, USA - KBS C3-3 metaG | ecosystem: Host-associated > Plants > Roots > Rhizosphere > Soil ... | reverse complement strand
ATCTGACAACACGCGAAAGTTCCGAAGTATTTTCCATTTTGATATAGACGGGTGATCTGCCTCAGTTGCACCGCTCGGAAAGATTATCGCGCTGCATCTCGGCGGGAGTAGGGAGGGCACGTACTGTGTAGTATTACGGAAAAGAAAATTTCATTCACACATCATCATCAACAGCATGTCATCTCATTCTGAAGGTTCTACCAAGGCAATTTTTTATGCGCTTGGCGCCAATGGCGGCATTGCCCTGGCCAAGTTCGTTGGCGCGCTCTTTACCGGTTCCGGCGCTATGTTGGCCGAATCGATACACTCGCTGGCGGATTGCACCAACCAAGTTTTTCTCCTGATCGGTTTGATGGAGTCAAAGAAACCGGCTAACGAATTCCACCCGATGGGCTACGGCCGCGTCGTCTACTTCTGGGCAATGATGGTTGCGCTGTTGCTTTTCTTCCTTGGCGGCGCATTCTCGGTGATGGAGGGCTTCGAACATCTCAAGCATCCGGAACCGCTCAGCAATCCTCTCGTCGCAATCGCGATACTCGGCATCTCGGTCGTGCTCGAAGGCTTCTCGCTGTACGGTGCGATGAAGGAAATCCGCAAGATTTCGCACGGCAAGCCTTTTCTGCAGTGGTTCCGTGAGACGCGCCAGTCCGAATTGATGGTGGTGGCGGGGGAGGACATCGCCGCGCTTGCCGGTCTGGCCTTGGCGTTCCTCGCCGTGATGCTGGCCGTGATGACCGGCAATCCTGCATGGGATGCTTGCGGCTCGATTGCTGTCGGTGTATTGCTGATGATCGTCGCCGTCTTTATCGTGCGTGAAGTGAAGGCGATGATCACCGGCGAATCGGCAGCGCCTGAAGTGCATGCCGCCATCAAGACTCATATCGAAGCGCGGCCCGAGGTCGATCATGTAATCAACCTGATTACCCTGCAATGGGGGGAACAGTTGATGATCGCGGTACAGGCGAAGATGCAACCGCAGCCTTCCGACATGGCCTTAGTCGAGGCGATCAACGTTGTCGAAGCCAGCTTGCAGCAACGCTGGCCACAGGCGAAGTGGTGTTTCTTCGAGCCGGATGTCGAGGTCGGCAAGGATTGATGCCGCAGCACTTCTTCTGAAACGGTAGCAAAAAGGCCCGGTTTTCCGGGCCTTTTTGTTTGGTCGATGAAAAAGCCGCTCAGGCAGCCTTCTTCGTCACCGCCTTTTTCGCGGCAGCCTTCTTTGCCGCCGGCTTTTTCGTTGCGCCTGTTTCCTCTTTCTCCGCGCCTTTGGCGGGCGCTTTTGCCTTGCGTTCTTCGAACTCGAAGCCGACCTTGCCGTTCTTGTCCTTCACCAGGTAGGCTTTGAACGGTCGCCGGGTGCGCTGTGAGATGAAGCCGGGCAACAGATCGGTCTTGCCGTTGTTGAGCAGCTTGGCCATCTGCTCCGGCACGATCTCTTGTTGCAGGATGATGCGACCGCTGCGGAAGTCACAGGCCTTGGGCTTGGCGACGCTCTTTTCGCAGACGTAGGCCAGTCCCATCTCATATACACCGCTGCCGCACTTCGGGCATGCACCGAGAGGCGTTTGCGTCGAGAAGTCGACGCCTTCGCCGTCCTCGTCGTCCGCTTGGTTCTGACCGAAGTCGAATTCGAGCTTGTGGTTATTGTTTTCCTCATCGCGCACGATCTTCAAGATGGCGGCGAAAGGACGGCCCATCTTCGAGCGGAAGCCTTGCAATGGGCCGATCTCGCGTTTTTCCAGCAATTCCTCGACTTCGGCGATCTCGAACTGGCGACTGCCGGGAACCTTGCTCATCGAGAATTCGCACTGGGTGCAAGCGAAGCGGCGATAGTTTTCCTTCACCACGCCACCGCAGTTCGGGCAGGGCGTCTTCAACGTTGCATAGTTGCCCGGGACGGTATCGTTGTCGTATTCCTTCGCGCGCTTGACGATCACCTGCGTCATCTGCGCGATCTCGCGCATGAAATCCTCGCGGCTGATTCTGCCGCGTTCCATCTGCGCCAGCTTGTATTCCCATTCGCCGGTCAGCTCGGGCAGCGTGAGTTCATCCACGCCCAGGCCGCGCAACAGCGTCATCAACTGGAAGGCCTTCGCTGTCGGAATCAGCTCACGCCCTTCGCGCAGCAGGTATTTTTCATTCAGCAGACCTTCGATGATGGCCGCGCGCGTAGCCGGTGTACCCAGCCCCTTGCCCGCCATGGCTTCGCGCAAGCCTTCATCGTCAACCAGCTTGCCCGCGCCTTCCATTGCGGAGAGGAGCGTCGCTTCCGAGTAGCGAGCAGGCGGTTTCGTGACCAGGCTGAGCACGTTGACCTTGTCGGTCTTGACCTGCTCGCCTTTCGCCACTGGCACCAGATTGCCTGAGCCTTCCTTGTCCTTGTCCTCGTCGTTGGCCGCTTCCTTGCCGTAGATCGCCAGCCAGCCCGCATTGGTCATGACCTTGCCCTCGGACTTGAAGGTGTGGCCTGACACTTCGGTCATGCGCGTGGTGACCTGGAATTCGGCAGCGGGGAAGAATACCGCCATGAAGCGTCGCGTCACCAGGTCGTAGAGCTTCTGCTCCGGCTCGGACAGGTTCTTCGGCGCTTGCAGGGTAGGGATGATCGCGAAGTGGTCGCTGATCTTGGCATTGTCGAAGATGCGCTTGTTCGGCTTGACCCAGTTGTTCTTCAAGATTTGCTTGGCGAACTGGTGATAGTTGTTGTTCTCCGCGACAACCTCCAGCGTTTCCTTCACCGTGTTGAGGTAATCCTCCGGTAGATGACGTGAATCGGTACGCGGATAGGTCAGCACCTTGTGCTTTTCATACAGCGCTTGCGCCAGGGCCAACGTGTTCTTCGCAGAGAAGCCAAAGCGCGCGTTCGCTTCGCGTTGCAGACTGGTCAAATCGAACAGTGCAGGCGAGAGTTGTGTTGTCGGCTTTGACTCTTCCGTGACCGTGCCCGGCTTGCCACGACATGCGGCGACGATGGATTCGGCGGCAGCCTTGCTCCACAGGCGTTCGGCTTTCTTCTCCGGATCGTTTTCGTCCTTCTTGAATTTCGTGTCGAGCCAGCGGCCTTCATAAATACCGGCGGCACAGACGAACTCGGCGCGTACTTCCCAGTAGTCGCGCGGCACGAAATTCTTGATCTTCTCTTCACGCTCGACCACGATGGACAGTGTCGGCGTTTGCACGCGGCCAACGGTGGTCAGGTAAAAACCGCCTTCCTTGGAGTTGAAGGCTGTCATGGCGCGCGTGCCATTGATGCCGATCAACCAGTCCGCTTCGCTGCGGCAACGGGCGGCATCTGCCAACGGCAGCATGTCCTTGTCTTCGCGCAGTTTCTTGAATCCATCGCGGATTGCTGCCGGTGTCATCGACTGCAGCCACAAGCGCTTGATCGGCTGCTTGGCTTTCGCATATTGCACGATCAGGCGGAAAATCAGTTCACCCTCGCGCCCCGCGTCGCATGCGTTCACGAGAGCGGTGACATCCTTGCGTTTGAGCAGCTTGGCCAAAACTTTCAGGCGTGACTCGGTTTTGGCAATCGGATTAAGTGCAAAGTGCGGCGGAATCACCGGCAGATGGGTGAAAGTCCACTTGCCACGCTTGACGTCGTATTCTTCCGGCGCAGCGATTTCGACCAGATGGCCGACGGCGGAGGACAGCACGAACTCGTCGGATTCAAAGTACTCATCGTGCTTTGTAAAGCCGCCGAGCGCCTTCGCGATATCGTTCGCGACAGAGGGCTTCTCTGCGATGATGAGAGTCTTGGTCATAACAGTAGTCTCGAAAAGGGCGCCAGCCGGCGCGCAATACACAGCTTGGAATGTTGCCAAATTTTCTGAAAGGCAACGGGACATTAATATAGCAAGTATCTGCGACCTGCCTCTCAAATATCAATGCTGCAGTGGAGCGGCCGGCCGAAGCCGGTGTGACGTACCGGACGGTACAGAGTTCGCGATCGGAGGGATTCCGTTGATATCTGTGAAACGGGCGCTATCAAGCGGCCAATGATAAGCGCGTTGCGCGAAAAACCGCAAGCGAGGATGAGGTCGTTTTGATGAAATATTGGCCGTCGGCATTGACGGCCAAGGTGTCTTTAATGCAATAGACGTGGTTCTGGGTCTTCGTCGTCAGACAGCAACTCATCGAAAATCAGCGCGTCGGGTTCCTTGCCTTGGCTCCACAACACCATCAGTACGATGACTTTTAACTTGTCCAACGATACTTGAGACTCGCTGGCCGCAAGCGCACGTTCGATCACGATTTCGCGCTGGATCGGATTGAGGACCTTGGCCGATTCGAGGAATTGCAGGAACCCGACAGCTTCGGTACCAAGTACGTCCAGTTCCCGCTGCGCATAGATGCGCATACCGGAGGAGAAGGCGGCTGGTGGCTGAAAGCGGTCGGCGAACTCATTGGTAGCTTCTGCCAAATCGGTCAACCAGCCCAGCGCCTTGGAAATCTCTTCTTCCTCGAAGCCTACAGCCGCCAGCTTTTTCACCAGTGCTTCAGAATCCGGGCAGGCATCCGGGCGGTAATAGGTTTCGTAGAGATAAACGAGAACGTCAAACATGATTCTACCTATAGCGTTAGGGCCACCATCGTTACGCGTGCTGCGGGGCGGCCGGGTTGCAAAAGTATGACACTCTCGTGTTAGCCTTTCTTGCTGGTCTGCAGACATTCAGACAAGAAAAGACGTGTCATGCCGGCGACAGTACACAAACATTGAAGGCTTCCAGTTCACAGCATATCGCAAAACGCCGGATGGCGACAGCGACATTTGGTTTCAGGATGTTGCGAGGCGCCGCACCACGCCGCCAGGCAGCGTTTCTACAACACCTTCCAGTTCGAGTGTGAGCAATTCGGCATGCAGGGTGGCGATGTCGAAGTCGCAGCGCATTGCAAGCGTGTCGAGGTCGACGGGATCGAAGCCCATTGCGTCGAGTATCGGTGAGGAGTGGGCAGGGGCGACACGTGGTTCCGGCGCGGCTGAAGCGGGCGTCTGATAAGTGATTTCTTCGAGGATGTCCTGTGCCGATTCCACTAATTTGGCTCCTTGCTTGATCAGCAAGTGACAGCCCTTGGCCAGCGGCGAATGAATTGACCCCGGAATGGCGAACACATCACGCCCCTGTTCGCCTGCCATGCGTGCCGTGATCAGCGAGCCCGACTGTGCTGCGGCTTCGACCACCAGCACGCCACGCGCCAAGCCCGAAATGAGCCTGTTACGGCGCGGGAAATTGGAAGGGATGGCCGGTGTGCCGAGTGGATATTCACTGATGATGCAGCCGTTCTCGGCGATGCGGTGCGCCAGACTGCGATTACGCGCCGGGTAGACGATATCGGCGCCAGTGCCGATCACTGCGACCGTCGAGCCCGCACCGCGCAGGCCGCCTTCGTGAGCTGCGGTATCGATACCCAGCGCCATGCCAGAGATAACGGTTAAACCGGCTTGGCTTAGCGCTTCGGAAAACTTCTCTGCATTGCTTACGCCTTGTGCTGTTGCATTACGGCTGCCGACGACTGCGACGGAGATTTGCCCCAGTAATTCGATGCGGCCTTTCACATAAAGCACGATCGGCGGATCAGCGGTGTTGAGCAAGGCTTGCGGGTACTCGCTGTCGGCCACGGTCAGCACATGGTTACCGGGTTGTGCCGCCCACTCCAACGTGAGCTCGATGAGCGCAGCGGTTTCAGCGGAAAGCGGTGTGAGCAAGGCGCGGGCAACGCGTTCGGTAACTACCTCCCGCAGCGCGGCAAGGCTGGCGGAAAAGATATTGCCGGGCAGCCCGAAGGCGGAGAGCAGCCGGCGTGCGGTTTCAGGGCCGACGCCGGCTGTGCGTTCCAATCGAAGCCACTGCGCCAGTTCGTGCGCTTGTGCGTATTGCTGCATTGATACTGGGGCTTATTCGGGCGATTTCGCCAGATCGCCGATCTGCACGCTATCGGTTACCTGCATCACCAGACCATAGGAAATGTGATCGAAGACGCGGAAAATGAAAACACTGCCATATTCATGGTCGGGCAGCTTCACCAGCGTCTTGCCGAAGGAGCCGAAGCTCCAGGATTTGTTCTCTGTTTTGTCGACTACTTCGCCGCCATGGCGGGACAGTTCGAGCACAGTACCAACATCGATGCCGTCGCTCTTGCCACGATTGACAGTGATGATCTGGTTCTGTCCCGCTTGCGATACCCCGCCGTAGACCGACATTACTCGTGCATCGACCGGCTTCTCCGGCGGGTGCGGCACATAATTGATAATCGGCGTCGGCAATACCGGCAGCAGGCGATCGCCTGCGCCCATTTCTTCCTTCGAGCTGACGACTTTGAAAACGTGCGCTTCGTCGGGTGCATGTGCGGCGCGTTCGAGCTTGATGGTGCCGAGATAGGGGGCCTCGTAGCCGAGCACCTTGCCGGTGACTGGATCTTTGAGCGGCGTGCCGGGGCGGAATACCTGGAAAGAGGTGCCGGACTTGATATCGCCGCGTACATACGCCTTGTCGCCCTTGCCCAGATTGACTCGGCCTTCCTGTGTGGCAACGATGCGCGGTGCATCCTTCAGGTCATCTTCACTGATTACCAGCGGCTGCGACAGGAAGGGTTCGATCACGTTCGGCGGGATCGACTGCACCGCCTGCTGGCCGAGGCCTTCTGTGCGCAACTGCGGTTGCAGACGTACGGTAGGTATTTCGGCTGCCGCTCCTGCCTCAGCACCGGTTGGTTTGCCCAGGCGCAGGCGGCCTGCGGCACGATCCAGATACACTATCTGGCCAGGATAAATCCAGTGCGGATTATGGATTTCCTCGCGGTTCATGCCCCATACCTCGGGCCAGCACCAAGGATGCTGCAGAAAGCGTCCGGAAATGCCCCACAGTGTGTCGCCGCGCACGACAACGTGCTGGTCGGGCGCATTTGGCAGGAAGCTACAGCGTGGATTCTGCCCTTCTGCCCCCATTGCGGCGTGGCTGGCGATGGCGGCGAGGAAGAGAGTGGCTGTGCTAAACTTTTTCATGGTTAGTCCCAGTGGGTGCGGCCCGTGTTATTGATTTTGCTTGACGGCCGTCGCATATAAAGTTGAGCCGGCGCGCAGGAGTTGCCAGACAAAAACTTGTCAAATTGGATCAAATTCTGCCCATAAATCCTTGGACTAGCAAGAGAAACCATATTTCAATTTTATTGCGTTGTTGCACAAAAGCCGTATGTCCCTGCTTCCTATCCTGCGTTATCCCGATCCGCGCCTGCACAAGGTAGCCAAGCCTGTCACGGTGTTCGACGATCGCCTCAAAAAACTCGCAGCCGACATGGCTGAGACCATGTATGCCGCGCCGGGCGTCGGCCTGGCGGCAACACAGGTCGACGTGCATGAACAGTTGATCGTGATCGACGTGTCGGAGTCGAACAACGATCTGCGCGTCTTCATCAACCCTGAAATTGTCTGGGCCAGCGAGCAGAAGTCGGTGTACGAAGAGGGGTGCTTGTCGGTACCCGGCATCTACGACGGTGTGGAGCGCCCTGCGCGCGTCAAGGTGCGAGCCAAAGATCTTGATGGCAAAGAGTTTGAGGTCGAAGCCGACGGTCTGTTTGCGGTATGCATTCAGCACGAAATGGATCATTTGAAGGGCAAGGTCTTTGTCGAATACCTGTCGCCATTGAAGCGCAATCGCATCAAGACCAAACTGCAGAAAGAAGAGCGCGAGATGATGAAGCGCGAGCAGCAAAAGAAAGCTGTCGGCGCGCGCTGAGATCAAGCCCCTGGCTTTCAGGGGCAAGCGGGTATACTCCACCCCATGAAAATCATCTTTGCCGGCACTCCTGAATTCGCAGCCATTGCGCTGCGCGCTCTGCATGAAGCAGGATTCGAAATCCCCCTTGTCCTGACCCAGCCTGACCGCCCAGCCGGGCGGGGGATGCAATTGCAGGCATCCCCCGTCAAACAGTTTGCCGTCGCGCACGGCATTCCCGTTGCGCAACCGATATCGTTACGCCTGGACGGCAAATATCCTGATGTTGCAAAAGAAGCGCACGAACTGCTGCGCGCAACGAAGCACGACGTCATGGTGGTGGCCGCTTACGGCCTGATTCTGCCGCGTAGCGTGCTCGACATTCCGCAGCACGGCTGCATCAATATTCATGCCTCGCTGTTGCCGCGCTGGCGCGGTGCCGCGCCAATACATCGCGCAATCGAAGCCGGCGATGCTGAGACTGGCGTGACGATCATGCAAATGGAAGAGGGCCTCGATACCGGACCTATGCTGCTGATGGAGCGCTTGCCGATCGCGGCTGACGACACGACCGGAAACCTGCACGACAAGCTGGCGGCGCTCGGCGGAAGCCTGATCGTCGAGGCGATGCGCAAGCTGGAGCAGGGCTCTTTGCGGGCCGTGCCGCAGCCCGATGAGGGGGCAAACTATGCAGTGAAAATCTCTAAGGAAGAAGCAATACTTGATTTCACGCAACCGGCGCAAGTGCTTGCCCGCAAGATTCGCGCCTTCAATCCTTTCCCTGGCGCATCCGGCTCATTTGACGGAACTCCCGTCAAACTATGGCGTGCTGAAGCGCTCTATACGCCGCAAGGCAGTCCGGGGCAAGTGCTCGCGGCAAATGCCGGAGACGGCGTGATTATCGCTTGCGGTCAAGGCGTGCTTCGTGTGACGGAATTGCAAAAGCCGGGCGGCAAGCGCTTGCCTGTCGCGGAATTTCTGAAGGGATTCAGGATGGACAGCGGCCATTTCGCATAGGAGTCGGATCCACAGTATTTTTGCCCAAGCCATTGATTTCTCGTATAATTTTTTCGCGCCGATTTGATTGAAAAGTCAAACCAGCTTGCGGGCGCAGGGGGGAGATTCCCCGAATAAATGCAGCTAAAGCGGCATACACACCCGGTCCCGCTTTGCAGGCCGGGTTTTTTGTTTTGAGAGAGAAAAATGAAACGCGATCCGATTTCCGATACCGAAGCGCTGCTGCGCGATCTGCTGTCACAGCGCATCCTGATCCTGGACGGCGCCATGGGCACGATGATCCAGCGCTACAAGCTGACGGAAGAGGATTACCGTGGCGCGCGTTTCGCGGATTTCTCGGTGCCCGGCAAGGAACTGTTCCTGAAGGGGAACAACGATATGCTGGTGCTGACGCAGCCGCAGATCATCAGCGAAATTCACGAACAATACCTCGCCGCTGGTGCCGACCTGATCGAAACCAACACCTTCGGCGCCACTAGCGTCGCGCAGGACGACTATCATCTGGGACACTTGGCTTACGAGATGAATGTCGCCGCCGCGAAACTTGCACGCGCCGCTTGCGACAAGTATTCAACACCCGACAAGCCCCGCTTCGTCGCCGGAGCCCTTGGTCCCACGCCGAAAACCGCATCGATCTCTCCCGACGTCAACGACCCGGCTGCACGCAACATCACTTTCGACCAACTGGTCGCTGCCTATCTCGAACAGACTCGCGGTCTGGTGGAAGGCGGCGCTGATGTGCTGCTGGTCGAGACCATTTTCGATACCTTGAACTGCAAGGCGGCGCTGTTCGCTATCGACACCTTCTTTGAAGAATCCGGCAAGCGTTTGCCGATCATGATTTCCGGCACGGTGACCGATGCCTCTGGTCGTATTTTGTCCGGCCAGACCGTGACCGCATTCTGGCATTCGGTGCGTCATGCCAAGCCCCTGACCGTCGGCCTGAACTGCGCGCTAGGCGCGGCCCTGATGCGCCCTTATGCAGAAGAGATCGCGAAGATCGCCGACACCTTCGTCTGTATTTATCCGAACGCCGGTTTGCCCAACCCGATGTCCGATACCGGGTTCGACGAGACGCCGGAAACCACTTCATCGTTGTTGAAGGAATTTGCCGAGAGCGGCTTCGTCAACGTTGCCGGCGGCTGCTGCGGCACCACGCCGGATCATATCCGCGCGATTGCGCAAACGGTCGCCAATATCGCGCCGCGCCAAGTGCCTGTCTCCGACCATCGCATGAAACTGTCGGGCCTGGAGCCTTTCATCATCGATGACGAATCGCTGTTTGTGAACGTCGGCGAGCGCACCAATGTCACCGGCTCGAAAGCATTCGCTCGCATGATTTTGAACGAGCAGTATGACGAGGCTTTGTCGGTGGCGCGTCAGCAGGTCGAGAACGGCGCCCAGATCATCGACATTAACATGGACGAGGCAATGCTCGATTCGGTCGCGGCGATGACGCGCTTTTTGAATCTGATCGCCTCCGAGCCGGACATTGCGCGCGTGCCGATCATGATCGACTCGTCGAAGTGGGCGGTGATCGAAGCCGGCCTGAAGTGCGTGCAAGGCAAGGCTGTCGTCAACTCGATCTCATTGAAGGAGGGCGAGGAAGAGTTCCTGCGTCAGGCCAAGCTGTGCCGCCGCTATGGGGCTGCTGTGATCGTGATGGCCTTCGACGAGACCGGCCAGGCAGATACCTTCGAGCGCAAGATCGAAATTTGCGGGCGTGCTTACAAGGTCTTGACGGAAGAGGTTGGCTTTCCGCCGGAAGACATCATCTTCGACCCGAACATCTTCGCCGTTGCTACCGGCATCGAAGAACACAACAATTACGCGGTCGATTTCATCAACGCCACGCGCTGGATCAAGGAGAACTTGCCGCATGCGAAGATCAGCGGCGGTGTGTCGAACGTGAGCTTTTCCTTCCGCGGCAATGATCCTGCGCGTGAGGCGATTCATACCGTGTTCCTGTATCACGCGATCAAGGCCGGCATGACGATGGGCATCGTCAACGCCGGCATGATTGGCGTCTACGATGACCTTGACCCGGAGCTGCGCGAGCGCGTCGAGGATGTGGTGTTGAACCGCCGCGAGGACGCGACCGAGCGCATGATCGAATTCGCCGCCACGCTCAAAGCCGGCGGCAAGAAGGAAGAGCAGAGCCTCGAATGGCGCAAGGAGCCGGTCGAGAAGCGCTTGGCGCATGCTTTGGTGCTCGGCATCACGCAATGGATCGTGGAAGATACCGAGGAAGCTCGCGCAGCGGTCATGGCAAAGGGCGGGCGTCCCATCAACGTGATTGAAGGTCCGCTGATGGATGGCATGAACATCGTCGGCGACCTTTTCGGCCAGGGCAAGATGTTTTTGCCGCAGGTGGTGAAATCGGCGCGCGTGATGAAGCAGGCGGTGGCGCATCTAATTCCCTTCATCGAGGAAGAAAAGCGTCTGGAGGAAGAGCGCACCGGCGTGGTTGCCAAGCCCAAGGGCAAGATCGTCATCGCGACAGTGAAGGGCGACGTGCACGACATCGGCAAGAACATCGTGTCGGTGGTCCTCCAGTGCAACAACTTCGAGGTCGTTAACATGGGTGTGATGGTGCCGTGCTCGGAGATTCTCGCCAAGGCGAAGGCGGAGAACGCCGACATTATCGGTTTGTCCGGCCTGATCACGCCTTCGCTGGAAGAGATGGCCCATGTCGCCAAGGAGATGCAGCGCGATCCGCATTTCCGCATGATGAAGATTCCGCTGCTGATCGGCGGCGCCACGACCAGTCGTGCGCATACCGCAGTGAAGATCGCACCGAACTATGAAGGCCCGGTGATTTATGTGCCGGATGCATCGCGCTCGGTATCGGTGGCGCAGTCGCTGCTGACGCCGGAGCAGCGCGAGCAGTATGTCGAGGAAATCAGGACGGATTACGAGCGCATTCGCGAGCAGCATGCGAACAAGAAGGCGGTGCCGCTGATTCCGCTGGCACAGGCGCGTGCCAACAAGATGAAGCTGGAGTTTGCACCGGTCAAACCCAAATTCGTCGGCCGTCGCATCTTCAAGAACTACGACCTCGCCACGCTGGCGCAATACATCGACTGGGGGCCATTCTTCCAGACCTGGGATCTGGCCGGGCCTTTTCCTGCGATCCTGAAGGACGAAGTGGTCGGTGAGCAGGCGAGCAAGGTCTATGAAGAAGCGCAGGCGATGCTGAAGAAGCTGATCGAAGGACGCTGGCTCACTGCCAGCGGTGTGCTTGCGCTCTTGCCTGCCAACACCGTCAATGATGACGACATCGAGATTTATACCGATGAAACGCGCACGCAAGTGGCATTCACTTATTACGGCATACGCCAGCAGACTGAAAAACCCGTGATCGACGGCGTAGCGCGTCCGAACCAGTGCCTGGCCGATTTCATTGCGCCGAAATCATCAGGTGTTGCCGATTACATCGGCTTGTTCGCTGTGACGGCGGGCATCGGCATTGAGAAGCACGAGAAGCGCTTTGAAGACGCGCACGACGACTACAGCAGCATTATGCTGAAGGCGCTCGCCGACCGTCTCGCCGAGGCGTTTGCCGAACATCTGCATGAGCGGGTGCGCAAGGAGTTCTGGGGTTATGCGCCGGAAGAGAAACTGAGCAATGAGGAATTGATCAAGGAGACTTATCTTGGTATCCGTCCGGCGCCCGGTTATCCGGCTTGTCCGGAGCACACGGTCAAGGCCGATATGTTCAAGCTTTTGCAGTGCGACGAAATCGGCATGCAGGTGACGGAGTCGTTCGCGATGTATCCAGGCGCTGCTGTATCGGGCTTCTACTTTGCCCATCCGGAATCGAAATACTTTGTGGTCGGCAAGATCGGCGAGGATCAGTTGAACGACATGGCGGCGCGTCGTGGTGCGAGCAAGGAAGATTTGGAGCGCTGGTTGGCGCCGAATTTGTAAGCAGAGGGGCGAGGTTACACTGCGCCCCGCGTGACGCCATCACTCCACTCGAATGCTTCCAGTTGCAGAGCGCACAGTTCCTCGTTGGTCAGGCGCAGCTTGTCGAGCAGCGCGCCCATCATGTCGCCTGCTTCTTCGATGTGTTCCATATGCTCGGCCAGCAGCAGCATGTCGCCGTAGTGGCCGCGTCGATATAGCAGCGCATCGCCGACTTCCTCGATCACAGGCACCTGTTCAAGCAGTTCCGTCATGGTCATGCTAAACAGCGTATCCATCAGCGACATGATGCCTACCGTGAATGCAGTATCACCCATATTGCGATTGCGGGGCTCAAGCCGCTGCGCGATCAATTCCAGCAGCTTGCCGCGCGTGGAGGCGAGCATGAGCAGGGGCGGCATTGCCTGGCCCGTCTTGCATGGTTCGGCATAGAGCATGATCTGCAGCCAGCGCTGCAACTGGCTGCGGCCCAACACCATCAGTGCCTGGCTGATCGAATCGATGCGGCGCGGGGTGCCCACGGCAGGCGCGTTGACCAGCCGCAGCAGATTGAAGCAGAGCGACGCATCCTGTTTGATGCTGATCTCGATAGCGCTGTTGTCCGCGTCCGAGCGGATCTGATTCATTAAACGGATGATTGTCAGTTGCGAGGGCGATAGCTTCTTGCCGGAGAGGAGAGCCGGCTTGGCGAAGTAATAGCCTTGGAAATAATCGAAGCCGAGCTGCAAGCATGTCTCGAATTGTTCGCGCGTCTCGACCTTTTCCGCCAGCAGTTTCTTGTTCTGGCCATGGAATTGCGACAACAGTTTGGGCAGCGCCGACATGGACATGCCGTGCAAATCGAATTTGACGACATCCACATATGGCAGCAACTGTCTCACATCGTCGCTGTCAGTGATGACATCGTCGAGCGCGAAGCGGAAACCTTGTCTGTATAGCTCAGCTACCC
>Ga0070660_100002144_pt1 | contig 13623 bp, 10 predicted proteins | sample KBSC33metaG_FD_64670 | JGI IMG/M metagenome (GOLD analysis project Ga0070660, IMG submission 64670) | Corn rhizosphere microbial communities from Kellogg Biological Station, Michigan, USA - KBS C3-3 metaG | ecosystem: Host-associated > Plants > Roots > Rhizosphere > Soil ... | reverse complement strand
GCAGCGGTCCACTGCTGAACAGGCCACTCCCCGAACGGCGCCTGCATTCGACCAGGACGCAATCCGAAGTCTTGCCTGGTTTCGCTATAACCTGCGGCGGTTTCTGCGGTTCAGCGAGAAGGCGGCGCGCGCGTGCGGGGTGACGCCGCAGCAACACCAGTTGATGCTGGGCGTTGCCGGATACACGGGGCGCGGTTGGGCGACGGTCTCGGAGCTGGCTGAGTTTTTGCAGGAACGGCACAACTCCGTGGTGGGTCTGGTAGACCGCGCGGCGCAGTGCGGGCTGGTGAGGAAAGAGCACGACACGGCTGACCGCAGGTTTGTGTTTGTCCGGCTGACGCGCCACGGCGAGCAGATTCTCGGCAAGCTGACGGAGATCCACCAGGATGAGGTGCGTCATGCGCAGGAGAGGCTCGTGAAGGTCCCCAGGGTGCCGCCGCAGTCGTTGGAATTCAGGAAGAGGGCGGCGGGCTCCTGATGGCACGGCAGTGCAACGCTGAAGCATGTTGAAGATGTTTGATTCGAGTTTGTAACTCAAAAGGAACGGCAACGAGATCGAATGCAGCAGACGATGGCAGAGAACCGGAAAAAGACGAACTGGGTGCTGAGACACCCCTTGCTTCGCAAGTACTTCCCGCTGGTCCACGAGGACCTGACGGCGACCTATTCGCGCGACCTGCATAAATGGCTGATTGTCGCGCCGATCATCGGCATCATCACCGGGCTTTTTATTACCGGGCTTACGGTTGTGATGTTGGGTAAGATGTGGCCGGCGGTGCTTGCTTACTATCTGGGACATCATTGGGCGATTGTGCCGAGCCTGACGGCGGGCTTTGCCTTGACGGGACTGATTATGCAGTACCTGACGCCTGACCCGGACACTCACTCGACCGAAGAGATTATCAGCTCGTACCACGAGCACAACGGCGACATTAACATGCGGCCGTTTTTTGCGAAGATTCTGGCGGCGGTGACGACGGTGGGCTTTGGCGGCAGCGCGGCGCTCGAAGGCCCGAGCATCTACGGCGGCGGTGCGATCGGCTCGTGGCTGTGGGCGAAGCTGCGCGGGCTGAGGCTTGATGCGCGCGACCGGCGGATTATGCTGATCTGCGGCGCGGCGGCGGGTATGTCGGCGGTCTTTCGCGCGCCGCTTACGGGCATCGTCTTTGCGCTCGAAATGCCGTACAAGGACGATCTGGCGCACGAGGCCCTGGTGCCTTCGCTGATCGCGTCGGTCGTCTCGTACATGACGCTGACTTCGTTTGTGGGCAGCGCGCCGCTGTTCGATTTTGAGTCGGCCACGTCGTTTACGCGGCGCGACCTGGTGTGGTGCGCGCTGCTGGGCCTGATCGTCGGGCTGATTGCGATGGCATTTGTCATCACATTCCGGCGCGCGCGTGTGTTCTGGGTCCAGTGGTCGTGGCCCCACTGGATTAAGCTGACTATCGGCGGCCTGCTCACGGGACTGTGCGGCATCGCCTTCCTCGCGCTCTTCCACGGCGTGCTGATTCCACTTGGCCCTAACTATGAGGCTGTGGGCTACATTCTCAACAAGCATTACAGCACCTATGAATTGCTGGTGTTCAGCGGCCTGAAGCTCGCGGCGACGACGTTTACGCTGGCTGCGGGCGGCGTCAGCGCGATGTTCGTTCCGCTGTTTTTGACGGGCGGCAGTCTGGGTGTGGCGTTTGCGCAGTCGGTCGTACACAGCCCGGCGCTTGAACTCTACGCGGCTGTCGGCATGGCGTCGTTTATCGCGGCAGGTTACAAGACGCCGCTGGCAGCGGTGGTCTTCGTCGCCGAGGCAACGGGCGGACACGCCTTCATCGTTCCGGCTTTGATTGGCGCGGCGGTGGCGTACGCGGTCTCGGGCGATGCGTCGGCTTCGGGCGATCAACGTCTGCACGAAGGCGTCCGGGTCCATGAGCTGAGCGGCATCACGGTCGGAGATGTCATGCAGCGGCAGGTCGTTTCGGTGCAGGCTTCGCTGAACCTGCACGAATTCACCGATGTTCTGGCGCCGCACTATCGCCACGCAACGTTTCCTGTGTTTGAAGGACAGCAGTTGCTGGGGCTGGTTTATGTGTGGTCGCTTGCCAAGGTGCCGCGGAACAAGTGGGACTCGACGCACGTGCGCGACGTGACCGATAGGCATGTCTCAAGGATCTCTTCAGGCGGCGATGTGATGGAGGCGCTGCGTCTGCTGCTGAGCGAGTATCGCCAGCACATGCTGCTGGTGACGACGGAGAGCGGACGGCTGGAGGGAATCGTGACCAAGACGGACATCCTGAAGGCCCTGAGGACGCACAAGAACGGAGCCGTGGGCTACAGCTACGACGAGCACTCCACGCACTACGGTCTGGAGGGATAAGTTGCAGTGGACTAAAGAGGTTCCCCGCGTTTTTGGAGCTACCGGCGCATGGCATGTTCCGGTTACGCTCCCCGTGCGGGGAGTTTTACGAATGCGATGGTTAGAACTGACAGGAGTTTCAGCACGAGCAGACTGAAGTAGACCGCGGAGGTTCTTGATGGCTGACTTTCCATTCTCTCAGGCTCCCAATGGTGCGGAAGTAAAGCCTCGCAAGAAGATCCAGTTCGGCGTTGCCCTCGAACCGGAGGTCGTCAAGATATGCTGCTACGCGGTGCTGGTTGGATTCATCGGCGGCCTGGTGGCAGAGGGTCTGCTGGAACTCATCTACCTCTTTACCAACGTCTTCTTCTACGGACGGTTTTCGTTCGCGATCACCAATCCTGCCTATAACCACCTGGGCCTTTGGGTCATCCTGATTCCGCCGATTGGCGGTCTGTTGGTCGGCATGATGGTGCACTACTGGGAGCCGACCCTGAAGGGGCACGGCATCCCGGAGGCGATGGAAGCGGTGCTGTTCGGGCAGAGCAGGATGCGCATTCGCGTGGCCCTTCTGAAGCCGCTTGCTACCGCATTTGCCATCGGCACCGGCGGGCCGTTCGGCGCTGAAGGTCCCATCATCCAGACCGGCGCGGCGTTTGGGTCGCTGTTTGGGCAGGCGCTTGGGCTGACGCCTTACTACCGGCGCGTACTGCTGGCCTCGGGAGCGGCTGCCGGCATGGCAGCTACCTTTACCGCGCCGCTGGCCGGAATCCTGGTGGCGATCGAGCTGCTGCTCTTCGAGTTTCGCGCCCGGTCATTTATTCCTGTGTCGCTGGCGGCGGCGGTGGCGACCGGCGTCCGCATCTACTTTGTAGGATGGGCCCCGCTGTTCCCCACGCCCGCCTTTCGCCTGACCAGCATGAATGAGTTGTGGCTGTTTGCGCTGATGGGCGTGCTGATGGGCATCATCGGCATTGCGATGATCCGCACGCTCAGTTGGCTGGACGATTTCTTCGACCACCTGCCCGTTAAGCGCGCGCTCATCTGGTCGCCGGCGATCGGCGCGCTGGTGCTGGGCATCATCGGCTACTTCTATCCGCAGATATTCGGCACGGGCTATGACACGATCCGCGACATGCTCAACGACCGGCTGCCGGCGAACAAACTGATCGGCGTCTCGGTGGCGAAGTTTGTCGCGCTGGTCGTCTCGCTGGGCTCGGGCACGACTGGCGGCGTGTTTGCGCCGTCGCTGATTGTGGGTGGAGGCTTTGGCGCGGTGTTCGGCATGGGATGCCGCCATCTGTTTCCGCATCTGGTCAGCGATCCTGCGTTCTATGCCCTGGCGGCAATGGCGGCCTGCTTTGGCGGCATCGCGCGCGCGCCGTTCACCAGCATCGTCTTCCTGTTTGAGCTGAGCCATAACCCGAACTCGCTGCTGCCGCTGATCGTCTGCGTGATGGTGGCCGACGGATTTGTGCGCTTGTTCAGCCGCGATTCGATTATGACCAGCAAGCTGGTCAAGCGCGGTTTGATTGTGTTGCAGGACTACTCCGTGCCCGTGCTGATGCGCGCGCGCATTGACCAGATTATGCGGAAGCAGTTCAATGTGCTCGATGCTGATGACGAACTCCGCTCAGTCATTCCACGCATCACGCCTGGACATGTGAACCTGATTCCGGTGGTTGAAAAGGACGGCTCGCTGGTTGGCATTGTCGAGGCGCACGACCTGCTGAAGGTCGATCCGCCCGACCACCACTTCAAGATGCGCGAGCTGGCGCGGCAGGACTATGTGCTTGCCTACCCGGACGAGCCTGTGGACCGGGTGAACCGCGACATGTTGCTCAAGAACCAGGAAAACATCGTCGTCGTCGAGTCGCACGAGTTGCGCAAGCCCGTCGGGGTCGCCCGTGCGAACGATCTACTGCAACTGCGCCGCTGGCTGGTGCAGGAAGAGACGCGAGAGACGCCGGTGAACGGAAACGGCGCCGGGAAGCAAACATGACGGAGGGACTGTAGCGACTTCAGCCCCTCCGATTGTCTCCGATGGTCTACCGCTTCGGCCCGAAGAAGGCGATCATTCCTACGGTGATGCCGGGCTGGTTCTTCTCGCTCGCGGGCTTGTTGTTCTTGTCGAAGAAGGGCACGTTGGAGTGGTCGTTGCGGAATTCGACGCGAGCCAGCAGTCCTTCCACCATCTTGTATTCATAGGTTGCGGTGAACTCGTTCAGCTTCTGCGCGGTGCCCGTGGAGAAGCCCTGCGGGTCGGTGAAGTACTCAAAGCGCGGGCTGAACGAAGACTTTGCCGTGGCCTGATAATGCGCGGCCACCGCGATGCCCTGCCAGCGGCCCAGGCTCCCGGCGGTGAATTTACCGGACTCGTCTTCGACTGCGTTCCGGTTCTGGCCGTAGTCGTAGTTGATGTAGGCGCTCAATTTCGAGGTCGGTGTCAGCACCAGATTGGCGTCGAGCAGGTTGCGCCAGCCCACGTTGGTGTTCGTGTTCTCCGGGCCAACGTAGTAGTTGGTGTAGAGCGTGTACCTCGGTTTGGTGTAGACGCCGGTGAAGCCGAAGGTCTTGCCTGTGTTGTTGTCTTCGGTGTCGTTCCATCCGTTGACCACTTGCACACCGCCGGTGAATGACTTTGTGAGCGGCATCGAGGTGCGCAGGCCGAAGTGGTAGTAGGGAATTGCCCATGCGAATAGCAGAGAGTGCGAGTAGTTCCAGTTAGTCATCGACTCGATGACCTCTGCGCCCGCGGAGGTGACGAACTGGCCGAAGTCCACTTCAAGGCCCTTCGCGTTTGCCGGCTTCAGGCTGATGTAAGCCTGCTCGACGTTGCGCAGATAGCCCGTCTGTCCGCTGGGCTCGGTGGCGTGGATCCAGTCGAATGCCTTGCCGAATCCGAGATCGACCTGAAAGCCGACGGGGTCGGGCGAGTGCGACATGGAGATCTTCGCCATCTCCAGGCTGAACTGGTTGGATTCAAAGTCGAAGTTCTGCAACTGGTTCTGCCGCGAGTCCGGGTTGTTGAAGTTGCCGGAGAAATAGCCGCTGGCCAGGCCGCTGAAGTCGATTCCGCCGACGCTCCATGTAGGTGCGGAGGCAGGAGCAGCGGGAGCAGGTTGAGCGCCCGCGCCCGCAGTTGCCGGGGAGCTGGAAGCCTGCGCGGTCTGCTGCGCCAAGAGGCGCGGAGACGAGAGGGTAAGGACGAAACCGGCCAGTGCGGCAAGGGCAATTCTCACAGGTGCCTTTGTTGTATGTGTATGTGGCATCGCTTCGAAAGTTCCTTTCAGGTGTTTGGTTGCAGTTGGTCGAAAGGGTCTGGAACGCCGCCCGGAGAGGCACGGAGTGACGCAGACGGACACACGCGCCTGGCTGGATTGCGGAAGCCGCGGGGCAAAGCCGGTAAGCAACCGTGGTCGTCTGAGCTTGTAGCTTCGGGTATAGCACGCGGATTTGCTTCGACCTACGTCATTCGCGCTGAATCAATGCATTCGATAGGCAATATCAAAGAAAGTAATCATGCACATAGATTCTGCCGCGTCTGATCGCTGCTGGTTGAAGCGTCATACGCCGGCGCATCTCTGCCCGTTGGCAGCGTGCCTGGGGCCGCGTGGATCGAGTTCGCGATGAAATTCGACCGGACATGTTGCGCCTTCTGCAGGTGTACAACCTCTTCTGCTATCGAACGCCGTTCCGCGTAAAGATGGCATATCGAAGTCATAAAGAGTTCATAAGGGCGTCGCGTCGAGCCGGCCCGAAGCTCCCACCGCTTGGGGATTCATTGAAGAGATTAATTTGGCCGATAGAAATTTCTTATCTGGCGTGTGCAGCCTTGCGGCGGGCGCTTTCGGCTGTGTACGTTACATCTACCTCAAGGGAATCTGGCATCGTTTCTGTCTGATCGAAGCGGGCGACCGCTTCACAGGTGCAAGCGATACGTGTCTCTACCGGATTCCACTCTGAACTGCTTCATTATCCAGACCAAAGGAGCCCGAATGCCTCCAACATTGAATCCAGCAACACCGCTACCCTTCTCGCGGAAGATCAGCCGTCTCGGCAGCCGCTTGCGCGAGCCGCAGTGGCGCAAATACGGCTTTGTGATGCTGGCCGGAAAGGTCCTTGGCGTCGCCGCCGTCTTGTTTTTGGCGAGATTTGTTTCGGACCTCTTCTTCACGAACGTGTTCGCCGCCGACACCCCCGTCAAGGCCGCCGACATCGTGAACCCGGTCAACACAGCCTGGACGCTGATCGCCGCATTCCTCGTCTTCGGAATGCAGGTTGGCTTCACGATGCTCGAGGCAGGCTTCTGCCGCTCGCGCGAGACGGTGAACGTGCTGATGGAGTGCGTGGTCGATACGTGCCTGTGCGGCCTCCTGTTCTATGCCATCGGCTTTGCGTTCATGTTCAGCCACGGCAACGGCTTTATCGGCTACCACTGGTTCTTCCTGAAGGATGCGCCCGCGACGTATGAAGGCACCGGCGTTGCGTTCCTGGCCTTCTGGATATTCCAGTTCGCCTTCGCCGATACCTGCTCGACGATCACGTCGGGCGCGATGATCGGGCGCACCGGCTTTGTCGGCGACCTGCTCTACAGCGTGGCCGTCTCGGGCTTCATCTATCCCATCATCGGCCACTGGGCCTGGGGGCCGGACGGCTTTCTGGCGACGATGGGTTCGACGGGCTTCTTCCTGCCCGGTCTTGGGCAGAGCTTCCATGACTTCGCCGGTTCGACCGTGGTCCACACCATCGGCGGCGTGATTGCTTTGGCGGGTTCGCTGGTGCTGGGGCCGCGCATCGGGCGCACGTTCAAGCGCGACGGCGGCGGACCGATGATGCCGCACGATCTGACCATCGCTGCATCCGGCGGACTGCTGCTCTGGTTCGGCTGGTATGGATTCAACCCCGGCAGCACGCTTTCGGCGATGGACTTCGAGGGCATTGGCCGCGTCTCGGCCAACACGACGCTGGCCGCCTGCGCCGCCGGTCTGACGGCCATGACCGTTGCATACATGATGAGCAGGAAGTGGGACATCAGCTTCACGGTCAATGGATTTCTCGCCGGCCTGGTTGCCATCACGTGTCCCTGCTACTGGGTCAGTCCGACGGGCGCCATCTTGCTGGGCGGCATCGCGGGAGTGATTGTCGTCTATGGCGTGGAGTTGCTGGAGTGGCTGCGCATCGACGACCCCATCGGCGCGGTGCCGGTACATGGCATCTGCGGCATCTGGGGAACGTTGTCGCTTGGGCTCTTCGCTGTGGGCAAATACGGAGCGACCGGGCCGCTGGCTCCGGATAACAGCGCACCGCTCAAGGGCCTCTTCTACGGCGGCGGCTTGACGCTGCTGAAGGCGCAGTTCATCGGCAGCGCGATCGTCACCTGCTCCACCTTTGCGGTGGCGATGCTGGTGATGTGGCTGGTCAACCTGACGGGTACGCTGCGCGTCTCGAAGGAGGGCGAGCTTTATGGGCTCGACCTGCACGAGCATGGCATTTCGGCTTATCCCGAGTACGTCATCACATCGCTAGGCACGCCTTCAGGCGCGCCGCCCTCTCATCACTGATGGCAGGCCAGGGAAGGGCCGTGGAGCCCTTCCCTGGCGCCCTCTGTTGAACGTCACGACGCACAATCAGCATTCAACCCGACGAAAGTCGACGCGAGGAGAACATGATCAAAGTAGAGGCGATTGTACGGCCGAGCAGGTTTGACCAGATCAAAGAGGCGCTCTCGGAGCTGGGCGTCGAGGGTATGACGGTGTCGGAGGTCCGCGGCCACGGCCGTCAGAAGGGCCACAGCGAAACCTATCGCGGGCGCGAGTATGAGGTAAGCCTCATCCCGAAGCTGCGCATCGAACTCGTCGTCGCGGACAACCGCGTCGAGCCGGTGCTGGAGGCCATTCTGGCCAACGCTGCCACCGGCGAGATTGGCGATGGCAAGGTCTTTCTCTACAAGGTGGAGGACGCCATCCGCATCCGCAACCGCCAGCGCGGCGATGTCGCACTTTAGCCGGTTTTACTGGCGCGAGGTGTTCGGGGAGGTGGGACGCTGCGCGCCGGGGGTTCTACAGGATCGAGCCTGACGCCGCCGATGGCGATCTGCAGGAACGCCTTGGCGGCGTGGGTGAGCGATTTTTCCTTCAGATAGATGAGGCCCAGGTCGCGCGACATGCGCAGCTCGTCCATCTTGACCACGGCGATGTCGCTTGCTTTGACTTCGGCCTCGATGTTCACGCTGGGCAGAAATCCGATGCCAAGCCCGGCCTGCACGAATCGCTTCATCAGCTCGCTGCTCTCGACTTCCATCATCGTTTTCGGGTAGACATCGTGCATACGGAAGAGGTTCAGCAGCAGGTCGCGTTGGCGGCCCTGTTTGGGCAGCAGAAATGAGTGCTGCGCAATGTCCTTCGGCCCGGGGCTTGTCACGGAGCACAGCGGGTGCCCCTTGGGAGTAGCGAGGACAAGCTCGTCCACGTGGATGGTTTCGACCATGAACCGCTTGTCGGTGACGGGCAGCGAGACGACGCCGAAATCGACCTCGCGGGCCAGCAGGGCCTCGATGGTGCGCGACCGCTCGGCGCGCGCGATCTTGAGCGCCACCTTGGGGAAGTGCTTTTTGAACTCGGCGAAGACGTCGGGCAGCACGTAGAGGCTGGTGGACTCCTGCGCGCTGATGGAGATCTCGCCGCGCGGCGAGCGGCGCTGCTCGGAGATCATCAGCAGCAGATGGCGCTGGCAGTCGAGGGCGTGTTCAGCGAAGGGCTCGAAGACGCGGCCTGCAGCGGTGAAGGTAATCTTGCCGCCCTTGCGGTCGAAGAGGCGCTCGCCCACCTCGCGTTCAAGGGAAAGGATCTGCGCGGAGACGGCAGGCTGCGTGATGCGCAGCTTCCTGGCCGCCCGCGAGAAGCTCTTCTGGTGCCAGACCTCGAGAAATGTCTTCAGTTGTTCAAAGTCCATGGGCGATGCTCCGTCGTGCGGGAGGTCGATTTCAAGGCTAGCACCTGCCGCGGGAGATCGACGGTCGGAGGGGTACCTCTCCCTGGCGCGGGCCCATGCGAAACGCAGATTCTCTTTGGGAATGGCAATAAAAATGGGGGAAGTTGCGTCTCTTCAAAACCAGGACTTGTTCAGAGCTTCCTTAGAATGTCCCTGATCTCGGAAACATTCTTGTAACGAGAGGAACATTCACAAAGAGCAGACAGGTGAGCAGGGCGACACAGATGAAGAGCAAGACCATCAGCCTGCGTTCCCGGAAGAGCTTCTCAGGGTTCTGGACGGCGCTGTCATGTTCAAAAGAGAGCTTGAAATACTCGGCCATGAGGAGCGCGACCACCGGGAACGCCAGGACCATCTCCATCCGGTAACGCATGATGAATGCGCCGAAGAAGAGCATCGCCGAGGCGGCGTAAAAGACAATCGAGTTGAGAAGGCTTTCCTCGCTATAGCGCAGAAAGGACTTCCGATACCAACCGGCCTGCTCGTACCCTAGCTGGCGATATTCGCTGAAGCGCTTCAGGCCCATGAAATAGGCGCCGAGCATCCAATACGCGATCAGCAGGGAGACGGGCGGAATAATGGATGAGCTGACGATATACCAGCCAACGCAGAACCGAAGCGGGTTATTGATGGCCTCCGAGATGACGTCGAGATAGGGGACATCTTTCGACCGGATCGGCGCGACGTTGTAGATACAGCCCATCAGCCAGAGTGCAATCGAGGCAAGCAGCACGCCGCGGGAGACTCGACCGGCCAGAGCGAAGCCAAGCGCCGCGAGCATGAGCCATTGGAGATAGGCGACAGGGCGGTGGACCAGCCCCTGTGCCGCTGCGCGCATACACTTTGACGGATGCAGTCTGTCGAACGGCGCATCGAGCAGCTCGTTGAGAACGTAGTTGCTGCTGGCTACGGCAGTCACGGCAAGGAGGCCGAGCAACACCTGCAACAGAAGATGCGTGGATGGGCGGACGTGGCCGATGACCAGAGCAACCGCGATTCCGGGGAGCACAAAGAGCTGCTTGACGGAGTGGTCCAGACGCAGCAGCGAAAGGTGTCCACGCACGCGCTCTGAGGAGATGGCAGGCGTTCCGAGAAGCGTATCTTGCGACATAGGCAGCGTTTTCCTCGCTTACAACATCAGTTTGCAGACCGCAATCGCTGCATTTCGATAGGGGCATGGGAACGAGGTGCGGGATCCGGCCGGGAGAAGAACCCAGTTGACGCCGTAATCGTGCAGTCGCTGAACACGTTCCTGATCGCTCTCCTGATTCAGGCCCAGCTCCGCACTCGCGCGCCGGCTCCACTCGGGAGCAATGTCAGGAAAGAGAGAGGCGAGGCCCTCGTCTTTGGTATCGGTGAGGATGCTTCTCTCGGAGATGGCGCGGAAACCGAGAGAGTCACCTCCGGGCTGGTGGAAGATCTCCGGGGCGGCAGCGAAGATTGCCCCGGGCGGAGTATTGGAGCGAATCCAATAGAATGCCTGTTCCGATGGATTTGCGGAGCTTCCTGTCGGCCACTCGATGTGAGCGGATGCGGGATACGATTGCAGATCGCCCACGAGCATGGCGGCGCCCGCAATCAATAGCAGCAGGACGGCTATCCAGCGGCCCCGGCTCCACACAGAAGAGAACACAAAGCCGCCGAGCAGGATGACGCCAAGCGCGTAAATCATCTGGAACGATTTCAGGACCTGCAGGCGCATGAGGAGGTCCGGGTGGTTCGCATGCACCAGGCAGAGAGAGGCCAGCAAGGAAGTGCTTCCGATGAGTACGCAGGCGGCGCAGAGGGTCCGAGCGAGAGAAGACGGAGTCCGCATCCGGCTGGCAAGCGCCATCAGGATGAGAGGCGCAATCAGCCCGATGATTTCATACCAGTGCCAGCGCGAGAGAAAGTAATAGTTTCTGCTCAAAACTGCTTCTCGATAGACGCCGGAGACAGGAACGCGCAGGTCAATGAACTTAATGAGTACGCAGAGCGCGAAGCCGGCCGCGCATACGCCGATGGCCGCTCCTGTCCGTTGACGGTCCAGCAGCGCGAAGATCACGAGATAGCCGATCAGATAAATCCCCGTCAAAGGGTGAACGGCAATCGTCAGCACGCTGAATAGAGCGGCCCGCTTCCATGAGCGGTCCAGACAGCCAAGAATTGCGAAAAGGCTAAGCGGTGTTGAGATGGACCGGGCCGTCAGATAGGGGTCCATGAGCAACTGAGATGTCCCGGCTGCCGGCATGGTAAAACAACATGCCGCAAACAGGGTGGCGCCCCACCAGGCAGACGGCGAATGGAAGATGCGCGACGCAAGCAGATAGCTCGCCAATAAGAACCCGGCAATCGAGAGGAGATAGACAGCTAGCAGCAGGTACGGAAGCGGCACATGCAGAACGTACACAAGCTTCGCCATCCAGGACGAGAAGACCGAAAAGCTTGCATGGGCCCCAATGAACGAGGCGTCGGCATGAAACAGGGAGCCGTTAATCTGCTTCTCGATTTCAGCAACATAGATGGACCCGTCCTCGCCATAGGGGTGATACCCATGCAGCAGAAAAACACAGAGTGAGAGAATTCCTAAAACGCACGCCTTGCCCGCGCTCCAGGCGATCGGAGGACCATGAATCCCGAGGGGTTCCGCGACCTGGGTAGTGGACGGCGAATAAGACTGCAATACGAAACTCCTTCAGGTTCATCTGTAAGGCTTCTGTTGGACGGATGACATGCGTCGGAGGTGGCGATACGAGTATCCAATCTCGCAAACAGGGTCCATTCACTGTATGTCTAGCAGAATTCCTCGGAAAAGGCCAAGGAAAAGGCCAAATCGCCCGGGATGCCCTTTTCGAACTGTTTGGCAGACGCCGTAAGCGTTATGTCCACAATATAGAAAGCCCTTCGACGGGATCGTCAAAAGGGCCAAATCTGAAGAATGGTCGGGGCGATTGGATTCGAACCAACGACCCCCTGCTCCCGAAGCAGGTGCGCTACCAGACTGCGCTACGCCCCGACTGTGGCTGCGGTGGATGCCGATGCGTAGGGCAAGTTCCCCGGAAGTGCTCCAGATGCAGACGGTTGGGATGGCCTGCGGGAATCTGCCGTATCGACTTGCTTAGTTTAGCAGATTCTTTCGGGCTGCGGGGCGCGGCTCGGCGGCGGAGTGTGGATTGCGGCGGGGCCTCAACTGCCGCTATACTTATGGATATGGTGTCGTTGATTCAGCGCGCGTGTTGTTGCCGGATGCTCTCCGTCCGGCGCTGTCCCCGCTAACCGGCCCATTCCCCTCACACGTCATCTTTACCTCGGCAGCCTGCTCTCTCGGGCATTTGCCGAGACTGAGCACCCTCGGAGCATACGAACAACATGATTGCACTTGAGAATGCAATAATCGACCCCGCCCAACTGAACCACCTGCAGGCGCTTGAGGCCGAGAGCATCGCCATTATGCGCGAGGCGGTGGCGGAGTTTGCCAAGCCGGTGATGCTGTACTCGATCGGCAAGGACTCGTCGGTGATGCTGCGGCTGGCGCAGAAGGCGTTTTATCCGGGCAAGATTCCCTTTCCGCTGCTGCACATCGATACCAGCTACAAGTTTCCCGAGATGATCGCCTTCCGCGACGCCTACACGAAGGAGATTGGCGCGGAGCTGATTGTGCATCGCAACGAAGAGGCGATTGCGGCAGGAGCAGCCCCGTGGAAGCTGGGCACACAGAACTGCTGCGGGTTGCTGAAGACGCGCAGCCTGCTCGATGGGCTTGCCGAGGGTGGATTCGATGCTGCGTTCGGCGGAGCGCGACGCGATGAAGAGAAGAGCCGCGCCAAAGAGCGGGTGTACAGCTTCCGCGACACGGCGGGGCAGTGGGACCCGAAGAACCAGCGGCCCGAGCTGTGGAGCCTGTACAACTCGCGCCTGCGCAAGGGCGAGAGCATTCGCGTGTTTCCGCTCTCGAACTGGACGGAGCTGGACATCTGGCTCTATCTGTACGCCGAGAAGATTCCGATTGTGCCGCTGTATTTTGCGCAGGAGCGTCCGCTGGTGACGCGCGGCGGCGCGATGACGCTGGTGTACGACGGCATGAACCTGCTGCCGGGCGAGAAGGTCGAGAACGTGAAGGTGCGGATGCGTTCGCTGGGCTGCATGCCCTGCACGGGCGCGATGCGCAGCGAGGCTGACACGCTGCCGAAGATTATTGCAGAGCTGATGTCGTTCCGGCGGAGCGAACGCGAGAACCGCGCGATCGACCACGATGAAGAGGGCTCGATGGAAACGAAGAAGCGGGAGGGCTACTTCTGATG
>Ga0070660_100002142_pt1 | contig 13628 bp, 17 predicted proteins | sample KBSC33metaG_FD_64670 | JGI IMG/M metagenome (GOLD analysis project Ga0070660, IMG submission 64670) | Corn rhizosphere microbial communities from Kellogg Biological Station, Michigan, USA - KBS C3-3 metaG | ecosystem: Host-associated > Plants > Roots > Rhizosphere > Soil ... | reverse complement strand
CGTCGAGCAGATGTACTCGGTCGCCGCCGGCGTGCGGTAGGCGCTAGCCCAGCACCCGCCGCGCGATCGCTTCCCAGCCGTCCTGGAGCCGGGCGAGCGGGACGTCGCGGCCGCGGCGCTGGTGCATGACGATCTCGGCGCCGAGCTGCGCGAGCAGGGCGTCGGCGCAGTAGTCGGCGTCGAGCTCGGGGGCGCCGGCGGCGATGAGCGCGCGGATGTGGGCGCGGTAGGCGCCGTAGACGGGGGAGCGGAAGCGCTGGCCGGGCTTGCCGGTCTCGGCGGCCAGGACGAGCTCGCCGTGGGCGTCGATGTGCTCGAGGGCGGCGCGGCCGAAGGCGACGAGGCGCTCGACGGGCTCGGCGCCGGGGCCGAGCGGCGGCGCGCCGCGGATGAAACCCTCCTGGAAGGCGATCTCGCGCTCGCCGAGGATCGACAGGACCAGCGAGGCGCGGTCGCCGAAGCGGCGGAAGAGGGTGCCCTTGCCCACGCCCGCGGCCGCCGCGATCGCGTCCATCGATGTGCAGTCGACGCCCTGCTCGGCGAACAGCCGCTCGGCGGTGCTGAGGATGCGTGCGCGGTTGCGCACGGCATCGGCACGCTCGCGCGGCTCGGCGCCGGCGACGGGGAGTTCGAAGGGGGTGGTCACAGAGGGGTTCATCTTGTCGTGTGGACCGCAGTCCGTTTACGTGCTACAGTGTACTCAACAAACGGACCACAGTCCACTTTACAAGGAGAAATCTCATGGCAGGCACGATCACCACCAGCACCGTCGCTCCCACCGGGACCTGGGCGCTGGACACCACGCACTCCTCTGCTTCGTTCGCCGTCAAGCACATGGTCGTCGCGACGTTCCGCGGCGTCTTCGACGAGTTCGACGCATCGCTGGTCGTCGACGAGGCCGGCGAGGCCACGCTGACCGGCACGGTCAAGGCCGACTCGATCGTCGTCAAGGACGAGAACCTGGGCGGCCACCTCAAGTCGCCGGACTTCTTCGACACCGAGCGCTACGCCGACATCACGTACGTCTCGAAGGCGATCCGCCGCGAGGGTGACGAGGTCGTCGTCGACGGCGAGCTGACGATCAAGGGCAACACGCACCCGGTCGAGGCCCGCGGCACGATCACCGACCCGGCGATCACGCTCGGCGACGTCGAGAAGCTCGGCCTCACGCTCGAGGCGGTCATCGACCGCACGCAGTTCGGCCTCGAGTGGAACGCGCCGCTGCCCAAGGGCGGCTTCGCGCTCGCCAACGACGTCAAGCTGACCGTCGAGCTCGAGCTCGCGAAGGTCGAGGCGTAAGGCCATGACGATTCTCGGAGTCGGTGGATCTCTGCGGCGCGACTCCGTGACCCGGCGTCTGCTCCGGGCGGCAGGACATCACCTGCCGTCCGGGGTGGAGCTGGTGGAGCTCGACCCCGCCATCCTCAAGGCCGTGCCGCCGTACGACCAGGACGACGACCACGACGAGGTCGCCGCCGAGGTGACCGCGCTACGCCGCGCGATCGCCGAGGCCGACGCCGTCCTGTTCTCGACCCCCGAGTACAACGGCTCGGTCCCGGGCGTGCTCAAGAACGCGATCGACTGGGCCTCGCGCCCGCGCGGCGACGCCGCGCTGGCCGGCAAGCCGGTCGCCGTCGTCGGCGCCAGCCCCGGCATGTTCGGCGCGGTCTGGGCGCAGGGCGACCTGCGCCGGATCCTCGGCATCGCCGGCGCCCGCGTCATCGACCGCGAGCTCCCGGTCCCCAACGCCCACGAGGCCTTCCACGACGACCACCGCCTGATCGAGGCCGAGCAGCACGACGAGCTCGGCGCGATCGTCGGCGAGCTGCTCGCCGAGGCGGCGCCGAGGTTCGCCCACGCCGCATAGGCTCCGGGCGTGGAGCCCTGGATCGAGGCTGCGGCGCAGGAGATGGCCGGCCGCGCCGAGCGCGAGCTCGAGGCGCTGGTCGGCGTGTCTTCGCCCTCCGGGGACGTCAAGGGCGCCGAGGAGGTGCTGGCGATCGTCTCGGCGCTGCTGCCCGGCGAGGCCCGCGTCGAACGCGTGCCGTGCAGCTCGCCGGACCACGCACCCGACCTGATCGCCACGGTCTCCGGGAGCGGCAGCGGGCGGATCGTCCTGCTCGGCCACGTCGACACGGTCATCGGCCACGCCGACCACCGGCCGATCGAGGACCACGGCGACCGGCTCGTGGGCTCGGGCACGGTCGACATGAAGGGCGGCGACGTCCTCGCCCTCGGGGTGCTGCGGGCGCTGGCGAAGGCTCCCGAGCGCTTCGAAGAGGTGGCGCTGCTGCTCGTCTGCGACGAGGAGTGGCGGACCGCGAGCTTCGGCCACGTCGAGCGCTTCTCGGGCTACGACGCGTGCCTGTGCTTCGAGGCCGGCCAGTCCGGGCCCAACGGCGAGGACGAGGTGGTGGTGCGGCGCAAGGCCGCCGGCACGCTGCTCGTCGACGCGCACGGCCGCTCGGCCCATTCGGGCTCGGCGCCGCACAAGGGCGCCAACGCGCTGCTCGCGCTGGCCGAGGCCGCCCAGGCCATCGCCGCGCACCACGACCCGGCGGGCCCGCACCGCCTGACCGCGGTGCCGACCGTCCTCAACAGCGGCGACGCGTTCAACGTCGTCCCGGCCGCGGGCCGGCTGACCTGCGACCTGCGCGCGGACTCCGAGGACCCGTTCGAGGAGGTTCTCGCAGCCGTTCCCGACCTCGTCGGCGGCGTGCGGCTCGAGGCCCACATGCTGCGGGTCTGGCCCGGGATGGACGCGCGCGAGCCCGCCGCGCCCGTGCTCGAGTCGGCAGCGGCGGCCCTGGGCCGCCCGATCCTCGGCGGGGCGCGGGGCGGCGCCTCGGACGCCAGCCATCTGGCGGCGGCGATTCCGGTCACGATCGACGGCCTGGGGCCACGCGGGGGAGACGCCCATCACCCCGACGAGTACGTCCTGAAGGCCTCGATCTTGGCGCGTGCGCAGGTGGCTCTTGCTATAGCTGGAGCCTGTCTGCACCGATGAAAAGGTTGTAACCGAGACCTTTCGCCGGTTTACCCGTTACAGTTGTTGCAGCAGTAATAACGCCGAGTCCCTATCGGGCCACCGATAGGGAACGGGGGACCCAATTGGCCCGGACCGCTCCGGGCCTGGGGCGAATCGTCACCCATGTGACGTAGCGCTGTCCTTTCTGCGCGAGCCCGTCAGCTCACCCCGTAGGCACCGGAAAGGAAAAGGGGAAGTTCCGTTGTCAACGTCTAGTCGTCTGGCCTGCGCCCTGGCAGTCATGGGCGCCGCGATCCCCGTCGCGGCGTCTTCCGCCGATTCCGGCGGGACTCCGTACAAGCAGTCCTCATCGAGCAATCAGGCCACCAGCGCCCAGGCTTCGCCGAAGAAGCAGCAGACCTGGTCGGGCACGTCGTTCGCCCCGCTGGGCAACCGCGTCCCGCTGCGCCAGGGCATGCACGGCAAGGACGTCCGCGTCCTGCAGCGCCTGATCAACGACATCGGCATCAAGCTCGGCGTCGACGGCCAGTTTGGCCACGCCACGTGGGCCGCGCTGCGGCGCATCGAGAAGCGCGCCGGCCGCCCGGTCAACGGCGTCCTCGACTCCCAGGACCTCCAGGTCGTCGAGCAGTGGGACTCCAGCGGCGGCTCGACCGGCATCAGCGGATCCGCCCCCGTCCAGCAGCCCGCCGAGCTCCCCGCCGGCTCGCAGGCGAAGGTGATGAGCAACGGCCTCGCGGCCGCGCCCGCCGACGCCCCCGACGTCGTCAAGCAGATCATCGCCGCCGGCAACCGGATCGCCTCCAAGCCCTACATCTACGGCGGCGGCCACGGCCGCTGGAACGACCGCGGCTACGACTGCTCGGGCTCGGTGTCGTATGCCCTGCACTTCGCGGGCCTGCTGAAGGTGTCGCGCGACTCGACCGGCTTCGAGCACTTCGGTGCGTCGGGCCCCGGCCAGTGGGTGACGATCTACGCCAACGGCGGCCACGCCTGGATGATCGTCGCCGGCCTGCGCTTCGACACCAGCGGCGCCACCGCGGCACACACCCGCTGGCAGAGCGCCGACCGCTCGGCGAGCGGCTACATCGTGCGCCACCCCGTAGGCCTGTAGAACCTGCGGGGTGGCATCAGAGCCGCCCCGCATCCCGCGCACCTCCGACGAGGAGATCCTCGGCGCCGAGTCGACGATCGTCCAGTCGGAGCTGCGCGAGGAGCAGCGGCTCGAGCGCATCCACGACGAGCTCGACCGCGCGATCGCGACGATGAAGCCGATCACCCGCGGGGTGTCGGTCTTCGGCTCGGCGCGCACGGCGCCCGGCAGCACCGACTACGAGCTCGCCCGCGCCGCCGGCCGCGAGCTCGGCAAGCGCGGCCTGGACGTCATCACCGGCGGCGGCCCGGGCTGCATGGAGGCCGCCAACCGCGGCGCCCACGAGGCCGGCGCCCGCTCGATCGGCCTGAACATCGAGCTCCCGTTCGAGCAGAAGCCCAACGAGTACCTCGACGTCTCGCTGGACTTCCACTACTTCTTCACCCGCAAGCTGATCTTCGTGCGCTTCTCGCACGGGTTCGTCGTGGCACCCGGCGGCTTCGGCACGCTCGACGAGATGTTCGAGGCGCTCGTGCTCGTCCAGACCCACAAGATCCGGCCGTTCCCCGTGGTGATGCTCGGCACCGCCTACTGGGGCGGACTGCTCGACTGGATGCACGAGCGGCTGGTCGGCGACGGCATGATCGCGCCGGAGGACGTCGCGCTCTACAGCGTCACCGACGATCCCGTCGAGGCCGCCGCGACGATCTGCGCCTCAGCCGACCTTCACTGCGAGCCGAGCGGCGGGTAGCGAGCCCGCACCTCGTCGACGAAGCCCGCGAGCCGCTCGGCCAGCGCGGGGTCGTGGATCTCGAGCACGTTCTCGGCGTTGGTCTCGCCCGACCGCGAGAGGTTGAACGAGCCGAGGAAGACGACGTCGTCGGTGACCGTGACCTTCGCGTGCATGTAGTCGTGGACCGAGCCGGGGGCGTACGGCGTCGAGCGCTTGCCCGAGAAGCGCCCGGACCGCACGACCTGCTCGAGCAGCGGCGCCTTCCAGGCGGCGACGCCCGACTGGTGCCACTGCTGCTGGACCTGCGCGATCTGCGTGGCGTCGCAGACGCCGGCGAGGTCGATGTGCCCCTCGGCGATCACCTGGGCCACCGTCGACAGGACCGGCGCCGCCGTGAGCACGGGGGAGGCGATGCGGATCCGGCGCTTGGCGCAGCCGATCGCCTCGGCGATCCGGTGCGAGAGCTCCGGGCCGCGGCCCGGGCAGAACCACGGCTGCACGGTCACCCCGTTGCCCAGGTCGATCGGCTTGGTGTCGAACTTCCCGGTCGGCTCGACGTGGCCGCGTTGCCAGAGCACGTCGAAGTCGGCGGCGAACGCGGCCGCCAGCTCGGGCGAGTCGACGGTGGCGATGACGTTCTCCTCGCGCTCCCACGAGTCGGTCGTCCAGTTCGCCGAGCCGGTCCACACCGCCGCGGCGTCGCGGATGACGTACTTGTGGTGCATGAGGTCGTAGCGGCCCGGGATGCCCTTCAGCGGCACGCCGAGCGTCTCGAGGATCGGGCGCTCCGTGCGCGGCGGCGGCGGGAACGGGTCGGCGGGCTCGTCCTCGTTGAACGCGATGCGCACCTCGACGCCGCGGGCGGCGGCGTCGCGGATGGCGCCGGCGACCGCGTCGCCCGGCGCGCCGGGCAGGCGCACGTCGTAGAGCGCGAGGTGCAGCGACTGCTCGGCCTCGGCGAGCCAGGCGGCCAGCCGGGTGGCGATGTCGGCGGCGGACTGCCCGCCGTCGGTGAGCGTGACTACGTCGAGGGCGATGCCCGGACGCTACCCGTCAGCGCGGCCTCGAGGACGCGTCGGAGGTCGCGGGGAGCGAACGGCTGGAGCAGCGACGCGAAAGGGCGCGGCGAGGTGAGCGGCTCGTGGGGCGGACGGGCGGCGAGGGCGACCATGCGCACGCGCGGGCAGCGCTCCTGGGCCCGCCGGGCGAGCGCGAGGCCCGCGATCGACTCGGGCTCGTAGAACACGACGTCGATGTCGCGGAGGGAATCGCCGGTCGCGATCGTGTGACCCATCCGCTGGACCAGACGCTCGATCAGCACTCGCGTCTCCTCGACGGGCTCGCATACAAGGACCAAAGCCACGGCCGCAAGATTGGACGCGCGGGGAGGGATCCCTGTGCGGCTTTAGTATGAGCAAGGTATGAACGGCACCCGCATCCTGGTCGTCGATGACGACCCGGACATCCGGGGCCTCGTCAAGGAGCTGCTCGAGCGGTCCGGTGCTCTGGTGCGCGAGGCTGCGGACGGCAAGGAAGCGCTGCGCATGCTCTACGACGCGCGGCCGGAGTTGATCGTGCTCGACATCGCGATGCCGGAGATGGACGGCTGGCAGACGCTCGAGCGCATCCGCGAGATGACCGACGTGCCGGTCGTCATGCTCACCGCCCGCGACGGCGAGCTCGAGGCGGTGCGCGGGCTGAAGGCCGGCGCTGACGACTACGTGCGCAAGCCGTTCGGCCGCCAGGAGCTGCTGGCGCGCGTGCAGGCGCTGCTGCGCCGGTCGAGCGCCGCCAAGCCGCCGGAGCGCGAGACCTACGACGACGGCCTCGTGCGCATCGACGTCGCCAACGCCGAGGTCGTGGTCAAGGGAGAGCCCGTGCAGCTCACCCCGCTGGAGTTCCGGATGCTGCTCGCGTTCGTGCGCAACCGCGACCAGGTGCTCACCCGCGACCAGATCCTCGACCTCGTCTGGGGCGACAGCTCCGGCGTGGCCGGCGAGCAGGTCAAGCTCTACGTCGGCTACCTGCGGCGCAAGCTCGAGGCCGTGATCCCCGAGGCCGAGATGCCGATCGAGACCGTGCGTGGCTTCGGCTACCGCTATCGCGCCGGTGGCGCGGCGGCCGGCTAGCGCGCTTCTCCTCGCGCTGCTCGCGCTGGCGGCGGCCGCTTCCGCACGCGCCGCGACGGCTCCGGGCCGCGTGTCGATCGGCATCGGCGGACCGGCCACCCGCGACGGCGTCGACCCGTTCGCCGCGACGCGGGCCGCGGGCGGGCCGGATCGCACGATCGTCACGGCCGGCGTGGATGCGCGGGCACACGACCTGCTCGTCACGCGCCTGCTGCCCAGCGGCGCGCTCGATCCCGCGTTCGGCGTCGGCGGGCTGGCCCGGGTGAAGGCTCCGGTCGCGAGCGACCTGTACGGGCCGTTCCCGCAGCAGGTCCTCGTCGCGCCCGACGGCTCGGTGGTCGTCGTCTTCCAGGCCTCGCCCGAGAACGGGGTCGGGCTCGCCCGCCTGCGGCCGGACGGCCGCCTCGATCCGGGGTTCGGCGACAGCGGCATCGCGCTGACCGGCCTCACCCTCAACGGCTTTGCCGCGCTCGGCGCCGAGGGCTCGGTCTACGTGCTCGGCGACGCGGGCGGCGCGACGGTCAAGCGCTTCGGTCCCGACGGCCGGGTCGACGGCGCGTTCGGCGCCGGGAAGGGTCAGGCGTACCTCGGGCTCACCTCGCCGGCGGGCCTCGCGGCGCTCCCGGACGGCCGACTCGCCGCGCTGGCGGACGCGGCCTCGAACACCGCACGTGTGACCTACCTGTCGGCGGACGGCGCCATCGGCAGCACCGTCGACGTGCCGGGGGAGGCGTTCGGGCTCGTGGCGCACGACGACGGGAGCCTCGACGCGTCGACGATCGGCTGGCGGGTGCAGCGCATCGACCCGAGCGGCGCGCTCGCGGGCTCGGTGGCGCTTCCGAAGTCGGCGGGCGACCTGCCCTCGATCGTCCGCGGGCCCGGCGACACGGCGCTGGCGACGACGCCGATCCGCGCGGAGGGCAACACCGACAGCGGGCTGATCGTGACGGCGATCGCGGCCGACGGCACGGCGACGCGTCACGTCCTGCGCTCGGGCTTCGGGGGCGGCGACGCGACCGTGCCGACCCACTTCGGGCCGCCGTTCCTGCAGCCGCTCGGCAAGGGCGGCCTGTTCGCGCCGGTGCTCGCCGCCCGCTCGGACGGCGATCTGGTGCTCGTCGGCTCGAGCGGCGTCATCCAGTACACGGGCGAGGGCGAGGGCTACCTGCACGAGGAGATCGCCGCGGCCGCCTTCACGCCGGCGTTCGCACGCGACACCTCGTTCGGCGGCCCGGGGAGCGCGAGCCTGCGGCTAACGGTTCCCGCCCAGCGGGCGAGCACGGTCGCCAACCCCCGCAACTACACGCTGGCGGTGCTGGCGAACGCGTCGGCCGCCGGGCTGTGCGACATGGTCGTGCGGGCGCGCGGCGCGGTCGTGGCGCGGGCACTGGTGCCGATCTTCCACGCCGGGCTGCAGCGCGTCCACGTGACGCTGACCGTCCGGGGAAGGCGGCTGCTGCGCGGGGTGCATGCGGTTCCGGTGGCGGTGAGCGGGACGCTCGAGGAGCTCGTCGGGCTGCGGGCGCGCGCCGCGGCGCGCGGCGTGCTGCGCTAGCGAGCCGGTGCGTTGCAGTCCGCGGAGCGGCGGCCGGCGCTGTGGCCGCTGCCGCCCTGGCGCTCGCGGTCGAGCGCGGACGCCAGGCAGTAGCGCTGGGGGCCGATCACGGTGCCGTCGCTGAGCGTCTCGGAGCCGAGCACGGCGAGGTAGCCGGACTCGTGCGCGCCCGCGAGCCAGCGTGCGAGCTCATCGGCGCTGGCGCCTGTGTCCACGGCAACCGCTGCGAGGTCGTCGAACGTGAAGCCGCGAGCTCCGCGTTCCTGGGCAAGCCCCTCCAGCCGTCGTTGCGTCCGAGCTTCCACGGCGGACGAAATGATGACAGAAGTCCCCAGAAGTGGGTATTGCGCGAAGGCAGCCCGGTCCCGAAGCTTGTACGACGATGCGCTGCAAAGTGGTCATAGCGGACGACGCCGAGGCGACTCGGGCGCTGTTCCGCGCGCAGCTCGACGGGCACGAGGGCATCGAGGTCGTCGCGGAGGCGGGCAACGGCGTCGAGGCTCTCGAGGCCGTGAGCCGGCACCAGCCCGACGTCCTGCTGCTCGACCTGTCGATGCCCGAGATGGACGGCCTGCAGGTGCTCTTCGCACTGCGCGCCGACGAGAACCACGACGTCTGCGTGGTGGTCCTCTCGGGCTACGCCCGCGACCGCATGGCGCCGCTCGTGCTCGAGGCCGGCGCGTGCGCGTATCTCGAGAAGGGCGTCAGCGCCGGGGTCCTGACGCGCACCGTGCTCGACGCGTGCGCGTCAACCCCAGGGTTGACGCCGAAGACCAACCCGTAGGCCGACGACGCGCGGGCGGGGCGAACGTACCGTCTCGCCCATGAGCACGATCGACTACCTCCTCAGCGGCGGCGGCCTCGTCGCCATCCTGATCCTGATGCGCGAGCGCGAGCTGACCGCCCGTCGGCTCCGGGTCTCGCTGATGATCGCCACGATCATCGCCGTCAACTTCCTCCACGGCGTTCCCACGAGCGGGCCCGACGGCGTGCTCGTCGCGCTGGGTGTCGCCGCCGGGGCGCTGTGCGCGGCGATCGGCGCCGCGACCACCCGCCTCGAGATCGACGGCGACGGCCGCGTCGTCGCGCGCGCGACGTGGGCGACGTATCTCGTCACCGTGCTGGCCTTCGGCGGTCGCATGGCGTTCGCGTTCGCCGCGACCCATGGCCTCGGGCCGTCGATCGGGCGGTTCTCGGCGAGCGTCGGGATCACCTCGCAGGCCGCCTGGGTCGCCGCGCTCGTGCTGATGGCGGTGGTCGACATCGCGTTGCGCGCGCTGCTGCTGTGGGCCCGTCGCAGCGAGCTGCGGGCCGCCGTATGTTTGGCCGGATGACGAGGTTCTCGGCCGACCGCCGCGGGCTGCGGGTGCTCAGCGCCCTGTTGCTCGCGGCGATCGTCGTGCCGGCCTTCAACACGCATCCCGAGCCGGCGCTGCACGGCCGCGGGCTCGCGCTGCTGGTGGCGCTGGTCGCGCTCGCCACCGCACTCGTCTGGGTCTTGCGGGTCGAGACCGCGCCGCTTGCGGCGTCGGTGCTCGCCGTGATCGTGCTCGCCGCCGCGGGCGCCGTCATCGCCGGCACCCAGCCGAAGGGCGCGGGCGAGCTCGGGCTGTCGCTGGCCGCGTTCGTCGCCGGGCGCCGGCTCGAGCCGCGAGCGGCGGTGGGGCTGGTGGCGGCGTTGGCGGTCGGGACCGGCGTGACGATGGGGCTCTCCGGCCACTCGGCGACGAACGTCGCGATCTCGCTGCTGCTCGCCGCGCTGCTGCTGTTGATGGCGCTCCTCTATCGCCGGCTCGAGGAGGCCGTCGACCGCGAGGCGGAGGTCGCGGCGCTCGGCGAGCGCTCGCGCATCGCCCGCGAGCTTCACGACGTGCTCGCCCACTCGCTGTCGGGGCTGGCGCTCCAGCTGGAGAGCGCGCGGCTCATGGCGCAGCGCGACGGCGTCTCCTCCGAGCTGCAGGCGACGCTCGACCGCAGCCGGCGCCTGGCCGAGGAGGGGCTGGGGGAGGCGCGCCGCGCCGTCGGTGCGCTGCGCGGCGACGCGCTTCCGGGCGTCGAGGACCTCGGCGAGCTCGTGCGCGCGTGGGCCGACGATCACGGTGTGGCGGCGGCGTACCGCGAGGAGGGCGCGCCGCGCTCGGTGCCCGCCGAAGCCGGGCTCGTGCTCTACCGCGCCGCCCAGGAGGCCCTGACCAACGTCGCCCGCCACGGCCGGGCACAGCGCGCCGACGTCCTGCTGCGCTACGAGCCGCGGGACACGCGGCTGATCGTCGCCGACCACGGCCCGGCGGGGGCGAGCGGCCCGCTGAGCGACGTGGGGAGCGGATACGGGCTCACCGCCATGCGCGAGCGAGCCGAGCAGCTCGGCGGAACGGTCGAGGCGGGGCCGACCGAGGACGGGTTCCGCGTCGAGGTGGCGCTGCCCGCATGATCCGCGTGCTCGTCGCCGACGACCAGCGCGTGGTCCGCGAGGGCCTCGCGACCCTGCTCGGGCTGCTCGAGGGCATCGAGGTCGTGGGCCAGGCCGCCGACGGCGAGGAGGCGGTCGGCCTCGCCGCGCAGACGCGCGCCGACGTCGTGCTGATGGACCTCAACATGCCCGGGCTGGACGGCACGGCTGCGACGGCACGGCTGGCCGCCGAGCAGCCCGGCGTCAAGGTCCTCGTGCTCACGACCTACGCCGACGACGAGAACCTGTTCGCCGCGTTGCGCGCCGGGGCGCGCGGCTACCTGACGAAGGACGCGGGGGCCGAGGCGATCGCCGGCGCCATCCGCGACGTGCACGAGGGGCGCAGCCACGTCGACCCGGCGCTTCAGGCGCGCCTCGTCGAGGCGGCGGTCGGTGGCGCCGCCCCCGAGCGTGCGGCGCCCGACGAGCTCACGCCGCGCGAGGCCGAGGTCCTCGCGCTGATCGCCGACGGCCTCAGCAACGCGGAGATCGCCGAGCGGCTCGTGGTCTCCAACGCGACCGTCAAGACCCACATCAACCGGATCTTCATGAAGATCGGCGCGCGCGACCGCGCCCAGGCGGTTCGCTACGCGTTCGAGCACGGGCTCGCGGGCTAGCGCTCACCGACCCAGCATCTCGTCGAGCTTCGTGACGAGATCGCGCGGGCTGAACGGCTTGCGCATCTGGGCGTCGGCGCCGGCGGCAGCGCTGGCCTCGGCGACGCGGTCGTGGACCGCGGCGGTGAGGATGAGGATCGGCATGCTCGCGGTCTCCGGCCGGGCGCGCAGGCGGCGGACGAGCTCGTGGCCGTCCATCCGCGGCATCATCACGTCGACGACCGCGATCTCGGGCGTGCGCTGCTCGACGACCTCGAGCGCCTCGATCCCGTCCTTGGCCGTGAGGACCTCGTAGCCGGCGCGCTCGAGGCGCAGGCCGACGAGCGCGAGGATGTCCTCGTCGTCGTCGGCGACCAGGACGAGCGGGCTCATGACGCCGCGGCCCCGACGCGCTCGTAGGGCAGCTCGACGCGCACGGTCGTGCCCTCGTGCTCCGTGCTGGTCAGGCCGACGCTGCCGCCGTGCGCCTCGACGATGGTCTTGACGATCGTCAGGCCCAGGCCGGCGCCGGGCACCGCGCGGCTCGTCGCCGACGAGGCGCGGAAGAAGCGCTCGAACAGCCGCTGCTGCTCGGCGTCGGGGATGCCCATGCCCGTGTCGGCCACCTCGAGGCACGCATGGTCGCCGCGGTCGGTCAGCGTGACCTCGACGCGGCCGCCGTCGGGCGTGAACTTCAGGGCGTTGGAGATCAGGTTGTCGATCATCTGGCCGAAGCGGTCGCGATCGCCGAGCAGCGGCCTGACCGTCTCGGCGCTCAGCGACAGCGCGACGCCGGCGCGCTCGGCGGCCGGGCGGGCCGCCTCGACCGCCTCGGCGGCGACCTTGTCGAAGTCCACGGCCGTCGACTCGAGCGAGAGCCGGCCGGCCTCGACCTGCGCGACGAACAGCATGTCGCCGACGAGGCGCAGCAGGCGCTTGGCGTTGCGCTCGACGACCTCGAGGAAGCGGCGGGCGTCGTCGGACAGCGTCTCCTCGTCGTCGAGCACGAGCTCGAGGTAGCCGATGATCGACGTCAGCGGCGTGCGCAGCTCGTGGCTGACGAGCGCGAAGAACTCGTCCTTGAGGCGCTCGCCCTCCTGCAGCGAGTCGGCCATCGTGTTGAACGCGCGCGCGAGCTCGACGGGCTCTGCGTCGCCTTCCTCGACGACGCGGGCGCCAAGGTCGCCGGCGGCCAGCCGCCGCGCGGCGCGCGCGGTGCGGCGGACCGGCACGACGATGTAACGGGTCAAGTACGTCGTGAGCAGCGCGATCAGCAGCGCGGAGCCGATCAGGCCGCCGATGCCCAGCGCGATCGCCTGGCTGGCCTTGCGGTCGGCGTCCTTGCGCTTGTTGTCGGCGCTCTGCTGCTCGGTGCTGATGACCTGGGTCAGCGCGGTCTCGGCGGCGGGCGCCGTCGGGGCGGCGGCGATCGTCGCGACGCGGCTCGCCTGCGCGGGGTTCTTCGCCACCAGCAGCTTGAGTCGCGCCACGGCGGCCGAGGCGTCGGTGTGCGTGGCGAGCTTGAGCTCGACATCGCGCGCGGCGTTGATCACAACCTGGGCGGAGCGCGCCGCGTCGGTCGACGAGCGCTGGTCGCGCACGGCCGTGACGAGGATCGCGAAGACCGCGGCGACGAGCGCGGCCACGACGCCGCTCGCCGTCCCCATCCGCGTGATGAGGTTGCGGTTCACGCGGTGAGCGTAGACAGCCGGTCGGAAGCCGTCAGGCCGCGGCGGCCAGCTTGCGCGGCTCCTGCCGGGCGGCGGCCGGGGCGGCGTCCTCCGAGGGCGCGTGGACGCACGCCATCGGGGTCATCAGCAGGATCTTCAGATCGAGCCAGAGCGACCAGTTCTGGATGTACCAGTTGTCCCACTCGACGCGTTCGGCCAGCGAGGTCTGACCGCGCAGGCCGTGGACCTGCGCCCAGCCGGTCATGCCGCTCTTCACGCGGTGGCGGTCGTCGTAGCGGCGCACCGTGGTGCCGAAGTGATCGACGAAGTCGGGGCGCTCGGGGCGAGGGCCGACGAGGCTCATGTGGCCGAGCAGGACGTTCGCCAGCTGCGGCAGCTCGTCGAGCGAGGTGC
>Ga0070660_100002136_pt1 | contig 13649 bp, 5 predicted proteins | sample KBSC33metaG_FD_64670 | JGI IMG/M metagenome (GOLD analysis project Ga0070660, IMG submission 64670) | Corn rhizosphere microbial communities from Kellogg Biological Station, Michigan, USA - KBS C3-3 metaG | ecosystem: Host-associated > Plants > Roots > Rhizosphere > Soil ... | reverse complement strand
TCTAATTCATTAAGAACACCGTTTTGAGTGATGATGCCCGACGTTCTGACTAAGTCATGAACGCCGATATTAAGAGGGACACTTCCAGCCGGGTTGGCATCACTCAAATCATAATGATACCATAATTGTGTAAAATAAACTACCTGTGGCTGGGTTGAAACTACAGGAGTAGTAGGTGAGACATTTCCATTAGAGTTGTAATAACCATTGTATTGGCTTGCTGTAAACTCATAAGATACAAGTACAGTGTCTCCAGGCAATTCTGTCGGGTAAACGCTCCCGGTATTTGTAAGTGCAGAATAAGGTAAAGGCTTTTGAACCAAGTACATCAGCATAGAATCCTTTGTACTGTTTATATTATTTTGTAAATAATATTTTAGGGAATCCAAACCAAATGTCGAATCCTGGTTAATATTATTTTGCACATAGATGGTGCGAAAATTAAGATAATCTAATATTGAAACATTGGAAGGTGCAAAAAATGTAGTACCCTGCGCATTTATCTTATCTTTTATACCCGCTGCATCTATTAATTGCACCAGGGTATCATACAAAGGGTTTCCGTTTAAAACATCATAGGTTGTTGAGTCTTTATATTTATTTACATTTTCAATTGTTCCCCCCGTAATATAATCCTTTTTGCAAGCGGTAAATACAAGAGCAAGAGCAAATACCGCGGCAAGGTTCACTAAAAATATTCTTTTCATATAAATTACTTTTAAAATTTAGAATTGGGCTATTGATTATTTATGTGTTGCCCACCATGGATTTTGAGTTAATAAAATATCCTGTGGAAATAAGGTAGCCATATCTAATGGCCAATAATAACCTTTGTTGGTTGCATTCAGCCTGCCGTCAGCGGGGTACCCAACATATTCAAGCCATCCTTGTGTCGGTTCTGTTCTTATCAAATCGTAATACCATTGTCCTTCTCCAATTAATTCACGTCCCCTTTCCATTACTACTTCATCTACCATATCATATTGATTCGTAGGATTTTTATAGGTACTTATACCTGCTCTGTCCTCCGTCATAGCGAGATCTGCGGCAGCGCCAGAAAGATCACCCGTATAGGCCAACGCTTCTGCATCTAATAATAAAATATCGGAGAGGCGGAATAGTACAAGGTTATTGTCGATATATGGATTCGTGCCGGTATTAGCTGTTGTACCGGGCGTCTGAAATAAGAAATTTGTATATTTCAGCAATAAATAACCGCTTTTGTCTCCCCCTGAAGCAGGTGTGGGAGTTAAAATGGCTTTATAACGTGCATCATTTGTAGTATCAAAAAACTGATCAACAAAACCACCGGAAGGCGAAACCCAACAATTGCTATTCACGTTATCAACTATAGGTCCTTTTAAAAAGGTGCCAAAAAAACCAAATTGAGCCTCAGCCCAGCTATTTTGATTGGTAAAATTTGGATCGTTGGGATCATATTTCATTGATAATTCGAATATGCTTTCTGCGGAAGATTCTCCTTTCCAGATATTGGTGTAAGTAGCCATCGGCTCTAAGGAATAACCGCCATTCTGAATCACCTGCTGGCAAGCTGTATGAGCATCTGCATAATCATGTTTCCATTCATAAATATGAGCCAGTAAAGCATATACACTTCCCTTGTTTGCACGAATGGCCTGGGTAGGATCCCCTCCTGAAAAATTGAGATACCCTGCAGCTACTTTTAAATCAGAAATACAACTATCTAAAACAATGGATTCAGGTGTACGTGCTATAGGAGGAATATTACCATAATCCACATCATTATAAGATTTAGAAACATAAACCGGATCGCCCCAGATACGGGTAATATAGAAATAAGTATAGGCTCTCATAAAAAGTGCTTCCCCTAAAAAAGCATTCTTTGTGCTCTCATTGGTGAAAAGTGAAGTTGCCATATTTGGAACGTTTAACAGAATGAGATTAGCCTGCGCAATTAACTGATAAAACCTTGACCAGTTTTGTAAAGAAGGTTCCAAATAAGGAACATAAGAAAAATTAAAAGGTGGATTATTAGTGGCTTCTATGCTGGTATAATTCCATTGCGAACTTGAAGGTAAAAAAGTGCCGGCAGCTAAATCTCCATTTATAAAAAAAGAAGCGTCTGCTCTGAGATCTGCACGCAATTGTCCATACATAGCCAGCTCTGCCTGGTTTACAGAGGTCTGCGAAGTCCAGAATTCAGCGCCGTAAGTAGAAGTTATGGGCGCCTGATAAATATATTTTTTACAGGAGGTGCCAAATATTGCGACCGCTATAAAAAACAGCGATATAGATTTCAAAAAAGAATATTGTTTATTCATATAAATAATTTTAAGTGTTAGAATTGTACGTCAACTCCGAAAGTAAATTTAGTAGGTGTGGGATATGCACCGCCGGTATATACTCCCAATTGATCCACTAATTCAGGATTAGGCATCGTACTGTTTTTTAAAGTGCCTACATTATCAATAACACCATATACATTGATTCCTTTTAATTTTGCCTTAGTCATCCATGCACGGGGTAAACTATAAGCTAATGAAATACTGCTAATCTTGAAATAACTTCCGTCTGCATTAAACATACTTGATATAGGAATGTACTGATAATAGCTGGGGCCGAAGGGGTTAAGGGAAGGAAAATCTGCCTTATAATTTGGATTTGCCTTTGCATTCTGTGGAACCCAATAATTTAAGCCGCTTAGGTCTGGCAGCCGGCTGTTTGCGAATGTATAGATGTTGCTCGAATAACCCCCTACTACATTACTGATTTGTTGCTGGAAAAATGTATTTACCACTGTACGTTTCCATGTGAAAACACTAAGGATGCTAAGTGAAAAGTTTTTATAGGTAAAGTTATTTACCCATCCGCCTGTAAATTTAGGATTCGGGTCGCCTGTAGGAATGCGGTCACCATATTGTGCACCGTTATCTTCATCGGTCCATACGTCGCCAATTTTATTTACATCAACAAAAATAGGATCTCCCGGAACTACTACATGGTTTCCTTTAAAATAAGTAAGCGACTTGCCTGTTAAAGGGTCAAAAGGTATCTCACTCTGGTTATTATAAACACCCCCGTATTTCAATTGAAACATTTCATAAATAGGCTGCCCTACAGCGTATATCCTGCCAACCCCATAAGCATCATCTACTTCAAAAGTGCGGTTATTATTAGGTAATTTAGCAATAAGGTTTACATTATGTGAAAGTGTAATTTGCATATTCCATTGCAAAGGGCTATTGCGTGAGAAATTTTTAGTAGTTATAGTTACATCTACTCCCCTGTTGCTTACCCAAAGGTCGTTTGCATTAAAATTAATACTTTGAAACCCTGTGTAAAAAGGAAGTTGAAAATCATAAAAATCTCCTTTGGATAATTTATCATATACATCTACTGCTAAAGTAACTCTGCTATCAAAAAAATAAGCATCCAGGCCAATATCCTTTTGAATTGTCCTGCTCCAGGTGAGGTTATTCTTAGTTAATCCATTCACATAGTTTGGTTGAATGGCCGCATTTCCATTATAGGTTCCAGGCTCTATGTATGAGTTATATGGTGCATAAAAATCTCCGGATTGGCCTCCTGATTCTCCCCAACTACCGCGTAATTTCAAAAATGAAATTACATTTTTGGTATTATTCATAAATTTTTCATCAGAAATGATCCATCCGGCGCCTACTGCAGGAAAATACCCCCACTTAGAATTATTTCCAAAACGAGAAGATGCATCTCCCCGGTAAGAACCATACAAAAGGTATTTGCGGTCATAATCATACTGAACCTGTCCTAAAAAAGAAAGCATGGCATCTGCGGCGTAACTACTGCTACCCGAAAGATTGGCCTGGGGAATCCCGCTTACTACCTGTATGTTATTTGAAGGAACATTGTAGCCGGAAACATTGTTGGTATTTGAGACATCAGATGAAAATTGCTGGGAACCGGTTACTACAAAATCGTGAGTGTGATTATTAGCAGTAGTAATGCTTTTATTAAAATTCAATGAATTACTCATAAAATAGGAAGCATAAGTGCCTTTGTCTGATTCTGCATAAGAGGATTGCGGATTACCGCCATTTGCAGCCACCTCATCTATATTAGAAGGCTGGAAGTAATCCCTGCTGGATGCAGTAACATTTGCAGATCCCTGAAATGTATATCTAAGAAAAGGCAATATCTTATAATTTGTAACAAAGGATAAAAGGTAATAATCATCAATGTTCTTATTTCTCAGTTTACTGTATAGTCCCGTAAAATTGGAAGAATCAAAAGCAGTTAACCTATAAAAAGAGGTAGGCTGGTTTGATCCACTCACCGGTGTATTATCGTCGCTGTTGTAATATTTTCTGCCTCTTTGCCTGTCGCCCTTAGATAAAGACACAACAAGCTGGCTATTCAATTTAGGGCTAATCTTAAAATTAAAATTTCCTCTCATACTGTAACGGGTAAATCCGAATTTTTCAATAATTCCTTGCTCGTTATAATAATTCATACTTACGCGGTAGTCCATGTTATTATTAGCTGCCGATACCGTTGCATCTACGTTTTGAATAACGCCGGTCCTGTAAAACAACCCCTGCCAATTAGTTGCATTGTTAAAAGAAGGATTGTACCGGTCAGTTAAAATCTGTGGAAGGTTTGCCAGTTGCAAAGGTGTAGCATACTGGTCAATGAGATTTATTTTTTGTGTCCTTTCGGCTGCTCCGGTTGCAGTTTGTAATAATTGTGGCTCTCGGGTAATTCCACCATACATATTTACACGAAATTCAGGTACACTGGAAGTGCCTCTCTTTGTTGTAATGTAAATTACCCCGTTAGCGCCTCTCGATCCCCACGCGGCAGTGGCGGCAGCATCCTTTTGTACATCTACACTGGCTATATCGTTGATATTAATTCCGGCTAAATAATTTGTTCCGGTAGCATCCATAGCATTAGTAATATCACTCGGGTCAGTAGGAACACCATCAATGACATAAAGCGGCCCGCTAAGAGCTTGCGCCTGCGCAACACTACTATTGCCTATATTGGTACTTACTTTTGAATTGCCACGAACAACCACTGTTGGTGCAACCCCCGGCTCGCCGGAACTTATCTGTACATTTAATCCTGCAACCCGGCCTTGTAATAGCTGGTCAACACTTGGTGCAGGCAGGTTTTCAATGTCTTTAGATAACACAGTAGAAATCGACGAGGTTGACATGCGTTTTGATTGCGACTGCACACCGACTATCACTACGTCATTTAGCTGATTAGCTGATTCACTTAAACTTACGTGAATACTGGTCTCACTTGCCTCCACAGCCACGGTTTTTGTTTGATACCCTACAAAAGATATTATTAGGGAAGATTTTCCTGCGGGCATAATAATCTCGAACTTGCCACCTTCTTTAGAAATAGTATTCGTTTTGCTGCCTTTTACGGAAACTGTTGCGCCCACCATCGGTGAATTTGTTTTTGCGTCTTCAACGACGCCTGTTATTTTTCTTTGTGCCATCCCCGAAAGGGAGCTGAAAAAAAATACTAATAAAAACACATTGATTTGAATTAGAATTGACTTTTTCATCCGATATTATTTTTTAATTTTTGAACTAGAAATTAGAATGCTTCTTCTTGTTGTTAGTAATGATTGTTAGTAGTAACACAGCTTTGTTTAATTCTGATGCCGATAGTTTTTAACAAAAAATTCTATTACAATTAACAAACAATTTTATAATAATGGCAGGAAAAATATTGTAAACGCTGCACGCAAAATTCTTTGTCATTAAATTTTTACATACGCAATCGTTTGATATTTTGCGCAACCGTTTGCGCTATTTTTAAAATATTACAGTTAATTGATGCTTCACCGGTTTTCAACCTCAATTTTCACTGCGGAAAAGGCGTCCGTTTAATTTAATAAAAAGATTGAATGATGTATGGGAGGGAATCTACCTAATCCTGTTTTTTTAATCAAAGGCAGTGAACGAACAAATACAAGGGATTCCTGTTTTATACTGCTCAAGGGGCAAAGCCGTGAATTATTTTTAGCTTTAAAAAGGCTAATTTACCCGTATCAATCCGATAGCTATCGGATGCAAGGTGTCAGCGGAGATGTCGAATTGGCTTTTTCTTATCTTGGAGTTTCTTCACACATCGGGGTTTCATGCTCTCCCACAAAAGCCAAGAGAATCAAAACCCCGCTGAGAAACATGGTTCTTTGATGATGGAAGTTTGATGAAAAATAAATAAATAAAAAGTGGAATTATTTATTGGTTTGCCACAATGCTGTACTTATTCTATTCTGTGTGAATATAAATAAGAAATCTAGCTATTTGTTAGCCTACTGTGAGAGAGAACAGTGTCCGAGCAGGGTTTTCCGGTTTACAAACATTGGATTAAAAAGAACTTCACCGGAAATCCCGATGCCTGCGGAGATGTCGAATTTGCTTTCTCTTATTTTGGAGTTTCTTCACACATCGGGGTTTCATGCTCTTTCACAAAAGCCAGGAGAATGAAAACCCCGCTGAGAAGCCATTTTTTAATCATAGACAGTAAACCAACAAATACCGGAATTCCTGTTTTACCCAAACCTTATCTCAAAATTAGTACTGCCATTTTCGGCAATAGACAATTCGAAAGCGCAACTCCAACATCTTACCACGCCAGAAATTATCATTTAAAGCCGTCAATTATTTAACGTGAAGCGATAATGCTTTTGCATTATTTATCCCAACAACAATTTGTACTTTGTCTTTATCCTTTACGGTAGCAATGCTGCGAACATTACCTCTTATGTTCAATCCACTTTTAAACTGGGATACATAAGAAAAATTACCTTTACCATCTCCTAATAATAACACGCCATGATTGGCAGCATACCGGCCAAATTTTATTCTCGTCCATGTATTATCGCCGCATAATAGCAGATCCTTCTTTCCATCATGATTGGCGTCAATTGAGGTGATGCCATATATCGGCGCGTATTGTGCTTCTAAAGGTAGTTTGTGTAACAAAAAACCTTTATTCCCCTGATTTTCGAGATAAACAGTCTGCATCGTTTCCGCTTTTAAAACAGTTGCGTCTTTAAGCTGATTATCCGGAAATAAGTCATGAATAGTAGCATTGGCGTAATCTTTATATTCCGGAAATTTTTTCTTTAACGAAGGAAGTTGATCTGTGAGATCATCAAGTGAAGCTGCAGGATATGAAACTCCATCAATATAATAACAAAGTATAGGATCAACAGAGCCATTGTTATCAAAGTCTTTAAAGTACATTGTCATCGGTTCTTTTTCACTACAATGAAACTGTGTGTTTAAGCCATAATTCCCTATTACAAGGTCTTTATCTCCATCTCCATCCATATCTTCTGCGTAGATACGATTCCACCAACCATAGCTGGGAAATTTTATATAATCAGCAGATTCATCAACCAATTTTCCATTATGATTGATGAATACTTTTATCGGCATCCATTCACCTACTATTATCAAATCTGGTTTCCCATCTTTATTGATATCCATCCAAACCGCATCTGTTACCATTCCTATATTTTGTAACGTTGGCGCAACGCTGGCAGTCGCATCCCTAAAATTTCCTTTACCGTCGTTTAGTAAAATCTTACTTTCTGGCGCTTCCGGATATTTGCCCGGAACAACACGGCCACCTACAAATAAATCCATCTTCCCATCACCATTAATGTCTGCAGCTTTTACACAACCCGTACTAATGGACATTTTAGGTATTGCGTTTTCCTTTTTGGTAAAATTTCCTTTGCCGTCGTTAATATATAGCCTTCCTTGCAATGCCGGATCATTGTCCTTAAATTCATAACCGCCACCTCCCACATACAAATCCATATCTCCATCACCATCTGCATCAAAAAATTCAGCAGCTACATCCTCACTCGCAGTATCTTTAACAAATGCAGGCTCTGCCTTCTTAGTAAATGTTCCATTCGAATTTTGAATAAATATTTGAGAGGGTTGTCCTTTGGCTCCACTGAAAAAAATATCATCCAATCCATCTTTATTTACATCTGCGACTGCAATGCAGGGCCCCTGGCGTGAAAGATAATCAGGCAGCAATGACTGAACTGTAAAGTCATTGAAATTATTCTCCACATGAACCATATCATTTAAGGTATCAGTTGAAAAATATTGTTCATTTTTATTTATAGTAGTATCATAATGCCATTTCGCATGTGCATCGGTTATTTTCAATGTCAGCAATTGATTTGGTTTTACGTTTCGTAAGATTTGCATATTGTCATTGGGCCAAATGATTAATAAAGAATCTATAACTGTATGTTTTCCAACTCCAAAATTCAATACCGGATCTACCGATGATTGAAAACCCCGGACAGGAAACTCCTCCTGGTAGAATTGTTGCTTACCGCAGTATAGTTTCACTTTAGAACCAATACCTCCGGTATTTTTTGAATCTCCTATTAATTTTATTTTCAGGTAATTATTATTCAGTAAAGCGCTGCTGTTGTTTTTATAAATACCAGCCAGGCCATTTGTGTTATTTACAACAAGGTCCAGGGCTCCATCATTATCTAAATCGGCATAAGCAGTGCCGGATGAAACTGTTTTTTGATCAAAGCCCCATTCTTTCGATCGATTTGTAAACGTCTGATCTCCGTTATTCTGAAAAATATAATCAGGTGTTTCATAGGTTGGCATTTTATCAATATAATCTTTGTCAGAGGTTGCCTGTCCCCCTCCTTGTTGTGCTTGTATAACGCTACTCATTGTGGACTTCAAAAAATCCATATTGGTATAATCTTTTACATAACCGTTGCTGATAAAAAGATCTTTATTTCCATCATTGTCAAAATCGCTAAACAATGCACTCCAACTCCAGTCTGTGTTGGATACTCCTGCGAGTTGGCCAATCTCGCTAAAAGTTCCATCACCATTATTCTTTTGCAACATATTACGACTGTATTGGTAATAAAATCCCTGATCAAAGAGGTACTGAAATTTATCAAAGTTCTCTGACCCATTATGCATCTTTTGGCCGTTATTACTTTCGGGCAACATGTCTAAAGTCATCAGGTCAACTAATCCGTCATTATTATAATCTGCCGCATCACAACCCATGGAAGCCAAAGGAGCTTCATCCATTTGCTTTGATAATTGTTCACTGAAAGTGCCGTTACGGTTATTAATGAATAAATAATCAGGCTCACTAAAATCATTTGTTACATAAATATCCGGCCACCCGTCGTTATTGATATCCGTAACCGAGACGCCTAATCCAAACGTAAACACGTTGGAGGTAATACCAGCCTCCTTGCTTACATCTGTAAAATGCCCATTATCATTACGGTATAATTTATCGGCAAAATCAGGGTTACGTTGATTGCGTAACCCCGGGTTGTTTTGCGCACCGGTTGTGTATTGCTTTAAGGAGTGATTGGTGATAAAACAATCCAAATCACCATCTTTATCATAATCAAAAAAAACAGCCTGCGTTGAATAGCCCACGTCTGCCAAACCATATTTCTCTGCTTCTTCTGTGAATGTCAGATCTCCATTATTAATGAACAACAAGTTCTTTCTTCTTTCACTGTTAATATCAGCACTACGACAAATGTAAATGTCTAACAGACCATCCCCGTTAATATCCACCATGGTGGCGCCGGTACACCATCCTTGCTTTTCTGCGATTCCGCTTTTTTCGGTAATATCTTCAAATTTAAAATTGCCTTTATTTAAAAACAATCTGTTTCTAACCATGTTACCCGTGAATAAAATATCGGGTAACCCATCATTATTTATATCTCCGATAGCCACGCCTCCTCCATTATAGAAATAGGTATAATTCAGCACATTTAATGCTTCGCCTTCGAAAATAGTATTCTTGAAATTGATTCCTGTCTGTCCTTCATCAAGGCTTGTAAATAAGTGAGAAGTATCATCACGACAACCAAAAACCAGGCATATTAAAATAAAGAGAAAAATATTCCTCAAAAATATTGGCATAATGCAGATTTTATTTTCGAAACGCAGTGCCCAAAACTAAAGATTCCATTTCTTTTACAAATGGAATCTTTTAGAAATAATTATGGCTTAATGAAATTAATTTTTATCCCACCATAATGGCGTGGTTACTTTATCGGGGCCCCCGAGTAATCCAACTGCTGCCTGAACTGCCGCACCATTAGTTTGTTGTTCCGACAAAAGGAATGGGATTCTTCTTATCCATTGTGTTGATGTATTTGTAATGTCCGGATTATCGGAATTAACAACTGGATATAGTTTTAGTACGTGACTGCGTCTATAGTCTGCCCAGGCTTCAATTCCGTCTGGATAGAGGGCCAACCATTTTTGAGTTGCAATTTGCTCTAGTTGAGTCGCCGTGTTAGAAGCATCAAATTTAACCGGGATGTTTGTCATTGCCGGGGAATTTAATCCATCACCTGGAGGAATAGGAGTGTTTGTACTATTTATATACGCTGTCTGCACTGCGGGATTAGTCACATTCCATTGAATTAATGAATTCGTGATCCCCTGGTTATACAAATCTTTAGCGGTACCTCCCATGTTCCAGCCAAGTAGAGTGCCTTCGGCACGGTTGAAATAAGATTCTGCTACAACCATCACGTTTTGGGCAGTTGCGATAGAATTAGCATCACCTAAAACACCGCCGTTTTTATCAACAACATTGGTGGATGACCAGCGCTTACCCACATGAGAATTATTGGCTGCCAGGTTTGGAGCCAACCCCAATTGCTCTACTGAAAGACCATTGCGTACTCCTGAATACGAACTTGTATTTAATGCAGGTAAAAAATATTCAGGTAATCGTGGATCCTGGTATCCTTTTAATACTGACGCCATAGAAGCGCTCATTCTGAATTCATTCCAGTCTGACATAGATTGAAGTCCGTTCCCGTCTGGTCCACCCTTAGCACTTCTTTGCACAAATGCGTCATCTCCGGATGTCTGAGCTGTTGGATCTGTTATTGGAACACTAGTTGTCATAACTCCATCAGCAACCGCCGCTTCGGCTACTGTCTTTGCAGTTGCAGGATCTACTTTAGATATCCTGATTGCAATGCGAAGCAGAAGTGAATTGGCAAATTTGAACCACCGGTTTACATCGCCTCCGTAAACCAGGTCATAAGAACCGAAATGATTTTCTCCCGCATGCGCATGCAAAGCTGCCGCGGCTGATTGCAACCTTTTAATAAAATCATAATAAATCTTATCCTGGGAATCGTAGGTAACGGTGTTGCCGGGTACACCTGCCGAGAAATAAGGAATCGGTCCCCAATAATCGGTTACTCGCTGAAAAGTATATACCCACCATACATTGGCCATAGCATATTCAGCGGAAGTAGAATCAGTAGATGCAAAAATAGATTGCAATTGAGGCATAACACTCGTGTACATCGGGTTAAACGCAGCGCCAACCCAATCCTGCCTGATTACTAACCGGTCTGAAGGAAAATAAGTAGCCTCACATCCAAAATACTGGCAGTACTGATCTGCAAAAAGATTTTCAGCAATCTGATAGTTCCAATAAGAACCGGGCGCTGTTGATTCGGCCTGTGAAAAAAGGAACGGCAGATCTGCGGGCCCCAGTGTGGCAATACTATTCTTATCTATATTGATGCCGTCATATTTTTTGGTACAAGAACCTACAATCACGATTCCTGCGATCAGCGTCATCGCATAAAATAAATTTTTAATTGAAATATTTTTTATATGTTTCATACTTTAGAGTATTTAATGATTAGAATGTAAGTTGCAGGTTGAGACCATATGTGCGTGTTGCCGGTAACGTGCCATAAGAAATGCCCTGGAAATTGCCATTGCCCAAACTCATGTCCGAATCAAATGTCATCTTGCGTTTACCTATTCCCGGTATATCCAAAATTGATTTGCCACGATATATCCACAAGACATTTCTTGCTACTGCTGATATTCTCGCTCCTTTAATGAACAAGTGAGAATGTAAAGGTATTTCGTATCCGAGTGAAAGTTCTCTAACTCTGAAATTTGTAGCATCATAAGTAAAGAATTCAGCAGTGCCATATCGTTGAGTGGAGACAGTTTGCCAGAATTGTTGTGATGTTATAGTAGCAGATACCGGCGCTCCTGTTGCAGATACCCCATTAAGATTCAGTCCACCTTCGCGATATTTACCAGTAACTTCGGGAATCCCACTGAAAGCAAGATTCATCTCCGTTCCATCTACAATCACCCCGCCAATACGTCCGTCTGTCAATACCCTTAAAGAAAATGCCTTATACCTGAAAGTGTTTGTCAGCCCCAAATTTTCTTTAGGATTAAAATTACCAATGAAGCCCTGGTCAAGCCCAATAGCATTGGAAGTTACAGGTCTTCCGAGGCTGTCGACTTCATGCTGGCCTTTTGCGTTTTTCACCCATTGAAAACCGACCATATCTCCATAACTCCCTCCTTCCTTAACTTGTGGTGTAGCAGAGCGGCCAAAACTACCACTCAAATAAACAACTTTAAGATCGGGACTTAATTTGATCACCTTGTTACGGTTAAGAGCAAAATTTAAAGCAATATCCCAATTGAAATCTTCCTTTCTAACAGGGGTTGCGTTTAACACCAATTCAAATCCCTGGTTCTGTATATTTCCTGCATTGATATATTTTGTGCTATATCCTGTGGCAGTAGGCAGTGGGATATTCAACAATTGGTTAAAAGAATTGGTCTTATAATAGGTAGCTGTAAAACCCAGACGATTGTCCATAAATCTCGCTTCAATACTAGCCTCAAGGCTTTTTACTATTTCCGGCTTTAAGCCAGGAAATGGAAGTGTAGTACTACGACTTAAAAATCCATTGCCTGCTCCCTGGCTATAACCATAACTACTGTTAAGCAAACCAAATTGGCCACCGTTGCCCACTTCAGCATAGCTTAAGCTCGCCTTTAAAAAAGAAATACTTTTAGGCAGTGATGCTATTAAATCCGACAATATTGCCGATCCTCCTATTGAATAATATTGATAGGAATAAGGTGGACCAAGACGTGAATCCCAATCGTTGCGAAGACTTGCATCTATGAATATTGCATCTTTAAAAGAGATATTTGCCTGGCCAAAGACAGCCTGCGTTTGAACTTCATCACCATAAGAAAAAATAGAGGGATTTGCAGCATAATTTAAACTGAATTTATTGGTCACTGTCAAACCATCAGCAGTATTCGTTAGCTGGTCTGATTTGGAATCCTGGAAGATAACTCCGGCAAGGTAATTTATTTTCAAATCGTTTGTAAAGCTATTGTGGCCTTCAAATATTCCGTCAAACCATTTTTGGGTTGTTTCAATATTTTGCTGTTGATAATAGCCTCCTGTATGTGCCCAAAGCGTTGTGCCCTGAGAATACTGAGAGGTAAGCTTATCAAAAGTCTTATCGATGTTGGCCCTGCCGGTAAAGCTCAGCCAGTTTGTTAACATATACTTAGCTGATACAAATCCCATAATCCTATTCCTGGTTTGATTTAACGCTGTGTTATAAATCATCCAATAAGGGTCCTGGTAAATACCTGAATTAGTTGAGGGATAATTAGCATAAGGAGTTGGTACGCCTACATTATTTATAAATTGATAATGTTTAGCATCTGCATCACTCAAATTTCTCGGAATACTGTAAATATCGATTGTGGGTGAATTCTCTTCACCTGTGCGTGGTTTATTTT
>Ga0070660_100002132_pt1 | contig 13653 bp, 14 predicted proteins | sample KBSC33metaG_FD_64670 | JGI IMG/M metagenome (GOLD analysis project Ga0070660, IMG submission 64670) | Corn rhizosphere microbial communities from Kellogg Biological Station, Michigan, USA - KBS C3-3 metaG | ecosystem: Host-associated > Plants > Roots > Rhizosphere > Soil ... | reverse complement strand
ACGTCGGAGACCTTGGCCACCCGCTCGTTCTTGATCTCGGAGATGTGAACCAGGCCGTCCTTGCCGCCCATGAAGTTCACGAACGCGCCGAAATCGACCATGTTCACGACCTTGCCGGTGTAGACCTTGCCGACTTCCGCTTCCTGCGTGATGCCTTCGATCCACTTGCGCGCGGCTTCGATCTGCGCCGGATCCGACGACGAGATCTTGACGGTGCCGTCATCCTCGATGTCGACCTTGGCGCCGGTGGTCGCGACGATCTCGCGGATCACCTTGCCGCCGGTGCCGATCACTTCGCGGATCTTGTCCTTGGGCACCTGCATCGTTTCGATGCGCGGTGCGTGCGCGGACAATTCCTCGCGCGTGTGGTCGAGCGCCTTAGCCATCTCGCCGAGAATGTGGGCGCGGCCCTCATTCGCCTGGGCGAGCGCGACGCGCATGATCTCTTCGGTGATGCCGGCGATCTTGATGTCCATCTGCAGGCTGGTGATGCCCGCCGAGGTGCCCGCAACCTTGAAGTCCATGTCGCCGAGATGATCCTCGTCGCCGAGGATGTCGCTGATCACGGCGAAATCCTTGCCTTCCAGGATCAGGCCCATCGCGATGCCCGACACCGGACGCTTGAGCGGAACGCCCGCGTCCATCATCGACAGCGAACCGCCGCAGACCGTCGCCATCGACGAGGAGCCGTTGCTCTCGGTGATGTCCGACAACACGCGGATCGTGTAGGGGAATTCCTCCAGGCTCGGCAGCACGGGGTGCAAAGCACGCCACGCCAGCTTGCCATGGCCCACTTCACGACGGCCCGGCGCGCCGAAGCGGCCGACCTCGCCCACCGAATAAGGCGGGAAGTTGTAGTGGAGCAGGAAGCGCTCGTACGACAGGCCGGTCAGGCCGTCGATCATCTGCTCGCTGTCCTTGGTGCCCAAGGTGGTGGAGCAGATCGCCTGCGTCTCGCCACGCGTGAACAAAGCGGAGCCATGCGTGCGCGGCAGGAAGTGGACCATCGCCTCGATCGGACGAACCGTCTTGGTGTCGCGGCCGTCGATGCGCTTGCCTTCCTTGAGGATGGCGGTGCGGACGATTTCCGCCTCGATCTTCTTGACGAGCTTGCCGGCAGCCATCTGGTCCTGCGGGGCGGCGTCGGCGAATGCCGTCTTCGCCTTTGCGCGGGCCTCGTTGAGCAGGCTCGAACGCTTGGACTTGTCGGTCACCTTATAGGCAGCGGCGATGTCCTTGCCGATCAGGTCCTTGAGCTTCTTCTTGGCGGCCGACAGATCGGCCTGCTCGGCCATTTCCCACGGATCCTTGGCGGCCTTTTCGGCCAAGTCGATGATCGCCTTGACGACCTTCTTCGACGCCTCGTGCGCGAATACGACCGCGCCGAGCATGACCTCTTCCGAAAGCTCCTTGGCCTCGGATTCGACCATCATCACCGCGTTGCCGGTGGCGGCGACGACGAGGTCGAGCGCGCCTTCCTTCACCTGATCCAGCGTCGGGTTGAGGATATATTCGCCGTCGATATAGCCGACGCGCGCGGCGCCGATCGGGCCCATGAAGGGCACGCCGGAGATCGTCAGCGCAGCCGAGGCGGCGACGATCGCGAGGATGTCGGGCTCGTTCTCGCCGTCATAGCTCAGCACCTGGGCGATGACGTTGATCTCGTTGTAGAAGCCTTCCGGGAAGAGCGGACGGATCGGGCGATCGATGAGACGGCTGGTCAGCGTCTCCTTCTCGGTCGCGCCGCGCTCGCGCTTGAAGAAACCGCCGGGGATGCGACCCGCAGCCGAATATTTCTCCTGGTAATGGACGGTGAGCGGGAAAAAATCCTGCCCCTCCTTGACCGAGCGGGCGGCGGTCACCGCGCACAACACGACCGTTTCGCCGAGCGTCGCGATCACCGCGCCGTCGGCCTGACGGGCAACGCGGCCCGTTTCGAGAGTCAGCTTCTTGCCGCCCCACTCGATTTCCGTTTTCTTGATATCGAACATTGTATTTCCTTCACACCGGCGGCCAGATGCGCGCCGGGGCCTCTGTTTGCGGGCTAGCCGGCCCGCTTCGGTGTGGGACCTTGGTCCCTGGACGTCGGCCGAATTGCCGATTGGTCCCTAGCGTCACCCCAGCGAAAGCTGGGGTCTCAGGAGGTTTTCCCCCGGTTGACGAGATCCCAGCTTTCGCTGGGATGACGGTTTAGAATGCGAAAAGGGCGCCCGAAGGCGCCCTTACGGTTACTTGCGGAGGCCGAGCTTCGCGATCAACGCGTTATAGCGGGCGGCGTCCTTTTTCTTGAGATAATCGAGCAGGCTGCGGCGGTTGTTCACCATCATCAGCAGGCCACGGCGCGAGTGATTGTCCTTCGCGTGCAGCTTGAAATGCTCGGTCAGGTTGGCGATGCGCTCGGTCAGGATCGCGACCTGGACTTCGGGCGAACCGCTGTCGCCTTCGGCGCGGGCATGTTCCTTGATGACTTCGGCTTTGCGCTCGGCAGTAATCGTCATGTGGTCTTCACTCCGACATCAGGTTGAAGCCGCGCACCACCGATATGTCGTCCCCGGCTTCGACCAGTGCGATGGGCAAATCCCCAAGCATGGCGAGGTTGAGACCTGGTGGTGCTGCGGACCCGGAAAGACGGCGTCCCTGACGGAGCGCTTGTGCCTGATCGGGGGAGACAGCGAGAACCGGGATGTCGACCAGTCCGGCTGTCAGCGGCAGGAGCAGCTCCTGCAGCCGCGCGTCCTTAGCGGCTTCGTCCAATATGTCCAGCGATATCGCGGATTCAAGGGAGAAGGGCCCCGCTTTGGTGCGCCGGAGCATGGTGACGTGCCCGACCGTGCCGAGCGCATAAGCGATATCGCGCGCAAGGCTGCGGATATAGGTGCCCTTGGAGACGAGCGCCGAGAGGGTGATTCCTTCGATCCCGTCATGCCGGACTTGTTCCGGCATCCACTCCGCCGCGGGCGCTTCAGCTTGTGACCCGGTGGACCCCGGAACAAGTCCGGGGTGACGAATCGTAAGCTCGTGAATCACCACATCGCGACTGGCTAGCTCCACGTCCTCGCCGGCCCGCGCCAAGTCGTAGGCCCGTTTCCCATCCACCTTCAGCGCCGAATAAGCCGGCGGGATTTGGCTGATCGGGCCGGTGAAGCGCGGTAACACCGCCTCTACCTGCGCCAGCGTCGGCCGGACCGCGCTGGTCGCGATCACCGGCCCTTCGGCATCCAGCGTATCGGTTTCCTCGCCGAAGCGGATCGTGAAATCATAGGCCTTGTCGGCATCGAGCATCCGCCCGGTGATCTTGGTCGCTTCGCCGAGCGCGATCGGGAGCACCCCGCTGGCGAGCGGATCGAGCGTGCCGCCATGGCCGACCTTGGCCTTGCCATAGCCGCCCGTGCGCAAGGCCCGCTTGACGGCCGATACCGCCTGAGTGGAGCCCAGGCCGACCGGCTTGTCGAGGATCAGCCAGCCATGCACGCTCATTGCGGCTGCGCGTCCATCGCGGCGCGCGGCGCGGCAAGATCCGGATACGGAGGCATCATACATTCATCCCTGGGGCGCCGCATGAACCGTCTCCGGCGTCGGCAGCGTTTCATGGCGCGGCCCCTATCAGGCGGGCGAAAAGATTGACAGCGCTCCCATGCGCGGCACGCAGCCGGACCGGCCTGGTTTTCATTCGCCGCGGGGGCCGTCGCGTTTATGCTGCACCGCACAACAAAAAACGACCTGCGAGAGGCAAACCCCAATACGGAGATTGCCATGACCAAGCTTGTCCTCACTGCTTTCGCCGCCGTCGCGCTCGCCGCGCCGGCACTCGCCGCAACCCCGCTGGATTTCACCTGGCAAGGCCACAAGATCGTGGGCACGATCGACAATGTGGACGGCGTCCAGATCATCAAGGGCCGCGACCTTTCGACGAAGAGCGATTTCGAGCTGCACGTCAAGAACGGGCTCGTCCAGGGCAATTTCGGCGGGATTCCCGTCTCCTATCCGGTGCCGAAGCGCAAGTTGGCGAAGGTCACCGCGGGCTGATCCTTTCGGGATCGATCCGCATGGGGCGGGGCCGCTGGGTCCCGCCCTTTTTTTGCGTCAGCCGCCGCCCTGCATCATGTCGAGCAGCCGCTCGATGCGAGGCCGCGCATCGTCGGACAGGCTGACCATCGTCCGGCGCTGATCGGTTGGATGATCGGCGATCTGCACCAGCCCCAATTGCGCGAGCCGGTAGATATAACGCAGCGCGGTCGTCTGCGGCACGCCCGAGGCGATACAGAGCGCGGAGATCATCGTCCCTGCGTGACCCGAATCCTGCGCGTAGAGGTCGAGCAGCATGTCCCATGCCGGATCGCGGAAGCTGTCGGCGCCAAGGATGACGTTGCGCTGCTGGTGCACGCGCAGCAGGCGCCGCGCGAAATCGCGCCGGTCGCGCGGCACCGCCAGCGACTTGGGATCGCCGGATTCGGCGAGCGTGATAAGATGGCGAAGGGCTTCGCTGAAGCTGCAGCCCATGCGCGCCGCAAGCCCCGAAACCGACGAGAGGAGGTGCGCGACCTCGTCAGGGGAGAGATGATTCATGAGCCTAGCCAACCCCGTTCCGTCGGGGCGCCAATTGGGAAATTCGACGCCGACATTGGGCATCTATCTAGGCTTAAAGGTAAAAAAATACAGGTCGTCGGTGAAAGATCGGCCCGCTTTGAATCCGGATCGAAGCGAACCCGCTTCCCGCTTCAGGCGGAGACTCTCGGACCGAACCGCTTTCCGGCGGCAGAGGGATGGCAGCCACCCCCCTGCCGCCGAAGCCCATCATTTGCCAAGCTGACCGCGCATTGCGCCCCTGGGGAAGGCGGCCGAATGGACGTTGACGTAATAATCGGCCGGATGCGCGAGGATATCACCCAACGCGTCCGCCGCGACCGGGGCACAACCTTGCGACGTGCCGTTGGCGGGCGCGGTCAATCCGACCACGACGCCGCCTGCGACGCCCGCGGCCCCCTTGTGGATATGCGCCATGGTCGGCGTATCGCTCCCCATTGCGTGGAGCGTGTAGCAGACCTGGCTCTTGTCGGTGTCGAAACTCAGACTAGCCTCGCCCATGCCCTTGTCCGCCCCGGGCCCCGGCACCTCGGCGGCCCCGGTCATCTCGACCTGAAATTTGGTGATGGCCGCGCCCGCCGGCTGGGAGGCAATGGTGGCGACAGCAGCGAACAGAATCGGGAAAGCACGCATCGTCTTCTCCTTGACCGAAACGAACGGGCGAAACGGATGCGGTGGGGTGCGCCTGCTTGGAACGCACGTCAACGGGGTGAATGGCGTACTGTGCTCAGCGCACCCTCCTGACCGCGAGCGTGCCCGCGGGGAGCGGCCGGCAGATTTCGGCGGCCGGCGCCGCGCCGCTCAACCAGCGCGCGAAATCAGGCGGGGTCAGGATCACGATCTGGCGGTCGTGATAGGGCGCGATGTCGGGCCCCGGTGCCGTGGTCAGCATCGTCCACGCCTCGCCCACGGTGGGATCGGTGCGCCACAGGCCGGCAATGCCGAACCAGTCGAGCCCGGGGATGCTGAACGCATATTTGGCTTTGGCCGTCTTCGCGGGCTTGGCTACGACCGTGCCGAACAGGTCCGCCGCGCCCGCCCCGTCCACCGGCGGATCGGTATATTCGTAGAAGGCGTCCGCCGGGATCAGGCATCGCCCGCTCGTCGCCTTATTCTCGAACTCGCGTCCGTCGGAGCGGAAATTATAGACCGACTTACCGTGCGCGCCGGGCCAGCTCCAGCGCCGCGTCACCAGCTCCGCCGCACCCGCTTCGTCCGCGGCGGCGCGCAAGATCACGCCCGGATCGGTGATGCGGATGCTGTCCAGCGCGGGCAGGTTGGACATGCCTTCGGGAAACAGCAATTTCGCGTCGGTGACGCCCCATCCGGCGCGCAACTGCTCGGGCGTTATGCGGCGGGCATATTCGTTGCACATGGTGGAGACCTAACGCCAAACCCACGCAGCTCGAACGCGCTAACGCTCGCCAGGGCTCGCGGCGTTCGCGCCGCGTCGCGCCATGATCTGCATCAAAGGATTGGGCTTGGCCGGGCCGACGCGCTTCAGCGTGTTGCGGTCGTGATGCTCGAACGCTTCGGTGCGGCCGCGCACCAGCAGCATCGTCTTGATGTCGTAGCGCCACGCATCCTCGCCATCGAAGGTCAGGTCGATCGTGTAGCTGTCGGTGCGGAAGCCATGTTCGAGGAAGGCGGTCGAGCAGATGCCATATTGCGTCTGCCCGCGCGTCGCGGTGAGCGTCAGGCGATCGTCGTCAGGACGGGCCTGGCCCGAGGCGAGCGCCACCTGGCCGCGCGGGATCGACAGCGACTGGAGGACGAGGCCGGTCGCCGGCTCCCACAGCCAATGGCCGACCTGTTCGTGGAAGGTGATATCCTCCTCCCGCGTCGTGATGTGGATATGGTAGCGCAGCCCGTAGAAGAGCTGCGGCCCGTTCGCCTGGGGATCGATCGGATCGAAGGCGATGCGTTCGATGAAGGCGCGCTGCTCGGGCCCGTCCGCCTTGGGGTTGATGTCGACACCGTCCACCCCCTCCCATCGCCCCGCCAGTCGGCGCAAGGGCCCGAGATTGGCGAGCGTATCGGGATCGACGTCGCTGGGTTCGGTGAAGATATCGTCAGGAAAGGGATTCATCGGCGAACTCCGCGGCACGAGCGAGGGCTTGGGCGCCTCTATACAACAGACGCCGGCTTGCGCGAGCCGCGCCGCGGCCGACGGTCAAGATCCAGGCGGAAGAGATCGGAATTTCGCGAAGGCGCGCGTGAACCTTCAGCCGCCTGCGGAGTTGGCCAGCCCTATGGCGATGCCGCCGAACAGGAGAAACAGGAGAGAGAGCCATGAAAACACTGACTATGGCGCTGGCCGGATTCATGCTGGCCGGCGCGGCGCATGCGGCGCTTCCCCCCGCCGATTTCGTCAAGAAAGCGGGCGCGTCCGACCTGTACGAGGTGACCGCATCCAAGCTGGAAACTTCGAGCAAGAATCCCAAGGTCCGCGCCTTCGCCAGCGAGATGGTGAAGGATCACACCCAATCGACCGCGGCGGTGAAAGCGGCCGCCCTCAAATCGGGCCTGAAGCCGACGCCGCCGGTGCTGGAACCCGCCCAGGCCGCCGACATCACCGCGCTGAAGCGGGTCAGCGGCGCGGCCCGCGACAGTTTGTACATCACGCAGCAGAAAGCGGCGCACCAGGAAGCGCTCGCACTGCATAAAGACAATGCGGCGGGCAGCAGCGCCCCCCCGCTCAAGGCCGCGTCCGCCAAGATCGTGCCGGTGGTCGAGCATCATATCCACGAATTGGCCGGACTATAGATCGCGCGCTGCCGCCGCCTTGGCTGAAGCAGAAGGGCCGCTCCTCGGCGAGCGGCCCTTCCATTGCCGGCCGGGACCGCGTCGGGATGACATTCCCGCCGCGCCGTGGCAGCAGGGACCGATGGCGACCGGCAGCACGGCTTTGCAGAAGACATTCGCGGGCGCTTCGGTCCGGCGTTCGGCCACGGTGGCGATCATCGTCGGCACCGCGCTCAATGCGATCAACCAAGGCCCCGAGCTGCTGCGCGGCGTGCATCCCATCCTGTGGAAGCTCGCGCTGACCTATTGTGTGCCGTTCGTCGTCGCGAGCTATGGAAGCTATGCCGCGTTCCGCGTCGCGGAGAAGCAGGCGGAGTCCTGATCGACAGGGCCGCAGCGCGCGCGAGACCGTTCCCTTCCCGGTTCCTTTAACTCTTGTTAACTATTTCTCCGCCATTGATTGCGCAGTCACGGAGTAAAGGTGATGCGTCAGGGGTGGGGCAAGCGCGCGCGGGACGGCGCGCGCGGTGGAGCGGCATTATTGAGCGCGCTGGCGTGCGTGACCTTGCTCACGTGCGGCGTGCTGATGCTGATCCTGGTCCGCGCGCTCGACACGAACGCGGCGCGGGCCGAAATGGCGGCGGTAGCCGGCAGCCTGGACGAGATGATTTCGCTCGAGCGGACGAGCGCCTACAACACCGCACGCTGGGACGATGGGGTCAGCCATCTCTATGGCCAACTCGACGCCCAATGGGCGTTCGCGAACCTGAGCGGCCCCTACCGGACCTATCTTGTCGACGCGCAAGGACGCACCTTGTTCGCGCGGCGGGCCGATGGCCGCTTCGATCCGCCGATCCTGCGTGCGGCACCCGAGGCAATGGCGAGGCTGTTGCGCCTGCTTCCACGCGACCGCGCGGGCGCGGCCCGGATCAAGGAAGGCGTGGCGATCGTTGGCCTTTATCAGGGGAAGCCCGCCACGTTCGGCGCGATGCCGGTGACGCCATTGCAGGGCAAGGTGCGCGTGCCGACCGATTCGCTGCGCTACCTGATCTATGTCGACCCGATCGATCCGCCGCTGCTGAAGAAGTGGAGCGCGCGGTTCGGGATGGGGCCGATCGCCTTGTCCGCGAAGGCCGGCCAATCGGGGATCACCATGCCGCTGCGGGATGCGGCGGCCCCGCCGGTAGCCTGGTTCAACTGGCAATCGAAAAAGCCGGGTCGCAAGGCGCTGGTGGACATCGGGCCGGCGATGCTCGCGGCGGTGGCCGCGCTCGGCATGATCTTCACGCTGCTGGTGCGCATCCTGCGTTCGCAGGAGCGGGCGCTGGTCGCGCGCAACGCGCAGCAGGCGGCGCTGACCGACGAGGCCGAGCGGCTGCGGGCAGAGGCGGAGCAATCGCTCGAGGCGGCCCAGCGGTCGCGCCAGATCGCGGACCAGGCGGCACGGGAGGCGGTGCAGGAGCGCGAGCAGCATGCGCATCAGCTGCGCGAGGCGGCGCATGAGGCAGGCCGGTCGCTGCGCGCGGCGCTGGCGATGACCTTGCCCGACCTGGTCAAACTGGCGGACCGGCTGGACGAGGGCACCGACCTGGCGGCGGCATCGACCCGCATCCAGGCGGAGCACGCCGAGGATGTGGTGCGGCGCACGAGCGCGGCGGCGCGCTCGCTTGAGGATATCGCGGCGAATACGGATCGGCTGGCGGTGGCGAGCGCCTCAATCGGCGGCGAGACCGCCAAGACGCGCGCGGCGGTGTCGTCGGCGGCGGAATCGTCGGCGGCGGCGGCGGAGGCCAACACGTCGTTGCTGCACCATGTCACCACGATCGGCGAGGCGACGGCTCTGATCGCGGGCGTGGCCGAACAGACCAATCTGCTCGCGCTCAACGCGACGATCGAGGCGGCGCGATCGCATGCGGAGAATGCGGGCTTCGCGGTGGTCGCGCGCGAGATCAAGGCGCTGTCGCAGGACACGCAAGCGTCGGCCAAACTCATCAACCAGCGCGTGACCGCCGTGCAGCAAGCGGTGCATGACAGCGTCGGGCTGAGCCGGCGGATCGATGCCCAGCTCCACCAGATCCACGACCATATCGCGACCGCCGCCGACGCGGCCGCGCAGCAGGTGCAGGCGAGCGGCGGCATCCGATCCAGCGTCACCGCCGCGCGCGAGCAAGCGGTGGCGGTGGATGCCTCGATGAGCCAGATCAGCGGCGCGATCACCGAGCTTGCCGCGAACGCCCAATCCTCACGCGAGATCAGCCAGCAGATGCGCGGGCGCGTGCAGCAATTGCGCAACGACCTGGATATCGTGATCGGCGAGTTGCTGTCGCGCTGATCCCGCGGCCGGATGCCTCGGCGAGCAGCGGTCCTCAGTCTTGTCCGGAATCGTCCAGCGCACTGTCCGGAAGCGGCCGGTTTTCGGCGCGAGCGAACGGCATCATACCCCTCTCCTCTCTGCCCCTCCCCTGGCACAATCCGTGCACGTTCAGCGCTGGGCCGAAGAGGAGGCGGAAGGGGGAAGATGCTGGCTTTGCGCGATGTGTCGAAGACCTATTTCACCGAGAGATCGGAGGTCGAGGCGCTGAGCGGCGTGGACCTCGACATACGCGAAGGCGCATTCGTGGCGCTGGCCGGGCGGTCCGGGAGCGGCAAGTCGACTTTGCTGCATCTGCTCGCGCTGATCGACGACGTGACGCGCGGCTGGTTCGGGTTTTGCGGGGTGCGGGCGGATGGCCTACCCGAACATAAGCGCGTCGCGCTGCGCCGGCGCACGAGCAGCTTTATCTTTCAGGATACGCGGCTGATCGACGAACTCGACGTACGAGCCAATATCGGGATCGGGCTGCTTTATCGCGACATGACCGCCGCGGAACGGCGGTGGCGGGTCGAGGAGGCGATGGATTTCGTGGGGCTGGGGCATCGCGCCGCGCATCCGGTGCCCGCGCTCTCGGCCGGGCAGCAGCGCCGCGTGGAGATAGCGCGCGCGATCGTGAGCCGGCCGCGCATCCTGTTCGCGGACGAACCCGCGGGCGATCTGGACGCGCGCGCCGCGGCGCAGATGCTGCAGCTGTTATGGCAGCTCAATCGCGGCGGCACGACGGTGGTGATGGCGACGCATTCGGCCGAATGCGCGGCGATGGCAGACGAGATCGTCTATCTTGTGGACGGACTGCGGATCCACGGGAACGGAGGGCCGCGCGCTTCGTTACAAGTCGCCAATTAACCGCGACCCCCAAATCGAATTCTTATCAGAATAGGTGCGGCGCGGACGGGCTGTCGGCCATCGCTAGTCGGCAGGGCCCGCACCAAGGGGAACATTGATGAAGCGCGTCTTTGCAGCATTCGCCGCCGCCCTCGCCATGGTTTCACCGGCCTTCGGCGCCTCGTTCGTCATCGACGGCACGCACGGAGCGACGATCCAGATCGGGGAGTTCGGTCCCGAGATCGAATTCACCTCCACGCTTTTGAGCGACTCGCCGACGAATTTCACGTTGGACATCCATGGCATGCGGACGGCCGATCCGCGCTGGTGCTCCGACTTCCCGCCGGGGGAAGAGCCGCCGGATTGCGATGCGCCGATCGACCCGTTCGATTGGGGCGACAAGTTCACCGCGTCCCTGCCATGGCCGGAGGCGCAGGATATCCTGCTCCCCACCTTCATCCCGATGGAGGATGGTTACATGTATTTCAGGCCGACCGACGGCGGACGCGTGCGGATCGACGTCGACGGCAGAGCGATTCCCGAGCCGGCGAGCTGGACGCTGATGCTGGGCGGGTTCGGCCTGGTCGGCGGCGCGATGCGCGGCCGCAAAGGGGCGACGGTTCGCTTCGCCTGAGGTCCGGCTCGAAAGTGGCGCGCGGCGATCGGCCGCCCCGCACATGAAAAAGGGCCGCCCCAGCGGAGCGGCCCTTCCATTGTCAGCCGAAAACGGCCGTGTCGTCAGGCGAGGCGCGCCCCCGCAATGGAGGCGATGCCTGCAAACCGTGCCGTAGCCGGCGTAAGACAATGAGACATTCGACCACCTCCTTTCCGTTGTTGAAGATAGGCGGAAAATAGGAAGGATTTCAGGAGGTTCAAGGGGATCAGGCGAAGCGGATGCCGGTCCGGCGGCGCGACCGCAGCGCACCGCCGACCATGCCGAAGCCGCCCAGCATGAGCGCCCAGCTTGCGGGTTCGGGCACCGAGACGCTGGGCTGAAGATTGTCGCCAAGCGCGAGGCGCACGGTCGTCGCCCGGGTCAGCGTCTGATCCGCCAGCGCGAAGCCAAGCGCGGACGAAATCCGGAAGCCGATGATCGTGACGTCATCGTCGCGCCCGGTATAGCCGAGCGAAGGGACGTCGGGATCGTAATCCGCGAACAAGACGGCGATCGCGCCCGCATCCTGCGCGTTGTGGAGCTTCTGCGCGAAGGAGCAGGTACCGCGGCTGAGCAGCACGATATGACCCACCGTGCCGCCACCGCCGAAATCGGACGCGTCGCACCCGAGCGACAGGCCGTAGGACCCGTCCGCGCCGGCGAGGCGGAAGACGGTGCCGGTGATGTCGGCCACCGTGGGACCGAGAGTGTGCGGACCGTCGACATAGTATATCGGCTCCGCGATGCCGTAATCCTGGTTGTGGCTATATTCGATAGGCGTCGGCGACAGCTGCTCGAACAGGGAGGCGGCCCCGGAGGGCGTCGCCAGCAAGAGGCCCGCCACAATCGCTGCACAACAGGTCTTCACGCGCGCCTCCCTTTTGCGAGAAGCGGCGATACGGCGCCCCCCGGACAGGAGCGGTCGTACATCGCGCCGTAGAGCGCGGCGTCCACCGAATGGGGGATGCAGGAAATAGCGGCGGCCGGTGTGCCGGATCGCAACCGGGCGCTGTTGCTGCGCAATTCAAAATAAGAACTGATCCGTAACGATTTTGAATGCTCCACAGCTTATTACCAAATTGTGAGAGGTAAAAGAACGTTTGGTTTAACAAACGACTCGTTGACTCTTTCGCTTGCTCATGATTTTTGTGCGCTTTGGCGGGGCGGCAAAACAGGGGAATGTCATGAACAGGCGACGGATCTTCTTGGTCTCTGCGGGAGCACCCGCGTTCTGCGCTGCACCAATTTTGGCTGATTGCTTCAATTCTCCAAATTTTTCGGATGCTTCGCAGGGAGAGGTCGAATGAATAAGCTTTTCCTCGCGGCGCTTGTCGTGACCATACCGGCTGCGGCCCAGGCGGCCGGCACGGCTACCTATACGTGGACGACCACGAGCCAGGGTTTTGGCAGCCATGTCGACCAGCCGACGTCGGCCTCGTTCGATGTGCCCTATGAGGCAGTCCTCGCGGGCAAGATCCTGTATTCGGACATCTCCAATATCCAGCTGGTCTATCCGGGCCTGACGCTGACCAGCTTTACGCCTACCTCGGTCGGGCTGGACAATGCGGCCTATGTCGACCCGGTCACGGGCGCCCCCATCTATCACGATGCGGATCAGGGGCTGGGCGTGGTCGGCTATCAGGGCGGGCTGTTCAGCGATTCCTTCCTGTCGATCACGTTCGATTCGGTCGCGCACACGCAGGGCGGTCAGCCGCTGTCGTCGGTTGCCGACCAGTATAATGCGCTCAACAACGGCGCACCCTATGCCGGCTATCCGACCGCGGGATATTGGACCGCGAAATTCTCCATTCCGACTCGCGGCGTTCCAGAGCCCGCATCGTGGGCGATGATGCTCGGCGGGTTCGGCCTGGTCGGCGGCGCGATGCGGCGGGCGCGGGAGACGACGAAAGTCCGGTTCGGATAGGCCGAAGCGGGAGAGTCGCGGGTGGCGCCGACCGAAAGGCCGGCGGCGCCCGCATAATCCGGCGGAGGATGTGCCGGATGCGTATGGAACGATGCGCCGAAGGTCGTGCGCGCCAGTCTCCGGCCCATGACAATCCGCTATCGCCACTGATCCGTCTCCCAAAGAGGGCGCGCTTCAATTCCCGAAAGGCGGGCGCAAATACTATTATGCCCCTCCCCCAATTCGCTGGACGCACGTTTCCCATGGCTTGAGGGCAAGCTTGTGTGACCGGCGCGGTTCCGCACACCTGCTCGGCAGCGGGGAGGCTGCATGCTGACCTTGGACAGTGAAGTCCTGGATACCACCTGTAGGCCTGCCAATGCGCAGTATCCGGTCGGGGCGGCTGCGGGATTGGAGCGGGTAACAGTAAAGCCCCTGGAGGTTTGACCCTCCAGCCATCGCCCGCATAGCCACGGTACGCGACGGCCACCCGGAAGCTGCGGTCTTGGCCGGGGGTTACCCCCTTCGCGTCGTCCGCGTAGCTCCCCTCCACGACGCCGGCATCAC
>Ga0070660_100002131_pt1 | contig 13657 bp, 6 predicted proteins | sample KBSC33metaG_FD_64670 | JGI IMG/M metagenome (GOLD analysis project Ga0070660, IMG submission 64670) | Corn rhizosphere microbial communities from Kellogg Biological Station, Michigan, USA - KBS C3-3 metaG | ecosystem: Host-associated > Plants > Roots > Rhizosphere > Soil ... | reverse complement strand
TCTGGCAACGACGACCCATGAGGTTGCTCCCGCCGTTCAGCGCAGGAGCAACCCCAATGCGTCTGCCGCCGGGTTCGCCTTTAGAAGCGGAAACCCAGGGTGGCGCGCGCTCCGGTCGACGACCAGCGGTTCGAGACGGCGGCGTTGGCCGACGCGCCGATCGTCCAGCGCGGCCCGATCGACGCTTCCAGACCGGCGTCCAGAACGACGGTATCGCGGCCGACGCCGGCGCCGGTGAGGACGAACGTTCCCGCATTCCCGCCGAACGACGCGGTGGTGGTGCCGGCAAGGTCGCCCCAGCCGTGCTGCCAGGCTGCCGAGACGCGTGGCCGCAACGTCGCGCCCGCCCCCGTCGGCATGGCTCCGCCGAGACGGAGGCCAAGGGTCGCGAAGTCGGCGTCGCGGCGGTCGCGTCCGACGTTGAGCGAGCCGACCGAGCCGCTCTCCGCGAAGGCATCCGTGCGGCTGCGCACATGCGCATAGCCGGCGAACGGCTCGAGCCGCACCGGCCCGGAAAGCAGGTTGTAGGCGATCTCGCCGAAGAGCTGCCCGCTCTGCGCCTGGTAGGAGGCGGTCGAGCTTCCGCTCGTGCCCGGGAATAGGATGCCGCGCGAGGTGTCGATATCGTGCCACGACCAATTGGCCCCGCCGCGCAGCGAGAGCGGGCCGGAAGCCCAGCCGGCATACGCGCCGAGGATCTTGGTGCGGTCCTTGGCCGAAGCCGATTGCCCGCGTGTATCCAGATCGCCTTCGACATAGCCGCCGAGCGCGCCGATCCGAAGGCCGCTCATGCCGCCTTCGATCCCGCCGAGCACGCCCTTGCGGTCGACATTGAGGTGCAGCGCGCTGCCGCCGCGCGAATGCGCCCAGTCGTACAGGCCCTGGAGCCAGAGGCCGGTGCCCTCGCCGCCCGAAGCGCTGCGATCGAGCATCGCCTGGCGGATGTCGCGATCCTGTTCGACGATCGCGGTGCCGACGCCCGCGTGGATTTCCGTGGCAAGGCTCGCCAGCGCGGTTTGGGTGCCGGCGTCCGACTGGGCGAGGACGAGGTTGTAGAGCCCGTTGCCGAGGCCGAGCGCCTGCACCGCATTCGCCGTCCGCACCTGGTTAGGGCTTGCGGCGAAGGCCGAGAAGGCGATGTCGTTGCGCGACAGGACCAGCTGAACGGCGTTCGCCGAATAGGTCAGCGTCGGCGACAGGAAGGCGAGGTTGGAAGTGACGTTGGCGAAGGCGCCGGTGACTCCGCCATTGGCCGTGAGGATGTTGTAGCCGGTGACCCGGCCATAGGTGCCCGGCTGGGCGAGCACGGCGACCGTTCCGCCGGTGAGAGTCGCCGTCCCGGTGGCGACGATCTTGTCCGACTGGCCGGCCGCATTGGCCTCCACCTGGTAGGTGGAGCCGGGGCCGAAGGCGACGTTGCCGGCGACGTTCATCGTTCCGATCGAGTTGCCGGGCCCGACGATTCCGCCGCTGCCGGCCTTGATCCCTCCGACCGTGCCGTTGCCGCCGAGCTTGCCCCCGTTCGAGGTGCTGACGATCGAGGCCAGCGAGCCGTTCACCGCCAGTGTTCCGCCAGTCACGGTCGTCGGCCCCGTATAGGTCGACACGCCGGTCAGGTTGAGGGTGCCGGCGCCGGTCTTGTTGAAGGCTCCGCCCGCTCCGGTGAGGCTGCCCGCGAAGGTCGTGTTGGTGGCCTGGTTGTCCGTCAGACTCCCGCCGGTGATGTCGATGATCGCGTTCGGGCTCGACCCCGCCAGCTCGGCGATGGTGTTCGTCTGGCCCGACAGGTCGAGCTTGCCGCCGCCGGACAGGTCGATCTCCGAATTGGCGGCAAGCCCCTGGCCGAAGCGGAGCGAGCCGGCGGCGACGTTGACGCTTCCGGTGAAGGTGTAGGCGCCGCCGAAGGTGAAGCTGCCGGCGCCCTGCTTGACGAACGTGCCGTTGCCGGAGAGGCCGCCGGCGAGCGTGTAATTGTCGGAGCGGTTGGCGACGAAGGTGCCGTTGTCGATGACGTTGCCGGTCAGGGTGCCGCTGGTGCCGCCATTGCCGAGAACGAAGGTTCCGCCCTGCGCGGTCTCGACCGAGCCGAGGCTTCCGGTCAGCTGCAGGGTCCCGCCGTTCACCAGCGTCTGGCCGGTGAAGCCGCTATTGTCGGTGGCGACGGAAAGCGTTCCCGTTCCGGTGACGTTGAAGATGCCGGCGCCGGTCAGCTGGGTGCTTCCGAAGCTGCTCGTCGCTCCGGTCGCGGTGCGCACCACGAGAACGCCCGCGTCGGCGATGGTCGGGGCGGTGATGGTGAGACCCGAGGCGCCCGGGACCGAACGCAGCTCGAGCGAGGAACCCTGCGCGATCGTGACGCTTCCGAAGCTGCTCGGCGCCGCCGAGGCGGTCCAGTAGCCGCTCCCGACGTTCAGCTTCGAGAAGCCGTCGAACGCAGCCACCGTCTGGGTCGGCGTCGGCCGCGCCTCGGAGCCGGCGAGGACCGCAATGTCCGTCCCGCCGCCGCCGACGATGGTGCCGGTGACGCTGGAGCCGGTGCGAAGCGCGACGATGTCGTCGCTGGCGCCGAGCTGCACCGCGATCCCGTTCGCTCCGGCGAGGGTGCCGCTATTGTCGAGGGTGGTCGCTCCGCTCGCCAGGATCGCTGGACCGCCGGAGCTCGTGATCGAGCCGGCGTTGACGATGCTGTTGGTGGCGCCGGTCGTGTTGAGGCCGGACGTCGCGCCGGTGACGCTGGCACCGGCGGCGACGTTGACCACCACCGCGCCTGGCGGATCGATGAAGATGCCGTTGCCGCCGGCGGACGAGACGGTGCCGGTGACGTTCAGGGTCACCGCTCCGCCGGTGCCGTTGGCGATCAGGCGGATTCCGTCGGCGCCGGCGCCGAGCGCCTTGGCCGAGCCGACATTGGCGGCGATCGCGCCGTTGGTCGCCTGGGCGAAGATCGCGTCGGCGCGGTGGGTAGTCGTGCCGTCGCTGGTCGCCGTTCCGGTCGAGGAGGCGGAGCCGATGTTGAGGGTCACCCCGGTCCCGCCGGTCGCCATCACGCCCGCGCCGCCGTCGCCCGCGCCGTTCGCGACCGTCGCCGCGATGCTCGCCTTGCCGCCGGCGCTGGCGAAGACCGCGACGCCGTGAGCGGCGGTGGCGGTGCCGCTGGTGATCGTGACGTTGCCATGGGCGGCATCGCCCTCGATCGCATAGGAATCCTGCCCGGTGGCACTGGTGTTCGTCGCGACGATATTCGTGTCGGCATTGCGGCTGTTGCCGTAGACGGTGGAAACCTGGATGCCGCTGGTCGAGGCGGTTCCGCTGGTGACGTTCACCGCTCCGCCGCCGACCGCGCCGACCGCATTGGCATAGTCGCCGTTGGTCGAAGCGTTCTGGCTGACGATCGTCACCGCGCCGTTGCCGGTCGAAAGTCCGAAGACCGCGTCGGAGGGACCGGCGCCGTTCGGGTCGATCCCGGTCCCGGCCGTGATCGTGGTGCCGGCGTTGATCGAGATCGCGCCGTCGGTCGTCTGGGCGAAGATGCCCTGCGCCGAGACGCCCGTGGTGGTCACGGTGCCGCTCTGGATGTTGATCGACCCGACGGTCGACCGGGCACGAATACCGTTGGCGGCGGCGCCCTGGGTGGCGATGCTGTTGCTGGCGATGGTGATAGCACCGGAAGTGCCGCCGACGCTGATTCCGGTCGCTCCGGCGCCCGCGGTTGCGATCGTGCCGCTGGTGATCGACGTGTTTCCGGTCAGGATGCTGGCATTGCCGCTCCCGGTCGGAGTGATCGGCGAGACGAAGATGCCGATCGCGTCGGTGCCGGACGTCGAGATGCTGCCGCTGGTGACGTCGACGGAGCCCGCCGCCGGCTGGTTCGCCGCGGTGGGGGAGGGGCTCACGTAGATGCCGGTGGCCGTGTTGCCCGTCGTCGTCACCGACCCGCTCTTCACCACGTTGGCGCCGGTCGCGTTGCTGTAGATGCCGCGCGCATAGTCGCCGCTCGTGGTGACGGTGCCGCTGGTGATCGCACCCTTGGTGTCGGAATAGAGCTGGATCGCATTCTGGCCGTAGCCCTGGGTGGAGGCGAGCTCGGAATTGATCGTCGCTCCGCCGGCGCCGGACTGGACGAAGATCGCCGCGCCCTGGCTGCCGTTGCCGGTCAGTGTCGCCGTCTTGCTGTTGACGACGACGGTCGCGCCCTGGCCGATGATCGCGTTCGGCTGCGACAGGCCGCTCGCCGTCGCGAAGTTGCTGTTGATCGTCGTGGTGCCGCCCGAAAAGGCGGTGAAGATCCCGCGCCGCCCGCCGGTGGTCGAATCGGCGGTGATGGTCACGTCCCCGCCGCCGCTGCTCTGCCCGACGATCCCGGTGCTCGACGCTCCGCTGGCGGTGACGGCGCCGCTGGCGATGGTCAGCGGGCCGGCGGTGCGGACGTCGATGCCGTTGCCGCTGCCGGCGACGGCGACGGTGCCGCTGGTGATCGTCGTCGCGCTTCCGGCGCCCGCGGTTACCGTGATCCCGTTACCGGTGGAGGCGGCGCCGGAGACGTTGACGATGCCGCTGTTGATGACGATCGGGTTCGTCTGGTTCGACGAAGCGACCTGGATACCTGTGGAGGCGCCCGCGCCCGTCGTGGTGATCGCGTTCGAGGTGACGTTGACGCCGTTCGATCCGGCGATGACGATCCCGGCCGAGCCGGTCCCGCCGGTGGTGATCGTTCCGCTGTTGGCGATGCTCACCGCTCCGCCGCCGGCGAGGATGTTGATCCCGGCGGCGTTGGCGCCGCTCGTCTGGGTCAGCCCGGTGGTGGCGACCGAGATCGGGGCGGGCGCCACGTTGACGCTCGGATTGTAGGAGACGATCCCGCTTCCCGCCTCGACCCGGATTCCGTCGGACTGGGCGCCGGATGTCGCGATGTTGTTGCTCGCGACGTCGATCGATCCGGAGGAGCTGACCGCGATGATTCCCGCCGAGTAGCGCGGCTGGTTGCCGGCCATCCGGGTCGTCCCGACCGTGGTGATCTGGCCGGTGCTCGCGATCTTCACGGGGCCGGAGTCGGACAGGCCGAAGATTCCGTAGGCGCCGTCGCCCACGGTCGTGATCGAACCGCTGTTGACCGTCAGAGCGCCGGCGTTCGGCTGGCCCGCGGTGGAGCTTACCGCCGTCTGGGCGGAGATTCCGAAGCGATTGCCCGGGCCGGTGGCGGTGATGGTGCCGCTGTTCACCGTCACGTTGAGCCCGCCGCCGCCGGCAATTCCGCCCGACGTGGTCCCAGCCACGCCGTTCAGGTTCACGGTGCCGCTGTTGACGACCATCGTGCCGCGCTGGGTCGAGCCGGTCTCGAAGCCGAAATTGATGCCGTTGCCGCCGCTCGTCAGGGTGCCGCTGGTGACGTTCACGTCCACGCCGAAGGCGGCGATGCCGTCGACGTTGCCGGTGGTCAGCAGGGTGCCGCTGTTGACGTTGACCGTCGCGCGCGGGCCGTAGGCGTTGATCCCGATGCCGTTGGTGATCAGCGAATTGCTGGTCACGCTCACCACCCCGGCGCCGGTGCCGATCGCCGAATCGCCGTTGGATGCGGCGCTGGTGGTCGCCACGATCGCCCGGTCGGCGTTGGTGGAGACGAGGTTTCCGCTGACCACCGTCGCGCTGTCGAGGCCCTTGGCATAGATGCCGCGATTGACCGTCGTCAGGTCGGTGGAGTTGATGGTGGCGGTCCCGCCGCTCGAGATCGCGGTAAGGCCGGTCGCGCCGGCGCCGGTCGCGTGCGCCGTCCCCGACGTCACCGTCAGGTCGCCGCGAGTCCGCGCGTCCACCGCGCTCGCCGTGGTGTTGGCGGTGCCCACCTGGATGTTGGTCTTCCCGGCAAGGTTGGTCGCCACGTTGATCCCCAGCGCGTTCGCGCCCGTCGTGGTCACCGAGCCGGCCTGGATGGTCACCGCTCCGCCCGTGTTCGGGGTGACGATGATCGCGGCCTGGTTGTCGCCCGACGTGGTCGTGCTCGCCGCCTTGATCGAGACGGCGCTTCCCGCCGCGACGGTGATCCCGGAGCTCGCCGAGTTGATCACGTTGCTCGTGATGTCGACCGCTCCCCCCGTCTGGCCCGACTGCGCCTGCTGAAGGATTCCGAAGCCGCCCGACTGGATCGTTCCGGTGCTGTTGATCGTCGTCGTGCCGGTGGTGGCGAAGGTGCCGATGCCCTGCCGGAAGCTCGCCGACGGCGGCGCCGAAAGGTTGACGTCGCCGCTGGTGATATTGATGTCGCCGGTCGCTCCGGCCGGGTTGGTCACCGAGATTCCGCTGCCGCTGCCGGCGACTTTGATCGATCCGCTGGTGATCGTCGTCGCGCCGCCGAGGCTGGCGGTGGCGCTGATCCCGCTTCCGCTGGATCCGGTCCCGTTGACGTTGATCGCGCCGCTGTTGATGATCAGGGGATTGGAAGCGCTGGCGCTCGATCCGACCTGGATGCCAGTGGACACTCCGCCGCCCGCCGTCACGATCGCGTTCGAGTTGATCGTCGCGCCGTTCGAATTGAAGACGAGGATCCCGAGCCCGCTGGTTCCGCTCGTGGAGATGGTGCCGCTGTTGTTGATCGTCAGCCCGCCCGTGCCGCCATTGTAGCGGATGCCGCTGCTGTTGGCGCCCGACGTCTGCAGCAGGCCGGTGCTGTTGATCGTGACCGGGCCGGCGATCACGCCCGAGCCGATCTGGGTAACGAAGATGCCGTTCGCGTTGGGCCCGGTGGTCGTGATCGCGCCCGAGTTGATCGTCGTGCTGCCCGCCCCGTTCGGAGTCGCGTAGATGCCGTAGGCGCCGTTGCCGGCGGTCGTGATCGACCCGCTGGTGACGGCGGCGCTATTATAGGCGAAGCCGTTCGGGCCGCCGTTGAATCCGCCGCCGCCGCCATTGCCGCCGAGCAGGAGGCCGCGCGCGCCGCCGGTCCCCTCGGTGACGATCGAGGTGGAGCGGACGACGACGTCGGTGCCGCTCTGGATGCTGAGGCCGTCCGAGTTCTGGGTGGTGCGGATGGCTCCGCTGGTCACGTCCACGGCGCCTTCGGAGAAGACCTGCAGCGCCGCCTGGTTCTGGCCGAAGGCGTTGGTCGTCCCGGCGTTGATCAGAACGCCTCCGGCGCTAGCATTGGCGAAGATGGCGGTGCCCTGGACTCCGCCCGAATTGGTGTTGCTGGCGGTCCCGCTGTCGATCACCACGCGGTAGCCCTGGCCGACGATCGCGTTGACCAGCCCGGTGCCGTTCGCACTCGCATTGGCGCTCGTGATCGTGGTCGTGCCGGTGTCGCCGAAGGTGCCGCCGTTGCCGGTGACGATGATACCGTATTGCTGGCCGCTCGCGACGTTGGAGTTGATGACGACGTCGCCGCCGCCCGATCGCGCGACGATGGCGCGATCGGCGTTGTTGCCGCTCGCGTTGATCGTGCCTTGGTTGAGGATCGTGATCGTGCCCGCATTGGCGCGTGCCTCGATGCCGTTGACCGGACCGGTCCCGTTCGCGGTGACGTCGCCGCTCCTGATGACGACGTTGCCGGGACCCGTATTGTTGACCCCGATCCCGACTCCCACGGCCGCGAAGTTGTTGGTCGAAGTGATCGTGGTCGCGGTCGTGTCGACGGCGGCGTTGTCGCTGGTCACCGTCACGTCGATGGCGCGCGGACCGCCGTTGATCGGAGTCGTCTGGGTCAGGGCGTAGGGGCCCGGGCCATTGTAGGTGACGTTCTGCGCGCGGGCCGTCCCGGAAATGCCGAGGGTGCACCCCAAAGCCGTGCTGATCATGAACACGCAGCGGGCCGCGCGCGCGGAAATCCGCGCACCAACAATAGCTTCAGACATTCAATTCCCCTCCAGAGCGCGTGCGTGCGGGCCGCCCCCCCGACGGGCGTCGACTGCTTCCACGGCCCTCGCGATAGGACAGCCGGCCAATCGGCGCGAATGTAATTCCTTACAAAAGAAAAACTTGCCTGCCGACCTTCGTATCTGCGAGTAGCCGCGTCCCGTCCCGGGACACTAAGGAAGCGTCGCCTGAACATCTTGAACCGAAGCGACGAAGCCCGGGCGCGATGATCGAGAGCGGCAGCCTCACTCCGGGGATCTCGGCCAGCGACTTCGCCTTGCCGCCCGGCACGGCGCTTCGCTTCGAACGCCCGGCCGAGGCGCTGCGCGACTATCTGACCAGCTACGCGGTGCTGGATTCGGTGGTCGAGGACAGCTGGCACGGCACCGAGTGGATGCTTCCGGGCTGGGCCCAGATCTGGATCGTGATGACCCCCGAGCCGATCAGGGTGAGGATCGGCAACCGCGCCTACGAGCCGCTTCCGACGGCGCTGCTCTACGGCGTGACGAGCCGCGCCATGCCGGTGAGCGCGCGGGGCGGGGTAACGATCGGCATCGACGTCAGTCCGCTGGGATGGGCGAGGCTCTTCTCTTCCTCCGCGGAGACTCTGCGCGACCGGCTCGTGCCGCTCGAGACCGTCCTTCCCGGCGAGCTGGTGAGCGAGCTTGCCTCCGCGCTGGCGCGGTCCGACCAGTCGCTTCAGGTCAAGGCCGTGCTGGATGATCTGTTTCTTCGCCACCTGCCGAAGGCCAAGGCCGACGAGCCGAAGATCCGGCGCCTGTGGCAAGTCATCGCGGAAGGGGATGTGGCCGACCTCACCGCCGCGGCGGCCATGCACGGGATCGACCGCCGCACCGCCAGCCGCCTCTCGAAGCATTATTTCGGCTTCCCGCCGAAATTGCTGCTCATGCGGTCCCGGTTCTTCCGAGCGCTCCTCCCGCTGCTCGACAGCGGCCCTGACGCGGACCATGGAACCACGCCCGCGGGCTATCACGATCGTTCGCACTTCCTGCGCGACTCAAGACGTTTCCTCGGAATGACCCCGCGCCAGTTCGTCGCTCACCCGTCGCCCTACGCGGCGGCGGCCAGACGCGCGCGCAAGCTCGTCGTCGGCACGCCGATCTCGTCGCTGGATCGGCCTTGGGACCAATTGCCGTTCAGCCCTGCGACGCCACCGCGCTTCGGTTCGTGGTAGATGCCAATCGCACTGCGGTTGGAGAAGACGGCCGCCTTCCCGGTGAAGACGATGATCTCCGCCAGCGCGTTGCGCGATCACCGGATGTCCCGCCATATGGCCTCGCAGGCCGTCACGTCGCCGGCGATCGCGTTAAGACGGGCGTCGGCGAACGCCTGCATCGAGGCGGTCTATCGGCGTAGCAGCGCCGCGCCGGCGCACACGACGTTCGCCACCATTATGCTCCGCCCGAACCCTCGATCGTCGGCCCTTTTTTGTCGAGCCTTCGCCGCAGGCGATGGGGAGGAGTGGATGCCGCTATGGCCTAGATCTTCTCCGCTATGACCGCGAAACCGCGGCGGTCGGCGAACTCGATATCGATCTGTATGACCTTGAACCCCGCGAGCCGCAGCATCAGGTCGATCTCGGAGACGAAGAGGTAGCGGAACGTCACGTCCACCTCCGTCCGCTCGCCCTTCGCCGGTCCCGACTGGCGGGTGAAGACGCAGTGCCACTTTTGTATCTGCGTATATTCGTCATTGTCGAAGGTCATGGATAGCAAATAATCGTCGCCCGACCTCGTGGTGAATCGGGTGTGCTCCTCCACGACCTTCTGGTGGATGATCTTGTATCGAGGTTGAAAAAAGTCGGTATAGAGGCGGCCGCCCGGCTGCAGGTTGCGATGGCAATTTTCGAGCAGCGCGAATTGCAGGTCTCGATCCGGGATGGCGATCAGGATACCCTCGGGCATCACGATCGATTCATACGGTTCTGGCCCTTGATATACCGTCGCATCGCCCAGGATCTGGTTGACGTTGGCGGCGACGGACGGGTCTTCCCGGCTCAGCTTCGCGGAGAGCACGTCGTGCATGTCCGGAGAGATGTCGACGCTGTCGAGTTTGTAGCCGGCTTTCGCCAGCGGCACGGTGAGCATTCCGGTGCCCGGGCCGAATTCCAGAACGCGACGGCTGCGGTTCTTCAGGTTTTCAAAATAGAAACCGTTGAATTTATCCGGCTCTCTTGATCGCGCTTGGCCGAAATAAGGAGTGTCGTCGTAGATTTGCGACAGGTAACGCTCATAATATACATCATCCACGCATGCATCTCCTCAGGAACGTGATGTTGTTCGGGATAACTGCCGAGGGTTTGGAAGGCGCCCGCCTGACCCGTCCGCGAAACGGGGCGCCTCCCGGCGTTCGCTTCGAACAAATCGCCACAGCGCCGCGCACGTGTTCCAAGATCCGCAAGTCGCTCACTTGGACGATGCCTAAATCCAGATTCGCCAAAAACCAAGCACGGGTTGCGAAGCGGTCTGAAATGGCTTGACCTCAATGCGACCATTGCTAATTTTTGTGAATGCACCGGCGTCAGCACGCTGAAACGCATGAGTTGAGGAAAGATGGTTGCGAGATTGTGCCGCATAAGAGCTCTTCGCCGGGCGGCAGGCGGAAGTGAAGGCGCCGTGCGGCAAGAAGCGGTGTGTTTGACTTCACCGGGACGGAGCGGGGTCAGGCGATCCGCGGCCTCGACCGCAATGGGCGTGCTACGGTCGTGACTCGCGATGCCTGGTTTCCATTTCGAACGGCTCTGGACGAGCCGTCCGTCCGGCTGGTCTGCGTGCCGCCGGCGGGCAAGGGCTGCAGCGTCTTTCGCGGCTGGCAGGCCTCGGCGCCGGCAGGGGTAGAGGTGTTGGGCGTCCAGTTTCCGGGACGTGAGACGCGTCTCGGCGAGCAGCCGGTCGACCGCGTCGAGGTGCTCGCGGACGGAATCGCCGCCGCTCTGGAGCGCTATTCGGACAGGCCGCTCGCCTTGTTCGGCCATTGCTTCGGAGCGGTGGTCGCCTTCGAGGTGGCGCGGCGTCTTCCCGCCGGGCGCGCCGAACTGCTCTGCGTCTCAAGCTGCAAGCCTCCGCACCTGCTCGGCGGCACGTCGTGGTTCGGCCGCGGCCGCCCCGACGTGGAGATATTGCGCGAAGCCTATGGCGATGCCGTCGCGGACCTGCCCGAAGAGCTGCTCGACGAGCTCCGTCCCGGCCTGATGTCGGATCTCGTCGCCCTCGACCATTATCAGAGCGATGGGTTGGAACCGCTCGACCTGTCGCTTCACGCCCTTGTGTGGGAACAGGATCGCACCGTCACTCCGGCCGAGCTTCGGGAATGGCGGCGCTACGGCGACGGGTTCGGCGAGATCGCGATCGGCGGCGATCGCGAGATGCTCGCTCCGCAGGGCGCCGTGATCACCGCCGCGATCGATTCGCTCCGCGCCGCCGGGGCCCGCGAGACTCGCGCCGGCGCCGTCGCGTGAGGCCGTCCCGGCGTCTCCCCGCCGCGGTGAGCAGCCACGTCGCCACCGTGCGAGAGGCTCGATGAGCTGATCGCGATGGTGTTGCGAAACGACGAATTCCCACTTCCCCCCGCGGCCCTCGACGCGGCCTGGAAGCGGGCGCATTTCGCCGGCGCGATGAACACCCTCACGCGCCACCATCGGCGCCAGTGCCAGCCTTATCGCAACCTGCTCTCGACGCTTGGGTTCGAGCCCTCCGGCGACGCCGATCCCTCTGCTCTGCCTTTCCTCGCGGCGGGGGTCTTTCGAGACACGTCGATGGTCAGCGTTCCGGTCGGCGACGTCAGGCGAACGCTGACCTCCTCCGGGACGACGGGGAGGCCGCTCGCCCAAGTCCATCTCGACCTGACGACATCGGCCCGGCAGATGCTCGCGCTCGACCTCGTGGTCGCGGCCTTCACCGGCCACGCGCGGCTGCCGCTGCTCATCCTCGACGCTCCCGCCGCGCTTACCGGCGCCTCGGGAATTTATGCCGGCCGCGCCGCCGGGATCCAGGGTTTCTCCGCCCTCGGGCGCCGCCCGACCTTCGCTCTTACCGACGCGATGGAGCCGGACGTCGAGGCGATCGAGCGGTTTCTCGAGTCGGCTGCGGGCGGGCCGTTCCTGCTCTATGGCTTCACCTTCGTGATCTGGACCCATTTTTACGAAACGCTCGCCGCGCGCGGTCTGCGGTTCGACTTCAGCCAGGGCATACTCGTCCATGGCGGAGGCTGGAAGCGTCTGATCGAGCGCAGCGTGTCCGACACCGAATTTCGGCGAAAGTCGCTCGAGCTTTTGTCTCTCTCCCGAGTCCACAATTACTACGGCATGGTCGAGCAAGCCGGTTCGATCTACATGCAGTGCGAAGCCGGCTTCTTCCACAGCAGCAATTTTTCCGAATTGTTCGTGCGCCGCGGGAGCGACTTCGGCCTCTGCGAGCCGGGCGAGCCGGGGATCATCCAGACGATGTCGCTCGTGCCCACCTCCTATCCGGGGCACAACCTGCTGACCGAGGACGAGGGAGTCCTCGTCGGCGAGGACGATTGTTCCTGCACCCGGCCGGGACGGTATTTCCTGGTTCGGGGGCGCCTACGGGAGGCCGAGCTGAAAGGTTGCGGAGATGTCGGGGCAGCCGGCCATGCTTGAGGAGATCAGCTTCGTGGTCGGTGAGCCGGATCTTCCCGGCGAGGACCTGCCGGTGCTCGAATGGTTCGATCCGGACGTCATCGATCTCCTGTCCAGCCTGTCCGCCGCCATCCTCGCCGCTCCCGGGAGCCGGAGCTTCCCCGATCTCATCACTTTCGCATTCTGGTCTCGCCGCGCCGCGCTGGCCGAGGCCCGGACCGCCTATCGCGACGGCGGTCTTTCTCTCGGTCGCGGAGTGGCCTTCCATATCGCGCCGGGGAACGTCCCGCTGATGTTCGCCTATAGCCTCGTGATCGGGCTCCTCTCCGGAAACGCCAACATAGTCCGGCTGCCTTCGAAGCCGAGCGTCCAGGGCGATCTTCTCTGCTCCGAGCTGCGGCGACTGCTCGCTGACGACCGCTACCGGCGTCTGGCTCCCTATGTGCGGTGCGTCTCCTACGATCACGCCGCCTGTCAGGGATCGCGAATCTTCAGCCGGATTTGCGACGTCCGCGTTATCTGGGGCGGCGATGCGACGATCGACCGGATCCGACAGGAGCCGTTGAAGGCGAGCGCGGTCGATATCGTCTTCTTCGATCGCTATTCGATGGCCTTCATCGACGCCGACTCCTGGCTCGCGGCCAACGACAAGCCGCGCTTGATCAACGGCTTCTACAACGATGCCTTCATATCGGACCAGCTCGCCTGCTCGGCGCCCCGCTACGTCGTCTGGACCGGGGCCCGCGTCGACGAGGCGCGCGAGGACTTCTGGTCGTTGCTTCATTCCGAGGTGAAGGCTCGCTACCCGCTCGGAGAAGCGGTCGCCGTCGCCAAGTGGGAGCATCTCTGCCGGCTCGGCGCCAACCATCAGAGCCTTCGCCTGCAGTCGCACGACAACCATATCGTCCGCTTGTGGTCGGAGGAGATACGGCCGGCGCTGGTGGTCGGCCATCCGGGCGGGGGGTTGTTCATCGAGAGTCGCGCGGAGCGCCTGGAGGATTGCGCGCCGCTCCTCGGCCGCGGCTGCCAGACCCTCGTCTATCATGGCGTTCCGCCCCACGCGATCCGGGACTTTCTTGCGCGGGTCGGGCCGCGCGGGGTCGATCGGGCGGTGCCGATGGGTCAGGCGCTGGATTTCTCGCTGGTGTGGGACGGCTACGACACCGTCCGCGCACTCTCCCGCAAAGTAATGAT
>Ga0070660_100002129_pt1 | contig 13658 bp, 13 predicted proteins | sample KBSC33metaG_FD_64670 | JGI IMG/M metagenome (GOLD analysis project Ga0070660, IMG submission 64670) | Corn rhizosphere microbial communities from Kellogg Biological Station, Michigan, USA - KBS C3-3 metaG | ecosystem: Host-associated > Plants > Roots > Rhizosphere > Soil ... | reverse complement strand
TCTCCTTGTGAATTGTTGGAATTGAATTGATGGAAGTTCTCTTGTTCAACCTGAGCCTCAATCTGCAATCCCCTTAGCTTTGAAGAACCTCGGGAACCGAGCTTCCCAGCCGCACTTCACTCTGGCTGATCTCCGCTCGACTGCTGTCTTACTCCAGCTCATCTTGATGGACTTCTTTTTTACTTCATTTATTCGTTCTGTGCTCGCGGGAATGACGGCACAATACACCGCCCTGCCCTGATGTACAACTAACAACTGCTTTGGAATCCTCGGACGCAGTCAGACTCTATAGATAACATTGACCAATGGCTTTCGTCAAGGCAAAAGTACCAATGCATAGTTCAGTTTGGCCTTAGGTAGTCCGGTTGAAATGTAGTATTTCGCAGAGAATGGCGAACTTTAGGGGTTTACCGGCGATTTTGGCAGGCGCAGGAGGGAATTCACCCCAGAAGCAAATTAAAGCAGCTTAACGTATCTTTGAAGTTTTTTGACGCGGTCGCGCAGCTCGTTGCTCGCTTCGATAAGATCGCTTTCGTCCAGAATGACATGCGGCGTCATAAAGATGATGAGCTCGCTGCGATCGTGCGATGTAGTCTTGTTGCCGAAGAGCAAGCCAATTCCGGGCAGGCGCGAGAGATAAGGAATCCCGCTGGTGCCGTTGGTAGTGGTGTCACTGATCAGTCCGCCAATGGCGATAGTGTCGCCATCCTGGACTGTCACCTGCGTCTGCACCACCTGCTGATTGAAGCTAGGCGTCAGGGTGCCGGAGCCCGCGCCCGGAGAGCTGATCTCCTGATTGATAACCAGCGTGACCACCCCGCTGGGATTGACGCGCGCATTTACCTGCAACGTGACGCCGGTATTCTGGGCGGAGATGCTGCTGGTAACGGTGCTCGATCCCGCTACAGTCGTCGAACTCGAAGTCTGCACCGGAACCTGGGTGCCGACATTGAGCGTTGCTGGAATGCTGTCGGTGGCGATCAGGCTGGGTTCGGAGAGAATTCTGGTGCGACTTTCATTCTCGGACAGATTGAGGAAAGCCAGCAGCTCCTTGCTCTTGCCGACCATGAAACCCATCTGCATGGCGGCTCCCGCTATCCCGGCCGTATTGCTCAGCGTGCCCAGCAGGCCATGATCGGCGCCCTTCACTCGCTGGAACTGCGCCGAAACCCCGCCGGCGAAGGATCCGCTAAGATCTACCGAATAGATTTTGGCTTCGAGCAGAATCTGGCGGGGCGGAACATCCAGATCCTTGAGGATGCGCAAAACGTCTTGATATTGCTCCGGAGTGGCTTGGATAATCAGAGCGTTGTCAAGCGGGTTGGCTACCACGCGCACGGATGCCTTGCCGTCGGGCGTTTGTCCCGGGGGAGGCGGCGCAGGCGCGGCCGAGCCAACAATCGAAGCTGCGGGAGTTGCGCCCGCCGCAGCCGCGGGCACTTGCGCCGCGTACCCGCCAAATACCGGATAGCCGCCGTATCCTCCTGCACCGCCATAGCCGCCACCCGACATGGAGCCGGGGCAAGCGCCCATCCCGCCAAAGTTGTTATTGAAATTGTTCCCGGCGCCGTAGGTACTGCCATTCATCCCAGCCCCAGCCCCGCTGGCTGCATATGTGTTGGCGTATCCGTAATTGGATTGGCCGCCGTAGCCACCACCCATGCCGCCCGGGTACCCACCATAGCCACCACCGTAACCGCCGCCATAGCCACCGCCGTAACCGCCGCCATAGCCCGCGCCGTAGCCGTACAACTGGTTCAGAGCGATGGCGACGCATTCCGCGCGGCCGTAACGTAAGCGGTAGACATGATTTTCACTGCCGCCGCCGAGACTTATCTTGACGGGAATATCCAGCCGCTTCAGCCACGCTTCGACGGTGTCGAAAACGCCCGGATTGGGAGCCACCGCAATCAGCGTGTTAATACGATCCACCGGCAGAAACCGCACGGTGGCGCTTTTGCCGTCGAGCGAGGCGGCCTTTAATACGTTTTCAAGATCCTTGACCAGATCCGAAGGCTTGGTGTTCTTCACGTCGAACAAGCGCACCCTCTGGTTCGCGAAACTATCGCTATCGAACAACTGGATCAGCTCCATCGTCCGGCGCATATTGCGGCGGCTATCCAGGATAAACAACAGGTTCGACGGAGCGTAAGAATACATGGTGGCGTTCTCGCCCACAAACTCGCCCAACACCTTGGTGAGCTCGTCTACCGTCACATACTTGAGGAACACCAGATTGAGCATGATCTGGTCGTCTTCGGGAATATCGTGCGCGTTCACCTGGGGGCGCAGTGGCATCTTCGGAGCATCCTTGAGAGGCAGGATGCGGTACACCTCGCCTTCCTTTATCATGGCCGCGCCGTTGATGCGCAGAATCAGGTCCAGCAATCCGCGGGCATCCATGTTGGCGGTGCTGCCATAGGTGTTCAGCACCACGCTGCCCTTCACGGCGGGATCCAGAATATAGTTGATCTTCAACTGACGCGCCAGTTGATTGATCACTTCGACCAGCGAAGCGTTCGTCAGCGTCAGATTGCCAATGGGCACCCGCGCGGGGGCCGGGGTTTCTTGTGCCGCCGTGGCTTGCGCAGGTGCGGCTTGTGCCGGATTGGCGTCGGCAGGAGTGGTCTGGGCCGGTGCGGGTTGAACCGGAGTGGCTTGCGCCGGAGCCGCCGGTGCGGGCACTGCTGGCGCCGGAGCGCCCTGAGCCGGGACGGGGGCCGGCGTGGGCGGAGCTTGCGCGAAGGCCACACCCGCAGCCAACAGCACCACCTGCAAAACCGCAATTCCTCTTACTGCGATAGAACGCATTTTCATTTCACTCACTCTCATTTGACTTCCGTCCAACTGCACGACGCGCCGAATATGCCCACCGACTGAACTTTCATGAATCCCGAGTGAACCGTGCCCACGGGCGAATTGTCGGAGGGGAGGCAAGCGCGGTCTCCACTCGGCAACAATGGCCCGAAAGTGGAATCGCCGGCGGTATCGCCTGAGCTAGCGCTATTGGCCGTGCTACTCGTGCCGCCCAATGACGTAACCGCCTTCGAAGGCGCCGGCGTGGCGGAAGCACTAGCGCTGCTGACCGAAGCAGCGGGCGCGGCCGGGCTCGGATGATCCAGAGATGCGACCGGACGCACCGGCGCGGCAGCCGCTGCGGAGGTGGAAGCGGGAGCCGCGGCCTTGGCGGCCTGCGCACCCGCCGCCCCAGTGGTTTCCTTAGGCTTTAGCTCCTCGAGCTTGCGCTCGACCTTCTTGCCCTTCCATTCGAAGTCGACTCGGTTTTCGTCAAAGCTCACCAGTTTGAAATCGCCCACCTGGTCGCCTGCGTGATAACTGCGCTGGACGGCGTTGGCCGACATGCTCAGCAAGATCACGGGCTCGCCAATCGCCATCTGCCCGTGATAGTTGGGCAGCGCCGGCATCACTGGCTCCGGTGGGGGCTTGGGTGGTTCCACCACTACGGTGGGATTGCGATCCTTCGAAAACAGCATCTTGCCGGCAACATCTATATAATCGGCAGGCGCGACGGCTTTCACTGCGGGCAGAGGCGGCGGCGCCAGCACCGCTTTAGCCGCGACCTTGCGCTGCAGCACCACACGCTCGCGTGCCTTGGCTTGGATCCAATTCGTGCGCAGGGTCCATACCAGGGCTCCGGCGAGGGCCAGCAAGGCCAGATTCAACAATACGAGTCGCCGATTCAAAGTGCGCTCCTTCCGGCCTTCTTCGAGGCTTGCGGTTTTTCTCCAACCAGCCGGCGCGGCACCACGCCCGAAACGGCGAGGCGCACCGCCACGGTCTTCTCCTTGGCATTTGAAGACAGGACCCGCAGATCGGTGGTGGCGACCAGCTCGGGCTCGGATTGCAGTCCTGCCAGCAGGTTCACCAGTTGATCGATACGGCATTCGATCTGCACCGCCACGCTTGCTTCGCCATAGGAATCGCCGAAGGGACGAACCGGCGTGAGTTCGGTGGAGCGAATTTCGATGGGCGGAGTCTCGGCTGCGCCCAAGCGGCGGATGATCTGGATCACTTGCGCCTGGGCTTGCGCGCCAGTGTCGGCTTGAATGATTCCTTTTTCCCGCGTGGCGAGTTCGGCCGATACTTTCTTGAACACACTTTCTTTCGCCGGCACCGTCGCCGCGGTTTCGCGCAAGCGAGCCAGGCGAGTCTCCGCCAAGGCCACCGGATCCCCCACGGGAGCCACCACCGCGGTGGCGCTATCGTTCGCCGGCCAGAAGTGAATCACCAATCCCAGCAGCGCGGATACCGCCAGCCAGGCCAAGGCGCGCCGGTCGCGAGGCCGCAGGTTCATTTACCGGGCTCCCGAGTGGTTCGAATGCGAAACGCCTCGGCATTATTCACGCGCGAGGGCGGAATCACGAATTCCGAACCCTGGAACAGCGGCGAAGCATCGATCGCCTGCAGCAGCGGCGCGGCCTGTGGAGTTTCCCCGGCCAAGGTCACTTGCGTGCGCGTGATTTCGAGCAGATTCAGCCACGCGGGCGGCGGCAGAATGCGGGTCATCTCGGCCAGTACATCCATATCGCTTTTGGTGCGGCCGCGCAGTGCGTCCAGTTGCGAAGTGTTGCGGCGAGCGGTTTCGATCTGGCGGTCAAGCGCCGTCGAACGGGCGGCGAGCGGCGCCACCCGAGCAATTTCGGCGTTCAGCGATGCCAGATAGCGCTTCGTATCGTAGCGCGGAAATAAAGCCAGGCCGACTGCCAATAGCAGAACTGCAGCGCCCAAAGCGGCGGAGGGAATCCACAGCCAGCGCGCTCCGGACGGACGCAATTCAGATGGAAGCAAGTTCAGCGGTAGCGCCATCAAAGGGCACGCTGATGCCAGCGCCGCTGCATACGGCAGTGCCGGGGACGCGTTCAGCAGCGCATCCAGACTGATCGGCGCGGGGTCCGCCTCCAAGCGCAGTTCGGATGCCGCCATCGGCGCGGCGCGCTCCAGTGGAGCGTCGAACGTGGCGGAGAACACCGGACGGCTGGCGCTTTCACCGTAGATTTCAACGCCCGATTCACCCGGCTCATAGGCCAGAACGCCGGAGGACGGCGGCGCCTCCCGAAACATACGCAGCGCGGCATGGATCGCGGCAGCCGAGCAGGTGAACGCGCCCACTTGAATGCCGGCTTCCGCGAATAGCGTGACGAAGCGCTCGATCACCGCACGTCGCGTGATCGCGATCAACACCGAGGAGGTGCCCGGGATCCGCGCCCAACTCGTCGCCACATCTTCTTCGCGATAAGGATGCAAGCCGTCCAGTTGAAATTCGATGGCCGCGGGCAAATCTTTATCGCTTACGCCGGGAAGCGCCACGTGCCGCACCATCACCTCGCGTCGCGGCAGCAAAACCGTCGCAGGCACGTGAGCGCAGCCATGTTTGCGCACGAATGCGGCATATTCGGTGCCCCACACGCCGGCGGCATGATGCATCGCGTCTTCAAAAGAAAGCGTGCCCACCACGCGCGCCCCACCGGGATGCACGCGCACCGCGGTTACGCGCAGCGATTCGCCGCCATGCGGCCCCACCACTTCGATGCCCACGCCATGCCCGAACGCCAGCCATTTTTTCAGGCCGTCGGGGATCAGCGTGCGAAGCACGCTCATGGCCGCAAGTCTCCGGAGAAGCCCGGCTGGCCCGGAACATTGCCGCCGCGAATCGGCATGCCCGGATAGGGCGGCAGCGCGGCTTGCGACCAGGCGTTATCGTACCAGCGCAAAATCTGCAAGGTCTGCAGAGACTTCTGTGGATCGAAAAGTTTGATAGTAGCGGCGGCGGTGCGCACCACTTCGGAATACGAGCCATCGGGCCGGCGCAGGCGGGCGCTCGCGCGCAGTGTATAAATCGAAATTCCGGAGCCAATCGCGATGCGTGGCGGCAGCGCGCCCGCGAGGTCCTTGGTATTTTGCAACGGACGCTGGTAGCGTGTCGCCACGATGGAGGCCGTCATCTCGGGCGTCATGCCCATGGCTTCCATCAGCGCGGGACTGGCGGTATTCACGTCGAACGGACCGAGCGATCCCCACACCGAAAGACAATCGCGCAACCCGCCGCGCGCGTACAAACGCCCGTCGGCCCCAGTGGTGTAATTGCCATAGAACAGCTCGGGGCTCATGCCTTGCACCAGCAATAATTCCTCAATCTCCAGAAGAGACGCATGGCGAGCGCGAAAAGTCGGACCTAGGCCTAAATAGTATTGGTCGAACAGGCTGGGCTCGGCGGCGGGCGATCGCCAGTCGACAATAGCGTCGGTAATCTGTTGCGCGCGCGCTGGATCTCCGCTGACAGCGAGCACCACGCGATAAAGATCGTCGGGAGAGGCTCGGTTGATATTGAGCTTGGAGGTTTCCGGAATCACTTCCACTTGCGCGTCGCCGCTCGGAAAACGCATCCTGAGGCGCCGCGTGTTGAGAGTCCAGAAGCGCGGCAAGCCATCCGGCGCGGAATAGTTCTGGCCGGCGTAGCCCCACTGGACCCACAATATGGCGCGCTCGAGCGCTCCCGAAGCCAAGTAGGATGCGCGCAAGCCTTCTCCGGATGTAGAGACGCGATCCGTCTCCGAGCGAACGTTCGAAGACACGGAAAGCGCGATGGCCGCGAGTCCCGCCGATAGCCAGAGCACGGCCAGCAGCGCACCGCCGCGAGTTCGCGACCTTGGCACTTTTCGAGGCCGCGGCGCGGGCCGTTCACCACACCGCAGTCTAAAAGCCGTCGACATACACCATCCGCGGATCGCGATCCACTTGAATCGGCACCGTGACGCCGAGAACCGATAGACCTCCGGCGTTCGGCGTCGCGGCCCGCATGTCAATACGTATTCCCGCCGGCAGCAGCGGCTTGTCCCATACCGGCAACCATGGGGTTTCGATAAATCGATTCGGATTGTAAGGCTCGTGATAGGAGAAACGGCAGTAGGCGAGATGCTCCGCCAGCACATAAGAACCTCCGCGCGCCGCCGCAGCGGTTTGCGCAGCGCCCAACTCCACGGCTGATCGGTTCCCCATCTCGAAGGCCGAAACCGGTGGCGCGGGCGCACCGCCGCAATAGGGCGTGGTACTTTGCGGTCCGGTGTACGGGCGTTCCGTGGCCACCAGACGCACGCTGCCGCCTTGCTCGGGGATAACGCGGTACTCCACGATTTGCGGATACCCGCGCGCGCCCTCGGCGATCGAATAGCTCGACACCAGGCGCAGCGTATCCTCGGAACCGCTGAGAAAAGAAGGTATCCCGATCGTGTGGCCTGCGTCTCCCGGGCATATACCTTGCACCGGCATCACTGCGGAGATTTGATCGGAGAGCATCTGCTGCGTCTTCACGAAGCGGCGATTGGATTCCAGTCTCTTGGCGGTCTTGTCATAGGTCAGCAGACTGGTGCGCATCGCCATCAGCATGCCGGTGGAAAGGCCGGCCACCAGAGTGATCGCGATCATCAACTCCAGCAGCGTGACGCCGCGATTGGAACGGCGGCCGGAAGCAGAATTGCGATGCATGCGAGCGCCCATTAGAATCGCGGGTCTCCTTCCCGCAGCATGTTGCGGCGAAAACCTTCCAGCGAAAAGCTGTGTCGCGTTGGGCCGCTGAACCACCAGATTTCGAGCTCAATGCGATCGAGATCCCACGAGCGGCCGCGCGCGCCGGGCGTGGCTTCAAACGGTGTGACGCGAGCGCGCCAGCCGGTGCGCACACCGCCGGTGAGCGCGGGATCGAACTCGGCGGCGATGTCCTGATTGCGGGGCGCGTCGCGGTCGATCAGCAGCTCGTCCATTTTCTGCTTCGCGAGGAGCGTGGCCCGATCGTAGTCGGTGAGCCTCGCCGCATTGCGCGATGCCCCCGCCATGCCGCTCAGGATGCCGGCGACAGCGATGCCCATGATGAGGGTCGCTACCAACACTTCGAGGAGCGTGAAGCCATGTTGATATCCGGCGCGGGACTGAGGGGCGCGGCGCGTGGTCATCATGGCACCTTCTCCGCGCGCGTTAATTCAGTGAAAGGGTCGACGCTCACCATCCGCTTGTTTCCCGCGCGGTTTGCGATCTCGATGCCGATGCGCGGGATGGTTCCGCCCGGATACATCAGGAAACGGCGCGGCTCTTCCGGACTTACTTCGGCCGGCGGCAGAACCGTGAGGATGCGATACCCGTCCGGCAGTTCGAGGCGGCGAGTGAATGCCAGATCGGGCGAGCGTGCGATCAGGACGTTGTCTTTGGGAGCGATCCAAACCTCGATCACCTGCTCGCGGCGTCCGGCGCGATCGATGGCGGTATTGAGAAAACTCACCACCTGGTCCGATACCGAGCGCAGACGCATGGATTCGACGCCCGCGGCGGCGCTAGGGTAGCTGATGCCGCTTACGAGCGCGATCAGCGTCACTACAATCAGCAGTTCGATGAGGGTGACGCCCGACTCATTGGACCGCGCACAACGCACTGCGTGCTGTGCGCTCCGTTCCTGCCATCGCGCACAACGCACTGCGTGCTGTGCGCTTGAAGCCTGCCACCGCGACCCGCGCGGAACGTGCCGTGCCGGGCGGCGTCGACTACTTGTTGCTCCAGCTAACAATGTCTGCGTCGTTCCCTTCTCCGCCCGGTTGCCCGTCGGCTCCGAGCGAAACAATGTCGGGCTCGTCTCCGTGATCGCCGGGGAATTTGTAGAGATACGGATGGCCCCAAACATCTGTGGGAGCATCCTGCGGCAGATACGGGCCGGCCCACTGATCGACACCGTCCGGCTTCACGCGCAGCGCGTTCAATCCCATCTCGGTGGTGGGGAAATTGCCGGTATCCAGTTTGTAAGAGCCCAGCGCCGTCATGAATGAGTTGATCTGCGCGCGGACCTGAGTGCGCTTGGCTTTATCCACATTGCTGAACAGTTTCGGACCCACCAGCGCCGCGAACAGCGCAATGATGGTCACCACCACCAGCATTTCAATCAGCGTGATACCGCGTTGGGATCGTGTCGTATTCCATCTGGTTTTGCGCATACGTTTCCTTCTAGCCCGCAATGTCATTGATGCTGGTGATGGCCAGCATCAGGCTCAAGATCAAGGTACCGATCAGCAGGCCCATCACTAGAATAATCAACGGTTCGAATAAGGATGTGAAGCGGCGGATGGCGCTGCGCGTCTCGGTTTCGTAAATGTCGGCCATGCGGATGAACATGGCGTCCAGGTGGCCGGTTTCCTCGCCCACGCTCAACAAGTGCGCGGCCAGCGGCGGGAACTCCCCGGCTTTCGATAGCGGTCCGGCAATGCCTTCGCCGCGTTTCACTCCGGTGATCACGCGTTCGAGCGACGCCGCGATACGACGATTGTTGAGAATTCCGCGCGAGATGCCGATCGATTGCACCAGCGGCACGCTGGCCGCGACCAACGTGCCCATGGCGCGCGCGAAACGCGCCGTCTCGGCCTTGCGCAACGCATCGCCAAGAACCGGCACGCGCAAGCGGAAACTATCCCACCACATCGCGCCGCCGGGAGTGCGGATATAGGCGATCAAACCAAAAATCGCCGCGGTCAATACAATCGCGGCGGGCAATCCATACGCTTGCAGGTACGCGCTGGTGGCCAGCAGCATTTGCGTGGGCACCGGTATAGTCATGCGCGGATCGGAAAAGATTTGCGCGAAGCGCGGCACGACGAATTCCAGCAGAACAATAATGGATGAAATCCCGACGATGGTCAGCAGGCCAGGATAAATCAGCGAGCTCACGATGTAGCTGCGCAGGTCATCGCGGGTGCGCTCGAAATCCGCGAGCCGATCGAAAATTTGCGCCAGCGATCCAGACGCTTCGCCGGCGCGCACCATATTGACGTAGAGGTCCGGGAAGTACGACGGGTGCGCCGCCAGACTGTCAGCCAGCGATTTTCCGCCTTTGATCAAGCGGACGATGTCGAGTACCAGCGTGCGGAAATTCGCGTGCTCGGTGAGTTCCGCGGTGATCGCGAGGCCGCGATCGAGCGGCACGCCGGCGTTGAGCAGCGTGGCCAGCTCCTGAGTGAAGAACAGAATGTCTTTGCGCTTGCCGCGCTGGAGCACCGGCAGCTTGAGCGCCGAAGCGGCCTTCTGTTCCAAGCCTACGTAGACCGGAATCAATCCCTGGCGCTTCAATTCGGCGGCGACTTGCCGATCGGTCTCGGCCGAAAGCGTGCCGGTGCGGAGCTTGCCGTCCGCCGCCACCGCTTTGAAAAAATAAGCCGTCGCCATATCAAAAATGGGGACAGACGACAATTTCGCCCGTCCGCGGCGAACTAAAAGTATTCCATTCGGCTGCCAAAATGTCGTCTGTCCCCATTTTTACAGCTCCTGCGTCACTCGCATCACTTCTTCAGCCGACGTCATGCCGCGGCGCACTTTGTTCCAGCCATCCTCGCGAAGATTCTGCATGCCGTGGCGGCGGGCGATCTCGGTAATCTTGCCGGAGTCCTCCTTGCGCATGATGGACGCGCGCAACTCCTCATTCAATTCCATCAGCTCGAAGATGCCGAGACGGCCGCGATACCCGGTATTGAAACACGACTCGCAACCCGCGCCGCGAAAAACGGCGATGGTCTCGCCTTCGGGCGTGATGGCGGTGCCCGCGGAAACCTTGCACTCAGCGCAGATCACGCGCACCAGGCGCTGCGCCAGGACCGCGACCAGCGACGACGTGATCAAATAATTCTCCACGCCCATGTCGGTCAGGCGCGCGATGGCGCTAGGCGCGTCATTGGTGTGGAGCGTCGAGTAAACGAAGTGGCCGGTGAGCGCCGAGCGGATCGCGATATCGGCAGTCTCGCGGTCGCGAATTTCGCCCACCATGATGACGTCGGGATCCTGGCGGACGATGTGGCGCAACCCTTGCGCGAAAGTCAGCCCGATCTGCGTATTCACGTGGATCTGGTTGATGCCGTCCATCTGATATTCGACCGGGTCCTCGATGGTGATGATCTTCTTGTCGGTCTGATTGATGCGCTTGAGCGCCGAATAAAGCGTCGTCGATTTGCCGCTGCCGGTGGGACCCGTCACTAGAAAGATGCCGTGAGGCAGGGAAGTGTAATGCTCCATGCGCGACAGCATGTGCTGGTCGAACCCCAGGCGCTCGAGGTCATAGAAATCGCCCGCGGAGCGATCGAGCAGACGCATCACAACGCTTTCGCCATAAAGCGTCGGCAAAGTGGAAACGCGCAGATCGACTTCGCGCCCCAGCGTCTTGACCTTAATGCGGCCGTCCTGCGGCAAGCGGCGTTCGGCAATGTTCAGCCGGGCCATTAACTTCACGCGCGAAATGATTGCGGCTTTCAACTCGCGCGGCGGCGGGTCCTGACTCACCAGCACGCCGTCGATGCGGTAGCGTACGCGAAATTCTTTTTCGAACGGCTCGATGTGGATATCGCTCGCGCGCTTCTCTACCGCTTGCGCGACCATGGCGTTCACCAGCCGGATGACCGGCGCTTCGCTGGCCATGTCGCGAAGCTGTTCCAGGTCTTCATTGGTCTCGCCTACCGGCGTTGCGATCTCGGTTTCGTTCTTCTCGGTTTGTCCGTAGTAACGATCGATCGCGTCGAGAATCTCCTGCTCGCCCGCGAGTCCTGGTAGCACAGCCAGCCCCGTACACGCGGCCACTGTCGAACGCGTCTCAAAATCCAGGGGATCGGCCATCGCCAGCGTGACCGTATGATCGTGTAACGCCATTGGCAGGCAGCGGAACTGCCGCAGAAACTTCGGAGAAAGAGTTTCGGTCTCGGGAGAAACGGCGGGCGGACCTTCTATCACAAGCAGCGGCACCCGCAACTGCTCCGAGAGCGCGATCAACACATCGCGCGCCGCCACGAAGCCGAGGTCGACAAGGATCTTCCCGAGTTTATCGCCACGCTCGCGCTGCAGTTCGAGCGCCCGATCCAGGTCTTCACCGGTGATCAAGTGCTTCTGGATCAGGATTTCGCCAAGCCGCATGGGCGTTTAATACTGCACGGCTCGAATGGAGGCTTCGAGAGCCGCGCCGCCTTCGCGCTGCGCCTCCATCAGTTTCTTCTTGGTGCCTTGCATCATGATTTGCGACGGAACTCCGGTGAGGTCCTCCCAGGGAAAATGCGAGAGGAACGCCACCAGCACGATCTGCTCGTCGGGCGGCACCGCTGCCATTTCGGGCGACGCTGCGGTGTCGGCGAGCGCCTTCGCCATGGCCTTCTTCAATTCCGGAATGCGCGCGATTTTCTTCTGCCGGTGTTGCGCGATACTCTGCTTGGTCATCGACGGCGTCAGGATTCCGATCTGCGGTCCGGCGACCAGATTCACTTCGGCCGTGAACACTGCGCCGTAACCGTCTAAATAGACGCCGCGCGTGGGACCCAGCATGATGAACGGGTTGTCGCTCCATAACCCAGCGAAGCGGTTATCGAGACTCTTTTCCGCGGCAGCAAGCGTAGTCCTCGGCACGCGCGGCGCGTCACTTGCAATTGCTGAGGCGGCAACCACAAGGAGGAGGAGGAAAGGCACAGTCAGATGATTCTTCAAGATCTTCATTTAGCGGACTCCCGCCCCGGTATTCAGGGCATAAATACGGGTTACTTGCTTGTTAAGGAAATCCGCGGCGTCTGAATAACGACGTTCACTCGCGGACAAAAGCAGCGCAGTGCGGTGGTCGTCGCGCTTCTCGGTTTCGGCGACGGCTTTCGTCACCGCGGTGTTGACCGCCGCAGCCATTTCATTCTGCAAACGCGCCGTGACTTCAGCGGTCACGCGCGACTCGATGGCCCGCGTATCCACCTGCGCAGCGATATTGTTTGGCGCACTTACCGGCCGCACGAAAGCGTGAATCAGAATCGCCGCCGCGATCAAGCCCGCCGCCGCGAACGAGGGCCGCAGGAAAGCCTGCGCTATTTTCTGATACCAGCGCGGCTCGAAAACCTTGTCGGATACGAACGCAATCCTGCGCGGCAATTCTTCCTCGCGCAGGGTCGCCATCGCGTCCAGCGTCACCCGCAGCCCGGCAAGTTCGTCCTGGCAATCTGCACACGCAGCGACGTGACTCTCCGCTTCCTGTCGCGCACGGGCGTCCAATTCGCCCAGTGCGTACGACTTCCAATCCGGCCTGCGATCTTCCAGCTTGCAACTCATAACGCCATCCCCCCGTCTTTACGAAATACCGCCGGAGCCAGCGTTGCCTTGAGCAGGTCGAGCGCAGTGTACAAGCGCGATTTCACGGTAGAGACCGGGATTTCCAAAATCTCCGCCATTTCGTCGAACTTGAACCCCTGATAGACCTTCAACAAGACCGCTTCGCGTTGATCTTCACTCAGAACCTTGAGCGCGCTCTCTACCGCCAGCGAAAGCTCGATCGGCAACAGCCGCCCGCCGAAATCCCGCGGACGCGGCTCGGAGAGTTCGCTCTCCGGCTTGCGTCGCCGCAGCAATGAAAACGCCTCGTTGTGCGCGATCCGGAACAGCCACGCCGAGAAGCGCGCCGGATCGTCGAGTTTCCGCAGGTTCTGATAAGCTTTCAAAAAAGTTTCCTGGCTGATATCGAGAGCGTCCTCGCGATTCGACACCAACCGCAGCAGATAGTTGAAGATGCGCTTCTCCCATCGGGACACGAGAAGGTTATACGCCTCGACGTCTCCCTGCCGCGCTTTGGCGATCAGGTCGCGATCTTCGACCTCGCGAAAGAT
>Ga0070660_100002126_pt1 | contig 13662 bp, 13 predicted proteins | sample KBSC33metaG_FD_64670 | JGI IMG/M metagenome (GOLD analysis project Ga0070660, IMG submission 64670) | Corn rhizosphere microbial communities from Kellogg Biological Station, Michigan, USA - KBS C3-3 metaG | ecosystem: Host-associated > Plants > Roots > Rhizosphere > Soil ... | reverse complement strand
AGGCGCGGGTTTCCCGAGCGAGAATCGCCCTCCACCACGCCTCATTGTCGCGATACCACGCGACGGTGCGCTCCAGGCCGACCTCGAAGCTCGTCGCGGCGGTCCAGCCGAGCAGGCGCGCGGCCTTCTCGGTGGTGCCGACGTGGCGGTCGACCTGACCGAGCCGCTCCGGCACGCTGAGCACGAGATCGGACGGCCGGTCGAGCGACTCGAGCACCATCGCTGCGAGGTCGCGCACCGAGATGTCGACACCGGTCGCGACGTTGATCACCTCACCGGCGATGTCCTCGATCGGCGCGGCGATGACCGCCTCGATCGCCTCCGCATCGTCGAGCACGTAGAGCCAGTCGCGGGACGCATGACCGTCGCCGTGGATTGTCAGCGGCTCGTCGGCGAGCGCCTGGGTGATGAAGCGCGGCACCACCTTCTCGGGGTGCTGGCGCGGCCCGTAGTTGTTGAACGGCCGCACGATCACGATCGGCAGCTCGTACGTCGTCCAGTACGAGTACGCGAGGCGGTCGGCGCCCGCCTTCGTCGCCGCGTACGGCGAGCGCGGGTTCAGCGGATGCTCCTCGTCCATCGGCGCCCGCTCCGCCGTGCCGTACACCTCGGAAGACGAGATCAGGATGAACCGCTCGACCGGGGTGTCGCGAATCGCGTCGAGCAGGATCTGCGTCCCTTCGACGTTCGTCGTCACGAACTCCGACGCACCATGCTCGATCGACTTCTCGACGTGCGACTCGGCGGCCGCGTTGACGATGACATCGACACCGCCGACGATCTCGCGCACGAGGCCGGCATCGCGGATGTCGCCGTGGACGAATGACAGCCGCGGATGGCTCATCACGTCGGCGAGGTTCTCGAGGTTGCCGGCGTACGTGAGCGCGTCGAGCGTGACGACCTCGTGATCGGTCGCCTCGAGGAGGTGGCGCACGAAGTTCGACGAGATGAACCCGGCACCCCCTGTCACCAAGACACGCTTCACAGCTCCTCCTCGATCGTGTACAGCGGCCTGCCCTCGACGTCCCTCTGGATCCGGCCCAGCGACTCTCCGATCAGCGCCAGGACGAACCCCTGGATGCCGAGGACAAGCACTATGCCTGCTCCCGCGAAGAGCGGGCCGGGGAAGTTGCTCTGCGAGATCCAGTAGCCGACGCCGTAGATCCCGAGCGCCGAGGCAGCGAGCGTGCAGACGACGCCGAGCGTGACGCCGATCCACTGCACCGGCTGGGGCCAGAAGCCTGCAACGACGTGGAGCGCGAGCCGGACGAGGCGGAACGGCGAGTAGCGCGACCCGTGCGCAGCGCTCGCGTGCGACACGTCGACCTCTTCGACGGAGACGCCGCTCGAGAGCACAACCGCCTTCGTGAACTTCTGCCTGCCGATCGTGCCGAGCATCGGTTCGATCGCGGTGCGCCGGTAGCCGTTGAACGCGCAGCCGAAGTCGGAGATGTCGACGTGAGTGAACGACCGCAGGAGGCCGTTGATCACGCGGCTCGGAAGCGTGCGGCCGGGAGAGTCGCGGCGCGCCACGCGCCGGCCCGACGCAACGTCGACACGGTCGAGTGCCTCGAGGAGGCGCGGGATGTCCTCCGGCTCGTTCTGCAGGTCGCCGTCCATCGTCACGATGCGGTCCCCGCACGCCCGTGCGAGCCCGGCGTGCATAGCCGGATGCTGGCCGAAGTTCCGCTTGAACCGAACGACCCGAACGTGGGGATCACCGTCGTGCAGCGCGCGCAGCGCCGCGAACGTGCCGTCGGTCGAGCCGTCGTCGACGAAGATTGCCTCCCACTCGCGGCCGTCGAGCGAGGCCGCGATGCGGCGGTGCAGCTCCTCGACGGAGCGCTCCTCGTTCAGCACCGTGACGACAATCGATACGTCCATCGAACGAGACCCTAACCAGCACCTCGTAGGTTCCGGCACGTGTGGCGGGCAGGCGAGACGATCATGCGCCGCGAGGTGCGGAACGACGGCTGGGCGTGGCTCGAGATTCCGGTCGTCGTCGTCGGCGACGACCCGGACCTGCTCGTCACGTACATCCCGACCGGCGCGCCCTTCACGCTCCCACCCGGGCCCGACGTGCACCCGTGGGCAGGCCGGGAGCGCTGGCAGGGACACGGCCTGCTCATGCTGCAGCGCCCGGGCGACAGCTACGCGGTGTGGGTGTTCTGGCACGGCGAGGCGCGCGAGTTCAGGAGCTGGTACCTCAACCTGCAGGAGCCGTTTCGGCGCACCGAGCGCGGGTACGACACGCAGGATCTCGAGCTCGACCTGATCCTGCATCCGGACGGCCGCATCGAGTGGAAAGACGACGAGCTGCTCGACGTGCGCGTTGCCGAGGGTCGTTTCACGCAAGATCACGCGCGTGAGATCCGAGCGGAAGGACGACGACTCGAAGCCGAGCTCGCAGCAAGAGGACACTGGTGGGACGCCTGGTGGGCCCTCTGGGAGCCCGACCCCGCCTGGGACCGGCGTCGCCCTCCCGCGTAGGTCGACGACACTTATCGGCTTCACGACGCTCGGGCTCTTCTGGGGTGCGTGGGCGTCGGTGCTCCCGAGCGTGCAGGACGCAACCGAGCTGTCGAAGGGCGCGCTCGGCGTCGCGCTCCTCTTCGTCTCCGTCGGTTCGATCCCGGCGATGTTCTTCGTCGCGGGGCCGCTCGTTGCACGGCTCGGCGCGCGTGCGGTCGCCTACTCCGCCGCCGCCTTCGCGGTGGCGACGACGCTGCCCGGGCTGACCAGCTCCTTCCCCACGCTCGTCCTCGCCCTTGGAGCCGCCGGCGCGACCTCGGGAATCCTCGACGTCGCCGTGAACGCGAACGCCGGGCGGATCGAGCGGGTGACCGGCCGGCGGCTGATGCCGCTCGCCCACGGGCTCTACTCCGTCGGCATCCTCAGCGGCGCGGTGGTGGCGGGCATCGCGCGCGGCGCCGGCGCGGGACGTGAGCCGATCCTGCTTGGTGTCTCGGTCTGCCTCGCACTGACGGCCGTCGCGGCAGCCGGGGACACCGCGCCGGTCGAGACGACGAGCTCGCGCGGCATGCGCCTCACGCGTCCCCTCATCGTGATCGGCCTGCTCGGCACGGCCACGTTCGTGGTCGAGGGCGGAACCGAGAGCTGGAGCGCGCTCTTCCTCACGCGCGTGCACGACGCAAGCCCGACGGTCAGCGGCCTCGGGCCCGGCGTGTTCGGCGCGTCCATGGCGGCGGGGAGGTTCTTCGGCCAGGCGGCAGGCCGCATCGGCGACCGGGCCTTGCTCGTCGGCGGGGCCGTGGTCGGCACGGCCGGGTGCCTCTTGGCTGCGCTCAGCCCGAACGCCGAGCTCGGGCTCATCGGCTTCGCGATCGGCGGCGCCGGGGTTTCCCTCAACGCGCCGATCATCTTCGGACTGGCCGGCCGACGACCCGACGCTGCGACCGCGGTCGCCACCGTCACGACGATCGGCTACCTCGGCATCCTCGCCGGCCCGCCGCTCGTCGGCCTGGTCGCACAGGCTTCGTCGTTGCGCATCTCGTTCATCGTGCTGGCCGCGATCGCGGCCGCGGTGGCGGCCGCTGCGACGCGACTTCGGATCGACTAGAAGGCGCCTGCGTAGCCGTTCAGCGCCGGCTGGCCGCCCAGGTGCGCGTAGAGGACGCGCGAGCCCGCCTCGATCCGTCCGTCGCGGACGAGATCGATCAGCGCCGCCATCGACTTCCCCTCGTAGACGGGGTCGGTCAGCATCCCCTCGAGGCTCGCACACAGCCGGATCGCCTCGATCGTCTTCGCGTCGGGAATGCCGTAGGTGCCGGCGTGCCACTCGTCGAGGAGGACGATCTCGTCGTCGCGCAACTCGCGGCCGAGCCCGATCGACTCAGCGGTGCGGCGCGCGATGCGCGCGACCTGCGCCCACGTCTGCTCGACCGTCGCCGAGCCGTCGATCCCGAGAATGCGCCTCGGCTGTTCCTGTCCGGCGAACCCGGCGATCATCCCGGCGTGCGTCGAGCCGGTGACGGTGCACACCACGATCGTGTCGAAGAAGACGCCGAGCTCACGCTCCTGCTCCTCCACCTCGTAGGCCCAGCGCGCGAAGCCGTGGCCGCCGAGTGCGTGGTCCGACGCACCGGCCGGAATCGCGTACGGCTTGCCGCCGCGCTCCTCGACGTCGGCGAGCGCCTGCTCCCAGCTCGGACGGAACCCGATGTCGAAGCCCGCCGAGTCGAGCCGCACATCGGCGCCCATCAGCCGCGACAGCAGGATGTTCCCCACCTTGTCGTAGACCGCATCCGGCCAGTCGACCCAATGCTCCTGCACGAGCACGCAGCCGAGACCAAGGTGCGCCGCAACCGCGGCGACCTGCCGCGTGTGGTTCGACTGCACGCCGCCGATCGAGACGAGCGTGTCGCAGCCCTGCGCCAGCGCATCCGCAGCGAGGTACTCGAGTTTGCGCACCTTGTTGCCGCCGTACGCGAGCCCGGAGTTGCAGTCCTCGCGCTTCGCCCAAATGTCGACCGCGCCCCCGAGATGCTCGGTGAGCCGTCGCAGCGGATGCACCGGCGACGGGCCGAACGTCAGGGGGACGCGGTCGAAGTCCGCAAGGCTCACGGAACGGATGCTACGCGGCGTTCTCCAATGCGGGTTCGAGCGCGACGACCTGCGCGGACTTCGGTGTCCGCTTGATCGCGAACGCTGCGATTGAGCCGACGGCCACGACGGCCGCGCCGATCCAGACGGCGGGTGTCATGCCGTTGACGAACGTGGTACCGCTCGTGTACCCGCCGTAGTGCGCGAACACGGAGGCGAGGATCGCGACGCCGAAGACGCCGCCGAGCTCCCGGATCGCGTTGTTGGCGCCCGATGCCTGACCCTCCTCTTCCCCGCGCACTGAGCCGAGCACGAGGTTGGCGATCGGGGCGAAGAACATCCCCATCCCGACACCCGAGATCGCGAACGGCAGGACGAGGTCGATGTACGGCGTCGTCGGCGTCGAGACGGCGGCGATCCAGCCCAAACCGATCGCCTGCAAGGCGAGCCCGGTGCCGATGATGCGGTGCGCCGGCAGCCGGTCTGACAGCGCGCCTGCAATCGGCGCGACGATCATCGGCATCGCCGTCCACGGCAGGACGCGCAGGCCCGAGCCGAGCGGCGAGTAGCCCTGCACCGTCTGGAAGAACTGCGCGAGCAGGAAGATCGCGCCGAACATCCCGAAGCTCATCAGCATCGCCGCAACGTTCGCGAGCGCGAACGTCCGGTTGCGGAAGAACCGCATCGGGAGCATCGGATGCTCGGTGCGCAGCTCCCACGCCACGAACAGCGCCGTCACCACGGCGCCGCCGATGAGCGCGCCGACGATCTCGGCAGAGCCCCAGCCGACGGAGTTGCCGCGGACGAGCCCCCACACGATCCCGAACAGCCCGCCGCTCGCGAGCACGAGGCCTGGCAGGTCGACGCGGCCGAACGGGCCTTTCGTCTCGGCGAGGCGCGGCACGAGCGCAAGCAGCGCGATGCCGACCGGCACGTTGAGCCAGAACACCCAGTGCCACGAGAAGCCGCTGACGACGGCGCCGCCGACGAGCGGGCCGAACGCGACGGCGAGGCCGCTGATGCCGCCCCACGCGCCGAGGAACACGCCGCGCTTCTCCTCGGGCACGCCGGCGGAGAGGATCGTGAGGGTGAGCGGCATCACGATCGCGCCGCCGAGCCCCTGAATCGCACGGGCCGCGTCCAGCACGCCGATCGTCGGCGCGAGGGCGGCCGCGGCAGAGGCGGCCGTGAAGACCGTGATCCCGATCGCGAACAGCCGCCGGCGCCCGAAGCGGTCACCGAGTGCCGCACCGGTGAGGAGCAGCACGGCGAACGTCAGCGTGTACGCGTTGACGGTCCACTCGAGGCCGCTGATCCCGGCATGCAGGTCCTGGCGGATCACCGGCAGGGCCGTGGTCACCACCAGGTTGTCGAGCGTGACCATGAAGAGGGCCAGCGAGGTGATCGCGAATGTCCACCAGACGTTGCCTGTTGATTTGTGAGTCATTACTTACCTCCTTCCGAAAAAAAGAGACGGCCTTACGGCTCCATCCCGTCCTTGCACCCCTCGAGCAGCCGCCGGCCCCAGTCCTCGGTCGGCGCATGCATCGAGGCGAGCACGTTCATCAGCATGCCGTTGGCGAAGAAGCGCGAGATCTCGTCCATCTCGAGCCCGGAGACGCGCTCGACATAGGCGACGAGGTCGCCGAAGCCGCCGCGGACGATCTCTGCGACCGCCGGGTCGTCGCTCGCGGCGTACGCCTGCATCTGGGCGCGGAGATAGACCCGGTCGGAGGCGAGTTGCTCTCCGTAGGCGCGTCCGATCGCCTTCAGCGCCTCCTCGCCACGCTTCCCCTCGGCCGCACGCTGCATCAGATCCAGCGTCTGCCGGAAGCAGCGCGCGACGACCGCGAGGTAGAGCTCCTTCTTCGTGCCGAAGAGCCGGAAGACGTACGGCTGCGAGATGCCCGCCCGCTTCGCGATCTCCTCGGTCGAGGCGCCGTGCAGGCCGTGCTCGGCGAAAACGACCAGGGCGGCGTCGAGGATCTCCTCGCGCCGGACTTCCTTCGACTTGCGTTCCGTCACCACCATGCGCGGTAGGTTAGTGATGACTTACTAGTTTGTCAAGTGCCTCCGCGACCCGGTCGAGCTCGCTCTCGGAGAGCCGCGTGTGGAACGGCAGGGCGAGCGCCCGCTCGAAGACGCGCCGCGCGCCGGGGAACTCGCCCTGGTCGCGGTAGGCGCCGAGGAGCGGCAGCGAGTAGGTGCCGATCTGGGCCTCGATCCCGTGCGCGCGGAGCTCGGCGAGCACGCGGTCGCGGTCGTCGACCTGGATCACGTATGCCTGCCAGCCGTGCACGTCGCCGTCGTCTTCACGAGGAAGCAAGACCGGCAAGTGCGCAAGCCGCTCGCTGTACCCGGCGGCGATCCGCGTACGCGTCGCGAGCAGCTCGTCGAGCCGCGCGAGCTGCGGGATGCCGACGGCGCAGAGAATGTCGGAGAGGCGGTAGTTCAGGCCGGGCACCGGCATGTCGGCGGGGGCGAGCGAGCGCCAGCCGTGGTTGCGCAGCAGACGAACCTCGTCCGCGAACGCGGCGTCGTTCGTCGTCACCGCACCGCCCTCGCCGGTGGTGACGATCTTGCGCGGGTGGAAGCTGAGGCAGCCGGCGACGCCGAGGCTGCCGCACGCGCGCCCGCGGTAACGCGCGCCGAGCGCGCCGGCCGCGTCCTCGAGCAGCGGCAGGTCGGGCAACTCGTGCAACGGCAGCGGCCGGCCGAACAGGTGCACCGCGAGGAGCGCCTTCGTTCGCGGCCCGACCTCGACCTGCGCCGGGTCGATGTTCATCGTCTCCGGGTCGACGTCGACGAGCACCGGCCGCAGTCCCGCGAGCGCGACGACGTTCGCCGTCGCCGGGAACGTGTACGCAGGCACGAGCACCTCGTCGCCCGGCTCGAGCCCAAAGGCGAGCACGGCGAGATGGAGGGCGGCCGTTCCCGAGCTGACGGCGAGCGCATGCTCGACGTCGCACGCGCGCGCAAGCCCGGCCTCGAACTCCTCGACCTTCGGGCCCATCGTGAGCATTCCGCTCTCGAGGACCGCGCGCACCTCCTCGAGCTCGGGCTCGCCCGTGTCGGGCCAGCCTAAGCGGATGCGAGTGCTTTCGCCCTGTACCACGCGATCGTCTTCTCGAGTCCCTCGTCGAGCTCCACCGCGGGCTCCCAGCCGAGGACCTCGCGAGCCTTCTTCACGTTCGGGATGCGCAACTCGACATCGGCGTAGTGGAGCGGCTGAAAGACGATCTCTCCCTCGGCGCCGCTCAGTCGCTTGATGCGCTGCGCGAGGTCGTAGATCGTCACCGCCCCGCGCGGGTTGCCGATGTTGAACGCCTGCCCCACGGCGCGCTCGTGCTCGAGACAGGCGAGGACACCGCTCACCATGTCCGTCACGTACGTCCAGGCGCGGATCTGCGAGCCGTCGCCGTGGATCGTCAGGTCGCGGCCGGCGAGCGATGCCTCGATGAAGGCGCGGATCGCGCCGCCGCCGATCTGTCCCGGGCCGAAGATGTTGAAGGGGTGGACCGTGACGGTCGGCAGGCCGAGCTCGTCGTGGTAGGCGTGCGCCATGTGCTCGCCGGCGAGCTTCGAGACGGCATACGTCCACCGTGCCTCACCGACCGAGCCGATCGTCGAGACGTGCCCTTCCTCGACGTTCAGCGCGTGTGTCCCGAAGACCTCGCTCGTCGAGAAGTCGACGTAGCGCTCGAGCGTCGGCAACGTCGCAAGCGCGGCCTCCAGGGCGTTGTACGTACCGATCACGTTCACGCGCATCACGCGCACCGGGCTCTGAAGCACGGTGTCGACGCCGGCGATCGCCGCGCAGTGGACGAAGTGCGTCGCTCCAGCAGCCGCCGTCCGGAACGCCTCCGCGTCAAGGATGTCGCCCTCGACGAGGGTGAAGTTCGCATGCTCCCCGAGCTCGGTGCCGGCGAGCGCATCGCGATGCAGGTTGTCGTACGCGATCACCTCGTTCCGGTCGACGAGCTCGCGCGCGAGCGTCGTCCCGATGAAGCCGGCGCCGCCGCTGATGAAGATCCGCTTCCCCTCGAGCATCCGGAGAAGGTTAGCCTGGCGCCGTGCGGGATCTCGACGAGCTCTGGCGCTTCGTCCTCCGCCGACCGATCGAGCCGGACGAGCGCGCGGCGACCGAGGGCCGGCTCGCAGACGGGATGTCGTATGCGTCCCTCCTGCATGAGCTCGCGACCTCGGCGGAGTTCGAGCACCTGAAGCGGCTCGAGGACGCAGTCGCCTGGGCGGCGGCGCAGCGGCGTGCCGGAGAGCGGCCGCGGAATCTCGAGGCGCCGCCCGGCACAGACGAGCGGCCGGTCGAGATCCCGTGGTGCCTCGCGCGGATTCGCCCCGGCGAGCGGGTGCTCGACGTCGGCTACGCGTTCGCCGAGCCCGCGTACCTCGAGGGGCTCGGCGAGCTCGGCGACGTGACCGGCGTCGACCTCGTCGCCCGCGAGGTGCCTGGCGTGACGTCGGTGCAAGCCGACCTGCGCAAGCTGCCGTTCGCAGACGCCGCGTTCGACGTGGCGATCGTGATCTCGACACTCGAGCACGTCGGGCGAGACAACACCCAGTACGGCCTCGACGCGGAGGACGACGATTCGCTGGGGGCTGCGCTGCGCGAGCTGCGCCGCGTCGCCACGCGGGTCCTCGTGACCGTGCCGTCGGGTGAGCGGGAGCTGCGGCCCGAGCAGACCGTGTACGAGCCGTCGGAGTGGGTCGCCCGCTTCGCCGACGCCGGCTTCGTCGTGTTCGAGGACGAGCTGTACGAGCTGGGAGACGACGGCTGGCGGTCCGTCGCCGAGCTCTCTCCCGGCACCCGGTACGGGACGCGCGGGCCCGGCGCCTCGGCGGTGCTCTGCGCCGAGCTCCGCACCGCAACCGTCGGCGGGCGCCTCCGCCTTGCGCTACGCGACCGGCGGCACCGGGACGAGGTCCGGCGCGTCACCGGGTGACGCACGCCACGCCACGACGACGAACGCAATCGCGCCGACGCTCATCCCGCCGGCGATCTCCGTCCAGACCGCGGCGTTCCCGTGGTACCGGAACAGCGGGCCGATGATGATCCGGCCGAGCGGGCCGCACGATCCGCTCGCAGCCATCACCGCAGTCATCACCTTCGCGCGCAGGGCGGCGGGCGGCCGCGTCGTGATGATCCCCATGATCGGCGCGTTCACCATCGGCACGAAGAGACCGCACAGGACGACGGCGACACCGACGACCGGCCACGGAACCGGTGCGACGACGATCCAGAGCGGCAACGTCGCCGCGCAGATCCCGAAGGCCGCCAGCTTCAACGGCGGAAACCGGTCGAGCAGCTTCATCACGAGCACCGAGCCGGTGATCGCGCCGATCCCGAACGCCGTGAAGATCCAGCCCGCGATGTGAGGGTTGCGGTCGTAGCGCGTGTAGGCGAGCAGCGGCACCGCAACGGTGATCCCATTGGCCGCGCCGTCGAGCACGATCGTGATCAAGCTGAAGCTGCGAAGCAGCGGGTCGCGCCAGATGTAGCGCACGCCGGCCATCACGCCGCGACTGTCCTCGTCGTCGACGACCGGCTTGCCGCCGCGCACGAGCGTCAGCACGACGACGAACGCGAACAGGAACGTGGCGCCGTCGACGACGAGCAGCGGCGAGGTGCCGATCCAGGCGATCAAGGCACCCGCGATCGACGGGCCGATCACGATCGGCAGGTGCTGTGCGCCGCCGAACATGCCCGACGCCTTCGCGACCGCTTTCTCGTCGTCGCCGAGGACCTCGGGAATGATCGAGCGCTGCGAGGCCGCGTACGGCGCCATGAAGATGCCGAGGAGGAACACGATCAGGACGAGCAGCGAGAAGGTGAGGTGGCCCGTCCAGTGGAGGAGCGGAACGAGTGCCACGAGCGGCGCGCGCAAGAGGTCCGAGACGAGCATCGAGGTGCGGGCGCCGAGGCGCGCGACGACGGAGCCGCTCGGGATGCCGAGCAGCGCCATGGGGAGGATCTCGGCGGCGAGCACGATGCTCATCCGCGTCGGCGAGCCGGTGGTGACGAGCACGAACCACGGCAGAGCGACGAACGTCATCGCGCTGCCGGTGCTCGAGACGGCCTCGGCGGTGAGCAGCGCCGGCAGGGTCAGGTTCCTCATGGCGAGGAATATAGTACGTCCGTACGTTTTTGTAAAGTGAGACCATGCCGAAGGTCACCGACGCCCACCGGGAGGAACGCCGCCGCCAGATCGCGGCCGGGGCACGGCGCGCCTTCGGCGAGCACGGGTACGCGGGCGCGACGGTGGAAGTGCTCGAGCGCGAGATCGGCCTCTCCCGAGGCGCGATCTTCAGCTACTTCCCCTCCAAGCTCGACCTGTTCGTCGCGCTCGCACAGGAGGACCAGGGCCGGCTGATCGGGCTCTGGCTCGAGCGCGGGTGGGAGGGCGTCGTCCGGCACATCGTCGAGGACGACCCGGAGTGGATCGGCGTGTACCTCGACGCCTCGCGGATGCTGCGCATCGATCCCGAGCTCCGCGACCGGTGGCGCACGCTCAACCCGGAAGGGCAGGCGGCGCTCGAGGCGCACTACCGTCGGCTGCAGGAGGCAGGCGAGATCCGCAGCGACGTGCCCCTCGACACGCTCGGCCGGTTCCTCGGGATCGTGTTCGACGGCATCGCCGTGCAGCAGGCAGCCCGCTTCAGCTCGCCGATCGACGTCGACGGGACGCTCCAGCTCCTCCGGTCGGCGCTCGCGCCGAAGTAGGATCGGACGTCCGTGCGGACCGTTCTCTTCGTCGGTGCAGGCCGGCACCAGCGCCGCGCGATTCTCCGGGCGAAAGAGCTGGGTCTCCGTGTTGCGGCCGTCGACCGGAACCCCGAGGCGCCCGGGCTGGCGGAAGCCGACATCGCGAAGGTGGTCGACTTCTCCGACGTCGAGGCGGTGCTCAAGGCGACGGCACGCCTGAAGATCGACGGTGTGCTGACGGTCTCGGCCGACCGCGCCGTGCCGGTGGTCGCAGCGGTTGCGGAAGCCCGCGGACTGCCGGGCATCGGCACGGAGACCGCGCATCTGATGACGCACAAGGTCGCGATGCGGCGGCGCCTGGCCGAGGCGGGCGTTCCACAGCCGCGCTTCGCCGCGGTGCGCACGCTGTCGGAGACGCGGCGCGCGGGCGACGAGGTCGGGTTCCCCGCGGTGCTGAAGCCGGCCGACAGCGGCGGGCAGCGCGGCGTGTTCCGCGTCGAGTCGCTCGACGACGTCGACCGCCACCTGCACGAGGCGCTCGTTGCCTCGCCGACGGGCGAGGCGATCCTCGAGGAGTACGTCCACGGAACCGAGATGAACGGGATCGTGATCGCCCGCGACGGCGAAGGCATCCTGCTCACGCTCTCGGACCGGATGCGGCCGCCCGGGATCGGGTTCGGCGTCGGCTGGATCCACGTCTACCCGCCGACGATCCCCCCGGAGCAGCTTTCGGTGTCGGAGCGAGTTGCGGTGCACACGGTGCACGCGCTCGGTCTGCGGACGGGGATCGCGTTCCCGCAGTTGATCGCGGCGCCGGACGGGCGCGTGATCGTCGTCGAGTGCGCAGCGCGGATTCCCGGCGGGCAGATGGCCGACCTCGTGCGCTGGGCCGTCGGCGTCGACCTTGTCGACGTCCAGCTGCGCATAGCGCTCGGCGAGGAGCTCCCCGACGAGCTCGTGCATCCGCAGTTCGCACAGCCGCTCGCGATTCGCTTCTTCACGGCGTCGCCGGGACCGCTGCCGACGGGCGTCGTTCGGCGCATCGGGCCGCTCGACAAGCTGCTCGCGTTCCCGGGTGTCGTCCAGGCGGACGTCTATCTGCAGCTCGGCGAGACGATCCGCCCGGTCCGGCTCGACGGCGATCGCCGCGGCTACGTGATCGCCACCGGCGACACGAACCTGGAAGCGCTCGAGCGGGCAGAGGCGGCGTGCACGCTCCTCGACGTGGAGGTCGAATGACGGACCGGCGGACGGCGCTCGTCGCCGCCGGCTACGACGCAATGGCCGACACGTGGGAGACGTGGTCGGCGCAGATCTCCGACGATCCGCGCTGGGACTGGCTGACCCGGCTCACGGACCGCCTGCAGGCGGGTGCGCAGGTGGTCGAGCTCGGCTGCGGGAACGGGACGAGGGAGAGCCGCGAGCTCGCGGCGCGTTTCCAGCTGACGGGCGTCGACCTGTCGGCCGAGCAGCTGCGGCGGGCCCGAGCACGCGTTCCCGGCGCGACGTTCGTGCAGGCCGACCTGACGACGGTCGACTTCGCTCCCGACTCGCTCGACGCCGTCTGCGCGCTCTACGTGCTGAACCACGTCCCGCGCGAGCTGCTACCGCAGGTGTTCGACCACGTGCAGACGTGGCTCCGGCCCGACGGCCTGTTCCTCGCAACGCTCGGGGCGAACGACGTCGAAGAGTGGGAGGGCGAGTGGCTCGGCGTCCCGATGTACTTCTCGGGTCACGACCCTGCGCGCAATCGCGAGCTCCTTGCTGGGTTCGAGGTTGTCGACGACGACGTTGTCACGATCTCCGAACCAGAAGGCCCGGTGTCGTTTCACTGGATACTGGCCCGGCGATGAACTGCGACTTCTCGCTCGCGCATTACCGGGAGCTTCTGCGGGCGTCGCGCGAGGGTGGCTATCGCTGGGCCGGCTTCGACGCGCCGCCGTCGGCCGGCGACCTGATCCTGCGCCACGACGTCGACCTGTCGCTGGACGGCGCGCTCGCGGTCGCGGAGCTCGAGGCGGAGGAGGGCGCATGGTCGACGTGGTTCCTGATGACGCGGTCGGTCTTCTACAACCTCGCGTCGCCGGAGGGTGAGCACGCCATCTCGCGGCTGCGGTCGTTGGGGCACCGGGTCGCGCACCACGCGGTGTGGCCTCACGTCGATCTGGACTCGCGCTTCGATCCCGTGGTCGCGTGGCACAACCCGGATCCGGGGTACATGCGCGAGCCGATCAACGGAGCCGTGAACGTGATGGAGACGCCGTTCTTCGATCCCGACCACTACCGCTCCGACTCGAACCAGCACTGGCGGCACGGCTGCCCGCACGAGGACCTCGCGCGTGGCGCGTTCGAGTGGCTGCAGCTGCTCACGCATCCGG